>ERZ1090868.554-NODE-554-length-20857-cov-4.236804_pt1 | contig 20857 bp, 14 predicted proteins | sample MGYA00478475_ERZ1090868 | MGnify/ENA primary metagenome ERZ1090868 (study PRJEB33644, sample SAMEA5815747) | chicken gut metagenome | biome: Chicken; feature: Gastrointestinal Tract; material: Caecum | place: Ireland | collected 2019-01-01 | study: A study of the...
GATCGGCACAAATACCGTATCAGGAAGCGCAAAACTTGCGTTTGCCGCCACAAGCGACCCGAATTGGGTAAGCACATACACCGTTTCGGATATCGTGATTGGAAAATACGTTGCCCGGCAGGCGCCCACCGTTGAAGAATTCGGTATGGAAGCGCATTTTGAACACGGCGGAAAACTGTATACCGTAACCGGGGAGATTACAACGCTTGAGGCATTGCAAATAGACAAAATACAAGAGAACGACGTGACCGTAACCGCTTCCGTATTTGCTTCGGACGGAAGCCAATACGATATCCCGTCCGATCTGAAAGTTTCGTTTATATCCGAAAATATAAAGTACGAGAATAAGAGCGTAAGTGCAAACGGCAATGTGGATATCGCAAAAATGGCGACGGGCACATATATGGTTGTTGCGGACGGCTATGTGCGGTATATGATTTCGGTAAGCGCAGAGAATCATTCGATAAGTTTGAATTTGTATGCGATCGACTTTACGGCGAAGCATTCCGCCGGTCAAGGAAATGTAACCGAAACGTATGATTCCGAAAACGGCACGGTTACGTTGAAAGGCTTGTGGAGCAATATGGAAAGCGTGGCGGGAATGAATCTCGTTTGCGGAGGACTCGGTAACGATTACAGCGTGGAATTTACGATGAAAATCGAGCAAACGGCTACGGGATCGGGCGATAATAATCCGGATATGAACCGTATCTTTTTCGCAATGGATGCAACCGAAACCAACGGCGCGGTGATCGGAATCGCCGCAAATATAAGGAATGCGACGCATGCAGGCGGGCTCAACGTAGGCAACATGACCGTAACGAATGATTCGGGAGCGAATCCGTCCGGTGGAAGCAATTCTTCTTTAAGCTACCGCGATGCGTTCCACTCGCAGGCGGCGGAAGGTACGCTTCGGCTTCGCATTGTGCGAAGCGGGAACACGGTGTCGATGTATATGCTGATTGATGATGCGTGGACTCAGCTCGGCAATTCGGTAACGGTGGCAGGCGGCGACGCAAAAATTACGCTCATGGCGGTGAGTATGCCGTACGTACAAAATACTTACATCTTTTCTGATATTGCCGTAACCGCTAATGGAGGATTAGTATGAATTCGCAAAAATCGCATGTCCAACGCAAAAATAACCAAAAGCGGGAGTACAGAGTACCTCTTACAATCATATTTGTGATTTTCTTTCTGTTTTCGCTTACCTTGCTATTCCCGCTTCTTTGGTTGCTTTACAATGCGGTTAAAGATAAGGTTGAGTTTTTTCTGAACCCTTGGAATTTTCCGCAATCTTTTTGGGCGAACTTAAAAAACTTCGGCGTCATTTTTTCGGAATTCGGCGTGGGAAAGATGTTTTTCAACTCAATCTTTATCGCTGTGTTGAGCCCTATCATCAGTATATTTTTTACGGCGTGCGCTGCTTATGCGTATGCGAGGCACACGTTTAAGACTAAGCCGCTTCTGTATATTGTGGCAATGATCCCCATGGTCGTTTCCGTTGCCGGTACGGAACCGGCAACATACCGGCTTGTCAACAATTTGGGCATATACGATAGTCTGCCCGGTATGTTGTTGCTGTCTACGGGTGGGTTTGGATTTAACTTTCTTTTATTGGTTAGCGTGTTTGTCAATATTTCCGGCGCGTATAAAGAAGCTGCACAAATCGACGGCGCGGGAAATTGGCGGATATTTCTTACTATATATTTGCCGCAAGCGAGTGGAATTCTGTCCGTACTTATGATTCTCGGATTTATCGGGGCTTGGAACGATTATACGATGCCGTATCTGTATTTACCCAGTCACGAAACCTTGGCAACCGGTATCTACACGCTCAGTCAGAGCATCACCGGATCGAATTCGGAATACAGCAACGATTATCCCAAGCTGTTCGCCGCAATGATCGTATCCATTATGCCCGTTCTTGTTTTATTCATAGCTTTTCAGGATAAGATCATGCACTTCTCTTTGGGCGGCGGCGTAAAGGGTTAGTCTCGGGAATAGAACAAACATTAAAAAAATAAGGAGTATATCATTATGAAAAAAAACATGAAAGCGATTCTTTGCACGCTGCTTTCGGCGGCATTTGCGTTGCCCTTAGCGGCTTGCGGGGGCGGAGGAAACGCCGTAGAGGGCGAACTTACGATTTGCTACGACGAAACGGGATACGGAGACGAATGGCTCGAAACTGCGGCGCGCGCGTTTGAGCAGACGCACGAGGGCGTAACGGTAAAATTGAAGGGCGATTCGGGCACGGGTTCCAAGGCAGTAACGCAGCTGAAAAGCGGCAAAAATCTTGGCGATCTCTATATGATATTGGACGGAAGCTGGCGCGAGTGGGTATCGCGCGGGTATTTGGCATCGCTCGAATCGGTGTATGAGAGCGAAGTGGAAACTTCCAAGGGAAAAATAAAGATCAAGGATTATATGTTATCCGCTAACCGCGATAAATGTTATACGCCGCGCTCCACGCAGGAGGCGCCCTCTCCGTATATCATGCCCTGGGGACTCGTGCAGGTCGGTATTTGCTATAACGAGGAGATTTTATTATCCACCAAACACAGCACGGCAAAAGCGGGTGCTTGGGCGAAGGGGGATTTATGGACGGAACCGCCCGAAACAACGAGCGATTTGCTTGCTTATTGCACGGATTTGGGGAAGAGAGACGAGCCTGTCACGCCGTTCGTGTTTGCCGGCAAAGAAATGCACTGGCTGCAATTTTTGATGTACGGTTGGTGGGCGCAATATCAGGGCGTTTATACCGAAAATACCGCAAACGGGATTACCGAGGGAGACGGCACGTTTTACGATTTTTGGGATTATGCGTCCGTCGACGTGTGGAAACAAAAGGGAATGCAACAAGCAATCAGTACATTTCAGAGTCTTTTTTGCGATTTGACCAAGGGCGAGTGGAAAAACGTAAGCCCGTCAGTTAGCAGTTACGGCACGCAGGATGCCGAACGGGAATTTGTAACCGGTCATAGCGCGATGATTCTCGGCGGGTCGTTCCTCTACAACGAAGTGGGAGATTTTATTGATCTCGACCACGACGGCAAGGACGATATTACCGTTAAAATGATGCCGTTGCCGATAGTGGACGGCGCACAGATCAATCCCGATACGGGGAAGCCCTATCGTATTACCTATTACAATACGGACGATATGATGTTTATCCCCGCTAAGGCGACTAACGTGGAATTGGCGAAAGAGTTTTTAGTGTTCCTTTGCAGCGAAGAAAATTTGATGAATTTTACGCATAGCAACGGGTCGATTCGTCCCTTCGATTACGATCCTCGGGCGGACGACGACGGGCACACGTACAGCAAGTTTACCGAATCCGTGCTCGATCTCTACAACGATACCGAAGTGCACTTAATCGAATATCCCGTGGGAACGGCACTTGGAAACATTTCTCCGCTCTATTATTTCGGCAAGCCTCGTATGCATGGCAATATGAACGAGCAAACTTTTTATTCGAATTTGAAACGGATCGAAGCCGTTCAACTTGTGCAAGACATCCATACCACGACGAAATCGGTATTTGACAAATGGATGGAGGATTTGGGGGTATGACAAAACCAAAGAAAAAAATAAATTGGCGCGAAAAAGGGTTTATATTGGCGCTTGTGATTGTTCCGCTTGTGAATTTTGCGCTCTTTTGGGTGTATGTAAATATCGATACCATAGTGATGACATTTCAGAGATTCAGCATCCGAAACAACAACTACGAGTGGATCGGGTTCGATAGATACGTTAGCTTGTTCCAAGATTGCTTTATGGGCAAAAACAAGGCGATGCAAAATATGATCCTCAATTCGTTTCGTTCCTATATTATCCAAATCGTTTTGTTTCCGCTATGTATAATAGCCGCGTATGCTTTTTTTAAGAAAATTCGTTGGGAAAAGTATTTTCGCGTTACATTTTATTTGCCGAGCGTCATTTCCATAACCGTGCTCGTGTTGATGTATCGTTATATGTTCCATCCGGATTTCGGTCCGATCAGTATGATGTTTGAGAGTCTCGGTTTAGGGGGCGATTGGCTCAGCCCCGAATCCGATCGCATGTGGGGACTCATTTATGTATTCTGTATTTGGTCGGGTTTGGGCAGTACCGTAATCATGATGAATAGTGCCATGTTGCGTATTCCCAAAGAAATAATCGAGGCAGGTAAGTTGGACGGGATTGGATTTTGGCGTGAACTGTTCAACGTGGTATTGCCGCTTATTATGCCTACGATCGGTGTGTTTATTTTGGGTATCTTTTTGAGTCCGCTTTCTTTCGGTGTTCTGCCGATGTTGGTGGCAGGTAATCCTGGCGTGGATAATAAGTTTATGACGATGGGTTGGTATATCTTGTCAAGCGTTTCCGGAGGTTCGGAAGTGACGATGCTGGATGCCTCTACGGTTGGACTCATGATGTCGGTCTTTATGGTACCGATTGTTGTTTTCGGACGCCTGATTACGAAAAAATTTACGCCCGAAGTTGATTTTTAAGAAAAGATACGACGAAATAAAAGGAAAGGATTGTGAAAGGAGGTAATGTGAAAATGAAAGTTTTTAGTTCGGGTGCTCGGATCGGTTGCGCAGCGGCAATCGCGCTGTGTACAGGATTGTTCATGTTCCCGTCGGCTATGTCGGTTTCGGCGCAGGAAGAGCAGAGAGCCGTTATGGAAGATGATTTCAATGCCGCGGAGGATTCGGGAAATTGGGTCAAAAACGAATTCGAACTTGTGCAGGATCCCGCTATGCGATTGGCGCCGGGGGGATACCACAAAACGATGTTGTTTACCGAATACGCGATAGACGGCAGTTGCGAAATTTCTTTCGACGTTGAAGCGATTGGACCTGCCGACGGGGCGGGAAATTGGCTTGGATTGGGGTTCGGGCACGAGGGCGAAGTGGGAAGCACTTACGCTTATCAGACGCTTCTCGTGAATTTTGCAACCGAGCAAGGTGACAACAAGAATACAATTGTTCACGATACGCACGGCGGGACGGAGGCATCGATTACTCCAAACGGTGAGGTATGGAAGGAAACGTCGCTGATGGAAGAAATATACAACGCTCGTAGGAAAGTAACGATTTCTGTCACAAGCACGGGACAGAACCGCGAATCCGACGGCAGGAATTTGTATAATGTCGCCGTATATGTATGGAGCGGCGAATGGAACGCCTCTCCCGACGTGCCTCTGTATACGTTTACCGATATTGCCGCCGACAGATATTTCGGATTTGTGAATAACGGCAACGCATATTTATGGCTCTACGACTTTTTTGTAACGGTAGACGGGGAACCCGTGGCGCAAGACGATATGCTCGGCGGCGCGGAATCGTCGGGGAAATGGACGAGATATAACATTGCCGATAACGAAGCACAATATTTCAAGGCAGGTTGGGTCGAAACCAAAAAGGCGAAAAATGGCGGAATGATGCTTTGCTCAACACCGATTTCTTCCGTTGACCGCTGTGAGGAACAGTTCGATTTGCAGTTTGAGGTGAAAGCAAACGCGCTGTCCGATCAGGCGGTATTCGGCGTAGGTTTCGCGCTTACTCCTACTTTCGAGCGAGCGGATACGTTTAATTTGCTCGGAATTCGCAAGACGGCGGGCGGCGCGGAAGCGGTGTTGATAATAAACGGATATACCGTGCTTACCTCAAAAGAATTTTCGCTACCGTCGTCGGCGTTTACAATGCAATTTCACGGATCTTACGGCGGCAACGTAACGATGCGGATCGGTGATTTTTCACAAAAGTTTTCAAATGTAAAAACGGAAGGATATTTCGCGCTTGCCACGGTAGGTGAAACCGATCTTATTTTCGACGATTTCGCGCTGTACTCGTATTGCAGGGGTGAAATAAGCAGCAGAGCGGAGGAGGCGTCGATCGATTTCACCGGCACGCAAACCACGAGCGAGGGTGACGATTCTTTTACGAATAAGTATGTGGACGAAAGCAAATGGTATCTCGGCGAAAACATTTCGTTGCCTATGTACGGCGCACAGAATCATAACGATTATCTTTCATTCACCAACAGTAGCGAGAGGTCGGCGTTCGGCAACTATATGCGCTACCGCGACTTCGTGTGTAAATTCGAAATTACGATCGGCAGTAATCGAAGCGTTACGCCGGAAAACGCCGCCGTGGGATTGGCATTCGGAAAATCCAACCAGCAACGTACAGCTACCGATTGCCCCGGAGTTTATTTCACAAAGAACGAAACGGGTATGTTATTGCAGGCGGTGCAATGCAAGTTTGCAGACGGCAGCAGCATTTTCAGACAGTACGAATCGTATCCTGATTTTGATTTGTGGTCGAGCGAGAACTACCGCGAAGATCCCGTTACTTACAAAGTTATGGCAATTGCTCAGAACGATACGGTGCGACTGTATTACGCACCTTCCGATGCACCCGAGAGTGAAATGACGGTTTGCCGCGCAGTGATTGAAAACGCGGATACGTTCGGCTATGTGTCGGTGACGGGCAGAGGCGGCGCTACGTTCCGCTTAAACGCTTATTCGATTACCCCGATCGACAAAAAAGAAAGCGGTGACACGCTTGTTTCATCCTCGAGCAGCGAAAGTTATCGGAATTTTCTGATGTATGCCGATTTGTCTTGCGGAGATAATTCCGTCTCGGTCAATTTCGGAAACGGGAAGAACATCACGCTTGCGAAAACGGGAATTACTTCGTCGCTCTCAACGGAATATCTTGATACGAACTTTGATTTTACCCGTCTTTCCGAAAAAGGCGTATTGCGTGTAGAAGTGCTCGGCAATCGCGTGGAAATCGGTGTGGCTGAAAAAGACATGCCCGAGAAGTATTTATTTGAAAATGCGGCGGTCTTTATCCTTGACGATTATGCCGCGGGAAACGTCTCCTTGACGGGGGAAAGCGTAAACGTGTACGGATTTTCCGTATATGATCTGAATGCGGAGATCGTGGCGGAATCGGATAATTATGAGGAAACAGACGGTAATTTGCCCGTTAAATCCTCAAAGCCAAGTTCAATTCCTTCTAAAACGAATTGGACGTGGATTGCAGTGGGGATCAGTGCGGCTATTATCGTCGTTGCGGGCGGCGTAATTGTTACAGTATTGTTGGTGAGGAGGAAAAAACATGAAAAGGAATAATGGAAAAAACAAATTGGTGAAAGTGGGAGCATTGTTGTGCGCTACGATTTGTTTCGCTTGCTGTTTTGCAGGTTGCACCGACGAGAAAGAAAATACAGGTTTATTGCCGCCCATAAACCAAGCAACCTATTTGTTGGGCGGGTGTGAGCTTACCGAAGAAACGAGGGCTGACGCCGAACCCGGAGCGACGGGGCATTGGGTAGCGCAAACAGCCAAGGTGCTCGGCGTAAAAACGCAACGCGTTTGGATGCACATTACGGATATTTTGGTGCGCGACGAATATTCCGACACATTGTCTTTGAAGGAAGACGTTGCCGAAAATTATCATGCATACCTGAAAGAATTGCAGGATGCGGGCGTGGAGCGCATCGTCGCCATGAATCATATGTTCTATTACCCGTACGGTTACGATAATTTGCGCGGTCATCCCATGGTGGCGTTGAATCCGTTTGCAGATGCGGATTTTTACGGACGTTGGATTCAAATGTATTATGAAGCATACGTTCTCATGGCAACCGAATTTCCCGAAATCGGATTTTGGGAGCCGGGAAACGAATGGGATTTCGCAACCTTTTTTCAGGATAATGGAATTATAAATGATACTCCGTTAGCGTTGGAGGTAGCGGGGACCGTTTCCGCAGATTTGATTTATGCGGCCAATAAAGCCGTAAAGACGGTCAATCCGAAAAACGCCGTTGTATATCCGGGACTTTCGCACGGACCGAACAAAGAAGACTTTTTGGAAAATTGTTATGCCGCGATCGAATCGAAGACGTTGCCTACGCTCGAAGACTATTATATCGACGATCCCGATGCGTATTTCGATATTTTGGCGGTGCATCCGTATGCCGACGGAAAGCCCGATGAATTTAAGGAAATTTGTGAAAATATCCATGCAATCGCTTCGGATCACGGCGACGCCGAAAAACGGTTATGGCTTACCGAGATGGGAATTACCGAGTCGTGGAAATCGGGTACCGAAAGCGAGAAACAGACCGCGACGGCGGAGAGCATGACGGAAATGCTTACGATCATGAAAAACGAGTTGCCGTATGTGGAAACTTTATTCCTGTTCCGTTATGCGTCTTTGTATAATACCGCAACGCCGGGCAGTATGGAAAATACGTTCGGGATGTTCTATTCGCCTTCCGATCCCGGTCATAGAGGAGAACCGAAACCGATCGCCATTGCAGTTTATAGGTTTACGCACGGCGAAGACGCCGATCTTTCGCCATTGTATTGGTATAGCAGCACGTTCGGAATCAATGCCGGAGAATAATAGGAGTAAGAATTTATGAAATATAAAGCGGATCAAAAAAAATGGTTGTTGGGCGGTTGTGAAATTGCATCTGACACCATGTGCGGGGGCGAGCTTGGAGCAACGAGCGAATGGTGTGCCAATACGGCGAAAGCGCTTGGCGTCAAAACGCAGCGTATGTGGATGCACGCCGTCGATATTATTAAACGCGACGAGATGTCGGATAGGTTGATACTCGATAAAGTTGCCGCCAAGCCTTTTCACGAATATGCGGCTTTATTGAAGAAAGCGGGAGTAGAGCGTATTGTAGCCATGAATCATACATTTTTTTATCCTTACGGATATGAAAAACTGCGCCCCGACAGCTCCGTGGCGCCCGATCCTTACGGCGACGAGGAAATGTATAAAAGGTGGCTTTTGATGTATTGCGAATGCTATAAATTGCTGGCAGCGGAATTTCCGGAAATAGCGTTTTGGGAGTGTGGCAACGAATACGATTGGTACGGCTTTATGCACCAAAATATCGCAGACAAAGTAGAGGCGTATCCGGAACAAACGACGGGCTTAATTCTTGCCGATTTATGCTATGCGGCACGAAAGGGCGTTCATTCCGTTGCGCCTGAAGCAAAGATCGTACTGCCGGGATTTACCACTGCCGAATGTGGGTTCCATGTGTTTGGCTATATGTACGAAGCGATTGAAAGCAAGCATTTGCCCACGATCGAAGCGTTTGATTTGACCGATCCGGATGAATACTTCGATATTTTGGCATGGCATCCATACGGCGAGGGCAAGGTTGAGCAAACGCGTGAAATATGCAATAATTTTCATTCGGTAGCAGAGGCGCACGGCGACGGAGAAAAAGCGGTTTGGTTGACGGAAATCGGGTGTACCGAAGTCATGAAAGTCGGGGACGGGAAAGATTTGACACAGGTGCAGCAAGAAGTAGCGGAGACCATGGCGGGAATCTTTCGTATGGCAAGGGAAGAGATGCCGTGGCTTGAAACGATTTTTATCTTTCGCTATACTTCGTGTCTTGACCCCTCGGTCAACGACTATGAATCTCGCTTCGGCATTTTTTATTCGCCCTACGATGACGTGAATCACGGAAAGCCCAAGCCCGTTGCAATTGCGATTTATAAATACTTATACGGAGAGAACGCAGACGTATCTCCTTTATATTGGTACAGCAAGAATTTCGGAATTACGGAAGCGGAGGATAAAAAACAAAAGTGAGCAGGCAGTTTATTGCGGGTAGCAAGGAGTATAACACGAGAGAAAAACACGTCGGCGCGCCGCTTCTACGCAAGGTATTTCCATATACGCAGAGCGGGAAACCCTGTAAACTTGAAATAGGCACGACGGGGTTTTATCGGCTGTTTCTCAATGGCAAAGAATTGACCAAAGGTCATATGGCGCCGTATATAAGTAATCCAGATCATATCGTGTATTTCGACGAATACGACGTGACGAACGATTTGCAGGCGGAAAACGTGGTTTGCGTGTTGCTCGGCAACGGGTTTGGCAACGCGCTCGACTGTGAGATATGGAAATTCGAAAGCGCGTCATATCGTTCCGCGCCGAAAGTAAGTTTAACGATTTACAGCGGGTCTGATACGATTATAAACAGCGACGATAGTTTCGAGGTGTTTGAATCTCCGATTACCTTCGACGATATCCGCTTTGGCGAGTATTTCGATGCGCGACTTTTGCGTCACGAGCTGTTGCAAGCAGGCAGTGTCTCGGGCGGGCGGAAAGCAGTCTGCGTTCCCGCGCCGAAAGGCGAGCAAAAAATATGCGCCGTTCAACCGCTTATCCGTTTCGAAGAAATCTTTCCGCAAAGTATTACGGAAACGGGCGGCGGATATCTCTATGATTTCGGTCAGAACAATTCCGGCATATATCGATTGCATATTACGGGGAGAGCCGGACAAGTCGTGAAAATGACGTTCGGGGAGCTGTTGCGTGACGGCAAACTGTACATGGACAATTTGAGGTTTGTCGCGGGATACGATATTCAGCACGATGAATATACGTGTGCAGACGGAGAACAAACGTATGTGCCGTCGTTTACCTATCACGGATACCAATACGTCTTTGTCGAGGGGATCGCGCGCGAACAGGCGACGAAAGAATTGCTGACATATATCGTAGTGCACTCGGATATTCCGCCTGTTGGGTATTTCCGTTGCAGTAACGAAACGGTCAACAGGATAGAGGAAATAACGCGCCGCAGCGATACGGCAAATTTCCACTATTTTCCCACCGATTGTCCGCACAGAGAAAAAAACGGTTGGACGGGGGACATTGCGCTTTCCGCCGAACAGCTCTCGTATCATTTCGATTGCGCGGCGTCATTGCGGGAATGGTTGTGTAATTTGCGCAAGGCGCAGTGGGAAAACGGAGAACTTCCCGGTATCGTGCCGACGGACACGTGGGGATATGATTGGGGAAACGGTCCTGCGTGGGATTGCGCGCTTGTGGAAGTGCCGTATCAGGTGTATCGTTTTACCGGCGATGTGAAGATCATAGAGGAAAATGCCGACGCAATCGAAAGATATTTTGTATATGCTCAAACTAAGTTAAACGCCGACGGCTTACTTGCTTACGGTTTAGGCGATTGGTGCGAAGCAGAAAACAGAGAAGTTATATCTACGCCGCTCGAAGTGACCGATACGCTTGTTATGATCGATACGGCAAAAAAAGCGGCAAGTTTACTTGACGCGATCGGCAGAAGGAATGCAAGCGAAAAAATCGCTCGATTTGCCGATCGTTTGAGAACCTCGTTTCGGGAAAAATACGTTCGCAAAGGCGAAGTAATCTGTCGGACGCAGACGGCACAGGCAAAGGCAATCAGCTGTAATATTTTTAACGAGGACGAAATGCCCGAAGCGTATAGTTGCTTGGGAGAGTTAATGCGGGAAAGAAACGGACGGTTCAAGGTGGGAGTGATCGGAGCAAAAGTTTTATTCGATTCTCTTACGAAAGCAGGGATGACGGAGGAAGCGTTTTCGGCTGTGGTCGGTCCCGTATTTCCGTCTTATGGATATTGGTTGGAGCATGGTGCTACGACACTGTGGGAAAGCTTTAACGATGCGGATGATAAGGCGGCGGCTACAATCATTGATTCGCACAATCACCATTTTTGGGGTAGCGTTACTGCTTGGTTTTACCGCGTACTTGCGGGGCTTGATATTCAGGCTTGCGATAAAGTAAAAATTTGCCCGCATATAATTTCCTCGCTCGATTGGGCGGAGGCGGAATACCGGAATAACGGCAGATCGATTCACGTGCGTTGGGAACGTAGAGGCGAAAATATCTTTTTGCAGGTAGCTAATTCCGGATTTGCGGGAGAAATTTATATGGACGGTTATCAAACGGATAAAGTTAAAAACATATCGCTTGAAAACGGTGAAAATGAATATGTTTTTTACGAAACGTAAGGGGGACAGAAAAATGAAAAAGATAAAAATGTTTGTAACGGTTTTGATAGCGGCGCTTTTGTGCGCGGGAACCGTCGGCTATTTGCCGGTATCCGCCGATGCAGCGGGTACGGTCGCATCCGTCGATAATACGCTTGCGGATACGTGGCAGAACATAGACGATAAATCGGTAAACGCACCGACAGTGGTCGCAGAAGTGAATACGTCCGACGGTTTGAAAGAAATCAGCAAGGCAGTTACGGCGGATTCACAGCGTCCGTCTAACGTGATATTGCAGTTTAACGATGATTGTAATATTGTAGGTACGGACGGAGAGGTGTTGGGGTCGTTTGCAAATATTTACGGTAAATTAAAGCATAAGGTAATTCCCATATTGTATATCCGTGACGAAGCCGCTGCCGATTCAGCGATAAAGTTTTTAACGAAAGAAGGTACGGATATTCTCGATATGGCGGTTATGTCGGACAATGCCGGATTGGTATCGAAAATTAAAAACGCAGACAGCAAGATACGAGGTATTGTCGAATATGCCGAGGAAGATTTTTATACCGACGGTAAACTCGATTTATATAACCTTGTTGCAACTGCCAATCGGAATTCGGCTATGATTGTTGTGATTCCGCAAAACATGGCGACGACAGAGACCGTGACGTATTTGCAGGCGCGGTTCAAAACGGTCTGGGTGCGTACGGGAGAAACGGATTTTGAGTTGCGCAACGCGATAAACAGCGGAGCATACGGTTTGGTTGCGTCCGATTTTGCGAAGGCTTACTCCGTATTAAACAGCTATGAACATAACACTTTTATGCGAATGCCTTTCAACGTCGGTCATCGCGGACTTAATACAGGTGATTATAACGAAAATTCCATCAGTTGCATTCGTGCGGCGATTGCCGGCGGCGCAACGCATTTGGAAATAGATGCGCATTTGACGAAAGACAACCGTATTCTGATCATGCACGACGATACGCTTGCGCGTACAACGACGTGCGGCGACGGTTCCATACGGATCAGAGATTTGACGTTACAGGAAATTCGTTCGCGTTATACGCTTTTGCGCAACAACGAGCAGATTCCTATTTTGGAAGACGTTTTGGAAGTGTTGCGTGAAAATAAAGATATCGTGCTTATTTTGGAGCTGAAAGAGGGTGACGATATTGTTCAGAGAATAGATGCTTTGCTCGGGAAAGGACAAGGTCAGTACGATGTGAAAGATCAGATCGTAATCATATCTTTTTCTCAGAAACTATTGGCAGACGTAAAGAATACAATGCCCGACGTGCCATCGGCGTTTTTGACATATCCTCAAGCCGCCGACAAAGATAAAGACGCAATGTTGCGGGAAAACCTCATCGCAATGGGCGTATGCAATGCTGTTCTCGACCTAAATTATGATGGGATCAATAATACGTATGATCGTCAATATTTACGTGATCGCGGCATTATGGGCTGGTATTGGACGTTTGGCGATTCGGCTTTGCTGTTGACAGGATTGAAAAGGGGGCATGCGGGACTTACAAACAATATGGCTACGGAATTCGGGAAGATGGCCGTATATTTACGTGGAAAAGAGGAAGTGGCAACGGAACTTTCCATAGGATCCGAAGTCGCGCTTTCCGCAGTCTTGTATAACGGACTAACGCTGGAAGTTAAAGGTAAGGTTGTCGATATTCGGGTAAACGAAAACGATTGGGACGTGATTGCCACATGTAAAATCGGCGGGAGACAATATTATACGCAATCGTTCCGAATTTGCAAGCCGCACACATATGCCCAAGATTGGAGTACAGACGAAACATATCATTGGCACGCATCCACATGCGGGCATGAAGGAATAGTAAGCGAAAAAGGGGAACATACATTTGAAAACGGCGTTTGTTCGGTTTGCGGTTATGCAAAGCAACCATCGCCTTCGGAACCGAAAAAAGGATGCAATTCTTCATTGACGGCCGTTTGGTCCGTATGCGGCGGTTTAATTATTTTGTGCTTGGCTCTCGGGATTGTGTTGATTATTAAAAAGAAGTCTAAATAACGCGAATCACGATAAATTCGGGATTTCAACGAATACAAAAAGGAGTATTAAAAATGGAACTTAAAGATCTGACGGTTGAGGAAAAACTGCGTATTATCTGTTGCAAGGGTAGATGGCATACCGAGGATTTCAACGGGAAGATTCCTTCCGTAAAAGTAACCGATGCCAGCATGGGCATCCGTATGGCTAATGATGAAGGGTACGGCGATAAGCCGTCTGTTTCCTATCCCTCTTCCCAAATGCTTGCAAACAGCTGGAATTTAGAGATTGTGCGCGAATACGCCGAGTGCGTGGCGGACGACTGTCTCGACTATGGCGCGGATATTTTGCTCGGACCGGGCGTGAATATCAAGCGCAGTCCGCTATGTGGTCGCAACTTTGAATATTATTCGGAAGATCCTTATCTTGCGGGGGTGGTCGCGCGAGAATACATTTCCGCGTTGCAACAGGAGGGTGCGAGCGCATGCGTTAAACATTTCTGTGCAAATAATTTGGAATTTAACCGTACGCGCCAGTCGAGCGAAGTGGACGAGCGTACTCTGCGCGAAATCTATTATAAGCCGTTTGAAATCGCGTGCGCGGCGCATCCTTCCTCCATCATGTGTTCGTACAACAGAATCAACGGCGTGCAGGCCTCGGAATACAAAAAGGGCTTCGACGTGCTTCGGAACGATTACGGATTCGATGGATTGATTATGTCGGATTGGGGTGCAGTTTGCGATCGCGCAAAGTCGGCAAAAGCGGGACTGGACTTGGAAATGCCTTTTTCGCAGGATAATTACGATAAACTGTTGAAGGATTACGAAGGGGGAATCATTACCGAAAAAGAGATAGATGCGTGTGCGCAGAGAGTGCTTGATTTTGTTTACCGCGCCAAAGAGCGACAGCGTGGCAAAACGCGCAAGCATACGCAGCAAGAGCGGATTGCCTTTACGCGGAAGGCGGAGGAAGAAGGAATCGTGCTGTTAAAAAACAACGGCGTGCTTCCGCTCGGGAAGGGTTGTACTCTTTCCGTGTGCGGGACGTTTGCGGCTCCTGCGAACAATCCCGATTTAATCACAGGCGGAGGCTCGGGTAAAGTGGTGCGTTTAACTCCTCCGCAAAATATTCCCGAGATATTGAGACGCGAACTCGGCGGAAAGGTTATGTACGAAGAGGCGTTCAGGGAAAGTGTCGCATGGCAAACGTCGCCTGCCGATTTGAATGCGGCAAAGAGCGACGTTAACCTTGTTTTTGCGGGCACGGGCGCGCAGATCGAGTCGGAGGAACGGGATAGAGAACCTGCCATGAAGCTGAGCGATGCAATCGAACGCGTGATTCTCTCGACGGCTGAAATTAACCCCCGTACGGTTGTGGTATTGTTTGCGGGCGCGCCGATCGATATGAGCGCGTGGATCGACCGCGTGGCGGGTGTCGTCTGGGCGGGCTTTGCAGGAGAATGCGGAGGTGAAGCCGTGGTCAACGTCCTCACGGGCAAGGTGAATCCTTCGGGCAAGCTGACGGAAACGTTTCCGCTCTGCTATGCGGATACGCCCACGGCGAAGACGTATAGGGACGGGCGTGTTGCTTGCTATGACGAGGGACTGAACGTAGGGTATCGTTATTACGATACGTACCGTGTTCCCGTGCTCTTTCCGTTCGGATTCGGTCTGAGTTATTCCCACTTCAACTATACGGGGCTGAAACTCACCGCAAAGGGCGGACTCGAGCTTGAAGTTTCGTATGAAATTGAAAATGATTCCGAACGGAGCGGAAAAGAGGTTTCGCAGGTATACGTGCGCAAAATAAGTTCGTGCGTTTACCGTCCGAAGAAAGAGTTGAAAGGTTTTGCTAAAACCGCGATAAAGGCGGGCGCGAAAGTGTGTACAACCGTTATGCTTGACCGAGCGTCGTTCGTTTATTGGTCGGAAGGACAGGGCAGATTTGATGTGGAAGACGGCGTTTACGAAATTATCGTCGGCGCGTCGGTTGCGGACGAACGCCTTCGCGCAAAAATCGAAATTGAGAATGGCGAAATCACTGTTCTGTAAAGAGCGTAAATATGAAAGATTTAAAACATACGTTATCTTACCATAAAGGGTATCCCGATCCGCAAAAATTCCGCGAGGAGTACGAGCTTTTGAACGGCGATTGGAAGTTCGTATTCGACGAGGACGGCACGGGGCTTTTCAAGCATTTCGAGCGGGAGTTTCCCGCCGAATGTCTGCGTATTCGCGCGCCCTATCCCTATCAGTGCGAAAAGAGCGGAATCGGTCTGCCCGAAAAGCAGTGCGACACCGTTTGGTATGAAAGAGAGTTCGATCTTTCCGAGCTCGACCGCGTGCACAGGATTATCTTTCACGGCGTTGACTATCAAACGACGGTGTTTGTGAACGGACGCTATGCACTCACGCACGAGGGCGGTTACGATATGTTTACGGTCGACGTGCCCCCGTATGCCGTCGTCGGCAAGAATAAAATTACCTTGCGGGTCGTCGATACGATGGCGATCGATCAGGTGCGCGGCAAGCAACGCTGGCGCAAGGATTCGTTCTCTTGCTTTTATACGGAAACGAGCGGAATCGTGCGCGACGTGTATATGGAACATTTAAACAGACTCCATATCGAGGACTTCACGCTTCGCGCCGACTACGCGTCGGGCACCTTGCGCGTCGATTTTACAGCGCCGAAGGGAACGGAGCTTACCGTTTCCCTTTCCGACGCCGACGGGAAGCCCGTGGCGGAACAGACCTTTTCCGCAGAAGACGGAGTCGCCGCGCTGGCGATAAAAAATGCGCGCGGTTGGTCGTGCGACGATCCCTACCTTTATAACGTGGAGCTTACGCTAAAAGAGAACGGAAAAACCGTCGACCGCGTTTTGAGCTATTGCGGATTTATCACGATCGAAGCGCGCGGCGGTAGGTTCTTTCTCAACGGGAAGGATACCTATTTGAAATTCGTGCTCGATCAGGGGTATTGGGTGGACACGATCACGACGCCGACGGAAGAGGAGATCGTCGGAGATATTGAGCTCACGCTCGCTTGCGGCTTCAACGGTTCCCGCATGCACGAGCGCGTGCCCGCGCCGCTCAACTTTTACTATATGGATTTATATGGATTGTACGCCTGGCAGGAGTGTCCGAGCGCGAACGCATACAGCTATGCCGTTTATAAACAGTATTTCAAACAATTTTCCCGCATGATCCGCGACCATTTTTCGCATCCGTGCATTCTCGCCTATGTGCTGTTCAACGAATCGTGGGGAGTTAACGAAATCAGCGAGAGTGCGGAGGAACAGAAACTCACGGTCGATATGTATAACCTTGTAAAACGGCAGGCGGGCGGACGGCTCGTGATTTCCAATGACGGTTGGGAACACACCGTTTCCGATATTCTTACATTCCATAACTATATCGAATCGTACGAAGAACTTCACGCCTTCCTCGGCGGCAGCCTCGACGGTGTGGTTGCTGGCGAAAATCGGAGTGCATGGAGCATTACAAAAAGTTTTTCGTCGGCGATTACCGCTACCAAGGGCAGCCGATTGTCTTTTCGGAGTTCGCCGGAATTGCGTTTGAAAAGGATGCGCAAAGCGGCTGGGGGTACGGCAAGAGCGTGCGCACCGAAGAGGATTTCTTAAAACGCTATGAAGATATGCTTCGATTTATCGGAGAGCGCAAAGAGATCCGCGGGTTTTGTATGACGCAACTTACCGACGTGTATCAGGAAAAGAACGGCTTAGTTACCATGGACAGAAAAGAAAAGGTATCGGCGGCGGCTTTGAAAAAACTGCACGATCGGTTTCAATAAATAAAAAAGATGAAAGGCGAAAGGAAACGTTTGAAGGAAAATGTGCGAAATACAATTCAAAAACTAATGAAATAACAATTTTATAGTTTGGATGATTTTCAACGCCGGAGAGAGAAACGGGAAAAGCACCAAAGAAATTACATAGATAGAACCTCGAACAATCCTCGACGGCGGATAAAAACGCTATCGAGGATTTTTTTGTTAAAGAAAATTTTATAAGTGGAAAGAAAACTTCGACTTTGAAGTTTAGAATGCGGTTGTAGAATGACAAAAGGAGGGGAAAATGGTGACGACGAGCGAACGCAGACGAGCCATAGTTTTGGCGTTGTGCCGGCGGAAGAAAGAAACGTTGGGCAATTTTGCGTTCGAGTTCGGAGTCAGTAAGCGAACGATTGAAACGGATATCATGTGTCTGTCGAATACCGAGCCCGTTTACACGGTGCAGGGAAGGGGCGGAGGGATTTGCATAGACGAAAATTATGAACCGAATAGAGGACCTTTTACAATGGAACAGGCGGATTTGATAGCACGAATAAGACCGCATTTGAATGATGAGGACGGCAAAGCCATGGATTATCTATTAGAAACATACGCACCTATGAAATGGTGGCGGGAGAAGAAAAAGTAATTTTGAAAAAGAATTAGTGGGAGGAGAAAAGAATGATATCATTAAAGCAGATACGGCAAGATTTAAGGGATATCCGCTATTACTATTCCAAGCAGAAGATGTTTGACGGGTTGGCGAACAGTTTGGGGCAAAACGATATTGTAGAGAGGGCGGCAATGTATAACAAGGCAATGCAGAAAGCGCCGATCAAATTGTATGACGTCTACATATCGCTTTATATCAATAACAATACGCAGGAAACGCTTGCGTTTGATTGGGGTGTGAGCAGCGAGTACATCAAGATGCTAAATAAAGGTTTATGTGAATTTTTGCAAAAGCAGTTGGCATGAAAGAGTTTTGCCGCGTGTACCGCGTAAAAATAATCAGGGAGACAATTTGCCGCCCTTGAAGTTATGAATTGATTTGATAGTATCCCGTAAATCGCTTGATAGCGTTGACGCATTTGGCGCGGTTAATGTTTTGAATATATCAAGAAACACCTTTACTTATGTCAGGGTTTTTGGTATAATACATATAGAGGTAACTTTATGTTAATGAACGATAATCAGTATTTGTCGATAGTTGAGGAAATCAAGACTAAAATCCAAACCGCTCGTCATACTGCTATGATAGGGGTAAATCATGAATTAATTATGTTGTACTACAACATAGGACGGACAATTAACGAACATAAGTCATGGGGTAACAAATTTATCGATAATCTTTCGAAAGATATAAAAATTGCATATCCCGATGTAACCGGATACTCCGTAAGGAACTTGAAATATATGGCTCGATTTGCTGCCGAATATCCGATTGAAATTGTGCAAGAGGTGCTTGCACAAATTACGTGGTATCATAATTTGACGTTAATGGATAAAATTGAAAACCCCGAAACGGCTGTCTGGTACGCGAAACAAGCAATACAAAACGGTTGGTCGCGCAACGTGCTGGTGCATCAAATAGCAAGTCGGCTTTATGAAAGACAGGAAACTGCACAAAAAGTATCTAATTTTGAATCATTGTTACCTTTGCCGCAAAGCGAACTTGCATTGCAAACAATGAAGGACCCGTATATATTCGATTTTATTCCATTCAAGGAAGATATGTTGGAACGCGAAGTGGAAAATGCATTGATAAAAAATATCACTTCTTTTCTTCTGGAATTGGGAACGGGTTTTGCATTTCTAGGTAATCAGTACCATTTGAATGTCGGCGGCGAAGATTTTTACATTGATTTGTTGTTCTACAATCTCAATTTGAGGTGCTACGTTGTAATTGAATTAAAGACGGGGGATTTTAAGCCGGAATATGCGGGTAAGTTGAATTTTTACCTTTCTGCCATTGACGGAGAGCTGAAAAAAGATACGGATAATCCTACTATCGGGTTGTTGCTGTGCAAAAGTAAAAATAATCTTATTGCGGAATATTCTTTGCGCGATATGAACAAGCCGATAGGGGTAAGCGAATATAAGCTGTTCGGAGAGCTGCCAGACGAATATAAGACGCAACTGCCTTCGATTGAAGATATTCAGAAGAGAATCAAATAATTTGAATATATAAAAAGGTCGGGAATGCAATTATAGCATTTCCGACCTTTTTTCTGCTCAATTTTATGCTCTTACCCATAAATCGCCGTGTACCTCATCCGCATTTTTATAAATACTCATAAATGGTCGCTTGTGCTCGTTCAAGAATGCGTCCAATTTCGGGATAGCTTAATCCCGCCATGCGGCATTCGAGCGCGATTCGCATATTTTCCGTTAGATTCAAGCTCTCTACGATTTTATCGCATTGCTCATAATCTTGTTGGACTTCTTCTTTCATTTCGACTGTCGGTTCGCTTTTCCGCGTTAATGCTTCGAGGCTGATATTGCGGTAACGGTCTCTCGTCTTTCTGTTTATCAGTTTGTTCATCTTTCTGATGCAAGCCATCTGTACGGTGATCTTCTTGCCTTTCTTGGTGTAACCTATTATATCGTTCAAATGTTTTCCGTAGTGTTCGCAAAGATACAACGCGCATTCCTGCACTAAATCGTAACCGTCGCTTAATACACGGCTGACGTCGTTTTTGTTCAGGATGTCTTTATACAAATCGATGTACGTCTTTTGCATCTGCGTTCCAATATAGCTTATGAGATAGCGCGTTTCCGCAAACGCTATGATTTCCGCCATAGCGAATACGTTGTCCGGTGAGATTTCCTCTTTCATTACTTCGTAATCGAGGAATGTGCTTTTGTTGTTCATTTTGGATTTCCTCCGATTGTTTTATTTGCCTTTTCGGCAACCACAACGGAAGCACGAAGAAAAGATAAAAAGCGTAATTCTTCAAGGACGGCAGTACGGAAGTCAACGACCAAGAAAAAAGTTTTGCATAAAAATAACGCCTAACTATTTTGTTAGTTAAGCGTTTCTTTTAATATTCAAATCATGCGCAAAAGTTTTTTCCGTTTACTTCCGCTTTTCTTTGTGCTACAGACCAAAACCGAAAAGGCAAATAAATCGGAATGTAATGCAATAGAAAATATGTCCATAAACCACATTCACATATAATGGCGCGATCCATACCGAGGAGAGCTTCAAGAAAAAGCTGCGC
>ERZ1090868.556-NODE-556-length-20832-cov-4.077441_pt1 | contig 20832 bp, 24 predicted proteins | sample MGYA00478475_ERZ1090868 | MGnify/ENA primary metagenome ERZ1090868 (study PRJEB33644, sample SAMEA5815747) | chicken gut metagenome | biome: Chicken; feature: Gastrointestinal Tract; material: Caecum | place: Ireland | collected 2019-01-01 | study: A study of the...
TCCCCTGCGATATCTGTGAGCGTGTACCCGCTTTCTACGGGTTTTGCATAGCACGCGACAATGGACTTTGCGATGGGGTGACTTGAATTCCGTTCGGCAATTGCGGCAAGGCGAAGGATCTCTTCGCGTTGTTCTGCGGGAGTTACCGCAGCAACCGCAAAGTTTCCCTTGGTGAGCGTACCCGTCTTATCAAAGACAAAGATATTCGCCTGATTGAATTTTTCCAGGTAGTTGGATCCCTTGATGAGGATCCCGTACCGTGAAGCGGCGCCCAGTCCGGCGAAGAAGGAGAGGGGAATGGATATAACGAGCGCACAGGGGCAGGATACGACCAGAAAACTCAGCGCCCGGTAGAGCCATGTCGACCAGTCCGTTGTGATAAGCCCGGGGATCACGGCCAGGAGAATGGCAACGATGACGACGATCGGGGTGTAATATTTCGCGAATTTGGTGATGAAGTTTTCCGCTTTGGATTTCTGTTCCGAAGCGTTTTCGACAAGTTCGAGAATTTTCGAGACGGTGGAATCGTAAAATTCTTTTGATACGCGGACTTCAAGCTGAGACGTCAGATTGACGCTTCCGCTGATGATCTCGCTTCCGGTTCCGACGTCGCGGGGGAGCGATTCGCCCGTCAGCGCCTTTGTATCGAGAGCAGACATGCCGCTGACAATGACTCCGTCGAGCGGGACCTTTTCTCCGGGATTTATGACGATGATCTCGCCGACCCGGACATCTGACGGATCCACCCGTCCGACAGTGCCGTTTCGTTTGACATTGGCGTAGTCGGGACGGATATCCATGAGACCGGCGATCGACTTGCGCGATTTTCCGGTTGCATAGCTTTGGAAAAATTCGCCGACCTGATAAAAGAGCAGGACGGCACAGGCTTCGTCGAACCCTTCAATCTCCTGTCCCGTTGCCCCGCGGTAAATGGCAAGGGCAACCGCGCCGAGTGTTGCAACGCACATCAGAAAATTTTCGTCGAAAATCTGTCCGTGGGCGATATTGCGGATCGCCCGCCACAGGACGTCGTACCCGATCAGAAGATAGACGACAAGGTACAGACAAAAGGGGAACACCCATGCCGCGGGACCTTCAAAAACGTTGCCAAGAACAATGATCTTGTCGGTGATAAAGACGGCCGCAAACATGGCGAGCGCGACAAGAATGCGGATCAGCGTCTTTTTCTGTTTTTTACTCAGGGAATTTTTCATGGATCGCCTCGCGGATCACCGTATGATACGGCAGTCAGGTTCTACTTTTTTGCAGGCTTTGGCGGCTTGGTCCATGATTTCCTCAAACCGCTCGTCGTCCGCTTCGATGGACATGCGCTGGCTCATGAAGCTGATGTTGACAGAAACCACGCCGTCGATCTTTGCGATGGCGCGCTCCATTTTTGCCGCACAGTTGGCACAGTCCAGATCCTCAAGCCTGAAAACTTTTTTCATAGTTGTCTCCTTATAATCCTGAATATTTATTTTTTTGAACAAGTGTTCAAATATTTTGCAGAAGAAAACAGGGAATTTTCCCTGTTTTTTATCGGTCCTCATTGACGTGAGTAAGGCCGTATTCCATGATCTTGGTAACGTGGTCATCGTCCAGAGAATAGCGAACTTCTTTTCCTTCCTTTGTTCCTTTGACGAGTTTTGCGCTGCGAAGGACGCGGAGCTGGTGGGAGATCGCAGAATCGCTCATGCCCAGGATCTCGGCCAATTCTCCCACATACAGGTCCCGGATCTGCAGGCAGGACAGGATCTTTGCGCGCGTGGGATCGCCGAACATCTTAAAAAGGGACGCCAGGTCATAGATGGTCTCGTCGTCCGGAAGATTTTTGCGTACGGATTCTGTGCACCCGTATTTTTCTGTCAGCGGATCCATGCATGCCTCCTTTATTTGAATACTTCTTCAAATGTTCAATAGTAGTATACGCTGTCCTGACCGGCTTGTCAACTGTTTTATTCGGGATTTCTGAAATTTTCATAAAAAAACAGCGCAATTGCGTCGTTGGGGTTCAAGTGCCGCACAGAAAGGGGGCGAAATGTGTTCTGGTCGCGCCTTCCCGCCGTCAGGCATCAAATTGGTAGGGGGTCGTCTGATAGACGAAGTTCAGCCAGTTATTATAAAAGAGGTTGGAAGTCGATGACCAGTTCATGTTGATCTTGTCATTGGACTGATCGGCAAAATAGCAGAACGGACGGCGAATGTCCAGTCCTTTTGCAAGATCGCGTTCATACTCTTTTTTCAGGGTGTCTCTGTCGTATTCCATGTGACCGAGGACAAAGATCTGACTGTGATCGAGATTGCTGATGACGGAGACGCCGGCACGGTGAGAGGTGGCAAGAACTTTTAATTGCGGGTCTTTGCGCACATCGGATTCACGGACGGTGGAATGCCGGGAATGACACATATGGAATTCGTCTGAAATGCCGCGCATAAGCGGATCGGGGGTTTCAAAGAATTCCTTGCGGTGGGCAAACACGCCGAAGAGTTTGTGTGAAAGGGGATACTTGCGGATCCCGTAAAAATGATGAAGTGCGGCCATTGCGCCCCAGCAGATAAAGATCGTGGAGGTGACATTGGTTTTTGTCCAGTCAAACATCCGTACCAGTTCGTCCCAGTACGCAACGTCGGAAAATTTCAGATCTTCCACGGGGGCGCCGGTCACGATCATTCCGTCGAAATGTCTGTCCCTGACCGCATCGAAGGATTGGTAAAACCGTCCCAGATACTCTGCTTCCGTATTGCGGGAGCGATAACTTTCCGTATGAATGAGCGTGATGTTCACCTGAAGCGGAGAGTTGGACAAAAGGCGCATGAACTGCGTCTCAGTCTCTTTTTTGGTGGGCATCAGATTGAGAATGGCAATTTCAATGGGGCGGATATCCTGCGAAGTCGCCCGTTCTTTGTCCATTACGACGATGCGTTCGGATTGCAGCACGGAAAAGGCGGGAATATTGCGGTCGATGACGATGGGCATAAGTGAAACTCCTCTTTGGCAGGAAGATCTCAGACGCAGTCAAGGGCCTGGCTGAGGTCGGCGATGAGATCGTCCGCATTTTCAATGCCGACGGAAAGACGGACAAGGTTGGGTGCGATCCCTGCCGCTCTGAGCTGCTCATCGGAGAGCTGGCGGTGTGTGGTGGAGGCAGGGTGCAGAACACAGCTGCGCACGTCTGCAACGTGTGTTTCCTGTGTTGCGATGCGGAGATGTTCCATAAAGCGAGCGCACGCTTTCGCGTCCCCGCGGATGCCGAAACTCAGCATGCCGCCCGTTCCGTCGGGCAGGTATTTCCGGGCAAGCGAATAGTATTTGTTCGTCGGAAGCGTGGCAGAGCGTACCCACTCGATTTTTGGATGGGACGCAAGATATGCCGTAACTTTTTCGGCGTTACGGCTGTGCCGCTCCATGCGGAGAGCGAGCGTATCGCTTCCGAGCAGGGTCAAAAATGCGTTCTGCGGGCTCATGACCGCGCCCGTGTCGCGCATCATCTGAGCGCGGCATTTGGTGCCGAATGCCACCGGAAGATCGGCATAGACCAGTCCGTGGTAGCTCTCATCGGGGGTATTGAACGCAGGATAGCGGACATTGTTCTTGTATGTGAAATTTCCTCCGTCTACGATCATGCCGCCGAGCGCCGCGGCATGTCCGTCCATATATTTGCTTGTGGAATGAATGACAATATTCGCGCCCCACTCGAAAGGCCTGCAGAGGGCGGGCGTTGCGAGCGTGTTGTCCACGATGAAAAGGACGCCGTGTCTCCTGCAGACAGCCGCGATCTTGTCAAAATCCAGCACGATGACAGCAGGATTTGCGATCGTTTCCGCAAAAACAAATTTTGTTTTTTCATCGATCAGCGCCCCGATCTCTTCTGCCGGGGCATCTGCATCGAAGAACCGCGCTTCGATTCCGAATTTCGGCAGCGTTGTGGAGAACAGGTTGAAGGTCCCGCCGTAGATCTCGCTCGCGGTGACGATATTGTCTCCCGCCTCGCAGAGCGTCATCGCTGTCAGCAGGACGGCGGACATTCCGGAAGCGCAGCCGATCCCGCAGACGCCTCCTTCAAGGGCTGCGACTTTCTTTTCCAGGGCGTCTACGGTGGGGTTGGCGAGACGGGAATAGAAAAATCCTTCCCGTTTCAGGTCGAAAAGATCGGCCATGACCTGGGAATCGCCGTAGAAAAAGGTCGTGCTCTGTACAATGGGGGGAATCCGGCTCTCGCCTGTTTTCGGAGTATAGCCGGCCTGTACGCATAATGTTTCGATGTGTTCTTTCATATCTTTTCCTCACTGATTGTTCAGTTCTTTGACGGCACGGTCAAGTGCGCGTCTGACGTCGCGCTCGGCGATCGCCTTACGTTTGTCATAGGTATGTTTGCCCTTGCAGAGGGCGATCTCAACTTTGATGAGGGCGTCTTTGAAGTAGACTTTCAGCGGAACGAGCGTGTAGCCGCGCTCATTGACCTTTCCGACGATCTTGGAGATCTCGATGCGGTTCAGAAGCAGCTTCCGGTCTCTCCGCGAGTCGCGCGTGGAAAACGCGCCGCTCTTGTCATAGACGGCGATGTGCATATTTTTCAGGAAGATCTCGCCGCCGCGGATCTCGCAGAAACTCTCGCCGAGCGATGCCTTCCCTGCCCGCAGGGATTTGACTTCCGCGCCTTCCAGCACGACGCCTGCCTGATAGCGCTCCTCGATGAAGTATTCAAAGGAAGCGGATTTGTTGACCGCAATGATTTTATCCGTCATAATGATTGCCTGGATCCGGTAAATTTATGTGCGCGCATCTGTCTTTCCAAGGAACTGGAACTGCACGCGCCGCGTTCCCCAGTCGACGCCGGCTACCCGCACGCGGATCGCTTCGCCGAGGTGAAAGGATTCCTTTGTTCCGCGCAGCTGAAAGCGCTCTTCAATAAATTCGTAACTGTCGTCCGGAAGAGTCTCAAGGGGGACAAGGCCCTCGACAGTGTTTGCAAGTTCTGCAAAGATCCCGAAAGAAGTGACGCCGGAGATCGTCGCGTCGTATTCTTCGCCGATTTTATCCTGCATGTAGGCGACGATATACAGGGCATCGACGTCCCGTTCCGCCTCCGCGGCATTTTTTTCACATGCGGAGGACTGCACCGCGGCTTCCGTGACGAATTTTTTGTATTTTTCCCGCGTCTTTTCGGGGGCGAGGAAGCTCTCCTTAATGATGCGGTGGATGCACAGATCGGGATAGCGGCGGATGGGGGAAGTGAAGTGGCAGTAGCAGTCGGAAGCGAGTCCGAAATGCCCCACATTTTCCGGAGAATAGGCCGCTTTCATCATGGATCGCAGCATGACGCGGTTGACAAGTGCATACAGGGGAGACCCTTCAAGGGAGCGCAGAAGGTTCTGATAATCCGCGGGCGTGACCCGTGAAGGATCAAATTTTGCAAAGACGCCTGCTTCCCGCAGAAAGGTGAGAAAATCCTGCGCCTTTTCCTCGCCGGGTCGTTCATGGATCCGATAGACAAAGGGCATCGCCTTTTCGGTCATGATGGTCGCCACGCTCTCATTGGCCAGCACCATGAATTGTTCGATCATCTCGTGAGAGATCGTTCGTTCGTAGTCGGGAATGGAGATCGTGCCGTTTTCGTATAGAATTTTTGCCTCTTTGACGTCGAGCGCAACGCCGCCCTTTGATTCGCGGGCCCGCTTCAGGATCTTTGTCAGTTCGACGGCGGTCTGTACGAATTCCACGAGATCGGGGTATTCAGCGCGCATTTCTGCGTCGCCCTGTGCGATCGCCGTGACCGCTTTGTAGGTCATGCGGTGGCGGGAACAGATCACGGAGGGGACGACGCGCCGCTCAAGGACTTTCCCATTCATGTCGATTGTCATGAAACAGGAGAGGGTAAGGCGGGGAACGCCTTCATTGAGCGAACAGATCTGATTGGACAGGGCCGTCGGAAGCATGGGCAGAACGCGGTCGGGAAAATAGACGCTCGTTCCGCGGGAGAATGCTTCGTTGTCGACGGGACTGTGCCATCTGACATAGTGCGTGACATCGGCGATATGGACGCCGAGATAGAATTTCCCGCCTTCCCTGCGGCTGGAGATCGCGTCGTCGATATCGCGCGTATCCTCGCCGTCGATCGTGATGATCAGATCGTCGCGCAGATCGATCCGGCCGGTCAGATCGTCGAGCGGCGAGCGCTCTGCCTGCCGTTCGGCTGCTTCGAGTACTTCGGGCGGAAAATCTTCTTTCAGGTTATGTGCACGGATCAGTGCGCGTTCTTCCACAAAGAAATCCCCGCTTTCTCCCAGGATCTCCGTAATTTCTCCCACAGGCATTCGGCCCTCATAGGAGCGGATACGCGCGACGGCTTTCACGCCGTCTGCGGCGCCCTTGCAGCGGTCGCTCGGGATAAAGATGTCTGTGGAAAATTTTCGGTCATCGGGGTGCAGCGTCCCGCCCGTCCGCTCGCGGCGGAAGGTGCCGACAATTTCCTTGTATCCGCGTTGCAGAATGGTCAGAACTTCACCCTCGTCTCCCATGGCCGCATTTTTTGCAAAAGCAAGCACAACATCTTTGTGAAAAGCTCCGCGCAGGGCGCGGTGGGGGATAAACAGATCGTCGCGGTTCGGGTCGTCCGGCACGAAAAAGCCGAACCCGCGCTCATTTCCGGAGATGGTTCCGCGAATTGCACCGAATTGTTCCGCAGTGCCGTACCGACCGCGCAGATCGCAGCAGAGCACGCCTTCGCGTACGGAGGAACGTAGCATTTCTCCGAGGACTTCCGCGGCTTTCCCTTTCAGACGCAGTTTTTTTGCGATGGCGTCGTCGGTCAGAAGCGCGAAGGTGCCGTCTTTTATTTTTTGCAGCAGTGTCTGTTTTGCATTCATATGATTTTCAAGAAGAACTTTTGATTTAGAAAAAAACGGACTGCCCTAAGCCGCCCGTTTCCTGTTCGATACCATTCGGGGATCGCCGGTTATTCGACGGGGCCCCAGATTGCAGGGATCTGCAGAATGAAGAAGACGATTGCAAGCACGGCAAGCACCGCGAGGCAGATGATCGTCCACATCTTGAGCTTGGATTCAATGGACCTGCCCTTGTTTTTTCCGTAGAATGTCTCGCTCGTTCCGCCGAGCGCATCGATGCCCTGCGAGTTGCCGGGCTGAAGCATGACGAGAATGATCGCAGCAAGCGCGGCGACCGCCATCAGGATCACGAGAGTATAGTTGATCGCATAATAGGTATTCTCGTAGGAGTGGTTCCAGAAGTTGACGACTTCAAGCAAAGAGTTGATCATGTAGCTACCTTATCGAATGATTTCAAAATACGCTGAAAATTATACCATATCCACCGAAGAAAGACAACTTTTTTCGCGCCCATTTCAAAAAATCCTCGTGAAAAAGAAAAAAATTCACGGACAAACCTTATTCGCGGTTTGCATGGAATTGACTTTTGCATGCACGTGCGTTATAATAAAATCAATATGGACAATCTCGTTCTCATCGGAATGCCGTCGTCCGGAAAAAGTACGGCGGGCGTTCTGCTCGCAAAAAAGATCGGCTATGGGTTTATCGACAGCGATCTCATCATTCAGGGCGAACAGGGCGCGCTCCTTTCGGAGATCATTGAACGGGAGGGAACGGAGGGCTTCATTGCCATCGAGGAACGCGTGAATGCGGGCCTTATGGCGATGCGCTGCGTCATTGCGACGGGCGGAAGCGTCTGCTATTCCGAACGCGCCATGGAGCATCTGAAGACGCTCGGAACGGTTGTCTATCTTCAATTAAGTGAGGAAGAGGTCGCGCGCCGTATTCCAAGCCTTGTCAAGCGCGGAGTCGTCATGCGGGGGAATGCAACGACGCTCAGCGCGCTGTACCGTGAACGCGTTCCGCTCTACGAGCGGTATGCAGATGTCACCGTGCATTGCGACGGTCAGACGATCGACGAAACGGTAGAGGCGATCGCGGCGGCTGCCGGTTTTTCAATATGAGAATCTGTATTTATGGTGCCGGGGCGATGGGGACGTCCCTCGGCGTTTTACTTGATGAAATGTCGCTTGACTTCATTTCGCACGATGCGGAACATGTTGCGGCAATGAATACTTCCGGTGCATTGATCGAGGGGGCTTTTACACGCTGCGCCAAAGTGCGCGCAAAGCTTCCTTCTCAGATGGAGGGACAGTACGACGTCATCATTCTTGCGGTTAAACAGCGCGAAAATCAGGCAGCGGCTGAGTTTTTGCGCCCTTTTCTGAGAGATGACGGCGCCGTGGTGACCGTACAGAACGGTCTTCCGGAAAGCGGTCTTGCACAGGTATTCGGAAAAGATCGCGTTTACGGCAGCACACTGTCCTGGAGTGCCGAAAAAATTGCCCCGGGCGTTGTGCGTGTGACGAGCGATACGGGATTTCACCTTGCGCTCGGCGCGTACGGAAAGGGGGACAAGCTTGATGTGCTTGCCGCGCTTCTTTCCCATGCCGGGACGCTGACGACCGGAAACCTGGCGGAGATCCGCTTTGCGAAACTGGCGATCAACGCCTCGTTTTCCACGCTTTCCGCGCTCTCCGGACTGACCTTTCTCCAGCTTGCAAAAAAGCAGAAAAAACTCGTTCTTTCCCTCATGCGCGAAGTGTTTGCCGTTGCCCGTGCAAACGGATGCACCGGACTTCCGCAGAACGGACACGATCTGTTCAGGGTCTTCGGTGGAAAGTTCGCGGCTCTGCTTCTTCCCGTGGCCATGAAAAATTATGCCCAGACACGTTCCGGAATGCTGCGGGATATCCGGGCGGGGAAGCGGTGCGATGTCGATTATGTTGCCGGCGCTGCCGTGGCTGCGGGAAAAGCCGCCGGAGTGGAGACGCCGATGCTGGAGCGCGCCGTTGCGCTTGTTCACGATGTGGAAAACGGGCTGGCAGAGATTGCCCCCGATACGCTCAAACTTATCTGATCGGGAGAATTGACAGAATATGGATCTATCCGCACTTGCAGAACGACTCATTCCGGGGGAGTATCCGCCGCTTGAATCCTTTGAAAAACGTTACCCGCCGCGGGATTTGCCCAAGGGAGCCGAGGTAACTCGCCTTGCGCCGTCGCCCACGGGATTTATTCATCTCGGAAATCTTTTCGTTGCGATCGCCAATGAACGCATTGCTCACCGCAGCGGCGGCAGGCTCTATCTCCGCATCGAGGACACCGATCTGAAGCGGAAGGTGGACGGCGCGGTCGAGGCTGTCATTGCCGCACTCGATTATTTCGATATCCGCTTTGACGAAGGGGCTGAGATCGGCGGAGACGATACTTATGCGCCCTGGTATCAGCGTCAGCGCGCCGAAATTTATCGTGCATATGCCAAAGAGCTGATCCGGCAGGGCAGGGCATATCCGTGTTTTTGCACCGAGGAAGAACTCTCCGAGCTGCGCAACGAGCAGACGGCAAAAAAGGAGATCACCGGCTACTACGGAAAATACGCAAAGTGCCGGAATCTTTCGGAAGAAGAAATTGATAGGGCGCTCGATGCAGGAAAGCCCTATGTGATCCGTTTGAGATCGCTTGGGGATCCCTCTCATAAATTCACGTTCCATGACGAGATCAAGGGCGACGTCACCGTCACGGAGAACGACCAGGATGTCGTGATCCTGAAATCGGACGGGATCCCGACCTATCATTTTGCACACGCGGTGGACGACCACCTCATGCGCACGACGCTGGTGATCCGCGGCGAGGAGTGGCTCGCGTCCCTTCCCATTCATCTCGAACTCTTTGATGCGCTTGGATTCCGCCGTCCCAAATACGGGCACAATTGCTCGCTCATGAAAATGGACGGCGAAAGCAAGCGCAAACTTTCCAAGCGGAAAGACCCTGAGCTCTCCCTCTCCTTTTACAGGCAGGAAGGGTATCACCCGTTTGCGGTCAAGGTGTATATGCTCACGCTTCTGAACTCCGATTTCGAGGAGTGGCATCAGAAATTCCCCGACAAGCCGCTCGGAGAGTTCCCGTTCCGCATCGGAAAAATGAGCAAGAGCGGCGCACTGTTTGATCTGGACAAGCTCAACGATATCTCGCGGACGGAGCTTTCGCGCCTTTCCGCCGAGGACATGGCCGCATTTCTCAAGGAGTGGACGTTTGCATTCGGCACGCAGGAACAAAAGGATTATTTTTCCGACGAAGAGTATCTGCTGCGCGTTCTTTCGCTGTGCATGGGGACGTCGGGCAAAAAGCGGCGCAAGGATTTTGTGACGGCAAAACAGGCCGTGGAGGAGATCGGATACTTTTTCGGAGCCTGCAAGCAAAAAGATGCGTATCGCGTGGACGATGCCACAAGAAATGCGATCCTGGAAGGTTTCCTTGTGTCTTATGATATCAATAACGACGCGCAGGTATGGTTTTCTAACGTCAAAGCGTTGGCCGCATCGCTTGGGTATGCGGCGGAAATGCGTGACTATAAAGCCAATCCGGAAGCGTATAAGGGAAACGTGTCCGATGTCGCCGAGGTGCTCCGCATCGCAGTGACGGGGCGGGCAAATTCGCCCGATCTTTGGACGATCATGCAGATTTTGGGCGAAGAACGCACACGCGAACGCATTCTTGCGGCGCGTACCTGAACGGAGAAGAACGATGAGCAGAGCGGATGAGATTTTTATTGCGAACTGTAAGGATATTCTGGAAAACGGCGTTTGGGATACGGAGGCCAATGTCCGTCCGCACTGGGAGGACGGGACGCCTGCGCATACCGTCAAAAAATTCGGGATCGTCAACCGCTATGACCTGCGTAAGGAATTTCCCATTCAGACGATCCGCCGCTGTGCGTTTCGTTCCTGTGTAGACGAGATTCTCTGGATATGGCAGAAGAAGAGCAATAACGTTCATGATCTGAATTCACATATCTGGGACAGCTGGGCTGATGAAACGGGTTCCATCGGGAAGGCTTACGGCTATCAGTTGGGGAAAAAAGCGATCTATCGTGAGGGAGAATTCGATCAGGTCGACAGAGTGCTCTTCGATCTGAAGCACAATCCCGCGTCGCGGCGTATCATGACCAATCTGTATAATTTCGAGGATCTCCACGAGATGCATCTCTATCCGTGCGCCTATTCCATGACGTTCAACGTCTCGGGCGATACGCTCAACGGGATCCTCAACCAGCGTTCCAACGATATGTTGACGGCAAACGGCTGGAATGTGACGCAGTATGCGGTGCTTCTGATCATGTTTGCGCAGGTCAGCGGCCTGAAAGCGGGCGAACTTGTGCACGTCATTGCGGATGCGCATCTCTACGACCGGCACATTCCGATCGTCAGGGAAGTCATCAGCAATGAGCCCAAGCCCGCGCCGAAACTCATCGTCGATCCCGATGTGCATAATTTCTATGATTTCACCGTGGACAGTTTCCGGCTCGAAAACTATGAGTATACACCCTTGACAACTAAGATTCCGGTGGCAATATGAGAGCGATTTTTCATGCAGACAGAGAATGGGGGATCGGGCGGAATAACGATCTGATGTTCCGTCTCCCCAAAGATATGAAGTTTTTCCGTGAGACGACGAAGGGAAAAGTGGTCGTGATGGGGCTGAATACGCTCCGTTCCTTTCCGGAGGGAAAGCCGCTGAAAAACCGTACCAATATCGTTTTATGTCCGGATGAGCTCGATGAAGACGTGATCGTTGTACATTCGCCGGAAGAGCTTTTCCGCGAGGTCGGAAAATATCCCGCGGACGATGTCTTTGTCATCGGCGGTGCAAGCGTTTATCGTGCGCTGATTCCCTACTGTTCGGAGGTGCTGGTGACGCGGGTCGACGCCGTCGGGAATGCCGACACGTTTGTTCCCGATCTCGATGCCGATGAGCATTTCCGGTTGACGGCAGAGAGCGATCCCGTGGAGGACAATGGATATATGATCCGGTTCTGTACGTATCGGAATATGGCTCCCAAACAGATATGATTGCCCTGCAGGGCAATTTTTTTCGCCGATAAGCACATTTTTTCTTGCGTAAAGCGTCCAAAAGTATTACAATACCTCCTTGGACGAAAGAATACAGTGGTTTTTATGGTCAGAGAGGATTTAAGAAATATTTCAATCATTGCGCACGTCTACCACGGAAAGACGACGCTGGTCGATCAGATGCTCAAACAGGCGGGAACTTTCCGCGAAAACCAGGTGGTCGAAGAGCGCGTCATGGACTCCGGCGATCTTGAACGGGAGCGCGGGATCACCATTCTTGCAAAGAATACTTCCGTTCATTATAAGGGCGTCAAGATCAACATTGTCGATACGCCGGGACATGCCGACTTCTCCGGCGAAGTGGAACGGGTCCTGAAAATGGTCTCGGGCGTCCTGATCCTTGTGGACGCAGCAGAGGGGCCCATGCCGCAAACGCGTTTTGTCACGCAGAAAGCCCTGGAAATGGGGCTCAGGCTGATCATTGTCGTCAATAAGATCGACCGCCCCGATGCGCGCATCAAAGAGGTGATCGACGAGGTGCTGGAACTTCTGATGGATCTCGATGCTTCCGACGATCAGCTTGAGAGCCCGTTTGTGTTCTGCTCCGGCAGAGACGGGACGTCTTCGCTCGATGAAAATGAGCGCGGAACAGACCTGACACCGCTCTTTGATACCATTCTGTCGCACTTCCCGCCGCTCGATATGGACGACAAGGGGGCATTGCAGATCCTGGTGTCCTCCATTGACTACAACGAGTATGTGGGGCGGATCGGGATCGGAAGAGTAGAGCGCGGCGTCGCAAAACAGAATGCGGACGTTGTAGTCTGCAATTATAATCACCCGGAAGTTTCTCTGCGCGGAAAAATCGTCAATCTCTATGAAATCGAGGGGCTGAGCCGTGTTCCATGCGACAGTGCTTCGGCAGGAGATATCGTATGTTTTTCCGGCCTTGAGAAGATCAACATCGGCGATACGGTCTGCGCTTCCGATTGCGTGGAGCCGGCGGCCTTTGTCAAGATCTCCGATCCGACCGTAGAAATGATTTTTTCTGTCAATGACTCCCCGTTTGCGGGGAAAGAGGGCAAGTTCGTCACGACCCGGCATCTGCGCGACAGACTTTACCGCGAGCTTTTGCGCGATGTTTCGCTCAGGGTGGAAGATACCGATTCGACGGATGCTTTCCGTGTCAGCGGACGCGGGGAAATGCACCTTTCCATTCTGATTGAAACGATGCGCCGGGAAGGATACGAATTTCAGGTGAGCTCCCCGAAAGTGCTTTACCATGAAATCGACGGTGTGAAGTATGAGCCGGTGGAGCGTTTGATCGTCGATGTGCCGGAGGATAATACCGGCCCGATTTTCCAGAGCATGGGAGAGCGGAAGGGCGAGCTTGTTCATATGCATGCAATGGGCTCCCGTATGCGGCTGGAATTTCTTGTCCCTGCCCGCGGACTGTTCGGGTATAAGAGTGAATTCCTGACTGATACAAAGGGTGAAGGCGTCATGAGTTCGGTCTTCTTTGAATATCAGCCCTACAAAGGGGAGATCAGCCGCCGCTCCACGGGATCGCTCGTCGCCTTTGAAACGGGAGAAGCCGTCACATACGGGCTCTACAACGCGCAGGGGAGGGGAACGCTCTTTATCGGACCCGGAACGCCCGTCTATGAGGGAATGGTCATCGGTTTTGCACCGAAGGACGAGGACATCAACGTGAACGTCTGTAAGACGAAGCACCTTACCAATACCCGCTCTTCCTCTTCGGACGATGCGCTCCGCCTGATCACGCCCAAGAAGCTCAGTCTGGAAGAAGCGCTTGAATTTATCGGAGACGACGAGCTCCTTGAAATCACGCCGCTCAATGTGCGTATCCGCAAGCGCATTCTTGACAGCGAATTGCGTGCCAAAGCGCGTGCAAAAGCCAAATTGCAATAAGTTTGCATGGTATTATGTCAGACGTAATACATTTGAATTGGGAAAAATTCCGCCGTTCAGGCGGATTTTTTTCGGTAGACAGGCATACAGTAAAGTATGCAGAATGAAATCAGGCAAAGTATTCTTACACTTGAAAACCAATCCAGACTTGCTCTGACAGGGGTGGAACGTGTGGATTCGTTCTCCGATCGGGAGATACGCCTCACGGTCGGAGGGAAAAAGGCGCGCATTGAAGGAAGCAAACTGAAGGTGCTTTCTTTTTCGGAAGGGAGCGGAAATTTTACGGCGAGCGGGAACGTGGACAGCATTCGTTTTTCGCAGACCGTCAAGGGTGTGTCTCATCTGTTTAAATGAACGGAACCGATCAATTTTATGTTTTTCTTGTCGGCATCTGCTGCGGCGTGGCAGGCGGATTGATGTATGATCTGATCTGTCTGATCCGTGCTCCCGTTGCAAAAAGACCGGTCGTGATCGTGACGGATATTTTGTTCTGCATTCTGTTTGCGGCATTTTATCTGTTCGTCTCCGTTTCGCTTGCGTTTCCCGATCTCAGGTTTTATACATTTCTGGCCTGTGCACTCGGCTTTTTCCTCTATCTGAAAACTTTGCACAAAATTGTTGCATTTTTCGGAAAAAAGATATATAATGGATTGGAACGAGTACGAAGGGGACGGTACAGATGTCCGAGAAAAGAAAGACGGGTATTACCGACGAAAAAATGAGGAAGATCGCGGCGGGCGGAACTGCCGCGGGAGTTTTGCTCATTCTCTTTCTTGTGGTCATTCTCATCGTGCAGTTCGTGCAGATCGGGATTGCCAACAGAAGAAAAGCGGAATATGACGCCGAGATCGCAAGATATGAAGAGCTTCTTAAAAACGGCGAGATCACGCTTGATTTTCTTCAGTCGGAAGAGGCGCTCCGCGAGCTGGCAATTGAGCGCGGCTGGATCGTTTCCAGGTGAGCATGATCCCCATGAAATACGCAGTAATCGATATCGGTTCCAATTCCGTTCGCCTGATGCTTTGGGCGGACGGTACTTTGTATAAAAAAGTATGTACGACCCGCCTTGCGGAGGGGCTCTCCGCCAGCGGGTCGCTCTGTCAGTCTGCGATGGAGCGCACAGCGCGTGCCGTCGCAGATTTTTATCATGAAGGACAAAAAGAAAATGCGCATGTACTGGCATTCGCGACGGCGGCCGTGAGGAGTGCGGCCAACGGCGGCGATTTTTGTGCCCTTGTCCGGCAGATGTGCGGACTGAATGTTGATGTGATCTCCGGGGAAGAGGAGGCTTTGCTCGGACTTTCCGGCGCGCTCGGGCATTCGGACGGCGGAATGATCGATATTGGCGGAGCAAGCACGGAGATCTGCATTCGTCGGGGCGGGGAGATCGTTTTTTCGGTCAGCCTTCCGATCGGAGCGGTGCGTATTCTGGAACAGTGCGGGCAGGATCCCCGAAAGATCCGTGCTTTTGTGGAAGATGCGCTGCACCCTCTGCACGGAATTTGCGGGCCTGCACAGATGTATGCGATCGGCGGAACCGCATCTACACTTGCAAGTATCAGACTCGGCCTTTCGGAGTACGATGCGAAGAAATTGAACGGGCTTTCCTTACCGTGCGACTGGCTTTCGGAAATCTCCGGACGCCTGCTATCGCTTCCGGTGGAAGAGCGCAAAAAAATTCCCGGCATGGATTTACGGCGCGCAGATGTGATTGCGGGTGCGGCTGTCTTGCTTTCGGCGGCTGTAGAGAAACTCCGTCTCCCGGAAGTGTATTTTTCCGATGCGGACAACCTTGAAGGTTATCTTGCCGTGCGGGGGCTGATATGAAAAGGATTTCCCGTCATGCGGCGTCGGCGATCGGGGTTGTTCTTTTTTTGTGTGCCGTGGCCGGAACCGTTGCCATGATCTGGTATGAAATGACGATGCTGCAGACAACAGAAGAAAAAATGACTGCGGGATACGTCAGCATCGGCGCCGTTGCGTGCCTGCTGGTGCTGGGGTTTCCCTATGTGGTTCATGAATCGGGGCATCTTCTGTTCGGACTGTGCGCAGGCCTGCGTATCGGTCGGGTGCGCGTCGGCTGGCTCTGTGTCGGAAGAGACGGCCTGAAATTTTCAAAGGGGAGACCTGCCGGAGAAACGCAATTTGCATTGCGAAAGGTGCGCGGCGCACATGTCAGGCTGTTTGCGGCGACACTCGGCGGGCCGCTTTTCGGACTTATGTACGGGGTAATCTTTCTGCTTCTTTGGGGATTGCTCCCGCCGCATCCGGCGCTTGTTTTCTTTGCACTATGTGCGCCCTCTGTGCTTGCCGAGGCGCTTTCCGAGCTCCTGCCCGCAGAATTTCTCTCAGGGAAGACAGACGGGCTCGTGCTTGCGGAATTGATCGGAAAAACCGGGGAGACGGAAATTGCGATCCGGGTCATGAAGGTGCAGTCCTTGCTGGCCGATGTCACCCTGGCAGAGATTCCGCGCGGTTTGCTTTTCGATGTCCCTGTGATCCGGGAAGACAGTCCCGTTTTTTCAGAACTTCTGAAATTACAGAAGGAATATCTTTCTGCGTCCGGTGACATTTCCGGCGCGGAGCGGATTGACGCGCGGCTGCGGAGTATTTCCGAAGAATCCGGAACAGTATCGGAAGAATTGTCCTGAAAAAATAAAAAACCTGCCCGAGGGCAGAATAAAACAACCGTATTTCCGATGCCGTGTGCAAGTGGGTCGCGAAGGAAAAGGAAGGCGGTAAGGGAATGAACTGAAGGAATTGACGTCTTATCGGTTATTCTGTGCGGTCGCTCAGTCCGAGTAAGTAGTCAGCTGAAACGTTAAAGTAACGCGCAATTTTTGCGATATTTCCTGCGGTCGGATCGCTCTTGTTGGTTTCCCAATAGCAGATGATCCCCAGGCTGACATTCAGGTCTTTGGCGACGGTGGCCTGAGAAAGGCCACGTTCTTTCCTGAGCTCGATGAGGCGTTCTGAGAAAATTTTCATGAAAGTATTATACTTGATTTCCAGGACTTTTGCAACCTATTTTCCGACAAAAATCGACACCGTTTGCGGGTTTTTTCTCTTAGCGGTATTTTTAGTAAAGTGGGGAGGTCTGATATTTTGGCAGATCACATCAGAGTTTTATTCGTCTGTCACGGGAACATCTGCCGTTCTCCGATGGCAGAAAGTTACTTTGATTTTCTGGTCCGGCAGAGAGGATATGCCGGCCGTTTTTCCGTTTCTTCTGCGGCGACGCATACAGACGAACTTGGAAATATCCCGCATTGCGGAACGCGGGAAAAACTTGCCGCGGAGGGCATTCCGCTTGTTCCGCATCGGGCGCGGCTGCTGACGCGGCAGGACGGGGCGGAACAGGATTATATCCTTGGAATGGATTCAGAGAATCTGCGGTATATGCGCCGCATTCTGGGAAGCTGCCGGGCACATACAGGACTGCTTCTCGATTATTCGGCGCGTCCGCGGGCCATTGCGGATCCGTGGTACACCGGAAACTTCGATGAGACATTTTCGGATATTTCCGAGGGCTGCAATGCATTTTTTGAGTATCTGTTGCGGGAAAGATTGATCTGATCATTTTGTATGATCGACGGAAATCGGGAAATTCCCTTTACAAAGAAAAGAAAATATAGTATAATCACGGAAAAGGCAGGGTAGAACGATGAGAACGCATGAATCACAGGAAATGTATCTTGAAACGATTTTGCTTTTGCGTATGCGCAAGGCAAATGTCAGGTCGGTGGATATCGTGGAAGAGCTTGGCTACGCGAAATCCAGCGTTTCGCGTGCCGTCAATCTGTTGCAGGACAGCGGCCTGATCCGCATTGACGAAAACGGTGATATCACGCTCACGGCGGCAGGACAGAAAAAGGCGGAGGACATTTACGAAAAACACCGCGTTTTCACCAATGCGTTCATCAGAATGGGGGCGCCGGCAAATGTTGCCGAAGAAAATGCTTGTCGGGTCGAACATGTTGTATCCGATGAATTGTTTGAGATCATAAAAAAATATTTTTCTGAGAACTGAAACAGGGAGCGCTTCATGCGCTCCCTGTTTTTGTCAGTTTGTCAAGGATATCAAAATAATTTATAAATGTTTTTCTGCAACAGAGCGGATCGTCGATGACGATGTTTCCGGTCTTCAGGCCAATTAAAGCAAATGCCATTGCGACCCGATGATCGCCGAATGTCCGGATTGTTCCGCCGTGTACAGCGGAGGGGAGTATCGTTACGCCGTCCTCCTGCTCCGTGGCGATGACGCCGATCGCATTCAGATTTTTGACGATGGCGTGGATCCGGTCGCACTCCTGTCTGCGGATATGACCGATTCCGGTGATTTGTGTGGGGGTTGCGGCAAAGGGCGCGAGGGCGGCAACAGTGAGCGCCTGATCTGAAAAGTCGCGCATGTTTTCGGTAAATCCCCGATAGGCAGAGACCCTGCTTCCGTCGGCGAGCAATCCTTCGGGGGTATCCGTAAAACGGACGCCGCGCGATTTCAGGAGGTCGAGAAATTTCCTGTCACCCTGCATGGTGTCGGAATGAACGCGCCGTACGCGGACGCAGGCAGATAAAAGAAGCGACATTGCGTAAAAGTAGCATGCGGCGGAAAGATCTGCTTCGATCTCAAGCGATTCGGGTGCACGCTCCGAAGGGGTGACGCAGACGGTGTTTTCCGTGCGTGACCACTGTGCGCCGAATTGTTCCAACAGGCGCAGGGTCATTGTGATGTAACTTCCGTCTGTACGGGTTCCTGTCAGGTGCAGCCTGATCGGACGGCTGACGGCCGCGGCAAGCAAAATTCCGCTTGCATACTGTGTGCTCAGATCGGTATCAACGGAAAGTTCTTCGGCCGTAATTCCATGGGAAATCATCCGGAAGGGGAAATGGCCCGGCTCGCCCAAGTACTCGATCTGTACTCCGGAACGTTCCAGAACTGTGAGAATTTCCATGGGACGCTTTTGCATCTGTAAGGAAGAATGCAATGTGTATTCTCCGCCGAGAAAAGCAAGCGCCGCAGTCAGAAACCGTGCCGCGGTACCTGCGGAACAGACATCGAGTTCCGCGCGGTTATTCGGAATATTTCCGCCGCAACCGACGATCCGGAGCCCGTTCTTTTCGCGCGTCCAACCGATTCCCAGTTGTGTGAAGCAGGAGAGCATTGCCTGCGTATCCTCAGCAAAGTCTCCGCAAGAGAGAAAAATTTCTCCCTTGCCGAAGGCCGAAAGGATCAGCGCACGGTTGAGAATGCTTTTGGAAGCGGGGACGTCTGTCTCGATGATGCCGTGCGGCGAAAGATGTTGTACCTGGTAAGCGCTCATGTGAAAATTATAGTCCCTGCAGATGAAAAAGTCAAGAAAAAGCCCGTCTTTGGCGTCCTGCGGCAAAAAAGTTGTTGAAAACTGCGCGACGGATATGCTATAATGTTCGGGTGAAGAAACAGGAATTTGCAGTGATCGTTCTGCGGGGAAAACGGAAAACACTTTCTCTCTCTGTCAATGAAAAGGGCGACGCGGTGGTGCGTGCGCCGAATTCTGCCCGCACAGATGAAATCCAACAGTTTGTGAGCAGACATTCGGAATGGATCGCGCGCCGCCGTAAAGAAATCGAGCGGAGCCGTCCAGATTTTTCAGACGGCGCATCGGTGGAAATCTGCGGCAGACGGTATACGATCGTTCCGTCGGGCCGCGCGGGAATATCCGGACAGACGCTTCGTCTCCCGGAACAGGGAAGGGAGACTGCTCTGATCAGTCTTCTGAAACGCATGGTGCGCGAACGCATGTGCCGGATCATTTCGGAGTATGCGGCCCGTTATGGATTTTTGTATACATCGATTCAGATCTCTTCGGCACGCGGGAGATGGGGCTCTTGCAGCACTTCGGGAACATTGTCGTTTTCTTTTAGTACGGCATTTCTGACGGACGAAGAGGCGCGGTATATCGCTGTTCACGAGCTCTGTCATACGCGGCATATGAATCATGGCCCCGCTTTCTGGAAAGAGGTCCGCGATATTTTTCCGGATTATCTTGCGGTAAGAAAGGGGCTTCGGAACAAGAGTTCACTCATGCTATTTCTATAATTTTTTAATTTGAACAGTACTATGTCACGCATAATACATTAAAAAAGGAGAATCAATGAAGGTCATCGTCTACGGACTTGGAATTATCGGAGCATCTGTTGCGGCTTCCTTAAAAAGGGCGGGGCATACGGTTCTGGGAATGAACCGGAGCCGTGCAAGCATTGATTATGCGTTGGAGCACCGCATGATCGACGGCGAGGCCGTCGGCTTTTCCGGGGCGAATATCGTTGTTCTTGCGCTTCCGCCGCGTGTCACGATGCGTGTGCTTGACGAGTCGGATTTTCCGGCAGGGTGCATCGTGGCGGATATCTGCGGTGTCAAGGCTCCTTTGGAGCGGGTCGTCTATTCCAGGCCGCGTACCTGGAAGTATGTCGGGACGCACCCGATGGCGGGAAAGGAAACGTCGGGGATCCGTTCTGCAAGTGAAGATCTTTTTCGGGGAGCGAACTTTATCCTGACCCGTGCGCCGCAGACGGAGAATGGCGCTCTTGAAACGGTTCGTTCCCTGGCAAAAGATATGGGGTTCGGCCGCATTGTAGAATGCACGGCCGAAGAGCATGACAGAATGATCGCTCTGACATCGCAGCTGGCGCACGTCGTTTCCAATGCCTACGTGACGAGCCCGCTTGCTTCCGGCTGCAGGGGTTTTACCGGCGGAAGTTTTCAGGACATGACGCGTGTCGCGCCGGTGGACGAGCAGGTCTGGGCAGAGCTGTTCTGCCTGAATTCTGCGCCTCTTTCAGAGGAGATCGGCAGATTGATCTGCAGGCTGGAACAGTTCCGCACGGCCGTCGATCGGAGCGATGAAAAGGAGCTTTGTGTATTGATGCGCGAAGGGAAATCCCGTTATCGGGAATTTTTCAGCGGGAATTGAAGGATAATCATTCAAAAATGCTTTCAATC
>ERZ1090868.563-NODE-563-length-20744-cov-6.961960_pt1 | contig 20744 bp, 26 predicted proteins | sample MGYA00478475_ERZ1090868 | MGnify/ENA primary metagenome ERZ1090868 (study PRJEB33644, sample SAMEA5815747) | chicken gut metagenome | biome: Chicken; feature: Gastrointestinal Tract; material: Caecum | place: Ireland | collected 2019-01-01 | study: A study of the...
AAATCACAAAACTGCAACGGTACAGCGTCGGTGGATACAAAGCCTGTGGAAAGAAAACATAGTTTTCGGAGGGAGGCGTCATGGCGGAACAAGAGCAAAAAAGCGGTGTGTACCGCATTAGCCGAGTGATTGGCAACAATTTTGTTTGTACAGTGGATGACGGCGGGAAAGAGATCATTTTACGTGGGCTGGGAATCGGATTTAAAAAGCATGCGGGTGATCTGGTTCCGGCGCAGCAGGTAGAAAAGATTTATGATTTGCGTGATCCGGAAAAATCCTCCCGATTGCGCGATCTGCTGGCAGATGTTCCGCCGGAATTTCTCGATGTCAGCACGGAGATCATTGAAACGGCGGAAAATCGCATCGGGCGGCGGTTGAGCGAAAATATTTATATTACGTTGACCGATCACATTTGCTTTGCAGTGGAGCGGCTGCGCGGCGGGGTTAGCTACCCAAACCATCTGCTGTGGGAGATCACCAATTTCTATCCCGCTGAGTTCGCCATCGGGAAACAAGCGCTCGATATTATCGAGACAAGGCTGGGCTATCGCCTGCCGCAGGATGAGGCGGGATTTATCGCCCTACACATTGTCAACGCGGAAATCGACGGCAAGATGGCGGACATGGTGCGCATCACCGAGGTCATTCGCAAGATCACCAGCGTGGTACAGGACTATTACGGCGTGGCGCTGGATGAGCAATCGCTCGACTACGGAAGGTTTATCACGCATCTGAAATTCTTAGGACAACGGATCACGCAAAACCAGTATGTGGTGGATGACGATTCCGAGTTTCAGGGAATGATCGTGCGGCGTTATCGACAGGATTATCAGTGCGCGGAGAAAATTCGGGCTGAGCTGAAAGAAACGTTTTCCATTCAGCTGCCGGCTGAGGAAATGACGTTTTTGACCATTCATCTGCATCGATTGGCGTTATCCATGGGAATCGCGGATCAAAAGGAGTAAAAGGACATGAAAGACAAGATTTTTGGCGTATTACAGCGCGTCGGCCGCTCATTTATGCTGCCGATTGCCATTCTGCCCGTTGCCGGCCTGTTTCTCGGCATCGGTGGTTCGTTTACTAACGAAACCATGCTGGAAACCTATGGCCTGATGGGGGTCATGGGGCCGGGGACCTTCATCTATGCCATTTTGCAGGTACTCAATGCCGCGGGTTCGATCGTCTTTGACAACCTGCCGATCATTTTTGCGATGGGTGTTGCAATCGGCATGGCAAAGCAGGAAAAAGAAGTCGCAGCGCTGTCCGCCGCGATCGCCTTCTTCGTCATGCATGCGACCATCGGCGCGATGATTACCGACTTCGGTGCACCCGACCTGTCCGGCGCGACCGCAAGTGTGCTGGGCATCAATTCGTTGCAGATGGGCGTGTTCGGCGGCATCATCGTCGGTTTGGGTGTTGCCGCGCTGCACAACAAATATTATAAAATTCAGCTGCCGCAGGTGCTGAGCTTTTTCAGCGGCACACGCTTTGTGCCGATCATCTCGTCGGCGGTTTATCTGGTAGTCGGCATTGCGATGTATTACATCTGGCCGGTTATCCAGACCGGTATCAACGCGCTGGGCGGCTTCGTGCTGGCTTCCGGCTATGCGGGAACCTGGCTGTACGGCTTCATTGAGCGTGCACTCATCCCGTTCGGCCTGCACCACGTGTTCTACATCCCGTTTTGGCAGACCGCGCTGGGCGGCACGGCGATGGTCAACGGCACGCTGGTCGAGGGCGCGCAGAACATCTTCTTTGCCGAACTGGCAGCCCCGGGCATCCAGCATTTCTCGGTTGAGGCGACCCGCTTCATGGCTGGCAAGTTCCCGCTGATGATCTTTGGCTTGCCGGGTGCGGCGTTTGCGCTGTACCGTTGCGCCAAGCCGGAAAACCGCAAGGCGGTCGGCGGCCTGCTTCTGTCTGCGGCGCTGACTTCCATGCTGACCGGTATTACCGAGCCGCTGGAGTTTACCTTCCTGTTTGTCGCTCCGGCGATGTATGTGGTGCACTGTGTGCTTGCAGGCGCGTCCTATATGCTGATGCATATCCTCAATGTTGGCGTCGGCCTGACCTTCTCGGGCGGCCTGATCGACCTGACGTTGTTTGGTATCATGCAGGGCAATGCCAAGACCAGCTGGCTGTGGATCCCGGTGGTCGGCGTGGTGTACTTCATTGTTTACTACTTCGTGTTCTCGTTCATGATTAAGAAATTTGACTACAAGACGCCGGGCCGTGATGACAGCGAGATCAAGCTGTACACTCGCGCGGATGTGAATGCCCGCAAAGAGGGCGAAGCCGAAGCGGCGCAGGGCGGCGGAGATACCGCGCTGTCCCGCCAGATCATGATGGGCCTGGGCGGCAAGGCCAACATCTCGGACGTAGATTGCTGCATCACCCGTCTGCGCTGCACGGTGCATGATGCTTCCAAGGTCGATCAGAAGCTACTCAAGGATACGGGCGCATCGGGCGTCATTTGCAAGGGCACGGGCGTACAGGTCGTATACGGCCCGCGCGTGTCGGTCATCAAGTCCGATCTGGAGGCGTTCCTTGCGTCTTCGGCCAGCAATGAAGCAGCCCCGCAGACCGCTCCGACGGCGGCCGCGGACAGCGCTCCGGCAGCCTCTGGTGCACATGTAATCGCGTCTCCGCTTTCCGGCAACGTCATTCCGCTCGAGCAGGTGGCGGACGGCGTGTTCTCGGAAAAGATGGTGGGCGACGGCTTTGCTGTCGAGCCGGCGGACAATCAGGTGTACGCCCCGGCGGACTGCGAGGTTATGACTGTATTCGGCACCAAACATGCCATCGGCCTGACCACGGCGGACGGTGTCGAGCTGCTGATTCATCTGGGCATTGACACAGTGCAGATGAACGGCGCACCGTTCACCATCGAGGTCAAGGAGGGCGACAAGCTCAAGAAGGGCGACAAGATCGGCAGCTTTGACGAAAAGATGATCGTTGAGGCGGGCTACCGCACGGTAACGCCCGTAGTTGTCACCAATTCGGATGCCTATACGAGCTTTACTCTGCAAAAGAGCGGTAAGGTATCGGCAGGCGACGACGTATTCACCGTCGAATAACCCGCTTGACGGGATAACAAACCGCCCCTGCGCTGCGAAAGCAGCGCGGGGGCGGTTTTGTGTACAGAAATGGTTTGCTGTGCCGCAGCGGATAAAAGAGACTGGGATCAGCCGTTACCGGTGGGGATATAGGGCTGAATGGCGGATGCCACACCCGCGATCGGCATGGTTTGCAGCCAGATCTTGCCCGGGCCGGTCAGCACGGTGTTGAAAAAGCCTTCGCCGCCGAGCAGCTTGTTCTTGATTCCCTTGACCTGCTGGATGTCGATGGCGACCGTGGATTCAAAGCCAAGCACGTTGCCGGTGTCCACGATCATCTGCTGGCCGGACGCGAGCGTGTACTCCACCAGCTCACCGTCTACCTCGACAAAAGCCGTGCCGTTGCCGGACAGGCGCTGCATGATGAAGCCCTCGCCGCCAAACAGGCCGGAGCCAAACTTTTTGTTGAAGTGGACGGACAGCTGCACACCCTCCTCGGACGCGAGGAACGCGGTCTTTTGCAGAATGAATTCGCGGCCCGGCGCCACATCGAGCGTGAGGATGCGGCCAGGAAAGCTCGAACCGAAGGCAATCATGCCTGCACCGCGCGCAGTGTAGATGTTCTGGAACATGCTTTCGCCGGAGAATGCCTTGGAAAACATTTTGCCCAGACCGCCGCCCGTGGTCTCCATTGCCATATTGGGTGACATCCAGACCATGGAGCCTTTTTCCGTAATCATTTTCTCGCCGTCGGCCAGCTGGCATACCACGACCGGAAAAACGCCGCCTTTGATTTCGTATTGCATAGTGTGTCTCCTTTCCTACGTTTGCGATTTATGTCTTGTTAACGGGATGGACAACTTAGGCCGCCAATCCCATATAACGCATCGGCCGCAGCACAGTTTTAGTGCAGGTGGCTGTCCCCTCCGTCGGTTGAAAATTTCCTGCGATATACCGCGGCTTATCGTGTTCTATTGTATCACAGACGGAAAGAAAAGTGGGGAAAGATCCATAGAGGAACGGTCACAGAATATTTTATTTGCGTGTGCATCATGACGCTTTTGGAGAGAAATAGAAACGCTACGGAAAGGCCTATACGATGGTAAGCCTTAATAGACAGCGGTATTTTGCCAAGAAAAGAGAAAATAAAAGAATTGACAAAAATGCTTCTGAGTGGTAAAGTGATAGCAAACCGATGAGAGAGTGTAAGTAACTTCGGTGATGCATCCCAGAGAGCTGCGGATGGTGAGAACGCGGCATGACGGAGCTGGAGCGAATGGACTTTTGAGGGCGAGCTGAAAGATGGAGTAGGCAAGCCGGAGATCAAACTCCGTTACCAAAGGAAGCATATGTTAGTATGCATGAGAGGATACAGTTGCCTGTATCAAGCCGGGTGGTACCGCAGGAGTATGATATATCAAAGCTCTTGTCCCTGCAAAGATGTGTGTTTGCAGGGACAGGGGCTTTTTTTATTGTTAGACAAAAGGAGAGATAACAAATGAAACTGGAAAATTATGAAGTGCATCTTCCCAATTATTCTATTGGGGATCGGATTTACGATAAAATCGGGCCGGTATGTGAGTCGTATGGAGAAAAGGTTCTTGTCATTGGGGGAAAGAAGGCGCTGGCAGCCGCTTATGATAAGATTGAGAAATATGTCAAGCAGACCAACCTGAAAATCATCGGAAAAGAGATTTACGGAGAAAATTGTACCTATGCCACAGTGGAGAAACTCCGGCAGATGCCGTTATATCAGGAAGCGGATATGGTGTTCGGCGTGGGAGGCGGAAAAGCACTGGACACGGTCAAGTGCCTGTGTATTCCAGATGACAAACCGGTTTTTGCATTTCCGACGATTGCATCCAACTGTTCGGCCTGCACATCGGTTTCCATTATGTATAACGAAGACGGCACCTTTTTGAAACCTCATTTTTTCGTCCGTCCGGTCATGCACTCGTTTATTGATACGGAGATTATCGCAAAGGCTCCCAGCCAGTATATGTGGGCAGGGATCGGCGATACCTATGCGAAATATTATGAAGCGATGATTTCCTCGCGGGAGGAACGGTTGGAGCATTTTACAGCTCTTGGCGTGGCGGTCAGCGTGATGTGCCGGAATCCGTTGATTGATTACGGCAGACAGGCATTGGAGGATCATCAAAAAGGACTCTGCACCTACGATGTAGAGCAGGTGGTTCTGGCTATTGTAGTAACGACGGGGATTGCCTCGATTTTCCTGACCAAGGATTATACGCCCGATTACAACAGCGGTCTGGCACATGCGGTATTCTATGCCATGACGTCTTACCCGGTCATTGAGGAAAGGCACCTGCACGGCGAGGTGGTTGGGTTTGGCGTGCTGCTTGCGCTGCTTGTGGATCATCAGTACGAGGAATTTGAAAAGATTTACGAGTTGAACCGATCAATAGGGCTTCCGGTTTCGCTGGAAGAAATCGAAATCACAGAAAGCCAGTGGCAGGAATGTATGGAACGGATTCCGGAGATGTCGGACATCGCTCATTATCCATATCGTGTTACAAAAGAAATGTTGGAAGAAGCCATGCATCGGTTAAAGGAAAGAGTGAGAAAAGAAGATCATGAAGAAAACTAAGGCAAGTGCTGCAATCCTAGGTGTATCTTTTGTATGGTTTACAACCCATTTTGGGGGAGGTTTTGCCTCCGGAGCGCAGATTTACAGTTATTTTGTGAGGTATGGCGCTTGGTGCCTGATTATGCCGGTGCTTGCAATGCTGTACAATATGGTGTTTTTTGCCTACGGCCTCCGGTTTGCAAGAAAGCATGAGGTTTATGATTATCGGTCGTACAATAACGCATTTTACGGCAGGTTTGCACCGGTGTTTTCCAATCTGTTCGAGGTGCTGTATCTCTGTGTCATGTGTGTGGCTCCGGCCGTTGCCTTTGCCACAGGAGGCGCCACGTTAAGTGCGCTGACGGGAATCCCGTATCTGTTGTGTACGTTCCTGATCGGAATTTTCATTTTTGTTGTGGCGATTTTTGGAACAGATCTGGTGCGGAAAGTGGCTTCGGTATTATCCGTTTGCATTATTGCCGGGTTGATTGTGGTGTATCTCCCGAATATTATTTCCAACTTTTCTGCGATTACAGATGCCGTGCAAAGCATGAATATGGCGCAGTTTTCATTCGGAGATGCCCTGTTTTCGGCTTTTCTGTACGGAACATTCCAGCTCTCTAACATTGCGGTGTTTGTGCAACATGCAAAATCGTTTGCCAACCCGGGCGATGCAGTGAAAAGCATGGGGATGGGATTTGTGGTCAACTCTCTGATCATGGTGATGGTTGTACTGGGGCTGATGACGGTCTATACCAATCCCGATGCGGCCGGTCAAAGTGTGCCGACGCTGTTTATGGTACAAAGCGGAGTCGGTGCATCCTATATGATGCCGCTCATTTCCATCCTGATCATTCTGGGAGCGGTATCTACGGCGGTGAATATGGTGGCAGCGATGGTAAAGCGGATCTGTGGGGAGACGCAAGCGGATGCGACCCATGGCGAGGACAGAGGATTTCATACCACAAAAAAGGAGATCGCTGCGGCGATGGTGTGCTGCGTGATTGATTTTGGAATCGCTCAGTTTGGCCTGCTGACCCTGGTTCAGAAAGCCTATAGTGGAATCGCCTATCTGGTTATCCCGGTTATTTTGGTTCCGTATCTTATCCATATGGTTGTGACGAGGTTTGATACAAAATAAAATGGATAAAGCGACTGGAACAGGCGTTTACAACATCACGACTACACCAGTTTTGAAAGAATGATAAAAACGCATTTTCAGGGGAGGTGGGGCTTTGCTGCGGCAGATTAAATATTTTCAAGCTGTTGTACGCAACAAAAGCTTTTCGGAGGCAGCGGAAGAATGCCACATATCGCAGTCGGCGATATCGCAGCAGATCAAGGCACTGGAAGCGGAATTGGGGTTTCCTCTGTTAGAGCGGCACAATCGGAAGTTTGTGCTGACCCCCGCGGGGGAGCACTTTTACAGAAAAAGCCTGCTACTGATCGCTGATTACGAGCAAATATGCAGAGAGGCAGCCAAGATCGCCCGTGGTGATGCAGCGGTTTTAAAGATCGGTTTCCTGCGCAGTTACAGTAGCCCGGAAGTTCATCAGGCACTGGAGGAGTTTTCCGCAAAATACCCCGGCATTTCCGTCCAGCTTTTGTACGGTAACCATGAAGAATTATTCACTTTGCTGCGCACCGGTAGTGTAGATCTGGTGCTGAATGATCAGCGTATAGAAATTTCTGATGAATACATCAACCTGATTCTGGCTACCAGCAGGATGTATATTGCGTTGGCGGCCCGAAACCCCGTGGCCTCGCTTTCTTCGGTCACGATTCAGGAATTGAAAAATATTCCCTGTATTCTGGTGGCTTCCAAAGAACAGCAGGCCATTGAGAAGGAGTTTTACCAGACAATCATCGGCATACAGGGCGAAATCCTCTATGCGGAAAATCTGGAGGAGGCCCGTATGATGGTCATCAGCGGACAAGGCTTCTTGCCGGTGGAGGGCAGCAGTCAGTCCATGCCCTTTGGCGTTTCCATCCGCCGTGTTCCTCTTTTCCGCGGAGAGGAACAGATCACCCGCAACTATTGTCTGTTCTGGAAAAAAGATAACTCCGGCTATTATGTGTAGGAATTTGCCGACATATTGCAACGTAAATTTGAATAGGCAACCGGATGTTTTGACTGCTCTCGTTCAACGAGGGCAGTTTTTCGTATAAGATAAACTTATTAAACGGTGCAAAAACTCAAATTGATTGTGCAATGAGGGATTTTTATAATGATAGTAGGCCGTTCAACGGAGGGCCTGTTATGAAAATCTTGATCATCAGCGCCAGTCCCCGGAAGGGCGGCAGCTCCGATGTGCTCTGCGGCCAGTTTGCCAAGGCGCGGCGGAGATGTGGCATGAATAAACCGATCCACAGCATCATCCGGTTCGCAAACTGCTGGCGGATGTAGCAAAAGAATTTGAAAATTAAGGAGACATTCCAATGGCAAAACTGGTTGTGTTTTACTCACGAGCTGATGAGAATTATTTTGGTGGCCAATACCGCAACGTTGCAGTGGGTAACACAGAAAAGGTGGCACGTATGATCGCGGAAGCAACGGGGGCGGAACGGTTTAAAATCCAGCAGAAGGTGCCCTATGCCGCCGACTACCCAATCTCCTGATCCTCGCAGGCGGCAAAGTGGAACCACTCCACCTCCTCTGGGAATTCGGAATGCCACCAGGCTTCAAACTCCTCAAAGTTCTCCACCTGACCATCCTCCAGCAACTCCTCAAAGCTGCCGAAGTCTTCTATGGCGCCCCGCTCCGCACGGAGCCACAGTTCCCAGCTGGTGTTCTCCGGGCCTGGCTCCAGCCGGTGGAGAAGGCGGAAAATTCGGTCGATGGCCTCGTAGGATACCTCATCATAGGTAAACGAACAGTTGATGTTTCGGTATTCGATACGCCCCAACCAGTTCATATAGCGCTTGATCTCCGGCGCTTTCATGGGATTCACCTCCTCAGTATCCGTGATGTTCCTCATCCTCCGTTTCCTCACATTGGAGCCGAAAGAGGGCAATGTGCCCTTTCACAAGAGCGAGGTGTTTGTAATAGATATGGCGGCAGAGGGTTTTGTACAGTTCAAGGAGCCTCGGATCATCTCCGAAGTCCACAAGCCCGTCCATGATTCGCTCGATCTCCCGCTCCTCGGTGATCCTGCCGTTCAACACCTGTTCTACCAAACGGCTGTATTGCTGATATGCGGCGTCCATTAGGCGGGAAATCTCCTGGACGATCTCACGGATTGCGGCAAAGCACGCCTCCTGCTCCTTGGCCTCCGGCCTTTCTTCCTCTGTCATAATGTGTCCCCTCCCGTCAAGAGCTGCGGCGCAGCCTCCACGCTGTGGAAGAGGAAGTGCATCCGGTCGATATGCTTGTCAATATGCCAGTGTCCACAGAACCAGTGGTCGTATTTGAGTTTCCGCTCGATCTCCTCCAGCCATTTCTCGGTAGAGTCGTCCATGGTACTCTGGTCGATCATCGGAAGAAAGGCCTCGCGAGGCTCATACGGATAGGGACAGGTGTGGGAGAGGACGGTATCTACCTGCCACCCGCAGGCGTCCAGCGTCTGGATAACCTTGTCCTTGATCTCCTGGGAAGGCTGCTCATCCGGCCACCAGCCGTAACCTCTGGCCAGCCGGTAGAATTTGTCCACGCTGTAAGCTCCGCCGATGACCAAGTGTCGGAGACCTTCCAGATCAAAGATCTCGCCATCCATAGCAAATAGCAGACGTGGAAAGGCTTCCTCTACCCAGACTGTCCCGCCGTTCCACTGCTTCGTCCGATAGGAAGGGATGCTGGCCGGCCGGATCTCATGGTTGCCGTGGATGCAGAGCATCGTCGGCTTTACGGCGGTAAGAACTTTCTTCATCTCTGTGTCTCGCCGGTTTCGGTAGTAGTTCGCTCCTACATCTCCAAGCAGAACCAGAGTATCCTGCTCTGTCAGCTTCTTGCTGTCGCAAAACTGTATGACCTCATAGGGGTCTCCGTGGATATCACCCGTGTAATAGATCATTGGTCATTCCACCTTTCTTTTCTCATTATACCAACTCGGAAGACCCATATCCGGGACTTTCCAAAAACATATCCACTGTTCCAAAAATATATCCACCTTTACTGGCATAGATCGACCGGCAGTCAATGCTCGTGACTTCCGGTTGATTGCTTTCTCAGGTTCAGACGGTAAAATCAGAGTTATCTGGTTTACCGTATCTGCCGTGATGCTCTTTCAAGGAAGCTTTCAGCGATTTTATAACATCCAGGAGAATCAGCATCTCATAGGTGCTGCAATCCGAAAGAAGTAGAGCGATTTCTTCGCTGGCGCACCGTTCAGTGCTGATGATTTGCTCCATCAAAAGCCGGTCGGGAGATACGCCCAAGGCATTGGCGATAAGCACAAAGGTGTCAAGGCTCATGCTCTTGATCCCGCTCTCTATGTAGCTGATGTAAGATGGCGTTTTATCCACCAGTTCAGAGAGCATCGCTTGCGAAAGGTGGTTGCGCTGGCGGACTTCACGGATGTGTTTTCCAATGACTTTGTAGTTCAGGCTCATAATAAGACCTCCAAAAAATTTTGCAGTCTTATTATAGTGTTTAGATTATATCATCAACTCAACCTTATATCAATTTCACCCCAAGTTGATATACTCTTAGAAATAGATAATCTGGAGAATATATTTGAGGGGGGAAGCCGATGACGGAACATGATTTGACCGAGAGCCAGCTGGTCGGCTCCCGTATTCGAGATGCGCGGATCAATCGCCGGATGAGCCAGGCCGATCTTGCCGCGAAGGCCAACATCTCTTTACCTCATATCAGCAATATTGAAAAAGGCAAGACGAGTATGAAGCTGGAAACCTTCATCCGAATCATTGAAACCTTGCAGGTTTCCGCAGATTCTTTGCTTCGTCCGGATGTGCCGGAGGTAAGAAGCCTTTATCAGAGCGAGTTTGATGAGCTGTTAGCCGATTGCTCTCCAAAGGAGCTGGATTCCATCCTGAAGATTGTCCGTGAGCTGAAATCCACTATGGCCAGAAGAGAGGGCAACGATTAAAGCGGCGAGCCGAGGAGTGTTCCAGCGGCCCGCCGCTTTTCTGTTTATGCTGTTGGTTTTTTGGGGACGAACTCCACTTTGAGACTCATTCCCAGCCCTTCCGCCAGCCTTTTCAGCGTGCGGAGAGACGGATTGCCGGTGCCGTTTTCAAAACGGCTGATATCTGCCTGGGTAATGCCAGTCATTTCTGAGAGCTGCTTTTGTGTAAGCGCCTGTTCATCGCGCCCTTCAACAATCGCTCTCATTATTTGCCGTTCCGGTTCGAGGGCATCCCACTCAGCCTTGAATTCCGGGTCCCGGAGTTGTTCATTGAGGGTTTCACGAAAATTCTTGCCCATAGGCCAATCCTCCTTCCTCTGCTGGTAGTCTGTACGATAGCGTTTCGCTCTGTTGATTTCTCCGGGCGGAGTTTTGGCGGTTTTTTTTGACAAAGCCGTTCGTTAGAATGACTTTGCGCCCCACAACGAAGAAGTACAGCACGCGGCTGATGTCAGTTCCTTGCTTTGCCCGGACCTCGAAGATGCCATCGCCCAGTGATTTCGAGTATGGCTCTCTCAATTCTGGCCCTTTGAGTTCAAGTAATTCAAGGGACATGAACAACTTGGCCTGCATCTTTTTGTCCTGTGATAGAATGAATTCTTCGGCCGGTCGAGTACCATCTTCCATTTCATAGTATTCCACCGAGAAGTTTTCCATACACTCACCACTTTCTCTCTATACTCATTATATGTGTTATATCACATAATGTCAATGCTTTTTTTGCTTTCAGAAATGGCACGAATGGCAGCACATCCTGGATAGGATAATGCCGAGGGGCAAAATACTCTGATTTCTCTATATTGATCATACTCATATTGCGCAGAAGGATCAATGAGACTCGCCATACGACAGATGCGTTTACAACTCTCCGAAAGTCATTGGAATATGCACCTTTTTTTCTCGTTTATCGACCAGAAGTCAACGGCTTGACTTCTGGTCGATTTTGTTATTAGTCTGCGGATTATATAATGGTTTGGAAGTTAATTTGCAGGGGGATTACGTATGTCTGAGTTGGCAATTCGAAACGAAGCGATAGGGCAGGAAGTCATGCCCTCCTTTGACTTTCTGCTGGAAGGAGAGTCGGAAAAGAATGCTCTTTTGGCAGAACACCGCGCCTGGTTAAAGGATATCAAGCGCGAGCGTCCGCTTCCGAAAAACCACCACCGGGTTGCGGTGTATATCCGGTATTTTAATCAAACCCGGTATGAGGATTATCTCTCTGCCCATAAAAAGCAGTTTTTAGATACGCTGGCTCTCTGCCCGAACTGGGAGTTTATAGGATTCTATGTGGATGAGGGCAGTTCCGTGCCCAACATGGAGAGTTCGCCAGAATGGGCAAGACTCCTGCAAGATAGTTACGAAGGAAAGGTCGATCTGATCATTACTCAGAAGACGAGCAATATTTCCAAGAAGCTCTCGGAGCTTTCCTTCTGTGCTCGGCTCCTGGCCACGCTTCCCAATCCGGTTGGCATCTACTTTGTTTCAGAGGATATCTATACTCTGGCGTCCTACTACAGGGAGGATTTGCACGACCCGTATTTCTTGCCAGATCCCGATTGGAAGATACTCCCCAATGATGAACCCCGGAGGGAAATGCTGCATGATTGATAAGGCCACACGAAAACAGCTTGCGGAACGGAAAGAACAGGTTCGCCGACGCATCAACACAAAAGTCGACCCGGAGAACTATGAGTTTATTCCGGCAAAAAAGCCCATTGACTATTACGACAACGATATCGAGCAGCGCGTTGCCGTGTATGCCCGTGTTTCCACGGACAATGTCCAGCAGACATCCTCCTATGAGCTGCAAAAGAAATACTATGAGGATTTCGTTGTCCATCACCCGAACTGGACACTGGTCAAAATCTACGCCGACGAAGGTATCAGCGGGACTTCTTTGGCTCATCGGGACGAGTTCAACAGTATGATCGCCGACTGCCGCAGCGGGAAGATCGATATGATCATCACCAAAAGCGTGTCGCGCTTTGCCCGAAATGTGGTGGACTGCATCAGCATGGTTCGAATGCTTGCGGAGTTGCCCAGTCCTGTGGGAGTGTTCTTCGAGAGTGAATGCATATTCTCGCTCAAGGATGATTCTCAGATGGCGCTTTCTTTTCAGGCCACCATGGCTCAGGAGGAATCCCATATCCGCAGCCGGAGCATGGAGACCTCCCTGCGGATGCGGCTGGACGGCGGCTTGCCCCTGACGCCCAAGCTGCTGGGGTATTCTCACGATGCGGAAGGGAATTTGGTGGTGAACCCGGATGAAGCACCAACGGTGAAGCTCATTTTCTATATGTACCTGTACGGATATTCCACCAGCGATATTGCAGCGGCGCTTACCGAGCTGGGCCGAAAGACCTATCTGGGGAATATCAAGTGGACGTCCAATTCCATTGTCCAGGTCCTTCGCAATGAGCGTCACTGCGGGGATGTGCTGACCAGGAAAACCTTCACTCCAAACTATCTGAACCACAAGTCCAGAAAAAATCGAGGCGACCGGCCCCAGAGCCTTTACCGAAACCACCACGAGGGCATTGTTTCCAGGGATGATTTCATTGCGGTTCAGCATCTTCTGAACAATTCCAAGTATGGCAACCGCTCCATCCTCCCGGAGTTGCGGGTAATTGACAGCGGCCTGCTCAAAGGTTTTGTGACCATCAATCCTCGGTGGGCTGGATTTAAGCCGGCGGATTACTACCAGGCTTCTATCAGTATCTGCCCATCCGACGAACAGCAGGATGAACTGTCCGCACCCACAAGCATTACTCTGGGACCGGGCGACTTTGACATGAGAGGCTTTGAGATTGCCCGCAGCGAATTCTTTGATAGCTGTCACCGTCCTTATGTATTGTTCCAAGATAAAAAGATCAAATTCAGCACCGATTGCGTGAGGAGCTTCGGCAAGAACAATTATGTGGAGATGCTGGTTCATCCAGTGGAGATGCGATTTGCAGTTCGTACAGCAGAAAAAAACAGCCGTAACGCTGTTGCCTTCTCAAAACTGGTAAACGGGAAGTATTGCCCCAGAGAGATTGCAAGTGCGGCTTATATGGAAACGCTTTATCAGCTATTTGGCTGGAGCGCGGATTTGAAATACCGTATTGCCGGGGCTTTATACCAGAGCGAGCACGAGTCGGCGTGTGTTTTCGACATCAATGATGCGGAGGCATTTATTAAATCGTACCTGCTTTCGGGCCAGAAGGGGGAGGCGGGGACTGCGGAGGCTGTACAACCGCTTTCCATTTCAGGTAAACGCGTGAGGGCTGTCCCGGAAGAATGGATTGACTCCTTTGGAAAGCAGTATTATCTCCATCAGCATTCCCTTCAACTGGTCCGTGACCAAAGTGAAGAAGACTGGAAGATTCGTATGGAAGGACAACTCTATGAAACCGGGCAGAAACTCCATGTGACTGGATTTGAGGAGTTGCGAAACTACATCCGCCAGGAGTTCAGTCAGTGCGGGAAGGAGAAACTTTAATTGAACGATGATTACTGTGGAAAGTCCGAAGGTGTAATTGCAGGGATGCTCCGTTCTCTGGAGGGAGAACAGACGGGCAGCAATTCGCCTGCCGTACTGGTGATGGAAACGGAGGCCGTCCAATCTGATAATACCGGCGGGGATGAAGTTCTGGAGCTGCATCGAGAATTTAATTACGACGGCTACCAGGTAGTGCGCCGGGAGTTCTTTGCCCATATCAATGAGCCGTCCGTGACCTTTAACAACTATAAATTTTATGTGAACGCTGCCTGTCTGAACCGTTTTCCCCAAGTGAATCAGATACAGGTGCTGGTCAACCAGGAGAGTAAGATTCTGGCGATCCGCCCTTGCCGGGCAGAGGACCGAGATGCCTGCGCCTGGTGCACTACCGGTTCCGGCAGGCGCAAGCCCAAACAGATCACCTGCAAGATCTTCTTCGCAAAGGTGTTTTCCCTTATGGGGTGGAACCTGGACTATCGGTATAAGTTCCTTGGACGGGTGATCCATGCCAAGGACGAGTGGCTCATCGCATTCGATCTGACCGCCACTGAGGTCTATCAGCGTGTGCTGAAGGATGGTGAAAAGCCCAAATCGTCTCGGACGCCTGTATTCCCGGAGGGTTGGAAAACGCAATTTGGCCTTCCATTTCGTGAACATCAGAAATCCATGCAGGTAGATATTTTTGAGGGATACGCCATATACGGACTCCGCGACAACATTACTGCTAATACAGTAAAATGTGCGGATGAACCTACCTCTGGTAATGAAGATAAGTAAGTCAGTTCAGGGAGGATAAGGATATGAATGGTGAGAAGCAAACGCAAGCGTTATTAACACTTGATCCTGTACGCAACAGGATTCGCATTCACAGGCAGACGATTCGTCTCCTGGGAAATCCGGCATATGTTCAATTTCTGGTAAATCCAGAGGAACTATACATCGCTGTTCTCGGTTCTGACAAACCAATTTTGGGCGGAACCGCAAACAAGGTTCGGTTATCAGATACAACCCAGCAATCTGTAGAATTCTATAGCGCAATTCTGCTAAACAACTTATCTGAAATGGTGGGCGGCTTTGATCTGCGGTTCAACTACCGTTTGGCTGGGGAGATCGACCAAATCAACCGGGTCGCATATTTCTCCCTCAAAACAGTAAGACATCAGGAACGCAGGAGGCAACATGGAAGAGAAAGGGTTTAGGCAGCTTAGGGTTGATCCAGAGTTCAAAAATTTGATTCCTCCTCTCCGCCGTGAGGAATATCGACAGCTGGAGCTCAATCTGGTGATGGAGGGCTGCCGTGAAGACATTATTGTTTGGAACGACACCATCGTTGATGGCCACAATCGCTATGAGATCTGCAACAAATTGCAGATCCCGTATGGAGTAAAGGAACTGGCTTTTTCCAGCCGAGCTGCTGTTATCGTCTGGATCTGTTCCAATCAGCTTGGCCGCCGCAATATTTCAGAGGAGACAAAGAAGTACCTGATCGGCAGGCAATATGAGGCGGAAAAGAAAGTCCAGCGAAACGAACACGGCTACAATCAGTACCGTCCGAATCCCCGCACGGCAACAGGAAGGGGCCGCCCTGTAGATGAGGAGAGCGGCCGGCGGACAGCCGCACGTTTGGGAAAGGAGTATCATGTGTCGGGCGCAACCGTTCAAAAATATGCTAAATATAGCACAGCATTGGATGCTATCGCAAAAAGCGCACCGGAATTAGTTCCGCATATCCTATCAGGGACATATAAGATTTCATTTGAGAACATTGTAGTCTTGGCTGAGCTGGAACCTGAGGAACTAAAGGCGCTCAGCAAAAAAATCGGAAATAACCCCTATGCGTTTGCCCGATACAGTGAGTCGAGGCGCAGCCTTTCCCCAAATCTGCAATCCAAAACTTCTGTACAAGTGGTGGAACAGCCCGGCATCAAGACTATGCCCGTCTATGACCCGGATGCGGAGGTTGCGGGGCTTACCCTCACCATACCATCTTGGATGAGCTCTATTGACCGTACAAAGTCCATGGCGCATCTGGGGTCAATTTCTCCTGCAGCCAAGGAAAATCTGTGTGTAGCGCTGACGGCACTGGAGAAGAAAGTGCAGGAGATGCTTACCGCAATCAAGGAGGATTCCTGATGGCCGATTTCAGTATGTTCGTGCCCAATGTCCATTTTGAGCAGATCCCTATAAAAAATCTTGTGTCCAACCAGGAGTACCAGAGAAGCATTTCCGCACAGCATGTGCTGAATGCTGCGACTCATTTCGACCTGTATCAAATCAATCCTGTCAAAGTGAGCCGGAGAAACGGGGTTAACTATGTTTTCAACGGACAGCACACGGTGGAAATTGTTGCTCTGGCTTCCGGTTCCCGTGATACTCCGGTCTGGTGTATGATTTACGATGATCTGAACTACGAACATGAGGCAGATATCTTTGCGAATCAAATGAAGTTTGTAAAACCGCTAAAACCCTACGAGGTGTTCATGGCAAATATCGAAGCCGGAAATCAAAAGCAGCTTATCATCCGTGATCTTGTAGAGTCCTATTCGCTGTCTATTGGACAGGTTCGGAATTATGGCGTGGTTTGTGCGGTATCCACTCTGGAAAATATTTTTGATAAATTTGGATACCATGTTCTTGACCGAACCCTGCGCCTTTGCGTGGGTACTTGGGAGGGCGATATGAATTCGCTTTCTGCTAATATGCTCAATGGAATCGCCAGATTGGTCTACACCTTTGGCGACACAATGAAAGATGAAACCTTTAAGGAAAAGGTAGGAGAAATGTCGGTCAAACTGCTCTCCAGGACAGCCAAAGAGCGGCGGCCCGGCTCTATGGGCTATGCCGAGGCGATGCTTCTGGCTTATAACCGCAAGTGCAAATATCCACTCAAGTGGACCAAGCTCTACGAGAAAAATGTGGGCAACAATGAAGGGCTGGATATTGATACAGATCTGGGTGAGGAAGAGAGCGAGGACACCTTTGGAGATACCCCTGAGGGATAAAGGAACGGCTGACTCCTCAGGGAATCATCCGTTTCCTCACCTATATTTGGAGAGAGAACGCAGGCCGCATATACTCCATGGCACCGTGGCTGAGGCCGCACTGCTGTGCCAGCCGCTCCCAGTGGCTGGATACGGTTTTGCAAATCTCCGCCGCCGTCTGCTCCGCCTCCTGGGGGGACAGGCTGAAGTAATCCGCCACCCCCAACGCCAGCTCCAAGTCAATGGTGTTGTCGTACTCGCTTACATTGAGGGAGAGCCGGTTTCCAGCCGGGTCAGGATTCACATCGTAGAGAGGGGCCAGCCGCCAGCCGGTGGGGGTCAGGAGAAAACCGTGGTTGCGCAGGTGGTCATCAGTATTGGACACCGCCATGCTGAACACAACCCGCTTCCACAGCTCGGCCAGATCCTGCCGGGGCGAAGCCCCATGGGCCCGGATGAACGCCGCCAGATCCAGATAGCTGCTTCCGTCCGCCGCCGAGGCCCCATCGGTCTTGCCCAGCAGGGTCATGGCGGAGGCGAAGTGGATGCGGCGGCTGCCCTCCCGGTCGAAGCGCTTGACTAAAAAGGTGCTGCCGGTCTTGGAGAATGTCTCCAGCTTGGACTCCGGCACATCCAGCCCGCAAAGCCGGGCCAGATCATGGACCACCTTCTCCCAAGCTCCCGTGTTGGTTTCATCGTGCTTGGATGGGAATTTGGCAATCCACAGGGCCCCGTCCGCCGCCTGCACCGTGGCCTTTGGCCTTGCCCCGCCCAGAGAGGAGCCGGGAGCCAGCAGCTCCCGCAGCCAGGTTTCGTTCAGGCCGCTCTCATCATGCTCAAAGGCGAGAGAGGCATTCTCCAGCGTCCGGAGATGCACCCACGGCGGGGTGGCAAAAGCTTTGTCATGGGAGAGGAATTCCCCGCCTTCCTCCAGAGCGAACCGCAGCGCCCCCATGCGGGATTCATCATAGACCCCCAACAGGAAGTCGCTCTCGGTGAGCTTGCGGGGCTTGCGGTCCTCTTTGCGGGCGTCGATGGCCTCCTTGCGCCTCATCAGCAGGCGTCCCCAGCGGTCCGGGCAGGAGTCGGCAAACAGCCCGAAAAGCCGCTTGTCCAGCGGCACATACTGCCGCCCCCGGTAGAGGGCCAGGTCTGGGTCCAGGGAAAAGGCGCTGTCGGCGGAGGTCAGCCAGGCAGGATCATACTCGAAGGAGAAGGTCTCCTCTCCCCGGACAAAGCCGCAGCGGAGTCTTCCCAACAGGCTGGGGAGTTCTCCCCGCCAGTTTTCGTACACATAGATGGTTCGTTCCTCCTGAGCCATAGGCTACTCTCCTTTCTTGGGTGCCCGCCGTCTGGTGGGCAGCGCCAGGTCTTGCAGTTTCCTACCGAACTCGTCGTCCTTGGCGATGAGCAGCAGGTCGCTGTCCATATTGTTCAATGCGTGCAACACGGCGGCATAGGAACCGATGGATACCGTGGGCGCACCCTTCTCGATGGAGATCAGGGTGGCCCGGCTGATCCCAGCACGCTCCGCCACCAGTTCCAGGCTCAGCTTCCGGCGCAGGCGGGCCAAGCGGATCTGCTCTCCCATCTGCTCCAGGATCTCCCTTGTCTGCGGCATGATGACCGCTGCTTTTTTCGCCATGCACAATCGCCTCCTAACATATATTATACTATATCATTCTGGCGATTATGTCAATTATATTTGAAGTTATTGGATTTCTTCCTCTAAGTGTTCTTCGATGAGATATCCACCTCCGAAGATAATGTCCAACCTACCATCGGGATACACCTTCACGCATTCGATCATCTGATGGACAATGGTATCATCGTATTCCATCTTTCTCGCCGCACGGTCTGCTATAATTTGTTGCAGTTGAAGGATGCGGTCATCATTCCCCTGATCGGAGAGGAGGGCTTCTTCCAGCTTCTTGATCCGCCCTTGCAGGAGCTCGATGGTATCGGATAGTTCCTTGAATTCTGCCTCATGGCCTTCGATGCCATCGCCGCTCTCTACACTCTCATTGATGAGGGACACCATTTTACGGTTCAGACCATCGATTTTTCGGCGGAGCAGGTCGATTTCATCGCTGCCTCCATTCAGGCCGATGGCCTCCCCGATGGTCGACCGCATAAGCGCCAGATATGTGGCTTCATCTTCCGCATTAAAGCGGTTGACAGCCCGGACGATTGCTGCATGGAGTGCTTTCTCGTCTACCGTAAGGGAAGACTTACAGTATCGCTTTCCGTAGTCCAAGCGATTGATGCACCGCCAGACAACCCGCTTTCTCTCGCGGGATGTCCAGGTCACGCGCTTGTATCGACTCCCACATTCTGCGCAGATCATCACATTGGATAGTGCATACCGAGAGTATTTCCCGGTGGCTGTTGTGGCCGTTTTGGTGGAATTTGGCGCCCGACTCATCCTCCGGGCAAGCTCTTCCTGCGTTTTGTGAAAGAGCTCTCGGCTGATGATACCAACATGGCTATTCTGTACATAGTACATGGGTGCCTCACCCGTGTTTTTGCGGCGGACTTTGCCAATGCAGTCGACCGTGACCGTTTTTTGCAGGATGCTGTCCCCGCAGTAGCGTTCGTTTCGGAGGACGCCCTTGATCATGCTGGCGGTGAAGGAGAAGCGCTTCCCTGGACCTGGATATTTTCTTCTCTGAGTTTGGCTGAAATCCGATTCACAGTTTCCCCCGCCAGATACATATTGAAGATCCGCTCCACAATGACAGCCTCCTCGGGGACGATCTCCGGCTCCCCATCCGCACCCTTTCGATACCCTAACAGGCACTTGTAGTTGAATATCGGCTTGCCATCCTGAAATCGCTTTCGGAATGTCCAGGTAACATTTTTGCTGATACTTTCCGATTCGGATTGTGCGAAACCTGCGTAGATGACCAGATAGAGTTCGCTGTCGATTTGCAGGGTATCGATATTCTGTTCCTCGAAGTAGATGCCGATTCCCCTTGCCTTGAGCATTCGGACATGGTCCAGGCAGTCCACTGTATTACGAGCGAAGCGGGAAACGGATTTCGTGATAATGTAGTCGATTTTTCCCGACAAGCAGTCGTTGATCATCTTCTGGAATTGGGGGCGTTTATCTGCACGTGTCCCGGAGATGCCCTCATCTGCGTAGAGTCCGGCAAACTCCCATTCGGGTTTAGCGGCAATCATCTCAGTATATACCTTTTTTTGATTGGTATAGCTACACAACATACCACAGCTCAGTGGAAATAGCTATGGCCAAAAGGCGTCTTGCCGGAGAAGTGGAGATATCCGGCGACAGCGGCTCCCAGTGCGGCCAGAGATGCTACCGTGATCATGATTTTTTTCTTCATTCACATTCCTCCCAATCATCAGATAATGCTGTTCAGCTCATCTGCATATCAATCCCCGGCTCCGGGGATTCCATGATCTGTTCCAAGTGCTGCGGGTCTACGATGGCCTCGCTTTCGTTCCTGCCGGTGAACAGGGCCAGAATGTGCTCCTTCCGAATCTGCGCCTCATACACCGTTCCCTCCTCACCAAAGCGGTGGGCGA
>ERZ1090868.566-NODE-566-length-20704-cov-12.870212_pt1 | contig 20704 bp, 20 predicted proteins | sample MGYA00478475_ERZ1090868 | MGnify/ENA primary metagenome ERZ1090868 (study PRJEB33644, sample SAMEA5815747) | chicken gut metagenome | biome: Chicken; feature: Gastrointestinal Tract; material: Caecum | place: Ireland | collected 2019-01-01 | study: A study of the...
TTATCAAAATAGGACAATTGGAGCATTGAACATACTATTAATCAGTGTTTCCTTAGATGAGTTAGAGGCAAGCATTTTGCATTTGTGTGATCATCCGGATATCGGAATGCCCCCCAGATATGGAGTCTTGAGACGGCAAGGATATAAAGTGCTGGTTTTAGAAAAAAATCTTGTGTTCTACAAAGTGGACGAAGAAAGAAAAAGAGTAGTTATCTATGCGGTCGTAGATCAAAGACAGGACTATTTGAATATCATTAGAGGATTATAAAATAGTAAAAGATCTTCGAGATTAGTTTTATCAGTGAATAGGAGAATGCTATGTCAGTACCAAAGTATTATGAGATACATAAGCCAATTTTGGAGTGCCTTTCCGATGGACAGTCCCATACGATAAAAGAATTGAAAGCCTATGTTATAAAGTATTTTCAATTAACGAAAGAAGATGTTTCCGCCTTGTTGCCTAGCGGCACACAAACATATCTGACTAACAGGGTTGGATGTTTTCCATGATGATCCGAACGTGATTGATCAAAAATATTTGCTTCGTTATGACTCTTTTAAAGAATTTATAGGAAAAGAAGAAAAGGTTAATCTTCAGTCTGAAATAGAAAATGATCAAATTGATACACCGTATGATATTTTTGAAAGTTCATATCAAAAGATCAATCAGAGTTTGGCCGATGATATTTTGACTGAAGCACTGAAATTATCTCCAGTTGCCTTTGAAAAAATGGTGTTGGATCTTATGGAAAAGATGGGATACGGAACATATGGTACAACAGGGAGAACCAACGATGAAGGTATAGATGGCATAATCATGGAAGATAAATTGGGCTTTGCTTTCCAAAACGCGTTTCATCTACAAGCTCCGGAATATTGTTAAGCGCGTTGGACCAGCCAAAAGGGATACTGGGAGATTTTAATCTAGGATAACATGCGGCAGAATTGAACTTGGAACAGATCATAGATCGTTTGAATACGGAATTTACCGGAGATACCCGGAATCTGGCTTTCTGGTATGACGATAATGGAGAATTTGCAGAAGATATGAAGGATATAGAGTTGGAAAAGGCCAGGGCTTATTATCTGAAGTCGGATAATCAGTTCTATATCAAGCATTTTCTGGAACGAATAGGTATCCATACAAATTATCTGATTTACGCTCCATTTCCGAAACCGGATGTGCGAGAGAACCATCTGGAGGATACGCTGTTGTATAGTGTGAACTTCGCAAATTCAAAAGAATTTCCGAGTTCACACTTTTTTCACAAAAAAATTAGCACTCACCTCTTGACAGTGCTAACAACGAGTGTTATAGTACAGATAGAACAAAGGAAGAGGAAAAAGAAAAGAACCGAACCGGAGTTCAGAAGAGTAAAACAACAACAGGTTCGAAAGAACCTGCCCGATAAATGGAGTAAATGAAAGGAGAAATGACTTATGTTGATGCCTAGTATTTTTGGAGAATCTTTGATGGATGACTTTTTTGATTTCCCATTTGGAAGTTACAACAACGGAATGGGTGAACTGATGAAGACGGATGTAAAAGATACCGATCAGGGATATGAGCTGAAGATGAATCTTCCGGGTGCTAAGAAGGAAGATGTGAAGGCGCAGCTGAAGGATGGCTACCTGACGATTCAGGTTTCTTCTAACAGGAACAATGATGAGAAAGACAGTGATGGCAGATACATCCGCAGAGAGCGTTACAGCGGTTCCTGCAGCAGAAGCTTCTATGTCGGCGATCAGGTAACGGAAGAAGATATTAAGGCGAAATTCGAGGACGGTACGCTGACGATGACGATCCCGAAGAAGGAACAGCAGCCGCAGGTAGAAGACAAGAAGTACATTTCCATTGAAGGATAAACAGATGCCGTAACCGTCCGGTTCGCCGGACAGTTGCGGAACTTCAGACAGACTGAAAGGTTTCACAGACAGGTAAAAGAAAGAACAGAAGGAGGAATGACCTATGATGAGACCGAGTATTTGGACAGATGATATTTTTGATGATTTTATGAGAGATTTTGATTTCCCGTTCTTTGACGACCGCGATGTGAAAAAGGCACAGAAAAAGCTGTATGGCAGACGTGGAAAAAACATCATGAAGACGGATATTAAAGAACTGGATAATGAATACAGACTGGTAATGGATCTTCCGGGATTTTCCAAGGATGAGGTAAAGGTTTCTCTGGAGAACGGATACCTGACCGTCAGCGCTGCAAAAGGCCTGGATGAGGATGAGAAGGAAAAGAAATCCGGAAAATATATCCGCCAGGAGCGTTACACCGGCGCTTGCCAGCGTTCGTTCTATGTGGGCGATGCTCTGACTCAGGATGAGATCAAGGCGGAGTTCAAACATGGTATTCTGAAGCTCACGATTCCGAAAAAGAATGGTGCAGCAGATAAGTATATCACCATTGAGGGATAACTCCGGTGAGTATATAGATCAAAAAACCAAATGAGACAGATAAATTTCTGAGGGCTGATTTCCCGTAAGGGAGGGCCGGAGGAGACAGTAAAAAGAGAGTGGCAGTTTGGTTGTCCGGACTGCCGGCAAAAAGGGAATCGGAAGTGTGACTGGAAATTTCTCCGGTACGGCGGGAGGAGTTTCCGGTATGCTTCCCCGGATTCTCTCTGAGAATACAGAGACGGTCATGTCTTTCATATAGATAAAAAAGAGGGTCGCGCAGATAATCGATTCTGCGCGGTCCTCTTTTTTGCGTTTTTTTGTCTGCTTGGCGTTCTGCCGGTTTATCTTACCGTTTGGCTGCATGCTGGCAATGCCGGTGCGGTCTGCTTTGTTTTAAGATCTATCAGAGTAGGTTTCGTCTCCGCTTGATGGAAGAAGCTGTTTCTTCCGGAAAAGATAATAGAGAATTCCCGTCGCATCCGCCAGGAACCATCCGATCGGCACAGACCACCAGATGCCGACGACGCCGATCGAAGGAATCGCCGAGAGAAGATAGGCCAGAGCGACGCGTGTGCCAAGGGAGATCACGGTCAGTACCACGGACATCCCCGGTCTGCCCACTGCGCGGTACAGGCCGTACAGGAGAAACAGGCAGCCAATGCCGCAGTAGAATGCGCCTTCGATATGCAGATAACGAACGCCCTCCGCGATGATCTCGGTCTCCTCTGCATGGACAAACAGCAGCATCAGCGGCCGTGCCAGGAACCATACAATGACAGACAGAAGGGTCGAAAAGAGAACGGAAGTCGCCACTGCGCCCTTCAGTCCGGCGCGAATCCGCGCCTGTTTTTTTGCGCCGTAATTCTGAGCGATAAACGTGGAGAATGCATTGCCAAAATCCTGGACCGGCATGTAGGCAAAGGCGTCGATCTTCACTGCTGCGGCGAAGGCTGCCATGATCGTGGTTCCGAAGCTGTTTACCAGTCCCTGCACCATCAGGATCCCCAGATTCATGACGGACTGTTGCACACAGGTCAGCACGGAAAAGCTGGCGATCTCCTGAATGCTTTTCCAGCGGATGTGCAGATGTTTCTTTTCCGGACGGAGAGACGGAAACCGGAACCAGGTGTGAATGGTCAGTCCCACGCCGGAGACATACTGAGAGATCACGGTTGCTTCGGCGGCGCCGGCGACGCCTCGGTGGAGACCGACGACAAACCACAGATCCAGAACGATGTTCAGGACGGCGGAGAACGCTAAGAAGATCAGCGGCGTAATGGAATTTCCCACGGCACGCAGCAGAGACGCAAAATAATTATAGAGAAAAGTGGCTGCAATCCCGCAGAAGATCACAAGAAGATATTCTTTCATCAGATCCCAGATCTCATCCGGTACCCGGAGAAACAGAAGAATTTGATCAATAAAAAGAAAGACGGCCAGATTGATCAGGATCGTCAGAACCGCGATCAGCGCGAAGGATGCGCAGATCCCTTCTTTCAGGCCATCCCGGTCTTTTTCTCCGAAACGGATGGAAAATACAGCGCCGCTTCCCATACAGAGTCCCAGGAGGATCGAGGTAAGAAATGTCATCAGCGTAAATGCCGATCCCACGGCGGCCAGCGCGTCGGATCCGAGAAACTGGCCGACGATCAGCGTATCCGCCACATTGTAACACTGCTGCAGAAGATTTCCGAGTATCATCGGAATCGCAAAAAGCAGCATGGACTTCATCACAGGTCCTTTTGTCAGATCACCTTTCATCACATTCACAACTTTCTAAACGAAATTTATAACTTACGTTACGAAAGCTATTATAGAGCTTTCTGCTTTGACAGTCAATAGCTGCAGAAAAAACAATAGGGCAATAGATTACAGTTCAGCCAGGCCTGCGCATTTCCAACGCAGATCAATAAAAGCATAGAGACTGCGGGCATCCAGAGTATGGTTATTCTGAATAACGGAATGGGTTGCGCGCCCGGGGGCCTGCGTGTAAAATGAAGGCAGAGCCAGAAAGATTTACTTGGGAAAAAAGAAAGGGTGAGGTGACAGATATGTTTCTGGAAGGACTGGATGAACTGGACCAGAAAATTGTCCGGCTTCTGATCGAGAACGCCCGCATGTCTTACTCGGAGATCGGCGAGAAAGTCGGGATCTCCAGAGTAGCGGTGAAAGCCCGGATCCAGGCGCTGGAGCAGAGAGGTGTGATCGAGGAATACACAACGATCATCAATCCGCAGAAGATCAGCGGCGCGGTGTCCTGCTATTTTGAACTGGAGTTTTCTCCGGAGACCTTTGCGCAGGCGGCGGAGACATTGAAACAGAATGAAACGGTAACGCAGATTTACCGGGTGACGGGGAAAAACAAACTTCATGTCCATGCGGTGGCCGCGTCCAATGAGGAGATGGAGCATCTGATCCATGAAGTGATCGACCGTCTGCCGGGAGTGACGGACTGCAGCTGTAACGTGATCCTGTCCCGTATTAAGGATATCAAGGGCCTGAGATTGTAAAAAATATGTGCTTTGCTGCGGTCCGTGATGAACGCGTGCCGCTGGTACGCATCCCTATTTGTCGGGAGTGACGGATTGTAGCTGTAACGTGATCCTGTTCCGCATTAAGGATATCAAAGGCCTGAGATTGTAGAATGCTGTGGACAGGATGATCACAGGGCGTTGGAAAGCTGAGCGTATTTCTTCGGGGAGATGCCGACAGCCTTGGTAAAGGCCTTGAGGAAGTTGCTGTAATCCCGGAACCCGCAGCGTGAGCAGGTTTCCGTTACGGAGCACCCTTCGGACAGCAGAGATTTCGCCCTGGTGATCCGGCGGGCGGTGATGTAGCGGTTGATCGTGGTTCCGGTGGATTCCTTGAACAGGCGGCACAGGTAAGAGGTACTGATGTAAAAATGGTCCGCCAGCATCTGCAGAGTCAGATCTTCCGTCAGATTCTGGTTGACATAGGAGAGGATCTGATCCATCTGTTTATGGTGGGAGGGAGCGGCCGCCGGATTGTTTTCCTCCTGGCTGCAGCGGCTGAGGAAACATCTGGTCAGAAAGACCATCAGTTCCACAAAGGCTGCCTGGTCGAGAAGGTCCTGGCCGAATTCTCCGCTCTGGCCGAGCTTGTGGATGTAATAGAGAAAGCGTTTCTGCTCCTCCTCCGAGAGGGAGAGCCTGTGGCCGAACCGGCTGCTGCGGCAGGAAAAACAGTAGTCCAGATCGGTGTTTTCTGTGCGGAAATGGCGGAGAAATTCCGGATAGATCGAGAGTACGATCCGCTCATGGCGCACATTGTCGATCTGGGACAGACAGTGGCTCTCATACTGGTTGATGAAAAAAATGTCGCCGGGATGAAAATCGTAAAAACGGTTGTCGATGAGAAACTGTTTTCCGCCGGAAATGGAGTAGTAGATCTCATAGCAGTCGTGGATGTGAATGTTCATAGTCTTTTCATTGTTATATAAATGAGCGATCGCGAATCTCCGGGTGTCCAGACATTCACGGATCGCGTCCTTACAGGAAGAATGGATGTTCATGATCTTTTGCCTCTTTCCGTATCCCGTATGCCAGGGTCTAAAGGTCATGCATTTCATGCCTGCATGAAATGCGGAGCGATCCGCAGCATCCTTGGGGTCAAAATATTTTTTTTGCTTCGACATCATCAGTATAAGAGAACCGTATAAGATTTTCAAGTTTTTGTGGAAATAAACACAGGAAACAGGGATATTTGTGTGATATGATGATACCAGGGTCAGAATGGCATGTTTTTTATGCTTGCCTGAAAAAGAAGGACTTTGGGACATGTAAAAACATGAGAAAGCAGCCGGATCGGGCGGATTTCGAGTGTTTTCAGGATTGCGGGAGCACGACGTGCGGAGCGATCCGCAGCATCCTTGGGGTCAAAGGAAGAAAGTTTGGAAGCAGACTTCCGAATCTATGATTATATTATTGACGCAGTGAATACGTCAGGAGGAGGTAAAAATGAAAGGAACGGAAATGTTTTCCCTGGAGGGAAAGACTGCGCTGGTCACCGGGGCGGCATACGGGATCGGATTTGCGATCGCGGAGGCGTTCGCGGCGGCGGGTGCGAAGATTGCGTTTAACTGCCGCAGCAGAGAGCATATGGAAAAGGCGCTGGAAGATTATGCGGCCAAGGGGATCGATGCGAAAGGCTACCTGTGCGATGTGACAGACGAGAAACAGGTGCAGGAGATGGTGGCGGATATTGAGAAAGAACTGGGAGTGATCGATATCCTGGTCAACAATGCCGGGATCATCAAGAGGATTCCGATGACGGAGATGAAGGCGGAGGAATTCCGCGAGGTGATCGATATCGACCTGAACGCGCCGTTTATCGTGTCCAAGGCGGTTCTGCCTGGAATGATCAAAAAAGGTCACGGAAAGATCATCAATGTCTGCTCGATGATGAGCGAACTGGGCCGTGAGACTGTCTCCGCGTATGCGGCGGCAAAGGGCGGCCTGAAGATGCTGACGAAAAATATCGCGTCCGAGTATGGGGAGTACAATATCCAGTGCAACGGCATCGGGCCGGGTTACATCGCTACGCCTCAGACAGCGCCTCTTCGGGAGAAACAGCCGGACGGCAGCAGACACCCGTTCGACCAGTTTATCGTGTCGAAGACGCCGCAGGCCCGCTGGGGAACGCCGGAGGATCTGATGGGACCGGCGGTATTTCTGGCATCCGACGCGTCCAATTTTGTCAACGGACATATCCTCTATGTGGACGGCGGAATTCTGGCTTATATCGGAAAGCAGCCGTGAGAAATAAGTGACAGAAAAAATCAGTCGGAACCCTTGCCGTAAAGCACGGGGTATGGGATCTGCAGCACAGCAGGGCTGCGGAATATATCTGAAAATGTAAAAGAATTTGACGGTTCAGCCGGCTGAACCGTCACAAAAATAAAACAGTCATGAGACGATGAAAGGAAGAAAGTATTATGAAAATCGCATTGATCAATGAGAATAGCCAGGCGGCAAAAAACGAGGTGATCTGTAACGCGCTGAAGAAAGTTGTGGAGCCGATGGGCCATGAGGTGCGCAATTACGGAATGTATACGGCGGACGATGCGTGCCAGCTGACTTATGTACAGGTCGGAATCCTGGCGGCGGTTCTTCTGAACTCCGGCGCGGCGGATTATGTGATCACCGGATGCGGAACGGGAGAGGGCGCGATGCTGGCCTGCAATTCCTTCCCGGGCGTGATCTGCGGCCATGTGGAGGATCCTCTGGATGCGTATACATTCGCCCAGATCAACGATGGAAACGCGATCGCGATCCCCTTTGCGAAAGGTTACGGATGGGGCGGCGATCTGAACCTAGAGTACATCTTCGAGAAACTTTTCTGCGAGGAGAGTGGACAGGGTTATCCGAAGGAGCGCGCCGTTCCGGAGCAGAGAAATAAGAAGATCCTGGATGGGGTGAAGAAGGTCACCTATCGCTCTCTCACGGATATCCTGCCGGAGCTGGATCAGGAACTGGTAAAAGGCGCGCTTTCCGGCGAGCATTTCCAGGAGTATTTCTTCGCGGACTGCAAGTGTGACGAGATTGCGGAGGCGGTAAGAAAAATCGTTACAGTTCAGCCGGCTGAACTGTAACGAAAAATTCTCAGCTGAGAAAAATAGCGGTTGTAGGAAAACAGGGAGGTAATTTATGCAGGCATATTTGTTTGTGCATTTCAGAGAAAAGACGACGCCCGACGGCGAGCAGGTCTATTTTGCGCTCAGCCGGGACGGGTTTCATTGGGAAGAAGTCAACCATGGCGCTCCGGTACTCTGGGCTTATTATGGGGACAAGGGGGTCCGGGACTTTACGATCGTCCGCTGCAGCGACACAGGAAAATTTTATATTTTTGCGACGGATCTCAGTCTTTCCTATGGAATGAGGAATCAGTACCATAATTCCTGGGATGAGATCGGAAGAAACGGGAGCAAGAATTTTTCTGTCTGGGAGTCGGAGGATCTGGTAAACTGGACGGAGCAGCGGCTGGTGAAAGTGGGAACGGAGGAGTTCGGATGCCTGTGGGCGCCGGACATTCTCTACGACAGGGAGCAGGGCGATTATCTGCTGCACTGGTCTTCTTCCCACGCGGAAAATCAGTACGGACCGAAAAAGATCTATTACAGTAGAACGAAAGATTTCCACAATTTTACCGAGCCGAAGGTGCTGTACCAGAAGGAAGACAGCGGCGTGATCGATTCGGCGGCGTATGAGGAGGACGGAAGATACTACATGTTCGTCAAGAGCGAGAGCAATCCGGAAAAGATCATCCTGCTCTCCGCGGAACATGCGGCCGGTCCTTATACCCGGGTGGAAGCTTTTGACAAGAGCATGGAACAGGTGGAGGCAGGTCTTTATGAGGCGCCGACGGCCGTGCGGCTGGAGGACGGAAGATGGTGTCTGTTCCTGGATTATTACGGCGTCCCGGGAGCGGGACAGGGGTATGTGCCGTTCGTCGCGGACAGCCTGAGATCCGGAGAATTCGTTCGCTCGGATCAGGCGTTCTCGTTTCCCTACGGATTCAAACATGGAACGATCCTGACGATCACCATGGAAGAATACGACAGAATCAAAGATCACGACTGGTCGGATAAGGGATATTGCTGAACCATTGTGAAGGATATGAGTGAACAGCAGCCGTATGCAGAGGTTACGGCAGCGGAAGAATCAATATGTGTGGATAAAAACGAAAGAAACCGCCCGGAGCATTTTACAGAAAAGTGCTCCGGGCGGCTTTTATGCAGTCCATTGGATCCGTATGCCCGTCAGCCGGCGCTGCGCAGAAAAAATCTGCTGCTGCCGGCTTTTGGGGTCTACTGGAATTTCGGCTCGCAGGTCACATCGCAGCCCAGCCGCTGGAAGGTTTTGCGGTCTACTTCCGAGAGCATGACGGTGGAGTGTACCTGACATCCGTGCAGCTTCGGAAGCTGCGCCAGCGCCAGCTTGGCGTCTTCGCTGTCGGCCGCTGTCGCGGACAGGGCGATCAGGATCTCGTCCGTGTGCAGGCGGGGATTCTTGCTGCCGAGGTATTGTGTCTTCAGCAGTTGGATCGGCTCGATCGCAGACGGGGAGATGATATGTTTGTCATGGTCGATGCCCGCCAGTTCTTTCAGTGCGTTCAGAAGGAGTGCGGCGCAGGCGCCCAGCAGATCGCCGGTTTTTCCGGTGATGACTTTTCCATCCGGGAGTTCCATCGCGGCCGCCGGAGCTCCGGTGGTCTCCGAACGGACGAGCGCCGGGGAGACTGTGCTGCGGTCTGTGGCGGTAATGTGTTCCTGTTTCATCAGGAGCTCGATCTTAAAGGCCTCTTCCTCTGTGCGGGAACCGTCGGCGATGCCGTCCACGGCCTGATAATAGCGGCGGATGATCTCCTGGCGGGACGCTTCCCGGCAGACTTCGTCGTCGATGATACAGTTTCCCGCCATGTTTACACCCATGTCTGTCGGCGATTTGTACGGACTTTCGCCGAAGATCTGTTCAAAGATCGCGTTGAGCACCGGGAAGATTTCCACGTCACGGTTATAGTTGACGGTGGTTTCTCCGTAGGCTTCCAGGTGGAACGGGTCGATCATGTTGATGTCGTTCAGGTCTGCGGTGGCCGCCTCGTAGGCCAGGTTGACCGGATGTTTCAGCGGGAGATTCCAGATCGGGAAAGTCTCAAATTTGGCATATCCGGCGTGAATGCCTCTCTTGTGTTCGTGGTAAAGCTGGGAGAGACAGGTGGCCATCTTTCCGCTGCCCGGGCCGGGAGCGGTGACGACAACCAGGGGTCTGGTCGTCTCGATGTAATCGTTTTTTCCGTAGCCTTCGTCGCTGACGATCAGAGGGATATTGCCCGGATATCCCGGGATGTAGTAGAGAATATATACTTTGATCCCGAGGTTTTCCAGTCTTTTCTTGAACATGACCGCACTGTGCTGGCCGGAGAACTGGGTGATCACGACGCTGCCCACATACAGGCCCTTGCCGCGGAATTCGTCGATCAGGCGGAGCACGTCGCTGTCGTAAGTGATCCCCAGATCGCCGCGGACTTTGTTCTTTTCGATGGCGTCCGCGCTGATGGCGATGACGATCTCGGCCTGGTCTGCAAGCTGCATCAGCATCCGCAGCTTGCTGTCGGGAGCAAATCCGGGGAGGACTCTGGAAGCGTGGTAGTCGTCAAACAGCTTTCCTCCAAACTCCAGGTAAAGCTTATTATCAAACTGGTTGATCCGTTCCCGGATATGTTCAGACTGCATTTTCAGATATTTTTCGTTGTCAAATCCTGTTTTTTTAATGGTCTTTTTCTCCTTTACTGTAGTTTCTAGCTTATAGTATACCGTTCGTCCTGTCGGCAGACAAGGACTTTTTAAAAAATAAAATTGAAAAAGTGCTTGCTTTTGCAAAATCATCATGTTATAATCACCTGGCAAGTTAGTGGTAGCTAACGTGGCAGTGAAAAGCCATACATACTCCAACCGGGATATGCATGACTTTTTTCTTGTTTTAAGAGTTAGTATAAACTAACTTAAAAAGAAACTTACACCTGTTCTGTCGGGTGTTGAATGTTGCTGATACAGAAGGGAGGTATCTGTGTGAAAGGGAGACTTATGACCGTATTGCTTGCAGTCATACTCCTGATTTTGTCAGTCTGGTCGTTGTTTGTCGGTGTGATCGATATTAATCTGTCGTCGCTGATGGGCGGCAGTCTGGAACAATGGGAGATTTTTCTGATTTCCCGTCTTCCGCGTCTGCTGGCGATCCTCTGTACCGGTGTGGGAATGAGCGTAGCCGGACTGATCATGCAGCAGCTGTGTATGAATAAATTTGTCTCTCCGACGACCGGAGCGACGATTTCTTCCGCGCAGTTTGGTATTCTGCTTGCGCTGCTGTTTATGCCGAACTCCACGCTGTGGGGCCGCGCGATCTTTGCTTTTGCGGCGGCGATCGCGGGAACCTGGATCTTTGTCTGGTTTATCCAGAGGATCCAGTTTAAGGATGTGGTTATGGTGCCGCTGGTGGGAATCATGTTCGGCAATGTGATCGGAGGGATCACAAATTATCTGGCGTACCGCTATGAGATGACGCAGGCGCTGTCCTCCTGGCTGGTGGGACACTTCTCGCTGGTCCTGCGGGGACGGTATGAGATCGTATATCTTGTGGTGCCGCTGGTGATCCTGGCGTTCGTTTTCGCCAATCACTTTAACATTGTGGGAATGGGAAAAGACTTTTCCAAAAACCTGGGTGTTCCGTATAATTTTGTCCTGTTTATGGGACTGACGATCGCTGCGATGATCACGGCGTCTGTGGTCGTTGCGGTAGGCTCGATTTCCTACATAGGTCTGATCGTTCCCAATATCGTCGCTATGTTTAAGGGAGACAAAATCCGAGGAACGCTTGTGGATACGGCGCTGTTCGGAGCAATCTTTGTTCTGGTCTGCGATATGATCGGCAGGGTGGTGATTGCGCCTTATGAACTCCCGATCGAGCTGATCGTGGGAATTCTGGGAAGTATTTTGTTTATCGGGCTTCTGCTGTACCGTCTAAAGAACGGAAGAAAGGCGATCCGGCTTCCGGCGGCGGGAACGTCCGGATGCAGCAGCGCTGTTACGGATCTGGATGGAGGTGAGGAAGCATGAATACGGCGGCAAATCGGAAAAATGTACGAAAACTGATCGTGATGGCATTTCTTGTAGTGCTGGCCGGAGCCGCCTATATGCTGGTGGATGTAAACTTCGGGAACCAGAAGCTGTTTGCCTATGCGATGAAGATCCGTACGCCAAAGCTGATCGTCATGCTGATCACCGCATTTGCGATCGGAGGAGCGTCGATCGTGTTCCAGTCGATCATCAATAACACGATCGTCACGCCCTGTCTTCTGGGAATGAATTCTCTGTATACGCTGATCCATACGGCGGTTGTGTTCGTCGCCGGTTCCGGCAGTTTGTTGGCAACCAACTCGAACGCGGCGTTTGCGGCGGATCTGGCGCTGATGGGAAGTGTGGCGACGGTGATCTACAGTTATCTGTTCAAAAAGACAAAACACAATGTCCTGTATGTGCTCCTGATCGGAACCGTACTTTCGTCGTTCTTTTCCAGTATTCAGACGACACTCACCAGAGTGATGGATCCCAATGAGTACGATAACCTGCTGGCGACGCTGGTAGCCAGCTTCAGCAACATTAACTCGGAGATCATCGTGTTTTCCATCGTGATCCTGGCGCTGGTGATTTTCGTTCTGCGGAAGGACCTGGCATTGTTAAATGTCATCACGCTGGGCAAAGAGCAGGCGATCAATCTCGGTGTGGACTATGACCGGAGTATCCGGAGGCTGCTCCTGGGAGTCACTCTGTGCATCGCAGTGGCGACCGCAATGGTAGGACCGATCTCATTCCTCGGACTGATCATCGCGAACCTGTCGCGGCAGTTGCTGAAGACCTTCCGCCACAGTTTCCTGATCATCGGATCGGCGCTGTTTGGAATGATCATTCTGGTCGGAGGACAGATGATCGTTGAGCATGTTTTTACTTATACGATACCAGTCAGTGTATTTATCACGGTGGGAGGAGGTATTTATTTCCTCTATCTCCTTCTGACAAATCGGAGGGCATGACGATGTTTATTAAAGATCTGACAAAAAAATATGACGGAAAGCCGGTGGTGGACGCCGTAAGCTTTGAGATTCCGAAGGGAAAGGTACTTTCCCTGATCGGGCCGAACGGCGCGGGAAAATCAACGGTAATGGGAATTATTTCCCGCCTGATTGCCCGGGACGCCGGCCTGGTGGAGTTCGAAGGAAACGATATCACGAAATGGAAGAGCAGAGAGCTGTCCAAACGTCTGGCGATCCTGACGCAGAGCAACAATATCCAGATGAAGCTTACGGTGCGGGAACTGGTAGCGTTTGGCCGTTTCCCATATTCCGGAGGGCGCATCAACGAAGAGGATAAAAAGATCATCGACCAGGCGATCGCTTATATGGAACTGGAGGAATTTCAGGACCGTTTTATCGACGAGCTGTCCGGCGGACAGCGGCAGCGCGCCTGCATTGCAATGGTAATCGCACAGGATACAGAATATGTATTGCTGGATGAGCCGACCAATAACCTGGATATTTATCATGCGACCAACATGATGAAAATTGTGCGCAGACTCTGCGATGAACTGGGGAAAACGGTGGTTCTTGTATTACATGAGATTAATTACGCAGCGTTTTATTCCGACTACATCTGCGCGTTTGTGGACGGAAAAATCGCAAAATTCGGAACCGTTAGGGAGGTGATGACCAAGGAAAATCTGTCGCAGATCTATAAAGTCGATTTCGAGATCCAGGAAATCGAAGGAAAACCATTATCAATTTATTATTAATACCATTCTTACTGTAAAACATATCAAAAAAGGAGATCTAATATGAAGAAAAAAATCATGACACTGGCTTTATCGGCAACTATGGTATTTGCGCTTGCAGCGTGCGGAAGTGACAGCAGCGCTTCCGGAAGCTCCTCTGCATCGGCAGCGTCCGATGTATCTGCGGTATCTGACGTATCTTCCGCTTCTGAGGAAACTGCCGAAGCGGTTTCGACGGATTCCGCTGCAGAGGAAAAACCGGAAACGATCACGATCCAGTGCCTGAACGCAAGCGGGGAGGAAGCGGATCTGGAAGTGCCGTATGATCCGGAGCGTATCGCGATCCTGGATATGGCTTGCCTTGATATTCTGGATAGCCTTGGAGTGGGCGACCGCGTGGTAGGTTCTGCAAGTACTTCCTTGGAGTATCTTCAGAATTATGTCAATGATGAAAATATAGCAAACCTGGGAACCATCAAAGAGGCGGATCTGGAAGCCGTTATGGCGTGTGAGCCGGATGTGATCTTTATCGGCGGCCGTCTGTCTTCTTCTTATGACGCACTCAGCGAGATCGCTCCGGTGGTTTATCTCGCTACCGATACAGAGGCCGGCGTTGTGGAGAGCGTGAGAAACAATGCGTCGACCATCGCTTCCATGTTCGGACTGGATGAGAAAGTGGATGCTCTGATGGCAGATTTTGATGAGCGTATTCAGACGCTTGCGGATTTTGCGGAAGGGAAAACCGCTATCGTCGGAATGTGTACCAGTGGAAGCTTTAACGTACTCGGAAATGACGGACGCTGCTCTCTGATCGGCGTTGAGGTCGGCTTCGACAATATCGGTGTTGACGCGGATGTGGATACCTCCACCCATGGAAATGAGGCGTCCTTCGAGTTCATCGTAGACAAAAATCCGGATTACATTTTTGTCATGGACCGTGATGCGGCGATCGGAACCGACGGCGCGCAGCTGGCTCAGGATATTATGGAAAATGAGCTGGTACAGAGCACCGACGCATACCGGAACGGCAACCTGATCTATCTGGAGCACCCGGCAGTATGGTATACCGCTGAGGGCGGCATACAGGCGCTGGATGTGATGCTGCAGGATCTGGAGAGCACATTACTGTCATAACAGAAAAACAGCGGATGATCCGGAGATGAAAACGCGTTGCATGGATCCGGATGTATACCGAAGTTATTTATTCATCAGCCAGGTCTGCGCCGCTGCGCAGACCTGGCTGAACGGTAACCATTGAGAAGACAGATTCAAAAAGGCACTTGACAATCATAGGTGGAATGTGATATTTTCTTGGTTAGTCGATACTAACAAAGAAATGCCGCAGGCCGCCATGCGCTGGCCGGTATGCGGATACGAAAGAAAGGGAGATGATATGAAGAAGAATCCGTTGAGATTTGTCTGGCTGGTACTTGCGTTTTTCTGTTTCGGGCTTGGGGCGGTCGGTGTGATTCTGCCGATCCTTCCTACGACACCGTTCTTACTGCTGGCGTCCGTTTGCTTTGCCAAAGGTTCTGACCGGTTCCACCGGTGGTTCTGCGGGACGAAGCTTTATCAGAAGCATCTGGACAGCTTTGTGAAAGAGCGGGCGATGACTCTGAAAACGAAGCTCTGCATTCTGCTGCCGGCGTCGGCGATGCTGATCCTCGCGTTCCTGATGATGCAGAATCTGCCGGGAAGAATCGTGATCGTATGCCTGATCATTTTTAAATATGTCTATTTCTTTACAAAGATAAAAACGATCCGTTCCCTTGTGTCTGCCTGAGACCGGCAGACACAAGGAAGGGTTGTAAATTTACAAAAGGATGTCCGAGTCAAAAACCTCCGTTCATCTGCGGTGTATGTGCATGTGGCACCGTGCAGATCTGTTCCGGGGAATCTGACTGTGAGACATCCTTTTTATGATTGTCTGAATTTTTCAGCCTGCTGTGTTTTTATATTACCGGCAAAGTTTCCAGAGTACACATCCGTGGGCCGGCAGTTCTGCGGTCAGAGTACGGCTGCCGGCTTTTCGGGACTCCTTTGTCCAGAGATCCTGGAGTACCGGCAGGAGCTTTTCGCCGTCGGAAGCTTCGCAGAGAGCAGACAGAGAAACGGGATCTTCGCTGTCCGGGAGGGCCTTGCATGCCCGGGCGGTTTCCAGAAGTTCATCCAGTTCCACGGAGACGGATGCTGTGCTGTCGCTGAGATTGAACAGCGCCGCGCAGACAGAACCGGTTTTGGAATCCAGGGATACCCAGACGGAGCTGTCGTCCGTAAGGCGCACCTGTTTTGCGCGGCATTCCGGATGGAGCAGATGGAGCACTTCGCGGTTGGTCAGTAGGGCGAGCGTCGGTTTGTCCAGCAGAGGAAGCTCGGCGCCGATCATCATCGGAGAGCCGAAGATGCACCAGAGGGTCATCATCGTCTGCTGCTCCTCCGGTGTGAACTTTGTGTCGCGTTCCTGGCCAAATCCTTTTCCAAGCTTTCCGAGAGGCAGCATATCGCAGTCCGGCCAACATCCTTCCGACACGTGGTTCTGCCACAATTCACATCTGCGGAACATGTCTTTCAGAAGTTTCCAGTCGTCCCAGAAATCGTCGGTGATCCGCCACATGTTGGCGTATTTTTCATAGTGCCATGCCTTGTCGATCAGCGCCGGTCCCGGGGAAAGGGAGAGCACGATCGGGCGTCCGCATTTTTGGATCGCGCCGGCCAGCATCTCAATCTCATGCCGTCCGGAGAAAGGATGGTTCGGATACAGATTGGTATTGCAGATGTCGTCGCATTTGATGAAATCTACGCCCCAGGAAGCGTAAAGCTCCAGAAGAGAATCATAATAGGCCTGACCTTCCGGGGTGTTGCGAACACCGTACATATCGGGATTCCATCCGCAGATGGAACTCGGGTCGGCGATCTGGTCAGCGGTGACATTCGTTCCCTTGACCGGCGTGTGCAGGTGTGCGGCGATCCGCGGGACGCCTCTCATAATATGGATGCCGAACTTCAGTCCCAGACTGTGGATGTATTTCGCCAGGGGCGCGAAGCCTTTTCCTCCAACAGAGGACGGGAAACGTTCCGGGTCCGGCTGCAGGCGGGAAAACTCATCGGTCTCCAGACTGGAAAAGGGAATGTACTGGAACCGGTCTCTCTGGGAACCGGCGCCGTGGGCGTACCACTGGATATCGACTACGATGTATTCCCAGCCGTATTCTTTCAGATGTTCCGCCATGTATTCCGCGTTCTTCCGCACCTGTGCTTCATTGACGGTCGTGTCGTAATAATCGTAGCTGTTCCACCCCATCGGCGGGTGTTTGGCAAAGGTATTCTTGTTCATAAGCATTTCCTCCTGTGATAAGTGTTCTGTAAGGGTATATTTTTGCTGCGGCAGTTTACAGCACTCTCTCAAAAATACCGCAAGAGATCCGGCATATCAGAACCTGAAATCCGGCATCAGAAAACTCCGAGATGTTCCAGTATGGCTTCCGATGTTTTTCTTGCCGTTCAAGTTCTGGTGTCGTTTCCGCTGCAATATTTTTCCTGGAATGTTACGGAAAACATCTGTTGTTTTTGCATTGACTGCCTGGATAAGACCAATTATACTGTAGACGTATATGGAAAAAAAGAAGGAAAATTTGACATGAAAGGGTAATTTTTTGATGCAGTATCAGAAGGGAGTTTTTGGCGTTCTGAATCTGGATGGACTGGCGGAAGAGCCGCTGATCCTGATGGATGGAGGAATTGAGAGAAGATACCGGGAAAAATATGATTATCGGAACGAAGACAGAGCAGAATACAGAGGATATTTGTTCCAGTACACGCTGAGCGGAAGCGGAAGCTTTGTGAGGAACGGAGAACAGTATGACGTGACGGAAGGAAAAGGATTTCTCGTATGCTTTCCGGAGAGGAGCCGGTATTTTTTGCCGGAAAACGCAGAAAAACCATGGGAGTTTCTTTATCTTCATTTTGATGGAGCCGCGGCGGAGGCGTTTATAAAGGAGATTGAGCGGCAAACCTCCGGTCTGCTTATCCTGGATCGGGAAAGTCCGCCGATCCGGATGGCGCTGCAACTTCAGAGAAGGATGGCGGTGGAAAAGGAACATCTGGAGAAATATGAAGGCGGAGAGTTCCTCTACCGTTTTCTCTGTGCTCTGCTGCGGGAGACGGAACGGGGCGGTGCAGTCAGAAAAAATTCTTTGGTAGAAAATGCAGAAGAATATATGAGAAAACGGTATCCGTCGATTCAGGGAATTGAGGAAGTGGCCGGTCGCCTTAGCGTTTCCCCGGCACATCTTTCGCGGACTTTTCGAAAGGAAAGAGGAATTTCCCCTGTGGAATTTCTGACCCGTCAGAAACTCCAGGCGGCGGTCAATGATCTTCTGGGAACCGACAAACGTGTGGAAACCATTGCCCGGGAAAACGGTTTTTCCAATGGAAACTATTTTGGCAAGGTATTTCGCCGCTATATGGGAATCAGCCCTGGCGCCTACCGGGAACGAAACCGGGGGTAAGGCCGGTTGATCCGAATGGATTTGGTATCCGTCTGAAAATCCGCAAGAAGCTTTTTGCGAAGTCTGTTCCGGTTCAGATTTTCTCCGATAAACACACTTTTTGGCAAAGTTTCTCCTGAAAATCCGGTGACGGTATAGCGGTCTCCAACGATATCAAACCGGAGCAGGCATCCGCCGGCTTCCACAAAACCTTTGGCACGGCAGATCTGTCCATATCTTCCGCGGATCACCTCTTCCAGAAATGCGATCAGATGATTTGGGCCGGGAAGAGATATGCCGGAAAGCCCCAGGTTTTCTATTTCGGTTGCGCTCTGCTTCGGCGGAAGGATGCGGTTTCCGTTTAGACCGGTGGATAAAAGAGTTTCCCACCAGCCGCCGTCAAGTGTGGAATAATGTTCGAATTGGACCGGGGCAAAAGGGTTGATGGAACGGAGACGGGAGATCAGGGGAGCAGCTTCTTCGGCAGAGGTAAAACTCCGTCTGGAAATTACGATCGTTCCGGCTGCCTTCAGCTGGTCCAGAAAGATGTCGCTGTATTCTGCGAGACAACGGTCGAAACCATCGGCGTCCACAACTGTGACGGGGCTCAGCAGAGAAATTCGCTCATATTCAATCTGCCGGAGATTCGCAATGACATTGGAGAGCAGGGCTGCCCCTGTGGGTTCAACGATCAGATATTCCGGATCAAGTGTATTGGCGATGGTCAGGACCGAGGAGGCAAAGTCTGACTTCATGGAACAGCAGATACAGCCTTCTGTCAGTTCCCAGATGTTCAGTCTGCGGTCTTCTTCCAGTAAAGTTTTATCTACTTCGATTTCCCCGTATTCATTTTCCATTACAACAAGGTCATGAGACGTTTTTTCTGCCATTTTTTTTATAAACGTGGTTTTTCCTGCCCCGAGAAAACCGGATACGATCAGTATTTTCAATAAAAAATCCTCCTTTGAACATGCACTTTGCCGTTGTCTGTGCGAGTTTTTTTCTGTTCGGGTCAAACGGATCAAAAAAGAGGCTGCCATTTCCGGCGCCGCCGGGAAGCGGCCTGAGAAATGGCAGCCGACTGACCGGAAAAAGGATCAGTCTTCAATCTTCACAACCGGTTTGATCAGGTCTTTCGGTTTGTCGCGCATCAGGAACAGCGCTTCTTCCAGATGTTCCCATCCGTCAAAGACATGTGTGACAAGCGGATGGACATCCAGTCTGCCGGCGGAAACAAGCGAACCGAGTTTTTCCATACGGAGCCGTCCGCCCGGCATCAGACCACCGTTGATCTGTTTGTGTCCCATACCGACGCCCCATTCTGCCCGTGGGATATTGACGTAAGTGCCGCTTCCCAGATAGTTTACATTTCCGATCTTACCGCCGGGTTTCAGGCATTTAACGGCAGACTCAAACGTTTCACAGCCGCCGCCTGCAATCACAATTTTGTCTACCCCTTTTCCATCGGTCATCGCGAGTACCTGATCCTCAATCGGCCCTTCCTTATAGCTGATAAAATCGGATGCTCCGTAACCTTTTGCGGCCTCCACACATACAGGGCGTGTTCCTACCGCGAAAATACGGGAGGCACCGCGCATAGTTGCACCTGCAACGGCCATCAGACCTACCGGGCCGATTCCAATCACAAGAACAGTATCGCCGAACTGAACATCGGCCAGTTCTACACCGTGAAATCCGGTGGGAACCATGTCGGAGAGCATGCAGGCATCTACCGGTGTGATATTCGGCGGAAGAAGAGCAAGATTTCCATCAGCATCATTGACATGGAAAAATTCTGAAAAAACGCCGTCTTTGAAATTTGAGAATTTCCAGCCTGCCAGCATTCCGCCGGAATGCATGGAATAACCGGCCTGCGCTTCCAGAGAGTTCCAGTCCGGAGTAATTGCAGGGACAAGAACACGGTCGCCCGGTTTGAAGTCTTTGACAAGAGAACCGACTTCCACGATTTCCGCGCAGCATTCATGTCCGAGGATCATGTTGTGCCGCTCGCCGATCGCGCCTTCCCAGAGGGTGTGAACGTCCGAAGTGCAGATCGCCACTGCCAGTGGTTTACAGATTGCATCCATAGGTCCGCATACAGGCCGTTCTTTTTCAATCCAGCCGGACGCACCGATTTTCAGCATTGCATAACCTTTCATAGATGTCATACCTCCTTTTTAAAAATACAGATATTTTGTGAAAAAACCAGGATAAGAGTGAATAAATCATTGTAATCTTATGGTATCATGAATGTATAGATAAAACAAATAAAATTTCTGTAAATAGCGATTTGTAAATAATGGCCGAAGGGGTTGAACAGCTATATCTGTAATCTTCGGATGATCCGTACGGGAAATGGTTTTTCCGAATGCAGTGATTTTACAAGGAATAGATTGAATTTTATCGGATAAGATTTTATAATCAAAGAGAAATGAAAAACTTTTCAACAAAATATAAAAAAACGGAGG
>ERZ1090868.567-NODE-567-length-20688-cov-8.020695_pt1 | contig 20688 bp, 23 predicted proteins | sample MGYA00478475_ERZ1090868 | MGnify/ENA primary metagenome ERZ1090868 (study PRJEB33644, sample SAMEA5815747) | chicken gut metagenome | biome: Chicken; feature: Gastrointestinal Tract; material: Caecum | place: Ireland | collected 2019-01-01 | study: A study of the...
GCCAGGTCAAGCCCTCCAATGCCGGAAAACAGGGACAGGTGGGTAAGCATCACAGTTCCCTCCTCTCACTCAACCCCAGCACCCATGCCAGGTTGGTGTGAGTGTACTGGCACAGTCTGCGTATCCCCTCCACGGAAATCTCCGTCAGCCCTGACAGCCAGTTCCCGATGGTGTTCACGTTCAGCCCCAGGGCCTCGCTCAGCTCCTTGTTGGACAGCCCGGTGTCATAGATTACCTGGCGCACCCTCTCCATCACGATGGGGTCTGTCTTGCGTCTACTCATCTGCCTGCCTCCCATTCTCGATAAATCTCAATCCAGCTTTCAAGGGGCATTGTCACCATCCAGGGCTCGTCATTGCGCCGGTGGAATACCACAGGGAACTCCCCGGGAAGGGCGTCTCTTCTGGCCTGCTTCATAGCCTCAGCGAGATTCAGCCGCTCCACACGCTTGCACTCGATGTGGATCCCCGGCAGGCCCACCACATCGGCGTCGCCATTGGCCCCGCTGTATTGCTGGCCCCGGCGGCAGTCGTAGCCATACTCCCGCAACTTGCGGGCCAGGGATAATTCGCCCTCTTTCCCTTTGCGTCTGCTGTTCACACGCTCACCCCCAAGTCTCGCAAAATCCCCGGCAGCTCCCGACAGATGGCCTTTGCCTGCCGGATTGAGCACCCGGTCTTGCCCTTCATGCCGGCGATCACAATGCCCCGGCGCTCGTCATCGTAAAAGTATTTCAAGCCGTTCTCCCGGCTTTGCACCCCGTAGACAGGGTACTTATTTTCCAGCCGGTAGGCTTCCAGGTCGTCCATTGCTTCTCCTTTCCCACCACCCTATCACCTGTGCCTCAAAGTCCAGCCTTTCCTCATCGGACAGCGGGCACCAGTGTGGGATGTGGTGTTTGTCCTTGTACCGCCAGTACAGCTTCTGCACCAGCGGGTCTTTCAAATCCAGTTGATACCCGTACTTGTTGGGCACGTCCAAGAAAATCATTCGTACCTCTTTTCCAGCTCTTGGAATCGGTGGTACTGGGGCTGCCAGGCAAAGTCAAAGATTCCCGGCCGGCCGTGGCGGTTCTTCTCCAGGTACAGCTTGCTCTCCGCTGTCATATCCCCTGTGAGGTCTATGTCCTTCAAATCCTGAGGGAGGAGAAAACCCACATAGTCGGCGTCCTGCTCAATGTCCCCGGATTCCCGCAAGTCTGTTAAGCTGGGCTTTTTCGTAGCCCGTCCCTCAATCTGCCGGTTCATCTGCACCAGCTCCATCACACAGATTTTCTTGGCAAGCGCCAGCTGCTTGAGGGAGTTGGACACCATGCCCAAGGCCTTGTACTGGTCTGTAATCCTAGGTCTAGCCATCAGCCCCAGGTGGTCGATCACCACTACATCGGGATGTACAAGTTCGATGTAGTGACTAATGCGCTGTACGCTCACCCGGGGCTCCTGCACAAAGTGAAGTTTCCCGGACTTTGAGAAGGTTTCCAGCAGCTTTTTTGCCTTGTCCATCTCTTGGGAGGAAAGGTTTTTGTCCCGGATTTTGGTGGAATCCACGCCCATCAGGGAAGATGCGATCCGCTGCATCAGCTGCACATTTGTCATCTCCATCGAGAAGTACAGCACCGTGGCCCCCCGGCGCCCCATGCGCATGACCAGGTTGATGGCAAAGTCTGTTTTGCCTCCACCGGGACGCCCGGCAATGACTGACACAGTGCCCCGCATAAAGCCACCCATAGCGCTGTCCAAAGTGGAGTAACCCGTGGTGAAGGTGTCCGTCTGGGAAGAAGCTTCCAGCCACGCCAGAAACTCTTGGCAGGCCTCGGAGAAGGAAGCCAAGCCCTTTTCCTGCCGGGTGCCCAGAATGCGCTCCTGCTCGTCCACCAGCTCCCGCAACTGGACCACCTTGGCCTCCAGGGAGCCGTTGGAAAGCTCCAAATCCCGGAATTTCCGCTCTATGTTGCCCCATTGCCACTCGTCCTGCACAATCTGCACGTACTCCGAGAAATGCCCCAGCTTGGGGACAAACTCCGCCGTGCGGATGATAAGCCCGGATAGCTCCGGCAGCTCTTGCGTAAGGAGCACCGCGTCAATGGGCTTCCCTGCCCAGTACAAATCCAGCGCTTTCCCGAAAATCTTTCCCAGGTCAGCGTCCCGGAACATCTCCGCTCCCAGGGCGTCCGCCGCCAGGTTGGCGCACTCTCGGTCGAGCATCATGCCGCCAAGCACGGACATTTCCGCTTCCCAGCTCATGGCACCAAGTCCTCCCAGTTGTCTGAATCGGGATTAGGCACCACCCAGTGCATTTTCACAGGAGGGCGGTCAGTAGGTGGGTCTGTCGCTGGTTCTTCATCCTCCCAGCCCTCAGCGTTGAGCCAGGTAGCTGGATAGGGAATGTACTGCCCCCCATCTTTCTGCCAGTCCTCGGACTGCTTGGCACGCTCGATAGCCAAGAGCATCTGGTCAACCATCGTGGAACCAGGCTTGAGTTTGTCCCATGCCCGTCTAGCTTGGCCTTTGCTCTTTTTCTTGGGGTATGCAGCCCAGAATCGCTCGAACAAGTCCCCTTGAGGGGATTTAGGGGTGTATATCACTTCACTCTCATTATCACCCTCACTATCACCCTCACTATCACTATCATTAGGGTTTTTGGGTTTCTCGTTAAAACCGTTCGGTTTTTCGGAAACCGGTTGGTTTTTCTTAAAGCCGATGGGTCTTCCGCTTTCCTCCCGCCTGGGGCGTCCCCCCAAGGCTCCGTTCTCCCGGTTCCTCTCGCATTTCCTTGCGTACTGGTCGGCATTGTAGTCCAGGTCATCCTTGATAAAGGAAAAGGCCATATCCAGGAGCGGGGAAGAAAAAGTGGGCTCCAAACCGTTCTCATAGTCCAGGATGGCTGTGATCAGCTCGCCGCGCTCCTCCATAGAGAGCCGGGCAAACTGGTTGCGGTAGCCTGCTCGCATGATAAATGTGTCCTTATCCATCTCATACCTCCCACTTTTCCTGTCCTTCTATCCCTTCCCGCTTCCGCACCCTTCGGGTGTAGGCCCGCACGTTCACAGTCTCTTCCCCGCTCAGGTGTAGAGCCAGCCGCCGGATAGGCGCGTCGTTGAGGTACTGGCTCTGGGCCCTGTGGGTGGATTCCCGCAGGTAGTCCATCAGCTCCCCAGGGTCTGAGGTCACCCAGTACCCCCTGGCCCCGGAAGAAGAGAGGATGGCCCTCCCTTCTTCTGCAAGCCTCCGGTTGGCCACTTTGATCTCCTTGCGGATGCTCCGGTCCGGCAACCCTGTCAGGCGCACCAGGTCCGCCCGGCTCACCGCGTTTTCCCGTCCCTCCGGGATGTAGTTCTCAATGCGCATGGCTTAAAAGGGGATGTCATCCGCGCCCAGGATTTCTTCCATCTCGTCCTGGGAGAGTGGTGAAGTGGCAGGCAAAACGCTGCTGGCTGCTGGCGCCCGGTGTTGCGTTCCCGAGGAAGTGTTTCTGGATTCGCAGAAGTAGGCGCTTTGCACCACCACCTGGGTGACCCTGCGCTTCACGCCGTCCTTTTCATAGGAGCGGGTTTGAAGCGAGCCGTTCACGGCCATGAGCTGGCCCTTCTGGAAGTATTTGCAGATAAATTCTGCCGTGTCTTTCCAAGCCACACAGTCTATCCAGTCGGTGGGGTACTCGTCCCCACTCTTTATGTTCCGCTGCACCGCCAGGGTGAAGCTGCAAACCGGCGTGCCGGTCTGGGTGGTTCTCTGCTCCGGGTCGGCGGAAAGCCGCCCCTGGAGGGCTGTTATGTTAAGCATGGGTTTTCCTCCTCTACTTTGTATTTGAATGACAAAGGACAATACTCGCCCATACACTCGTATCCAAGCAAACCGCAAAAATACTCCGCGTATCCCGTGTCATATTCATAGTATGACTGCTCGCAAAATTCGCAGTTGGTAAAATCATTTTCATATCCTTCCATTTTACTCACCTAACAGCTTTATGCTGTTTTGAATTTTTTGATATGTTTCGCTTGCAGACACAATGGTGAAAACATTGTCCGCCAGAGTATGACGCATAGCATCATCTAACAGTGACTGGATTTTTCTATCTACCTCGTTTTTCACATCTTTTGCGATTCTTTCCAAATATGTTTTGGCGTACTTTTCTACGTCAAAGTGCTTTTCAACAAATTCCTGGAACGTTATCGTTTCGGTATGTGTATCTCCCCATCTATCTTTACTCTTTACGGAAAAGATCTGTTTTTCAAAAATTTCAGCCACCTTCGATTTTAGGTATTCTTCCACCGTGAACTCCTTGATTCCTTCACCACTCCAGCTGTTTCCAACTTGGATTTTTGCAGTGACCAGATATTCTCGGATGTAGGACTCTACAATTTTGTTGATTCCTTCGTCAACGTCATTTTCAAGTGCCTTATCCACTTCCCGTTGAGCCACAGATTCGAGAGCCTTATGTATTGCCTCTCTTGAATTCTGTTCAAGTGTGGTCTGTACAATGGATTCCAGGTTTTCCAAATCTATTGTTACTTTCATTTTTTCTTTCTCCCTTACAGATAATTTTTTCCGAACTCCCGTATAAAATCGTAGGTGCTCCAGCCCTGCTCCGTCATGGCCTTGCGCTGGCCCCATTGGTGGAGGTATAGGGCGGTGTCCGCATTTTGGTGTACAGCATTTTTCCCGAAGATATGGCAGTCATGGTGGCAAAGGTAAACTACCAGGCCGTATTTCTCGGATTTTTTGCGGTATGAGCCGCCAAAGATGTGCTAATGGTGGCGGTCTAAAGGGTCTGCTGTCCCATTTCTTCCACAAAGGAAGCACTTCTTTTCCGTCACTTGGTATCACCCCACTCTCGCTGTACCTGGGCATCCTTCACGCGGATTTGCAGCTTGTAATTCTGGATGGCCTCCCCCGCCGCCTTGAAGGAGACTTCTTTCAGGTCTCTGTCCAGCCGTAGCCGGGCTACCTGCTTGTCTCCACGGGCCATGTCAGGCACGATGGTAACGGGGTTCCCGTCCGCACGCAGCTTGGCAATCTCCTGGGCAAGGGCCACCCGGTACTCATACTCTGCCTGGGCAAACTCCTTCCCCCGCCTGCTGTACGCCGCCACGGAGGAATTCAGCAGCTTTGTCAGGTCTCCAATCTCGTTTATCAGGTCGTATCCGGTCATTTCCGCCCCCAGTGGTATACCATCTTTTTGCCATTACAGATGGAAATCGTTTTGATTCGATTATCCTCCGTCTCTAGCTCAATCACTGTGAGAACTAACTTTGGTTTTCCTCGGCTGTCCGTGTTGTAGTTGGGCTTACCGTCTTTGTCTACAGCGGGCACCCAGATGAATGGCACCGTGTACAGCTCCCGGCCAATGCCCCAGTTGAAGCAGGCTCGCTTGAAACTGTCCGAGGCTTCTCCCTTCTGAGCTTCTGTGTTGGACTCTGTCCCGCAATCAGACTTCCAAACCCACTTGTCGCTCAGGTTGTCGTTGTGATAGTTCACATTGATGCCAACCCTGCAAAACAGATTGCCCTTGCACTCGTAGTGCTCCCGCTGCCAGTTTTCCGGGCCCACCGTCTCGTCCAGGATGCGCATGTCGCACCGGGCGTCTTTATACAATAGGAGGGCCACTCCGTTTTCTTTGATTTGTGAGACGCGGGCCTCTACTTCATCAGCCCTTAGATTCCGAAATTTCAAAAGGGTCCTCCTCTCTCTCCAAGGGGCAACAGCTCCCAACGTACTTGTGGGGAAACTCTACCACGTTGTTAACCAGGTTGCACCAGCTGCGAGAAGCGCTGAAATAGGGACACTTATCGCACTGGATGTACTCTTTCCCGTTCCAGTCTACAGGGAACAAAACGTGAACGCTCCAAGAGCAATGAACATATTTCTTGATGCCATTCTCCAAGCTCATCGCGCCACCCCCTTCAAGAAGTCTTCCCACTCTCCGGGGCGGCTAGTGCGAAAGTCCCGGGCAGAATCCAGATAAGAATCTCGATTTTGCAACGCCCACTCCAAAACTGCCTGGGCCTTGGCCCTCTCCACATAATCCTGGATGCCGTAGCAATCCCCTTCCGTAGTATTGCACAGCCAGTCCACATACTCTTTTATGTGCTGGGCGATGAAATCCGGGAGCTTGTCCTCCACCAGCTGGGGGTCTTCCGCCACATCCATCAGGCAGTCGTGGCACAGCTCCCCGCCGTCCAGGGTAAAAGTCTCAAAAGATTCTTGTCCACATACGCTGCATACCATTGCTTTTTCCTTTCTCCCCATGTATAATGAGGATGCAAACTTTTTCTTTGCCGCCTTTCCTGCGCCAACAGGGAGGCGGTATTCTTTTAGTCAGCTTCAACCAATTCCCCATCTTTCAGCGTGTAAAACACATTTGCTTTTACAGATTCTCCGTCCACATAAAAGCAACGTACATCTTTTCTGTGACCATTTTTCCACTCTGCAAGCACAAGCCAACAGCCTTTAGCCCCTTTTGCTTTCCCATATTCTCCCAGAGAGCAGGCCACACTTTCTTCTCCAAAAACGGCGGCTGCACTCCAGTCGCCGGTGTTGGTGGCTGCACTCTGGTCGCCGGTGTTGGTGGCTGCACTCTGGTCGCCCGTGTTGGTAGCTGCACTCCAGTCGCCGGTGTTGGTGGCTGCACTCCGGTTGTCGGTGCCCTTATCACAGCTTTCGGCCTTTTCTAAGATAAACTTAACTCCCGCTTTGATGATCCCATTAAGGCCAATTTCTGCGCCTATTTTGATTTTCTTCCCAGTTCTCTTGCTGTCTTTTTCTTTTTCTTCGGTCGCATCCAGCTCTACTTCACAGTACCGGCTGTCAGCAGGTGGATAATATCCAAACACGTCCAAGGGAAATTCGCAGGCATGAAATCCGCAGGAGCAAAGCTTTGCCTCACTTTCCTCATATTCCTTGCCCACCTCGTACTGGAAGGGTGGTTTATCATCGTCAGGCTGACACTGCAAATTTTTGTTGAAACCTTTATATGCTTTTATCCAGCTCATTTATTTTCCTCCTTATGCCGCCCAGTAGTCCTCACGGTTCTTTAACCGGGGCTCTTTGGCTTTGCATTTCGCCTTTGCCTGGTTGATTTTGTCCCGGCGGTCTTGGTGGTCTATCGCCCAGCCGCCGATTCCCATCACAAAAAACATGATAAGCACTGCTATTTCCATTTTGATTCACCTCCTTAGTCAATGAGCAAAAAAATACTCAGCAAGCCTACTTTTTGGAATATGTAGAATTTCGCACGCTTTGAGCATCTCGTTCTGCTTAAAGTCGCGTTTATTATTGAGGCTCAAATTCAGCGTGGTTTCACTGATTCCAAGGGCTTTTGAAAAAGTTTCCTGGGTGTATTTGTACTCTCTCATCCGCCCAGTCAGCTTGCTGTAATCGTATTGCTTCATCGCATTCACCCCTCTCTTTCTGTTCTGGCTCTATTGTAGCACTTTCGATTTCTGAAGTCAATAGTTTTTTAAAGTTTTTCTTGAAAATTCTAAAGTTTCGTGTTATAGTGGTATACAGAAGGGAGGCGGACACATGGCCGAGTTTAAAGACAGGCTGGAAGAAGCCTTAAAATTAAGAGACATGAAGCCCGCTGAGCTTGCGAGGGTATCTGGCGTCACGGAAGGGGCTATTAGTCAGTACAGGAAGGGCGCATATCCCTTCTTCTCCGCCAATTAGAAAATGGCTTGATTCCTGGACTTTCTAGGCTTCAAGCCGTGTTTCTTGATTTTTAGTAACCGTTATCGCGGTATAAACACCGCAAAATATACGCCAAGACCGCCATAAAATCGCAGGATATCACACGGAATATCACACGAAAAAAGCCGGAATTTTCCTGGGTTTGGAGCTGGTTTCATCGGTGAATGCAACACATGCAGACAATAAAAAAAGCCCCGGAAATCCTAGAACCTAGGACACCCGAGGCTTTTCTTAAAGCTTTATGAACCTTACATCCCCGCTTTCTCGGCTTACGCGGCTTTGGATGCCTCCAACTGTAGGCGTAGAAACTCCTGACGTGCTACCACTTAGAGCCGATTTTGTGATGCTCTTTACCGTAGGCAACGATATTGATTTTGCCCTGCTAGTGGTCATCTTCGGTGCTTGCGGGACGCTTCTCATACTGTCACGCCCTGTGCTCAAACTGATTGTTGAGAGCTTTTTCTGCTTACTGGAAGATTTGCTCCCCGAGCTTTTCTTGCTTGAAGAAGATGACTTTCTGGAGCTGCTAGAACCGCTGGAGCTGCTAGAGCCACTGCTATAACCGCTGCCACGGGTACCGCCTATAGGAGAGTTCATGCTTTCTCCCTCTAGGTATGCAGTTGAATCCAATAAGCTGCCATCTGCGGCGTGTAGCTCAAAGTGAAGATGAGCGCCACTAGACCAGCCAGAGTTGCCCATGTTGCCAATCTGCTGGCCTGCCACAACCTGGTCCCCTTCTTGCACCGCCACATCACTTAGATGCGCCATGATAGCATAGCTGCCATCCTCAAATGTAACCTGTACTAGGTTTCCGTAGGAAGCGTTTGTGCCCTCTACACCGGCTTGGCCCATTAGGTTTCCGTATCCGGTTTGAACCCAGGTGACTGTGCCGGATTCTGTTGCGTAGATAGGCTCGGTTTCATTGCTTCCACTATGGCCTATATCTGTGCCTGTATGTCCACTACCAAACCTTTGTGTAACTCTGGTTGAGCTAAAGTTCTCAATGGGGGAATAGCTTTGATTCGGGTCGTTGTAAGATTCTGTAGGCTGGGAGATTGTTGCCGTTTCTTCATCGTCAAACAACGGGCCTTCATACCGTTCCCCACCATACCAGGGGGCCTCGTCAATGGTGGATTCTTTATATTCCTGCAAGTACAGGTAATTTTTCAGTTCCACCGGCAAATCCAAGTTGTCAATGTAAGTCACTTTTTTGGATTTCGCCGAACCGTAACCCTTCTTTATGGATTCACCATTCTCGTCTTTGTCCCCACGAATTTTGTTCATGGCGTTCCAGTAGGGAACATAGATTCCAGGCGCTATACCATTCTGGTATGCTTCCTCTACTTTGGAATACGTGCTATCGTTCAGCACCACAGACAATGCTTTCAGTTTATCGCTGTCACTGATGGAAGCCCCAGAAATTGCCAGAGCCTGCTGAGTGGTGCCGACGGTATCGGAATCCCCTATGGGCTTCAAGCCGGAAATCATGTCTTCCAAGAAAGTTGCAGTTTCTGGAGTTAGGCCAGCTTCTGTGAATCGGTCATATTTTGTTTCGCCAGCTCGGATAATCGAGTAGAAAGCGAATTCTTCTTTGAGAGCATTCTTCTGTTCCTGAGTAAACGTCTGCTGGTCAAGCCACTGGGAGAATTTGGTGGCCCTATCAGAAGCTGTAATACCCTCTGTCTCATCGGCATCCAATGTGAGGTAGGCCTCATACGCCGCCATATAATCCCGCACGGTCATTCCTGTGTTCACAAGGTTTTGCATCTCAGCATATCGGTCCTCGCTCAAGACTTTTTGTTCCAACATGTAATCAATTTCCATGTCGGTCAACCCAGAAGACAACAGCGTCTGAATTTTATCCAGAGACTTAATACCATCCCCTGCCATAGCGTCTAGCGCTCGGTATGCCTCTACCATGTTCCATCCTTGCTCGGAAAAGTAGTCCATAACTTCGGCGTCTGTTTCCCCGGCAATGGTACGATATAGAACAGCTTTCGCCGCCTGGCTCAAATTGGAGTTGCGAATGGCGGTGCGTTGGTCGGCAGATTTTGTCATGCTCTTTATTTGCCGCACAACAGATTCCACAGCATCCAAATCTTCCCCAAGCGCTTTCATGTCCTCTACATAGCCAGATTCCTTCCACTTAGATTCCTGCCAGGCTTTGATATTGTCCTCAGTCACCCCGGCGGCTTCCATAGCGGCGGTATCCTCGGCAATAGACGGGTCAGCTTCCCATTGCTTTTTAAAGGCATCCTGCTTCCAGCCCTTGATGGTTTCTGCGGTTACACCCACTTGCTCCATCAGGGAAAGGTTTGTCGCGATATCGGGATTTGCTTGCCATTCTTCCTTGAAGCGTTCCTTCATAGCGGAGCGAATGTCGGCAAAGGTCAAACCATGATTGTTAATCAAGTCATCCCTTACGGCTTTATAGCCGTCTACATCACCTTTAAGGAGGGCGTCCCATAGGAGGTCATAATACATTCCTTTGTTCTTCTCTACAGGAGCGGAAAGCTGATTGTACTTGTAGGTTATCAGGGGATTATCAATCCCACGGATAACAGTCTGGGTAATTGCCCCGCCATCCCGGAGAATGTTCGTTGCAGGGATACCGAGAAACCTAGCCCCTTGCAGCGCTAAATCGGTCAACGCTTTGTACAGGCTGGTTTTCCCTTCGCCCTGCAACGCCTTGATAAACTTGCCAGCAGCATTCATAAAGTCATCAGCCGCCGCCATGTCCATCCGATCTACAGAGTAACCCTGGTACAAGGACAGGAAGTCTTTCACGTAGGGGATCATATTTAGAATGTTTAGGTTATCCGCAAGATTACCAGACAGGAGGTTTTGGAGCACTTCCGTCCAGCTCTCCTCATCCCCCTGTAAGCCAGTGAACGCTTGCCACCACTTTTCCAGATACGTTTCATCGTCGTCATCGTCACGGAGGGCGTCCACAATCGATTCAGCAGCAGCGTTGACTGTGCCGCTGATGAGGAATCCAATAGATGCACGATAAAGCTTTTTGACCGCCGCGCCTTTGGCACCAGGTTTTGCAACCTTTACGTCCCTCAAAGACGTTCTAAGAAGGTTGTAGGTCTTGGAAGGTTCGCCCATAAACGCGGACGCCATTTTGTTCAGAGTAGAAGGGGAGCGCATGATTTGTGTTCTATGCAACACCGAATCCACCACCTGGGTTCTGTCCACTATTTCCCCGAACTTTTCAGCTGCCTTCATGTAGAATTGGTCGCTGCCCACGGGGATCTCTCGGAACTTGTCCTTAACATACCATTGCGCAGCGCTCCACAGCCTCGTCCATGTGATTTCGTCGGCTTTTCCAGCAACGGCCATGAGCCCTTGCAGGAACTTTTCAAACCATGTATCAGTATCGAGAATAATGTCCTCCAGCTGCCGGCCGGTGTTCACCTCAAAATAGCCCCAGTCTTTCCACTGAGCAATAGGAGCCCATCTTTTCAGAGTTTCCCAGTCCTTGGGGGTAAACACGCCTTGGGCTAGATATTTAGCGTCTATCACCGCCAAAGCGCGAAAATACGCCGTAGGCTGCTGGATGATAACACGTAGGTTTGCTCCAACGGCTGCTTTTTTGTAGTTTGAAAGTAGGGAAGAGGCGTCAAAATCGTTTCTAAGGTTTGCTTGCCCATTAAGATCGGCAATGAACGTTTCAAAATACTTTGCGCCGTTGCTGCCCAAAACACGGGAAATCTGTTCGCTGATGCTGCCTGTGAACCCGTCACCCGTTCTAAAGTTGTATACCCGCTCAGCGTCTTTTAAGAAGGGGAGCCAAGCGTGATAGGCGGTCATTTCCGCAGAATGCTTCGCGAACACAGAAAAAATGTCATACAGCACCAGAGGGTTGCTGGCGTTTTGTTCAAGAGCTTTTGTAAAGCCTTTCCCTTCAATACTGCCCTGTACCTGGGTTTCCCCTAACTGCCGGGCTGTATAGTTCGGGTCAACGTTAATCGGGAAATAATTTTCTTCCGTAAACTTTTGGTACCCATACAGTGCCATAGACACCATGTTGCCGCGCTCTGCAAGGTAGGTAGACATATACATGCCAAGGGCATCTGCCACCCGCTTCTGCCTATCAGTCAGCGTGCTGGTAATCCTTTTCACATCTTCCGGTGTGACACGAACGGGCTCGGTAGACTTCTCAATTTTGTTTCCCTTTACGGTAACCGCGCCCTGCTCAATACCACCGCCGTAAATGTGCTTCCTCCCTTGTTCACGCTGGTCAAGCAGATACAACGCCATTTTCTGGGGAATGGTAAGGTTGATTTTATGGCCATTCACAGTAAAAGTTTCGCTTTTTGTTTCCCGCCAATTCGTGATTTCCTTGCCGGTTACAGTGTCTGCTAGGAAGTTCTGAACATCCACGTAATCACGAATCTGCGTATCCTGGGCAGCTCGTGCAGCCGCAAACATTGCGTCCCCACCTTCGCCCCATTCGTGGAAGTAATCATAGGGGGCAACGTTCTCAATGTTCAACAACCGGTCTACCGTGCCAATAGCGCCACGGCGTTCAACCTTGGTTTTCTGCGTTTGAAGCCCTTCATACACGGCATTTGCTTGGGCTTCCAAGGTTTTATACCTACTTTCCGCAAACAGCTGGTTCACTGTGCTGATAGAGTGTTCTACTGCTGCCACGGTCGCCCACACGGTGTTCAACTGTTCCTGGGACATATCCTGCAACCGGATGTCCTTCATAGAAATTACAGCGTCCATGTTGGCCTGTAAGTCAGGGTCGATCACCATTGTGTTCTTGTACCGGGGATTGTTCGCGATTTTCACATAGGCCTCTCGCAGTTCGCGGAAAGCCTGTGTCCGTTTGGTAGGGGCGCCCTCGTCAGGTGCAGCCCTGTGCAGTTTCCCATCTTTTCCAATCTTTGTGGAAAAGGTGCTTTCCAGGTTGATGGCATCCAGAAGATTTGCCACGGGCTGGGTCAGTTCGTCAGGAATGTGGCTTTTATCCGTGGGGTGAAGCAGCTTGTGTGACAAATTAGCCACGTGTCTTTGGATTTTTTCCCGGATATCCGCGCGAGACCGGCGATCCCTAGCAACTGCATCCATTTCTTTCTGATGGGCTTTTAGTTTCTGGATCTGTTTTTGCCTTTTGCCCCGTTCTTCTGCACGTACCTGTTTTACCTTTTCGGCGTTAGCTTTTTTAAGTTCAATTCGCCTTACACGGCTTTCTTCCTGGACTTTCTTAACCCTAGCTTGGCTCCTGGCTTTTTCTGCATCAAGCTGTTTGCGAGAACGGATTTTCTCCTTTGTTATCTTTGCGGCTTGTTTGTCGGCAAAAGTAGGGGAGCGCTGAGGAATCGAAAAGAACCGTTCCAGGATGTCGTTTGCAAGAGCTTCTTGTTCTTGGCCTAGGTCAGCCTCCCCAGTTTCAAACGGGTTATATGTGCCTGTGCGAAGGCCATCCAGCACGTTGCCAATATGTTCTAACATGTCGGCTGGGTTCGAATAAAGCTGGCTGTCAAACAACCCTGGGTACTGTTCCTCCAGTGTGCTCCACAAATCTTCGATAGATATGCCGTCCTGAGACACTTTGAACTCTCCGCGATGACGTCTACTAAAATCCGCATATCCGCCAGAAATGTCACGCCGCACAGATTGAGGAATTGCTACAGAGTTTTCTTGAAGTGTTTGCCGAAGAGATGTGTACTCTTCCTGGGTGTAGCTGTTAGTGGCCTCGGCTTGGTTCAACACTTTGCCAGCAATCTCCATTGCTTGGGCTTTAGCTTCTTCAAAGCTCATTTCCACCGTGGTGTCGCCTTCTGTTTTTCTACCACTTCCCATGAAGGTGTACAAGGAATCCAGGTCTCGAATCAAAGCTTCCCGGTCATATCGGCTTCCGTAGTTTTCCAGAATTTGCCTGGCAGTAGCCCGAACTCTAGTGGAATTAGGTTTTGTTTCTGTAGTGCGAGTCATCTGCCTGCGAAGCTCCTGGTTTTGACGCTTCAATCGTTGCACTTGGGTTTCGGGAGAAACCGAGTAGCTTTTATCTGTGGTTTCCGGGGCTGTGGTGCTATCCTGGGAGTTTAATTCCGTTTGTTGAGTAGATTTAAGGGAAACAGCTTCGCGGCCTTGTGAAGCCTCCTGGAGGGCCTGAGAGTATAACCCTTCTGCACGTTTTAGAAAAGCCTTTTCGCTGTTGCCGGTCACTTTCGCAATCATCCTGGTAATCCAGTTTTTAATGCGAGTGGCCAGGCTCCTATCCGTTTCCGCTACACGGCGGATAGAATCCTCATCCGTGAAAAGATTCTGGGAAATGTAATCCGCCACAAGTTCGGAATCCACATCCAGTTCTTTACCAAGTTTGTTGTACAGTTCTGTTTTCTGCTGCCGAAGGGTTTCGGCTTCATCCCCCAGTTCGTTTAGCACCAAGTCTTTCAGTTTTTGATAGGCCTGTGTATTTTCCAGGCTGTGCGTGAGCTCATGCGAGAATACGGTATTAACACTGTCAGCGTTGGGGTTGATATGGATTTCCCCGGTTTGTGTGTCGTAATAGCCGTTTTCGGTGGAGGCCAACGTATCATCAAATACAGTCGTTACCCCGATATCGTTAGACAACTGGGAAATTTTGTTTTGCACTTCTGTGTTGACGGGCTGTACCCGCTCGGTGTTTACCGGTTCCTGGGCAGAATACTGTCTTGCGGGCCGTTGGGCTTTTACCAGAGAATCAGCTTCTTCTTTTGTTAGCCCAAACTGTTGCAGATTCTGGGAAAGTCTACTGTCTGTTACGTTATTCACTACCCCGACAGCACCGCTCATCGCGCCACCGGCAATACCACCTACAATGAAGGACTGCAAAGTTTCGCTGCCAATATCTTCCCATGCTTTTTTCTCTGCCTGCTGGCGGCTCATGCCCTGGTTCATGTACTGCTGCACTGCCTGGTTTCTAGCAGACTTCGTACCAGAAATAAGCTCATCGTAAATGGTTTGCGCCACTTGTTCCGCTGCTTCTTCAGAGCCCTCTGCAAGGAAGCTTCCTAAGACCTGGCGCAGCAGCTGCGTTGCCGGTTTCTTTCCACCCGCCAAAGCTGCCCCAATTTTGTCCAGCCCTATTTTCTCAAGTGCCGTGGACACCACCGCGCTGGTAGCTCCAAATGTTAAAGCTTGCTGGTTAGTCAATCCACGGCTAGCAGCGTCCGCATACCCACTGGCACCGCCCATAAGCCCCATATACGCAGTGCCTGCCCCAGGGAGATATGCGTTTGCAACCAAAGCAGGTGCCATGTCTGCAATAGCGTATCCTGCTTGCCCAAGTGTCTGCACCACAGGGTTGTTCATCTGTTCTAGGGAAGCCTGCCTGGCCGTTTCTTCCGCGCGGAGCTGTGCTTGCCCCCTGGTGTTAGGGTCGGCTATCCTACTGCCGTCCTGCCCGAGAGAAGCCAATGCTTCCGCAGCGATTCTACCCGTTGTGAAAGGCCGCGTAATGATGGTAGAAAGCCCAGCCAAAGTAGGGTTTTCTTCAATAGATTGTTCCATCAAGTTTTGCCGCCTTGTTGCTAAAGTCTGGTTGATTTCTCTGGAAATTCCTTGCTTGTACGCGTTAGCTTTTTCGGGGTCAGTGTACATATAATAGCTGTAGATTTCTTTCTGCTCATCTGTCATAGCGTTGTATTCTTCATAAGAATCCAAGTTACCGCTATTCATGATGATTCGCAAATACTCATCTACTAACTGTTCGCCCTTCTTGGCGTCACTCTTAAATTGTGGGTCGTTTTTGGCGAGCTCTTCCAGCTTTTGAGCTTCTTCTTGCTCTTGCAGGGTTGCCAGGTTACTCTCCACGGTTTGAAGCTGTTCGTTAAGCTGCCGAAGCTGTTGGAGTTGGAGGTTAGCATTCCCGGTTCCGCGGTCAATGCTGTTTTTAGCAGCACGGGACATAGCCTCAATTTGAGATTGCAGCTGGTCTCGTTGCGTTTCCAAGTCCTTTTTCATCTGCCGATTAGCCTGGTTTTGGGCCGTCAATACACTTTGATAGTCCTTTTTTACAGAGGCACTTAACCCCCCCTGGTTGCTCCAGTCAAAATTTCCGAACAGGGTGGTATAGTTTTCCTCTGCTCTTTGTGCTGCCGAGGCATAACGGTTCAGAGATTCCGCAGAGCGATTGTATTCCCTGGCGGCTGTGTTGTAATCATCGGTCAGCTGAGAATACTTGTCCAGGTCTCGCTTGTGGTCGTTCTCCCACCTCTGCAAATCTCGCAAGGCCGCATTAAACTGATTTGCGTTGAACGTTGAAGGGTTTGCCTGGTAGTTGGACAAAGCCTGATTTGCCCGGTTGATTTTTGTTTCATAATCGTTGGCCAGGTACTTAAATCCACTCTGGTTACGGTAGTTTTCCAGTTTTTCTTTGGAAGCTTCCAGCCGACTTTGCTTCTCCTCATGAATGGAAGACAGTTTTTTCCACGTGTTTGCACGTGTGTCTGCCAGTTCTTTGCTGGCATTCAGTTTGCTTGCCGTCACGCCGGGCACCGTATTGTTGAACTCCCTTCGGGCCCTTCCCGCCTTAATCTGTGTCCACGTGGGCAGCGTGACGCGTTCCGGCTCAGATTTTTGTGCTGCTGTAGTAGTCTGGTTGAATTTACGCCGATTTCTCCCAGCCTCTATCTGCTTTTTTGCAGAAGAAGTTGAAGTCTTTTTGCTGCTACTTCCAGAGCTAGACGGCTTTTTTGTGCTTCCTCCATCGTTAATCAGAATGAGCTGGTTGTTAATAGGCATGGTATAACCCCCTTATTTGAAATACTGGGATATAAGTTGGTTTAAATAGGTAGTGTTTCCGAGGTTCGCTTGAGCAATAGCCAGGTTATACATCATTTCGAGCCGCTGTGCATCCGTATTGTTTAGCATGTCCTTGTTTGCAGTAATTCCGAGCAGGTCCTTCAGCTTATCATAGTCTCCATACTGGCCAGCTAACAAAGCAAGATTGTAAATTCGGTCGTAATTTTCCGGGATATTACTGATGTCAAAACCTAAATCTTCCAGCTTAGAGTAATCTCCAATCTGAGCTCCGTACAATGCATTTTGCAAAGCTTCCTGACGGTTTGCAATTTGGGTGTTAAGCTCGTCAATGTACTGGCCATATCCAAAGCTTCTGTCAGCGTTCCACTGGGATAGCTCATTCAGATACCGGTTATACGCCTGCTGGTACAATTCAGGAACCTTGTCCGTCATCTGGGCTGCATAGTAGTCCCCAACCTGGGTAGCTGCCGCTGTAGCATAGGAAGAAGGAATTCCCCCAGTAGATGCAGCCGTAGTCCCCAAAGCGTCCTGGGTAGCCCTCTGGCCTTCTCTGGTGTACTGCTTCTTGTACGCCTGCCAAACTGGGTCGCTTTCCAAATCGTAGGAAAATGTAGGCTTTTCCGGGGCCACATAGTCGTTAGGGGAATCGACTGGAGTGTACCCGAAGCCGTCATCGCCTCCAAGATAGCCACCATACAGAGAGCGGATGGCCTCGGCCTGTTGGTTGTATTTTGCTCTATCAGCTGCCGTTTTAGCCTGGTTCCACCGAACCTTAGCATCGATTAGGCCCATGCCTGCATTAGGGTTTTTCTGCGCAAGCTGCATGTCCGCGTCAGAAAATCCAATCCCGCTTTGGTTGTAGGCTTTCAAGAAATCGTCGTAAGTATAACTGACTGCCACTGTTATTCACCCTTTCTGTTAAAATAGTTCACTGCCAACATATCTCTTTCGAGTAAAGCTCCACAGTTTCCACACGCCGGTCGCTTGCATCTTAATGCGGAAATGGTCGCACCGCCGGGGAACAATGGGAATTAAGAATGTCCGTTTTCGGGACGCTGTCAAATTGGCGATTTCCATCCATTGCTTGCTGTCAGGCCGCATGAAGACCTTCATCGTTGTACCTTCATCCAGTTCCATGCGTAGCTGGAATTTTAAAAGCCCCTTTTTGTCAGGGCTTTCATCGTAGAAATCATTGAATTCCACCCAGCTTGTCAGTGGCCCTTCTGCAGTCCCTTCCTCCACCGGCCTTGACCGTCCATCCAGCCACATATTTCCATCGGCCCCAAGCATATACAATCCACCGTTCCATGCAAAGCCAACAGGAGCCCACGCGTCTTCTCTATGCCACAAGTTTGTCTCTGTGTCATACACAAAAAGGCTGTATTCCCCGTCTCCGTCCTGCATGGATACAAAATAACGGCGGCCATCCGAGCCGGCCACCGCATTGTGATAATCTTCAGTTCCGAAAGGTCTATACGCAGACTGGGGAATGCCGCCGGCATACACGACTATGCCAGCCCTAGAAAGATACATCAGCCTTTCCCCAGCAACGGCCAGGCTTGCGCCGCTGCCAGCTTCTACCCCCAGGCTGGCGGATCCCATTACCTGGAAATTAGAAGGTTTGTCTCCATACACCTTGTATATGTGTTCTTCCTTGAAAAAGATAGGATATCCCAGATACGAAGTACAGGCAGTGAAGTCGCCAGCGCTTCCCACGTCCACCGCAAAACATGCTGTCGAAACCGTGTCATAGTTATCCCAGATAAACGGGTTTCCCAAATAAGAACACCGAATAGTATCGCCTTTGCATCCCCAAAGCCGGTTCTCGTTTTCACATATGAAGTCTAAGTCGGGAACCTCTCGCTTCAACGTTAAATTTTGTCCGCTGGCGTTAGTGAAGCTGTTTTCGTAAAAGCGCAGCGTTTTTTTATCGTCGGATATTTCTCGAATAATAGCTGTTTTGTTGTTCCCTGATTGAGTGCTCCCACTGATAACGATTGCCTCGTTGACCTCGAAAGGGAAGGGTGAGCCAGTTGTAACTATGGAATTACCAGCAGCACTTTCTCCAGCATAGGTGCCGTCTTGAAAGCGGGCGGTGCCGCTCCAAGAGGCCTCCAAATTTCCGAACTCATCTTTGACGGTGTTGTAATAGGCTTTGTCAGGGAATATTACTAGGTAGGCCCCTAACGCACAGAAAGTCTTCTTGCTATTAGCCACCGTGCCCTTCTTGGTGCCTTTGTAGTAGAAATTCGTTCCATCCACCCAAAACAAACCGTCTTTGGCGGCAATCCCGTTGGGCGTGGACAAAGTGCGGATTTTTGTGCGTTGCGGCCTTGGCGTTAACATGGGGGAGAGGTCGCCACACAGGTTTTCCATATCCCAAATGCTTCCCTCATCAGCGCCCAGGTTGTGGTCGTACCCTCCAAATTCCACCTGCATCTGTTTGCGTAGCCCATCTGTATTGGGAAGAACTGGCAATCCTTGCATGTTATCACCTCTCAGTTTGTAATTTTTCTTCCGTTTAAGTAAATGCCATCTTCAAAGAATTGATAGGAATATCCCTTAGTAGAACGAATGACAGCTTCTTTTGTTCCCACCAGATTTACCCTTCCGCCGGCACCGATATAAACATCACCGTTTTCTGCACTCACAGATAGGTTTGTTTCGGAAAGAAGTTTTAACACGAAATTCCCCATAGTTTCAAAAAAGACACGATACTGGCTTTCATCCCCAGAGCTATCGCCGTTTCCATAAGTATCCATCTGAATACGCCCTACCATCCGGTTGTTGTAGTAGAACCGTATTTCTCCGTCTGACGCTCCTTGTGAAGAATTGAGAGAGCATTTCAAAACGGAACCTTCTATGGTACCGCTCTTAACGTGTGAGCCGCTGATATAGGTGACGCCCCCCTGGGTGTAGACCTGTAGCCCGTCCACATCCTGCTTTACTTGGGAAAACTGGCCGTTCAGATTTGAAACTGTACTGGAAATGCCGCTGACCTGGATTTTCAAAGATGAATAGTTCCCTTCAACATCTTCCACTTGGTTAACTATCTCGCCTACATCCGCAAAAAGTGTAGATATGTTGCCCTTCATATCAGTGACTTGAATTTGAATGGGCCCCGTAAATTGCTTTTGCATCCCATCCAGTTCAGATTCATTGAAATTGCTTATTCCAAGATTGTTTAGAACATATCGCAGTTGTTCCAGCAGCATAAACAAATAGTTGGTAATGGTTGAAATTTGTTCTTTTTGGGATTTCCCTGATAAGTCAGGAAAGTTAACATCTGCCATCATGATATTGTTAGGCATCCAAGCACCTCCATAAAAGAATAGAGGCGGGAAAATTCCCACCTCTAGTTCTCTTTAGTCTTTGTTCAGCTGTTCCATGCATCGCCGGATTTTTTCTTTGTCGCGTTCACTCCCAGCAGCGGACATAGCGCTTTCCAACATATCCATCAGTTCTTCTTTTTCACCGTGGCTGTATCCGTTCATGTACCTGCCCCGGCTGTCTCGCCGACGGCGGGAATACCCGTCGCCATACTCGCCCTCATAATCACGGTCTCTGTACCGGCGGGAATATTCGCCGTAACTGGATTCGCCTTTCAGCGCCTCGATTTTGTAGATGTTTTTGACTGTATCTGTAAGCAAGTGGATTTCTTCATAATCCGTTTTGCTCAGATTTCCCTGCTTGGAAATATCTTCCAGTTCCTGGCACAGCTTATTTTCAAGCTTCCGCATGTATTCCATAATCAAGTCTCCTTTCAGCAAATGCGAGTGACAATCAGAGAAGCGTTTTGCAATTCGATAGTCTGTGTGTTCACGTTCTTCACGGACACCGTTACACAGCAGCCTCTGGGGACATCCACATAAGCAGCCGCAGACACGTTGAATTCATCTCCCACAGCCGCGGGGGTCACCGTAGCTGTGGCGCTTCCCAAAGCCTCGCCCTCCACCGCGATGGCAATGGAGATAGGGTCAACTGTCCCTCCTGTGGGAATGGCGATATTCCCGTTAAACTGCACTAGGTATCTTGCCCGGCACTGGTTTGTCACGCCGCGCAGTGTCACAATGCCTGCTCCCTCTCGGTGGACAATACAGTTGGAGCCGGGCACAGGGGTTTCAGAAAACACGGCGTTCCCGTTCGCAGCAATCTGCTGCACAAACACGTTGGTAAACTGAGCCATATTCACGTTCCTTTCTATAAACAAAAAACGGCGAAGCTGTTGCCCCGCCGC
>ERZ1090868.574-NODE-574-length-20461-cov-7.612712_pt1 | contig 20461 bp, 16 predicted proteins | sample MGYA00478475_ERZ1090868 | MGnify/ENA primary metagenome ERZ1090868 (study PRJEB33644, sample SAMEA5815747) | chicken gut metagenome | biome: Chicken; feature: Gastrointestinal Tract; material: Caecum | place: Ireland | collected 2019-01-01 | study: A study of the...
TTTGAAGATAGGTATATTATAAGAATCTTCGACAAATTTTCCCATGTTTCGACAGACAAATATCCCTTTTCTATTTGTAATGAAAAACCAAAAAAGGTGTAAAGTTCTCCACAAAAAAGCCCGGGAAATCACAGACAGACCTTCCGGTCTGCCTGTGATTTCCCGGGCTTTTCAGCTCCTGCAGACAAATTTCTCTTCATTTTTACAGTGCCTGTAAACGGCAGCATTTTTCTTTCCTTTATCTCACAGATAATACATCACATAATCCAGCGCCGACGCCATAATCAGCACCACCAGACTGGCAATTCCCAGAACGACTTTATAGGAGAACACAGGAAAAATCTTTTTCCATGCATCCTTATGCTTCCATTCCTGCTTATGGCGAAAAAACAGATTACTTCCGGCAAGCACAAACAGGCCCAAAGCACCTCCGATAAACATCACCGCCCTGGCAGTTTCCAATCCGGCAGTTACATCCAGGCCGCCTGCCAGAGTTCCGGCGATCCACGCGGCGACAAACAGGACGGCGCCTGCCGCCAGACCAAGCCCGATTGTTTTCATGGAATCTCTGACAATGTTCTGAATCATGGTATCTCCTTTTGCGAATTATTTCTCTTCGTTAAAACAATGGCATGCGACAAAATGTCCCGGCTCTATCTCTCTGAGCTCCGGTTTCTTTGACTTACAGATTTCCATCGCATTCTGACATCTCTTGCAGAAGTTGCATCCCTCCGGCGGATTGATCGGGCTGGTTACCTCGCCCTCCAGATGGATACAAGTCTTTTCTCTCTCAGCCTCTACCTTCGGATCCGGAATCGGAATCGCTGACATCAGCGCTTTCGTGTACGGATGCAGCGGATTGCTGTACAGATCCTCCGAGGAGGTCAGCTCCACCATATTGCCCAGATACATAACCGCAACTCTGTCAGAAATATGCTTTACCATCGAGAGATCATGGGCAACGAACAGATAGGTCAGACCCATCTCCTTCTGCAGCTTGATCAGAAGATTTACGATCTGCGCCTGAATGGACACATCCAGCGCCGAGATCGGCTCGTCCAGCACAATAAACTTCGGCTCCACGGCCAGAGCACGGGCGATACCGATACGCTGGCGCTGTCCTCCGGAAAACTCATGGACAAACCGATTGGCATGTTCTTTATTCAGGCCGACAAGATTCAGATAATGATAAATCTTTTCTTCTCTTTCCTTGCGGCTTTTTGCCAGATGATGGATATCGATTCCCTCAGCCACAATATCAGCCACCGTCATTCGCGGATCCAGAGATGCATAGGGATCCTGGAAGATCATCTGCACGTCTTTCTTAAACGCAATCTTTTCCGCGCCCTTCAGCTGATGTACATCTTTTCCTTTGTAAAGCACCTGACCGGAGGTTTTGTCATATAAGCCAATGCAGGTTCTGCCGCAGGTTGTCTTTCCGCAGCCGGACTCGCCTACCATTCCCAGGGTTTCGCCTTCCCGGATGGAGAATGAAACATGATCCACCGCTTTCAGAATCTTATTTTTTCCCACGTGGAAATGCTTGCACAGGTCCTTTACTTCTAAAATCGCTTCGCTCATTTGCTGACCTCCATTTCTTTCGGACGTTCACAGTCTGCAGCCATCGGATGGTGCAGCCAGCATGCCGCCTGATGACCGTCTCCGAACTGAGTCATTTCCGGAAGTTCATCACAGCAGATTTCCATGCAGTATTTGCATCGTGTGCTGAACGGGCAGCCCTTCGGCGGATTCAGCAGATCCGGCGGAGTTCCTTCGATGGACGCCAGCACCTGCTTATTCTCCAGATCCAGTCTTGGAACAGCGTTCAGAAGCGCGCAGGTATACGGGTGCTGCGGGTGATAGAAAATATCCTCGCTGTTTCCGCTCTCCACAACCTTGCCGGAGTACATAACCACAATTCTCTTGGCGATATTCGCAACAACACCCAGATCATGGGTGATCAGGATGACGGAAGTGTTCAGCTTCTGCTGCAGATCCTTGATCAGACGCATGATCTGCGCCTGAATGGTCACGTCCAGCGCTGTCGTCGGCTCGTCCGCGATCAGCAGCTTGGGCTGACAGGCAAAAGCAATCGCAATCATTGCTCTCTGGCGCATTCCGCCCGAAAACTCATGGGGATACTGTCTGGCTCTCTGACGGGCGTCAGGAATTCCAACCATTTCCAGCATCTTAACCGCTTCTTCAAACGCTTCCTGTTTGCTCATGGACTTGTTATGCTGCAGAATATTTTCCATAATCTGCTTTCCCACGCGCATGGTCGGATTCAGAGCCGCAAGTGCGTCCTGGAAAATAATAGCCGCTTCCTTTCCACGATATTGGCTCATTTCTTTTTTCGACAACTTCAGAATATCCTGTCCCCGGTAAATGATCTCGCTTCCTTCCTTGATCTCACCGGGATCTTTGATCAGTCCCATGATTGTCTTGGCAGTCACAGACTTTCCGCAGCCGGATTCCCCCACGACCGCAATCGCCTCTCCTTCATCAAGATCAAAAGACACACCGCGAACCGACTGAACCTCGCCGGCATATGTATGATAAGATACTCTGAGATTTTTCACCTCTAATAATTTACTCATCTGTACATCCTCTCTTACTGACGTAATCTTGGGTCTAATGCATCTCTCAGGCCGTCTCCCAGAAGGTTAAAGGCCAGCACGATAATACAGAGAACCAGTGCCGGGAAGAACAGCTGATACGGATACAGGTCGATCGTTGCCCGGCCGTTGGAGATCAGAACTCCAAGACTGATACTGTTGGAATCCAGACCCATTCCCAGGAAGCTCAAGGACGCCTCTGTAAAAATATAGCTGGGAATACTGGAAGCAACGTTCAGGATCAGAATACTCAGTGTATTCGGAATCATGTGCTTGACGATAATACGCATGGGGCTGGCTCCGAGACATTCCGCCGCCATCACATATTCCGATTCTCTCAGCTGCATAATCTGTCCGCGGATCTGCCTTGCGGTTCCGCACCATGCGGTCACACACATGGCAAACACCAGAGCCCCCACGGATTTTTCCAGAACCATCATAACCAGAAGGGTAATCAGCAGAGAAGGCATGGATGTGATGATCTCAAGGATACGCATCATCACTTCATCCACGATTCCGCCGTAATATGCCATAATTCCACCGTAAATACAGCCAACCACAATCTGAATCGCCGTACAGACAAGCGCCACAATGATCGATACACGGGCTCCCATCCAGATTCTTGAAAACAGATCGCGGCCCAGATTGTCAGAGCCAAACCAGAACTGCGAAGACGGTCCCTGGTTTTTCAGCGTACCATTTACGGAAATAAAATCCAGTCCCCGGATGTATGGGCCAATAATCGTCATAATGACACAGGCAACCAACAATGCCAGAGAAAACATCGCTACAGGGTTTTTCTTCAGTCTTCTCCACGCGTCTCCCCAGTAACTGATGGTCGGACGACTGATCACATCTTTGTCAAACCGGTCAGACTCCACCTTTTTGAAACGTTCTTTTGTCAATTCTGCCATTTTTCTCCTCCTACTTCTTTCCGCCGCGAATCCGGATTCGTGGATCAACCAGCGTATATAAAATATCCGTAACAAAGATGACAATAATATAAAGTGCCGCAATGATTACGGTATTTCCAAGTACGATGGAAACGTCACGGCCACTGACCGCATTCACATAGTACAGTCCCAGTCCGGGAATGGAAAAAATATTTTCCACAAAGAAGGAACCGGTAATACACATTGCCACACTCATCGGAAGCTGCGTCATAACCGGAATAAAAGAGTTGCGAAGCACATGTCTGCGGATGACCTGAAATCTGCTCAGGCCTTTGGATTCCGCCGTCAACACGTAATCCTGATTGATGACATCCAACATGGATGTCTTCAGCAAACGTGCATACGTCGCAATATAAGAAAAGCATCCGGTAAGCGTCGGCAATACCGTATACTCCCAGCCGCCAAACAACAGCTCATCACCCTGGGGCCATCCGATCACCGGGAACCAACCCAGCGTTCCGCCGAACACCTTCTGCAGCAGAAGACCGAACACCAGATTGGGGACTGATATAAAGATGATCGCCAGGGTTATCACAAGATAGTCGATCCACGTTCCTTTCTTGATTGCCGATATGATTCCCAACAGCAAACCCACAGAAACGCCCAGCAACATCTGCTGAATTCCAAGCCTTGCAGAAATAGGTCCTTTGTCATGAATGATCGAGCTGACTGTCTGTCCCTCATATGTAATGGACTCACCGAAATCTCCGTGAAGCATACTCTTCATGGTAATCAGATAACGCTCCATCACCGGCTTGTCCAAACCGTATTTTCTGTACAGGTTTTCTCTGATATTATCCGGCAGACGTTCCGCACGCGCAGAAAGCGCATCACCGGGAACCGCTGCGAGCAGAAAGAATGTTGCCGTTGCGATAATAAACAAAGTAAACAACATTGTAATAAATCTTCTGATCGTATATTTAATCATAATGCCTCCTATTTGTACCGCGAAGCTGTATGAATGATAAAAGGCGGAAGGGGCACCGTCCGTACGCCTTCCGCCTTTACCATTACATTATTCTTTGCCTGAAATATATGCCCGGCTGAATTCAAGTGCAGCGCCAAAGTTTGGCGTACTCAGATTCTTCACGTATTCCTGAACAAAGAACTGGGAATTTCCATAATACAAAGGTGCCATTCCAGCGTTTTCAGCTACCAGATTCTGTTCCATCTCTTTATAAACTTCCGTACGCTCTGCAGTATCGGTCATCGTTGAAAGAGAATTGAACATCTCGTCAAATTCTGCATTGCTGTAGCCGCCCATGAATTTTGCATATCCGCTGTCTGTATTCCAGAGTTCCATGAATGTCATCGGATCATCGTAGTCACCGTTCCATCCCATGTCGTAGGTATCGTAATTGTAGCTGTCTCTCTCAGATACAAAGGTTGCGGAGTCCGGGCAGATATTCAGAGTTACGGTGATACCGAACATATCCTGCCAGGTCTGCTGCATGTACTCCAGGAACGCCTGTCCCTGTGTATTCGGTGCAGAACTGAGAACGGTCAGCTCGACATCCGATACAGATTTTCCTTCCTCTTCCACACCTTCGGTGAACAGGTCGACAATCTTTTCATCGGTATCATACTCAGCCATTACTGCGGTCAGCGGCTCTTCTGCTTCGCTGCGGAATTCCACATCTCCGGACATCATGTTGTACGGAATCAGGCCATATGCCGGAGTATTCTGTCCGCTGTAGATTACTTCATTCAGCTCCTCACGGTCGATTGCCAGAGACAGAGCCAGACGTACTTTTGCATTGTTCATCAGTCCGGAGGTTCCGCCTGTGTGCTGGTTGAAGATCATATACGTGGAAGACGGTTTTACAACGGAACGGCTTACCAGTGTTCCATCGTCCACCATGGACTGCCATCTGCTGATATAGTCAGAAGCCGCCTCAACAACATCCAGCTCTTTTGACTCAAGCAGCTGAGACTGGGTTGCCGGTTCCGCTACCACTTTCAGAGTAACTTTGTCCAGATGTACGTTATCTGCATCCCAGTAATTCTCGTTCTTTGTCAGAACCATCTCGTTGTCCAGGATACGGCTCTCGATTACGAACGGTCCGTTGTATACCTGTTTGGTATAATCTGTCGCATAGGACTCTCCGCCCGCCTCGATCACATCCAGACGTACCGGGAAGAAGCATACGTTTGTCAGTTTCTTTACGAAGAACGGGATCGCCGCCTGCAGGCGGATCTCCAGCGTCTTGTCATCGATCGCTCTCACGCCGATGTCGTCTGCGGAAGCTTCTCCGTTGTAGTAAGCCTCTGCGTTCTCAATGTCATAAGCCAGGAACGCATATGCAAATGCATTATCCGGATTCAGAAGTCTCTTGATAGAGTCCACATAGTTCTGCGCCGTTACCGGCTGTCCGTCGGACCACTGATGATCGCGGAGCGTAAAGGTATAAACCAGCCCGTCGTCGGATACTGTGTAATCCTCACAGCCCGCATTCTCAACGATTGCGTTTCCATCCTCATCGGTAAAGGTACGGAACAGACCTTCCTGAACCTGGGACAGCACCTGGAACTCATTGGCATTTCTTACGTCGTTGACGTCCAGAGTCTTCAGATCCGTAAATACCAGATTCAGTTCCTGCACGGAATCCATTTCTCCATCGCCTGTGTCCTCGGCAGAAGACGCGGACGCGGATGACGTCTGGGATGTTCCCGATGCGGATGAGGAACTGGAATTATCCGATCCGCCGCATCCGGCAAGCATTCCTGCTGCCAGTGTGCCTGCAAGAAACAATGACAACCATTTTTTCATGTTCTTCATTTTTTTCCTCCTTCTTGTGTAGCTCTTTTGTCCCGCCCCGGTTGCTCTCGGGCGGGCGATGTATCTGCCGTCCGGTTCCCGCTTTCCACGGTCTTCCGGTCAGCTGCAATTCTCTTCCGCTGCGCCATCACCGGGCATCGCTCAGTCGCAGTGAGTCATAATACGGATGATCTCCTCGTCCGTCTCATTCATCGCATTTGCGCCGAGACGGCAGACATTGCGGATCGTATCCTCAACGCCGCTGGAGACAATTCCATCTTCCGCATAAAACTGCTGGCCGTTCACATACATAAAGTATCCGAGAATCCCCGCCTCCACAGAAGAGGCGATTTTCGCTGCGCAGGACGCCTTTGCTCCGTCGCAGAAGATACCGGAAACGGTCGCAAGAGAATTCACTAACGTATGGGCAATCTCTTCTTCCCGGCCGCCGTACAGGTATGCGATTCCGCATCCCGCCGCGCAGCCTGCGCTGACTGCCCCGCAAAATGCTGATAACGGTCCGATGCCATGTTTAATATGCACGGCAATCAGATTGGAGATTACCAGCGCCCGGTACAGTTCCTCTCTGGAACTTTTCAGGTATTCGGAATAGACAATCACCGGCACGGAAACCGTGATTCCCTGATTTCCGCTTCCGGAATTGATGACAACCGGCAGTTCACAGCCGCTCATTCTCGCATCGGATCCGGCTGCCGCCATCGCCTTGCTCATGATCTTTACGTCATCTCCGTAAGTTTTCACCAGGATGCTGCCGATATTCGCGCCCCAGTCATGTTCCATTCCCTCCCGGGCAATTCTGTAATTATATGAAATCTGTCGGTCCAGTACTTCACGGACGTCATCCAGATTTACTTCCTGTGCAAACTGAATAATATTTTTCACACTGAGAAGAGATCTGTCGGCCTTCGGCGTCTCCTCCTGACAGACAGCCGCCTCTTCCCGGTAGATCGTCTCGCCATCCCTGGCAATCAGTGAGATATTGCAGTGATGTCTGCTGACACGCACCTGCGCCTGATGCTCTCCCGCCCAGACGGTAATCAGAATATCCAGCTTATCGCCGTCGGTCATCGGCTTGACGTCAAAGGGAACCTTTTCCAGATATTCCCTCATCTGCGCTTTCTGTTCATCGGTAATCTCTGAAATTACTTCCAGCTGTTTTTCCGCCTGTCCGCCGACAATTCCGGCGGCAGCCGCAGCCGGAATGCCTTTCAGGCCGTCCGTGTTCGGCACAATTACGCTTTTAACATTCTTTATAATATTTCCGCTGGCCTGAATCGCAACTCTCTCCGGAACGGCTCCCAGCACTTCTCTTGCCTTCGCCGCACAGTAGGCAATCGCAATCGGCTCCGTACAGCCGAAGGCCGGCACCAGCTCTTCCTTCAGTATCTCTACAAAGGTCCTGTACATATTCTGTGCAAGTCCCATGTGTTTATCACTCCTTTTTCTGCTTTCGTAAAAATCCTCCATGAAATAAAAAGCGTACACTCTTTTTCCTTCCTCCAGATCTGCCCGCCGTTTCTTTCGCTCCGGATGTCTCCGAAAGCAGTAACAGTTCTGACTGTTTGCTGTTACCAGCAGGTTCACTTCTTTGTGAAAAAGTATGTACGTTCTCTTCTCCAGCCGTCTTTCCGATCCCAGCTTTCCGCTCTGGCACCTATTCCGACTGATTATTATTCAGCCGCTGTCCTTCTCACCGACCTTACGGCGTCCGAACCGCGGTTTTTTCTATGGGTTTTATTATAGCACAACGCTTGCATAATGAAAAATAAAAATATATAATAAGTTAAATCGTCTTATTTGATATAAGACGAGGACTCAGCCAAAAAATTTTTGGCTGCAGACATTACTCAGAGAAGAGAAAAGAAAGGAGCTGTTCATGGAACTGAAAAATATCCACACCTTTATCAAGGTCGCCGAATTTGAAAATTTCACAAAGGCTTCCAATGAGCTTGGTTACGCCCAGTCCACTGTCACAATGCAGATTCAGCAGCTCGAAAACGAACTGCAGGCAAATCTTTTCGAACGAAACGGAAAGAGAATACGGCTCTCATCGGCCGGGCAGGAATTCCTGAAGTATGCCTACCAGATTACCAAATACGAATCCATGGCACTGGACCATTTCCACCGTACCGAAGAACCGGAAGGCCGTCTGAATATCGGAATCATGGAGACAGTGGCTTACTCAAAGTACGCCGATCTGTTCTGTACGTTTCTGGAAAAATATCCGAAAATCTCCATCCATCTTGAGGTGGTGACAACCCTGAAAGCGATAGAAAACCTGGACAAGGGCGTTTTCGACCTGATCTTTCTTCTGGACAAACCGATTGCCCGTGCCGACTGGAAGACTGCCCGCACCTTCCCCGCAGACATTTCCTTTTTCTGCGCTTCCTCCCACCCGCTTGCCGGACAGAAAAGTGTTCCGCTGAAGCGCCTGCTGCAGGAGCGCTTTGTACTCACCGAGGAAGGCTGCAATTACCGTCAGGTATTGGAAAATGATCTGGCCGCCACAGGACAGAGTCTTAATTGTGTGATGGAGATCGGCCACGCCAGCTTCATCATCAACGCTGTGACCCGGCAGCTTGGAATCGGCCTTCTGCCCCTTGTCACTTTAAAGGAAGCCCTGCAGCGCCAGGATATCTCGCTGATCAATGTCAGTGATTACCAGATCAGCCTGGTCATTCAGGTCATTTACAGCACTCAGCGGAGAATCTCCCTTCCCCTGCAGGTCTTCCTCAGCGAGCTGGAACATTTCTATCTTCCGGAGTAGGACATTCAGCGGTTTTTATCGTAAATGATCTGAAGTCCTTTCAAAAGCAGATTGTCATCCAGAATCACATCTCTTTTGCAGTAGGGGATAATCACCTTCGCCAGCCCTCCCGTAGCCACCGCTGTGCAGGGTTCCCCCAGTTCTTCCTCAATTCTGGAAATCACGCCGTCGATACAGGAAGCGTTTCCGTAAATAATTCCGCTCTTCATACAGTCAATGGTATTTGTTCCGATGATCTTCTTCGGAGCCTCCAGGCTGATCTGCGACAGCTGCGCCGCGTTGGAGACAAGGGCGTCCAGCGAAGTCCGTACCCCCGGAAGAATCATTCCTCCGATATAGTTTCCTTTGCTGTTTACAACGCATACGGTCGTAGCCGTTCCCATATCGACGATCACCAGCGGCAGCGGATACTCTTTCATGGCCGCAACCGCGTCCACCACCAGATCGCTTCCCACGCTTCCGGGATGATCCATGATAATATTCAGCCCCGTCTTCAGGCCCGGTCCCACAACCTTTACGGGAACTTTGATCACCTTTTCCGCAGCTTTCCGGAAAAGCTCCGTAATCTGCGGCACGACGGAGGAAAGAATTCCCCCCTCCAGTTCCCCTTCTTTCACGTCATAAATCTCCAGAACGTTTTTCAGATGAATCGCATATTCCAGCTCCGTTTTTCCCTTGTCCGTGGACAGCCGTTCAATAAAACGGATCCTCTTCCCTTCAATACATCCCAGCACAATGTTTGTGTTCCCAATGTCAATGGCAAGTATCATTTTCAAACCCCTATATTTGCACGAACCTTTTCGTTCAGCAAAACCTTTCCCAGCAGTGTCATCAGAATTCCGGCGACGATCGCCTCCGGCACTCCGTTGATGCCGATAATAGACAGAATAAACAGATAGGCGGCGTCAGCCGCTTCTCCGCTGGCAGCCGCATACTGCTTTCCGAAAAACAGATAAATCATATTCATGACCAGAAGCGTGTTCGTCAGCGCTCCCGACACACCGGCCGCCGCCAGCGGGAGTACTGCGTTCGCACGCAGTTTCCGGTTCAGTTTCCGGATCAGACGGTACACATAATAAGGAACCACGCCGGTGAGGATTCTCGGGAGCATACAGATCAGCAGGCTTGCCCAGCCTCCCTCAAATTCTCCCAGGGAATAAAACGGGCTGAATACAAACGAGGTCGCCGTAGGATTCACTGTATTATTGATCAGGCTGGTCAGGCCGAATACAAAGCCAAGAAAAGCCCCGTCCGCCGGTCCAAGCAGCAGCGCGCCGAGGATCACCGGTATGTGAATGATCGTCGCACGGGTAAATCCCAGTGGAATATAGCCCAGAAACGGTGTGAACGCCATCAGAATGATAAGCGCGGAAAAAAGCGCCAACAGCGCAAGTCTCTTTGCGGACCCCCGCATGCTTCCGGCAGGTTTTGCTGTGTTCGATTTTGTTGTCATAATGTCCTCCTTGTTACAGTTCCCAGAAGGATACTGTACAATCTGTCTGGTTTACAGTTACATCTCCGGGAATATTGTCCGGAACGTTCCGGTACAGTTTTCCCTTTTTCAGCCTGTCAGCAGTGCAGAATCGTTACCGTTCCGCCAGGTCTGTGCATTTACTGCACAGACCGTATGAAAACACAGAGCCTGCAGGCATCCGGCCCATCGCAAAGCGATTTTCAATGGCAGGATGCCGGAACCGTTCCTCAGGCTGAACGGTTGCACAGAGCCATGGACTGCTGCAGAACTTCAGATACGGCCTCATGCTTACCGGCGGGAAAGTCTCTCACGGATTTCATCGAGAATCTTTTCCGCCACCTCTTCCTTGCTCATCATCGGAAGCTCCACGATCGTTTCCTTCGTCAGGATCGTCACCACATTGGTATCCGTACCGAACCCGGCGCCCTCTGTTTTCACATTGTTCGCGACAATCATATCCAGGTGTTTTTTCTCCAGCTTTCTCCTGGAATTTTCCAGCATATGCTCTGTCTCCATCGAGAATCCGCACAGGAACTGATCTGCGGCTTTATGCTCTCCCAGATACTGCAGGATATCGTCGGTGCGTTCCAGAGGAAGCGACAGCACGCCGTCTGTCTTCTTCACTTTCTCGCTGCTGACGTTTGCCGGCCGGTAATCCGCCACTGCCGCCGCCTTGATCACGATTTCCTGCTCAGGCGCCAGTTCACGGACCGCGTCAAACATTTCCTTTGCCGTTGTCACATTCACACACTTCACTGTCAGCGGAACGGAAAGCTGTACCGGGCCGGAAACAAGCGTCACATCCGCGCCGCGCATTGCCGCAATCCTGGCAAGGGCGTATCCCATCTTCCCGGTGGAATGATTGGTCAGAAAGCGCACCGGATCAATCGCCTCCCGGGTCGGACCTGCGGTAATCAGAATTTTTTTTCCGACCAGATCCTTTTCCATTCCAATCTCCTGAAGAATATACTCCAGAAGGACGGAAGGTTCCGGCATTTTTCCCGCGCCGGTGTCTCCGCAGGCAAGATATCCCACTGCCGGGGAGATGATCCGGAAGCCATGGTTCTTCAGTTTTCTCATGTTTTCCTGAACAATGGAATTTTCAAACATTCTCGTGTTCATGGCCGGAGCCACCAGTTTCGGGCAGGTGCAGGCCAGGACTGTCGTGGTCAGCATATCGTCGGCAATGCCTCCGGCCATCTTGCCGATCACATTGGCGCTCGCCGGTGCAATCATCACAAGATCCGCCTTTTTCGCCAGCGATACATGCTCCACCTGGAACTCAAAGTTCCGGTCAAAGGTATCCACCAGACATTTCCGTCCTGTCAATGTCTCAAAAGTAATCGGGTTGATAAAACTCACAGCGTTCGCGGTCATGATCACATGCACTTCCGCCCCCTGCTTTACCAGCATGCTGGCAAGGGACGCCGCTTTATATGCCGCTATACTCCCCGTCACACCAAGAATCACTGTCTTTCCTTTTAACATTGCTCAATCCTGCCTTTCCGCTGTATTCTCCGGTTTTTCTGTCTCTTTGCCGTATTCGCATTTATTATACACGGGAGGCAGCGGCAAAACAAGGATGTTTCAGAAAAAATACACATTGCGTGTAACCGTTCCGCTGGCTGAACGATTACTCCCCGCAGGAGAAAAAGCAAAAACCGCTTGACCTGGAGTGAACTTCAGGTGATATAACTATAGTAAAAGATCCGCCGCCGTCTGTTGTCTGATGCAGCTGTCTTATACTGAAACTTTCCGGTTACAGCAGTTCAGCTGTCTGATCTGTTACACATTCCGGAAGCACAGACGGCAGGACCATTGCAAAAAGTCTTTAAGGAGGTTTTGAGATGAAGGCAAAAGTTTATTTTTCCAGAGAAATCACACCGGAAAAAGTTGTAGAGATGTACCGCGCTCTTGGCGTAAACCTGTCCGGCAAGGTGGCAGTGAAGGTGCACTCCGGAGAAAAGGGCAACCAGAATTTTCTTCGGCCGGAGTTCTGGCGGCCGATGGTCGATGAGGTTCACGGCACAATCGTCGAGTGCAACACCGCATACGGAGACGCCACCACGGGTGTGCGCGATCATACGGAATCCCACCTGAAGCTGATGGAAGAACATGGATGGAGCAAATATTTCGATGTGGATCTGATGGATGCGGAAGAACCTGACGTCGTTTGGCCGATTCCAAACGGAAAGGTGCTCAAAGAGAACCATCTGGGCAAACACATCGTCAACTACGATTCCATGCTGGTGCTGGCTCATTTCAAAGGCCATCCCATGGGCGGCTACGGCGGAGCGCTCAAACAGCTTTCCATCGGCTGTGCTTCCAGCAAGGGAAAAGCGCTGATTCATTCTGCAGGAAAGACCGACGACCGTTTTGAGACCTGGAAACAGCACGCGAGCAGCACTGCATTTCCGGAAGCAATGGCAGACGCAGCCTGCAGCGTACACGAGCATTTCAAAGGAAATATCGCTTACATTAACGTGATGAAAAATCTATCGGTAGACTGTGACTGCTGCGCAGTGGCAGAGGATCCCTGCATGAAAGATATCGGAATTCTGGCGTCACTGGATCCTGTCGCCATCGATCAGGCATGCATTGATCTCGTAATCAACTCTGATGATCCGGGCAAAGAACACTTCATGGAGCGGGTAAACAGCCGCAACGGCATTCACACCATCGAGGCTGCTGCGGATCTGGGCTTCGGATCCCGCGAGTATGAACTGATTGAGCTTTAATACGTTCGGCACTCCCCCGCAGGTCGGGGCAGAAGCAGGGAGAGCCCGTGAAGGTATCCGTCCGAAACCTTCACGGACTCTCTTTTTGCTGCCTTATCCTTTGTAATCAACCGGAAGTTTTTCCCACCGGTTTTTAAAATAATATGCCGCTGCCTTGGGCTGTCTCTGGCGGGTAAAAATTCCCTTTTTGTTTCCATTGACACGCATGATACCTTCCACTGTCTGGAAATCCGCAAAATTCCATACCTGTTCGCCTTTGATGCAGTCATAGGAGTCAAACACCCGTTCATAAATCTTCAGGTACTCCAGCTCGTACTCTGCACTCCACTGTACGCTGGGAAGCTTATATTCTCCCTGGAGATTGTCGCAGCCGTACTCAGTGAAGACAAACGGGCAGTTTACTCCCTTGGCCAGCCACGCGTCCAGCTCCGCCCGGAACGCTTCCTCTGCGTCCTGCATCTCATAGCCGCCCAGCAGATACCAGCCGTAATACCGGTTAAAGCACAGAAAATCACTGAACTGATAGCAGGTACATTTCTCCGGCGAAGAGTTCAGCTCCATCGCAAACGTCCTCGGACGCTTCTGTACATCCAGTTCCCTCGCCTTTTCGAAAATGTCGGCAAAGTATGGAACAGCGCTCGCGCTCATCGTGTCCGGCTCGTTAAACAGGCTCCATGCAATGACGCAGGCATGATTCTTGTCTCTCCGGATCAGATCCTCCAGCATCGCCAGATGATTTTTCTTCAGTTCCGGCACAGTGGAACGCTCAAAGAAGTTTGTGGATTTTCCGCTGACCGCATCCACAAAATTGACGAGGCTCTCGAAAAATCCCACTGCAGGCACTTCATCGATAACCAGGAATCCTTCCCGGTCCGCCATCTGATAAATTTCCTCACTGTACGGATAATGGGAGGTCCGGAAGGAATTGGCCCCGATCCATTTCATCAGCTCAAAGTCCCGTTTGATCACTCCCGGATGATATCCACGTCCGACAATGTCGCTGTCCTCATGCTTTCCAAAGCCTTTCAGATATACCGGATGGCCGTTGAGAAGAAAACTGTTTCCCCGGATTCCGAAGGTACGGATTCCGATTTCCTCCTCATATTCATCAAGCACCGCATCTCCGTCCAGAATCCTCAGCACAAAACGGTACAGGTAAGCATCGCGTACTTCCCAGAGACGGGCGTCGGGAATGGTAAGGGTACCTTCTTTTCCCTCAGCCTTCGTCACGAAATTTCCCGCCTCATCAAATACCTCCACCGTAACCGGATGGTCTCCGGTGGTCTCCGTCTGATAATCCACATAGGCCGTCGTGCCCTCCAGGCGATGATTGACGGTAAAATCCACAATATATTCTTTCGGCAGGGCCACCAGCTTCACCGGCCGCTGAATACCTGCATAATTGAAAAAGTCAAAAAACGGACGAACCATTTTTTTCCCGGACTTCAGCGTCTGGGTAAATCCCGCCGGCAGAGACGTGAAACTCAGCTCATTGTTGCCTTTCACTACCACCAGATTTTTCTCATTCCAGCGAACAACGTCGTCGATTCTTGCAGAAAACGGAAGAAAACCTCCCTCGTGGGAAATGATCTCCTGGCCGTTCACGTAGACGGTTCCTCTGTGTGTCAGCGCCGCAAACCGGAGATCCACATGCATTTCTTTCCACTCTCCGGGAACAAATACTTCTGTCTCATACCAGAAATCACCGGCAAATTCCCGGATATCCTTGTCCGTATAGAAATCATTGAAGCTGGCAGGGACAGGAATTTTCTCTTCTCCGGGGATTCCGTCTTTCCATCCCTTTGCATCCCCCGTTCCATCCCAGTCCAGACAGAACTTCCACATGCCTCCAAGATCCACCACACGGCGCGACGCAGAAGCGCGCGGATAAAGCATTGACTGTTTCATTTCAACATTCCTCCTTCATCAAGATATTTTTTATTTCCTGATAAGAGCCTGCCGCCTGTATTCTGCCGTCTTCCATCAGCAGAATGCAGTCATAACGCGCCAGATTCTCCGGCCTTGGGTTATGAGAGACAAACAGAAAGCCAAACGGCCCCGAGAGGAGCAGCTCCTCGATCACATTCCGTGTTTCCTGATCCACCGATGCCGTAACCTCATCCATCAGATAAAACGGCGTCTCACGGATCAGCGCACGCGCAAGCGCCACACGCTGCTTTACCCTCCGGAAAATGACTGAATCGAATCCTGATCCAGCGCCTGCTGTCTCCACCGATCCCACAGCTTCTCCAGTTTCAGCTTCCCGAGAAGACCTGAGATTTTTTCCTGCGGATACTCTTTATTCAGCGTAATATTGGAGAGAAGATCCTGCTGGAACAGATAAGCATCCTGAAAAACAGTCGTCACATACCGGCAGAATTCCCCAAGTGAAACCTGCCGGAGATCCTGTCCTCCGATCGTAATATTCCCCGAATAGTTTTCGTCAAGCTTTCCGATCAGCCGCAGAAGGCTGCTTTTCCCTGATCCGCTTTTCCCTACCAGCAGGTATTTTTTATGTACATCCAGTGTGAGACTGATCTGTTTCAGGATCTCATGTTCCCCTACCTGATAACACAGATCTTTCACCTGAATCTCATTGACTTTTTTCAGGCGGGAAGACGTCTGCCGCTCTTCCTTCTGATACGCCTGATATTCTTTTTCAAACTTTTCCAGAAGCGCGCGCCCATTGCTGCGGGTATTCCACAATTCTGCAAACAAGGTAATCGGCATTGCGATCACATTATGAAACTGCATGGCCGCCAGCAGACCTCCCGCTGTCATGGAGCCCTGCAGAATAAAAAGAATACCGACCAGAATGATCAGAAACATCTGCAGGCACTGCAGTACCGTACCGATCAGATTAATATACATCCGTATTTTGGCGGAACGGTAATCTGTAAGGCTGATTTCCCGGCTCTCCTGCATCATCTTTTCCTGAAGGTAATCCTCATAATCATAGCTCCTCACCACCGCAATGCCCGCCATGAAATCCGTAATTGTCTGATTCAGATTCTTCAGACAGGACGTATAGGTCAGCCTCCGCTTCTGGGATTCTTTCGTAAATAAATTGGGATTCAGCGTCATCAGCAGACATCCCGCGAAAATGATGACCGCCATCACAGGATGAATCGCACACAAAGCGGCAATCGAAAACAGAACTGTCATTCCGCATCCCGCAAGATCCAGCCCGGTCATATAATAATCCTGGCAGATCATGGAAACATCGTTGTTCAACACGGACAGATGCGCAGAGCGCTTGTCAGGAGTAAACTCCGAAACAGAATGATTCCTCAGGGAAGAAATCAGGCGGGTGCGAAGCATATGCTGCACCTGATTTTTATACCGGTTTTCCACCAGCGGACGGATTCCCGCACCGGCAATATAGACCAGAAACAGCAAAGCCAGAACGCACAGGCCGCGAATCAGCGCAGGTCCGTTCCCGACCGCCGCGAAATCCACAAGATCTTTGATACAATACTGCTGCAGTACACTGGAGCCTGTGTAAACAACCAGAACTGCAAGACAGATCAGAAACTTCCTTTTCACAACAACTGTCCCCCTCTCGGTAAAATTCGCATCCGTTGTAACAGTTCAGCCCACTGAACTGTTACAGCACAGCATCCCTACCTGTACCAGGAAGTCTGCGCATCCCATAGCCTGCGGTACAGAGAACCCGGCGTATGGAGCAGCTCATCATGGGTTCCGCCCTCAACGATCCTTCCGTCATTGAGAACGTAAATACGATCCACCAGCCTGGCAATGCTCAGCCGGTGGGAAATCACAATCAGCGAAGTATTCTCCGCAGCGGCATTCTCCAGAATCAGTTCGTTGATCCTCTTTTCATAAAGAGGATCAATGGCAGCCGTCGGCTCATCCAGAAGCAAAACATTTCCGCCGTGGTAAAAAAGCCGGGCCAGAGCGATTTTCTGCCATTGTCCGCCGGAAAGGTCCGTCTCGCCGAATTCCCGTCCGAGAATTTCTCCGGAAGGAATATCCTCAAGCTCAATCTGCCGCGACAGTCTGTGGATCAGAGCCATATTCTGAGGAATCCTCTCGCTCACCGCAATATTTTCCTCTCTGCTGAGCGCATAGCGCTGAAAATCCTGAAACATCACTCTCGTGAAGTCTTTCCCACATCCAAGGGCAGTCCCGCAGGTGGGCTGCAGAAGACCGGACAGGATTTTGGCAAGCGTCGATTTTCCTGCCCCGTTGACGCCGACAATGGCGATCCGCTCTCCGGCCTGCACCGTCAGACTGATATCGTTCAGCACATTTTTTTCTGACGTCGGATAGGCAAACGCTACATGCTCCAGACGAATTTCATGATCCGGAGACAGACCTGTCTCCTTTTTTTCCTCATCTGCTTCCATAAAACGGAAAAACGGTTTCACGAGATTCACAAACTCTGTATAATAACCGGCAACTTCAAAGAGTTCTCCATACTGGGACTGCAGAAATAATGCGGTAGAAATTGTAGTGATAAATCCTGCATAATCAACTTTGCCCTGAAAATAAAGCAGACCGGCCAGCACATAGACGCCTGCAAGCGCACCAAAACGAAAAACGGAAAGCACGAGATTCACTTTGAAAACATATGCTCCGACAGAATACTCTGTTTCCTGATATCTGTCCGATGATTCCTTCCACTTTTTCTTTAAAAAAGGATAGCTGTCAAAAAGAATGCGTTCTTTTGCCGACGCAAGATTGACAAGCCCGTCCCAGCGGGCGCTCTCTTCCTTTTCCGCTGCCGCCGCCTCCCGCTGACGTCTGCTTCTCTGCACCCCTTCGCAGACCTGCTCGGTCAGCGACGGAAACGCAGTAAAAAGCACAAAGAGAAAGAAAAGCGGATGGATGGACGCAGCATAACCGGACAGCACAAAGATACTGATAATAATACTGCAAAATTCGATCAGGCATTCAACGACCCGGTAAATATTCATACTCGCCACTTTTGCTTCCCACAATCCGTCATAAAACTGCGGGTCTTCATAACAGCGCATCTCTATCTCTCCGCATTTTTTATGCAGCGCAAGTTTGACCTTTTTTTCAAACGTCAGAATCGCGCCAAACTGAACAACCACACGCTGGTAATATATCAGATAAGCTTTCGTTGCAATTAAATAAAAGGCATACATAGCAAGCGGAAAAACGAGATTCCGGATCGGCGGATCGCTCCGGGAGGCGGCGTCAACAAACCGGTAGATTCTGCGGCTCATCTCCATCCCCAGAAAAGGGAGCACTGCCATAAGCACAGAAAGCAGCAGATGGGCGGCAAAATGAAACGGCATAAGGCCCAAAGCAGTTTTTACGCATTTCTTTACGACATCAGAATGTTCCTTCATTTATATACATCTCCCGCTGCGTCAGATACAGCTCTTTATAAACTCCGTCCAGCGCAATCAGCTCGTCATGTGTACCATGCTCACACATCTTCCCTCCGCTGATCACAAGAATTTCATCCATATTTCGGACTGCGCCTAATCGATGCGAGATAAAAATGCAGGTTTTGTCTTTCAGCAAATCCATACATTTATCATAAATCTGCTTTTCGCTGATCGGGTCAAGGCTGGCAGTCGGTTCATCCAGAAGGATGCATTCGGATTCTGAGAGACAGACACGTGCAATCGCAAGGCGCTGCAGCTGCCCCTTTGACAGAAGCGTCCCCTCGCCAGTCAGCAGAGACAACGACGTATCCAGCCCGTCTTTGAAATCCGTGCAGCCCAGCTCAGATAAAACGTAAAGCATTTCTTCGTCCCCAAGGGTATCCTTATTTCCCATTTTCAGATATTCCCGGATGGTGACCGGATAAATCTGAAAATCCTGAAAGACAGCCGAAAAAGACGAAACCGACAGGACAGTGTTTCCCTCCGATGGCGGATACAGACCGAGAAGCAGCTTTGCGAGGGTTGTTTTTCCGGCTCCGTTGACTCCGACAATCCCGTAATGCCGTCCCTTTTTAAAAGAGAAAGAAAAATCAGAAATGATTTTCACATCGAATTTCGGAGGATAACAGAAACTGATAGTTTCAAATACGACGGCATCACGTTCTGATTCTGTCCGCACCAGCCGGTGATTCCCGGGACGAAACTCTGTCTGTTTCGCAAGAAACTTCTCCAGTTCTGCTTTCAGCGTACGGACCTCCCGAATGGAAAAAATCCCTTCCGGACATGAGGATACGGACTGGAGCAGTCTTGCAACCACTTCTGTGACCCCAGCATATGCCCCCACAGTCATCCCCTGCAGGATATCCGGCTGTGCGAAATAGAGCATCGTAAACACAGAGACAGCGACGGCAATTCCCGCAGCGGCTGCCTGCCCTTTGAAACGGTTTCTTCCGTTTTTTCTGTTTACTTTCCGCGCATCGTCAAATGCTTCTGAAAAGCGCTCATCCATTGCCCCGGAAGTTCTGTAGATGCGCCGCTCATAGGCGAACTCCCTTTTTGTCTGCACATCCGAGAAATAATTATATCTTCGGGCAGCGGCCATATAGCGCGACCAGAATCCGAATGTATTTTTTGACGACAGAAAACTGAAGAAAAGTGCGAGTCCGATCACAGTACAGAAAAACCATAGGATCGCCGGCTGAATGCGCGCAAGAATAAAAAACAGGGAAAACAGAAGCAGAAAGAACTCACAAAAACCGATATAAGCATCCGTCAATTCAAGCGACTTTGAAAAAAATTCTCTTGACTTATAGATCGTCTCCTGCGTATGTTGTTTCTCAATTTCGGATAGCGGAAGCTTCGAACAGGCATCCGCAACCAGCTCACCCGTATGAAATTTGTATTTTTTTGTAAGTCTCAGTTCTGCCCATCTGGCGGAGAGCAGAAAGACGTGCTGCGCCAGAATCATCGCCACAACCAGCATAACGTTTGCAGCTGCCTCCCGCTCCCCTGCATGTTCCGCAACACTGTCAATCAGACGCATTCGCAGAAAAATCCCTGTCGTTCCCGCAAGCTGAGAAAACGCGTTCAAAACAAACAGAGAAATGTAAAAGCATTTTAATTTCCTTTTCTGATTGCACATTGTCTGCCACCAATATCATTCCCAAAAGTTACCGTTCAGTCATTTGAACTGTTGATTCCCGCGAGCAACGAGCCAAGCGGACATGCTTGCATGTCCATTTGGCGGTGCT
>ERZ1090868.576-NODE-576-length-20384-cov-5.870530_pt1 | contig 20384 bp, 17 predicted proteins | sample MGYA00478475_ERZ1090868 | MGnify/ENA primary metagenome ERZ1090868 (study PRJEB33644, sample SAMEA5815747) | chicken gut metagenome | biome: Chicken; feature: Gastrointestinal Tract; material: Caecum | place: Ireland | collected 2019-01-01 | study: A study of the...
CAATAAATACCTGTTTTTTGCCGACAAAGCCCGTAAGGAAGGGCTTGAGGACATTGCCGAGCTGTTTACTGGCCTGGCGCAGAACGAGGGCGCACACGGCCGCCTGCTGTACGAAAAGCTGACCGGCATCGGCACCAGCGCGGAAAATCTGCAAACCGCGATTAAGGGCGAGTACGGCGAATGGAGCAGCATGTATCCGAGCTTTGCTAAGATCGCCCGGGAAGAGGGCTTCGAAGACATCGGCCTGCTGTTCGACAACATCGCCAAGATCGAGCAGGACCATGAGCTGCGCTTTATGAGCGCTTTGATGTCGCTCAGCCAAGGTGCGAAGAAAGAAGAAGCGCAGGCTTCTCTGCCGCCGCAGAAGAAAACCATTGAGGTGCAGGGCTACCGCTGCGTATTCTGCGGTGCAATTTACGACGAGCGCCCGGATGTATGTGACGTATGCGGTGCGATCGGCTCGTTTGAGCAGACGACGTATCAGAAGGAAGTATAATTCTCTGGCTGGGTAAAAAACGGTTTACAAACCGGAAACAAATGGGAACATCGACAAAGCCCTCGCGTCTAACAGGATAACCGAAACAGAAAGGGGTGTCCTGTGATGAAACGACGAGGGCTTTGTTTGGTATTGGCGCTTTTGCTGCTGCTTTCGCTTGCCGCGTGTGGCGCAGCGTCGAGCGGTGCGGACAGTACCGGGGATGCGGCAGCATCGGCAGAAAACGGGGTTGCCATGGATGCGGCAACATCCGAGAGCACGGCGGATTTTTCTGCGGTGCGGGAAAACGCCAAACTGATTTTATCGGCTGACCTGACGCTGGAAACGCAGGACTACGACGCGACCTGCGCGTCACTCGAGCAGATGACCGCCGAGGCAGGCGGGTACATCCAGTCGAGTGGGAACTCCGGTGAAACAGGCAGCCGTATGGCGAACTATACCCTGCGCGTGCCGCAGGAGCAGTTTGAAAAGTTTTTCGCGCAGATTGGTGAAACCTGCCATGTGGTGTCTGCCAACCGCTGGAGCGAGGATGTGACCGAGCAGTACACCGATATCGAAACGCGGCTGGCGACCTTGCAAACCAAGCATGAGCGTCTGCTTGCGCTGCTCGATCAGGCGGCAAAGATGGAGGATATCATTTCGCTGGAGAACGCGCTGGCCGATTGCGAATATGAGATCGACAGCCTGACGGGCGAAAAGCGGCACTACGACGATCTGGTCGGCTTTTCGACCTTTACCATCACGCTGCGAGAAGTGCAGACGCTGACGGCAGTTTCGGAGGGCACGGGCTTTGGCGCGCAGCTGGCGCAGGCGGCGCAGAACGGTTTCAGCGGCCTGACCGCTGCGGTGCGCGGCATCATCCTGCTCGTTGTGATGCTGTGGCCGGTGCTGGTGCTGCTTGGCATCGCGGGTGGTGTGTACTGGCGCGTACGCCTGTATCGCAAAAAGAAGGCGCAGCAGCCCGAGCAAAGCAAGAAAGAATAAACGCCCCGTGCCATCAGGCGCACTTAGAACAGAAAAGAACCGCCTTTTGGCGGTTCTTTTTTCGTGTTATTTTGCGTAGTCGATCGCGCGCGTCTCGCGTACCATATTGACCTTGATCTGGCCGGGGTAGTCGAGTTCGTCCTCGATCTTCTTGGCGACTTCACGCGCCAGCAGGATCATCGCGTCGTCCGAAATCTTGTCGGGATTGACAATAATGCGGATCTCGCGGCCCGCCTGAATCGCATACGAGCTGGAAACGCCGGGCGTCTCGTTTGCAATGCTTTCGAGCTTTTCCAGACGCTTGATATAGTTTTCCAGATTCTCGCGGCGTGCGCCCGGCCGTGCAGCCGAGATTGCGTCTGCCGCCTGCACCAAGCAGGCCACCGTGGTCTTGGCTTCCACATCGCCGTGGTGCGCTTCGATCGCGTGGATGATCGGCTGTGCTTCCTTGTACTTCTTGGCAAGGTCTACGCCGATCTGGACATGGCTGCCCTCGACCTCGTGGTCGATCGCCTTGCCGATGTCGTGCAGCAGGCCGGCGCGGCGTGCGGGCAGCGGGTCAAGCCCCAGCTCGCTGGCCATCATGCCGGCGATATGTGCAACCTCGATGGAGTGCTGCAATACGTTCTGGCCGTAGCTGGTGCGGTAACGCAGGCGGCCAAGGATTTTGACCAGTTCGGGATGGAGACCGTGGATGCCGGTCTCGAAGGTTGCGCGCTCGCCCTCGCTCTTGATGATCTGCTCGACCTCGCGGCGAGACTTTTCGACCATTTCCTCGATGCGGGCGGGATGGATACGACCGTCCACGATCAGTTTTTCAAGCGCCAGGCGCGCGATCTCGCGGCGCACCGGATCAAACGAGGAAAGTGTGATCGCTTCGGGCGTATCATCGATAATCAGATCGACGCCCGTGAGCGTTTCGAGTGTGCGGATATTGCGGCCCTCGCGGCCGATGATGCGGCCCTTCATTTCATCGTTGGGCAGCGGCACCACCGAAACGGTCGCTTCGGAAACATGGTCTGCAGCGCAGCGCTGGATCGCGGTCGAGATGATCTCGCGCGCGGTCTGCTCGCTTTCGTCCTTGAGCTTCTGCTGAATCTCGCGCAGCTTGACGGCGGCGTCGTGCGTGGCTTCCGACTCGATCGAGGCGACCAGCATTTCGCGCGCTTCGTCGCGGGTCATGCTGGCGATCTGCTCGAGCTTCTCGAGCTGCTCTGCCTTGATGCGGGACAGCTCTTCTTTTTCTTTCTGGGTTGCTTCCAGCTGACGGGTCAGCTCTTCGTTCTTGCGGTCGAGCGTGTCGCTCTTTTTGTCGAGCGCTTCTTCGCGCTGGATCAGACGACGTTCCAGCTGCTGGGTCTCGTTGCGGCGCTCCTTGAGCTCACGGTCGGCCTCGGTGCGCTGCCTGTGGATTTCATCCTTGGCTTCCAGAATGGATTCGCGTTTCTTGGTTTCACCGGCTTTGATGGCTTCGTTGATGATGCGTGTCGCCTCGGTTTCGGCGGAACCGATTTCCTTTTCCGCAACGCTCTTGCGGTACAGGAAACCGATGACAATGCCCACAACGAGACACACAATACCGGCTATGATCGGGATGATGATGTCGGTCATATTTTGGTGTGTCCTCCTGTTTTTTTGATTTTGAGGCAGCACCGGTTTGGGCAAAAAACGGCTTGCGCGATATCTTTCGACAAAATGAAACGCAGGTTTGCGGTAATATCAGTTGATATGCAAACCATGCGGGAAATCATGACAAAAAATGGCGCAACAGGCCGATCATTCGCAGACAAACAGGCGCGGCCCTGCGTAGCAAATGGCGTTTGAAAAAACGCCGCGTTATAATGCCTTTGAAAAAAGCCCTGCGCGGACTTGCGCAGGCCATATTACAGCAGGTATTATACTACAATTTATTGTAAAGCCTGTTGGTCAAACTGTCAAGAAAAACCCATGCTATACCGTGCAGATTTTGGCGTATTTTGAGAACAGGCCGGGCGCGCCCTTGTGGAACAGGCGGCGATTTGCTATAATAAAACGAATATATCGGGAGGAACGCTTATGCACCAGTCTATGTGCCGCATTCAGCGCGGCCCGTTTGTTTATTATACCTGCCGCCGCCTGCCGGTGCGCCACGCCTTCACCACCAAGTTCGGCGGCGTGAGCACAGGGCACTGCGAAAGCCTGAATTTGGGCTTTAACCGCGGCGATACCGAGGAAAATGTACGTGAAAATTACCACCGTCTGGCGGAAGCGCTGGGCGTGGACGAAAACCGCATCACGCTGACCAAACAAATCCACGAAACCGAGGTCTCGGTCGTCGGGGAGGAACAGGCCGGCATGGGCCTGCATCAGCCGATGGCGTGGCAGTCGGACGCGATTGTGACCGCCCTGCCGGACACGCCGCTGATCGGCTTTTATGCCGACTGCGTGGTCACGCTGCTGTACGACCCCGCAACCCACACCGCGGGCGTGTGCCACGCAGGCTGGCGCGGCATGGCGGGCGGCATTCTGCCCAAAACCGTGGCGGTGATGGAGGAAAAGCTCGGGACAAAGCGCGAAAGCCTGCGCGCGGTGCTCGGGCCGTCCATCCGGCAGGAATGCTTTGAAACCGATGCGGATGTGCCCGAGGCGATGGAAAAACAGCTCGGCGCGCTGGTGCATCCTTATATTAAGGAGAAAGGCCCGAAATTCCATGTGGATTTGCAGGGAATCGGCGTGCAGCTGCTGCGGGACGCGGGCCTTCAGCCGGAAAACGTGATTGACAGCGGCATCTGCACCATGTGCTGCTCGGATGAATTCTGGTCGCACCGCAAAACGCACGGCCTGCGCGGCGTGCAGGGCGGTGTGATCTGTCTGTAACCGAAAGGGAGAGTCCGGTTTATGAAATGGAAAAAAGGCGTGGTGGCCGCGTTTCTCGCGGCGCTCTGCCTGCTGGGCGCCTGCGGTCTGCCCGATCTGGGCGGCGAGGATGCACCGGTCGATAATGTCAAGGTGTCGGATGCGTATTTTGGTCTGGCGTGGTATCAAAACGGCACGCTCAACCCGGTGCTGGACAACACCAGCATCAACCGGGTGCTGTGCGAAGCGCTTTATGAAGGACTGTTCGAGGTCACTTCAAACTTTACGGCCGAAAATGTGCTGTGTGAGTCGTATACGGGCGACGGCACGACCTTCACCTTCACCCTGCGGGACGACGTGAGCTTCTGGTCGGGCGAAAAGCTGACCGCGCGTGACGTAGTGGCGAGCCTGCAAACGGCGCAGTTTAACGAATCTTCGCCCTATCACAACCGGCTGACCGAGGTTTCCTCCATCGAGGCGGTAAGCGACCGCGAGGTGCGTATCGTGCTCACCTCGCCCAACATCAATTTCCCGCGTCTGCTCGATATTCCGATTTACCGGCAGGGCTCAGCCGACAGCGGCAACTTTGCCGACGGCACCGGTCCGTTCCAGCCGGTTGAGCACGACCGTCAGTGGACGCTCGAGGCCAACGAGAACTGGCATGATGGGTTCCTCGGCTCAATCCGCACGATTACGCTGGTCAAAATGCCGCGCGCGGACGCGGCAATGTCCAGCTTCCAGACGGGCGATGTGTCCCTGATGCGCGCGGCGCGCATTTCGCCCGATCCCCCGTCGGTCGGCGGCTCGGTGGACACCGTGCAGACAACCAGCGCATCGCTGCACTATCTGGGCATCAATCATGCCAACAGTCAGCTGGCAAACGCCAAGGTGCGGCAGGCATTGAGCGCTGCGCTCTCGCGGCAGAGCCTGTGCTCGACGCAGCTGCAAACCTTTGCCGACCCTGCGGTGCTGCCGGTCAATCCGCAGCCGACGGGCGAGGATTTGGCGCTCAATATGTCGGCGGACGCGACGAAGGCGGCGCAGTTGCTGCGGGAAGCATTCGGCGGTGAAACCGATACGGATGAAACCGATACGTCCGACGAATCCGACAACACGGACGAGTATGACGATACCGACCAAGCGGACACCGGCGACGAGGATACCGACGGGTATGACGAGAATAATGATACGGACAGTGGGGAAGATACGGACAGCACCGCTGCATTCGGCACGGGCGGAGAGACGCTGTCCATTCGCCTGCTGGTCAACTCGGATAACGCATTTAAGGTAGCGGCGGCAGAACAGATTGCCGCGTCGTGGAACGCGCTGGACGGCGTGACCGTGACGGTGGACAAGCAACCGTATGAGACGTTCATTTCCATGCTGCAATCCGGCTCGTTTGATGTATATTATGGCGAAACCCAGCTCACCGCAGACTTCGACCTGCGTCCGCTGCTGTCCTCGGGCGGCAGCCTGAACTATGGCGGCTATTCGAGCGCGGATATGACGTCCGCCATCGCTGCCGCGCGCAGCGGCGAAAATGTTTCCGGCTTTTACAGCCTGTTTTTGGAGCAAATGCCGATCATTCCGATCGCATTTGAGCGCGGGCAGATCATTATTCGCAAGGGACTGATCGACAATTATGCGCCCTCGCCGTACAATGCGTTTGCGGGGCTGGAAACATGGACGACTTCATAAAGGAATATTAAATCCCCAGAAAAGCCACCGCTTGCGGCGAAATACCGATGCGGCTTGGCAGATATAGGAGATATTTCATGGCAGAAAAGGTAGTATTGGGACTTTCGGGCGGCGTGGATTCCGCCGTTGCCGCGGCACGGCTGCGCGATATGGGCTATGCGGTGCACGGCCTGTTCCTTGAGGTAGGTCTCGGCGGCGAGGAAGCCGCCCAGCACACGGCGGACGATCTGGGCATTCCGCTCTATATCGCGCACCGGCGCGAAGCGTTCGAGCAGCAGATCTGTGGATATTTTGCTGATTCGTTCCGCAATGCGCGCACACCTAACCCGTGCGTGATGTGCAATCCGCTCATCAAATTCCGCGCGCTGACCGACTATGCCGACGAGATCGGCGCGGCGTATGTCGCCACCGGGCACTATGCCCGCACTGGTCGCGATGCCGAAGGCCGCGCGCTGCTGCGGCGCGCCCGCGCGGAAAAGGATCAGAGCTATATGCTGTACCGTCTGCCGCGCAAAACGGTAGCGCGCTGCCTGTTCCCGCTGGGCGAGGCGGAAAACAAGGCGGAAGTGCGCGAAAACGCGCGCGAGATCGGGCTTTCGGTTTCGGAAAAGCCAGACAGCATGGATGTTTGCTTTATCCCGGACGGCGATGTGCAGGGCTGGCTCGAGCGCCATGGTGCGGCCTGCCCGCCGGGCAACTTTGTGGACGAAACCGGCAAGGTGCTCGGGCGGCACAAGGGCATCCACTGTTATACGGTCGGCCAGCGCAAGGGGCTGGGTGTCGCGGCAGAGGGACGGCTGTTTGTGCATGAGCTGCGGCCCGAGACGAATGAGGTCGTACTGTCGCTCGAGGATGTGTACCGCAGCGAGATCACGGTGCGGGATGTGCATTATATCGCGCCGGAATACGCGGAGAACGGCCCGTTTGCCTGCGAGGTGCGCGTGCGCTTTTCGCGCCGCAGCGACCGCGCGACCGTCTATCCGGACGGCAAGAGCGCACGCATTGTGTTTGAGGATGCGGTGCGCGCACCGGCTGCTGGGCAGAGCGCGGTGCTGTACGACGGCGATATTGTCATCGGCGGCGGGTTTATCGAGTAAAAAAATGGCGGCTTGCCGCCATTTTCTTTTGGAATCGCGCGGGGCGCGTGGAAGGATGAAAGATAATGCGGGAAAATCATACTTTACAGGGACATCTGCTCGGCGCGTTCACCGTGCTGGTCTGGGGCACGACCTTTGTTTCGACCAAGGTACTGCTGCGCACCTTTTCGCCGGTGGAGATCATGGTCACGCGCTTTGCGCTGGGCTTTGCGGCGCTGCTGATCGCCTCGCGCGGCTGGATGCGCGCCAAAGAAAAGCGGCACGAAATCCTGTTTGCGCTGGCGGGTCTGACGGGCGTGACGCTGTATTTCCTGATGGAAAACATCGCGCTGACCTACATATCCGCGTCGCTCGTCGGCATCATCGTGGCGGCGGCGCCGCTGTTCACCGCGCTGTTCGCCGCGCTTTTGCTGCATGAAAAGCTCGGCCGCTGGTTTTTCTGCGGCTTTGTCTGCGCCATGGCGGGCGTGGCGCTGGTGTCGCTGGCGGGCGTAAGCGAGCTGCATTTCAGCCCGCTGGGCGCGCTCCTCGGCGTGGGTGCAGCGCTTGTCTGGGGCGTGTACTCGGTGCTGATCCGGTATCTTGGCTCGGCGGGCTATGCCACCGTGCCGCTGACCTGCCGCGTGTTTGGCTACGGGCTGCTGTTTTTGCTCATTCCGGCATTTCTCGAGGGCTTTCCGGCAGGACCGGCGGCATGGCTGGAGCCGGTGCATCTGGCAAATCTGCTATTCCTCGGGCTGGGCGCGTCCGCGACCTGCTTTGCAACGTGGAACCGCGCGGTGTTCCTGCTCGGGCCGGTGCGCACCAGCGCGTATATCTATGCGACCCCGATCGTGACTATCATCAGCTCGGCGCTCATCCTGCATGAGACCATGACCCCCTCCATGTGGCTGGGCACAGTGCTCGCGCTTGGTGGGCTGGTGCTGTCCGAACGCGATGGAACAAAGAAGAAAACAGAGTAAAAAACGCGCCGCAAGGCACGCATAAAACAAACAAGAAAAAGTTTCGCTGGTCGGAACTTTTTCTTGTTTTGGACGCATTCGCGCAGCACGCGGTGGGGCCCAAGCAATCCAGCCCATACGGTTCGATCGAAAGTCTTGCATGGCAAATGAAAAAAGGGTATACTAACCATATCTGAATTATCTGGAGGAATACTGGAATGCAGGATGGATTTGTCAAAATCGCTGCCGCAACGCCCGATTTACGGGTCGCGGACTGCGCCTATAACGCTTCCGAAATCATAGAGCAGGCAAAGCAGGCCACCGCCAAGGGCGCGCGCCTGATTGTGTTCCCCGAGCTTTGCCTGACCGGCTACACCTGCGGCGATCTGTTCTTGCAGCAAACTCTGCTGGACGGCGCGCTTGCCGCGCTCGAGACCGTCTGCCGAGAGACTGCCAAGCTGGAGGCTGTCGTGGTGGTCGGCCTGCCACTGCGCGTGCGCAGCAAGCTGTACAACTGCGCCGCGGTCCTGTGCGGCGGCGAGGTGCTGGCCTTTGTGCCCAAACAACACCTGCCGAACTATTCCGAGTTTTACGAGCAGCGCCACTTCGTTTCCGGCGAACTGCTGGACGGTATGGAAGGCGTGACTGTGCGGAACGGCAGCGGCGAGGCCGTGTGCGTGCCGGTCGTGACCGGTCAGGTGTTCACCTGCGAGGACGCGCCGCTGTTTACCTTCGGCGTGGAGATCTGTGAGGACCTTTGGGTGCCAAATCCCCCTTCGACCCTGCTCGCGCAGGGCGGCGCGTATATCATTGTCAATCCGTCCGCTTCGGATGAAATCATCGGCAAAGCAGCCTACCGCCGCGACCTCGTGCGGCAGCAGTCCGGCCGTCTGCTGTGCGCCTATCTGTATGCAGACGCGGGCTTTGGCGAATCGACGCAGGACCTGGTATTCGCCGGACACAACCTGATTACAGAAAACGGCGCGCTGCTGGCCGAAAGCCGCATGTTCACCCACGGCATCACCTATGCCGACATTGATTTGCAGCGTCTGGCGCACGAGCGGCAGCGCATGAATACCTTCCAGAGCGTGCCGACGGGCGAATTTTCCTTCCGTCTGCCCACGACTGACTGTGACCTCACCGACCGCAGCTTCCCACGCACCCCGTTCGTGCCTGCGAACAAGGCGCTGCGCGACGAGCGATGCGAGGAGATTTTGACCCTGCAAGCCACCGGCCTTGCCACCCGCCTGCGCCACACGCACGCGAAAACCGCGGTGATCGGCCTGTCGGGCGGGCTGGATTCCACGCTTGCGCTGATCGTCGCCGTGCACGCCTTCGACATGCTGGGGCTTGACCGCAAGGGCATCCTCGCGGTGACCATGCCCTGCTTCGGCACGACCGCGCGCACGCGCGGCAACGCGGAAAAGCTGGCGGACGCTTACGGGGTCACGCTCCAAACCGTGGACATCAAAGCGGCGGTCGATCAGCACTTTGCCGACATCGGCCAGAGCAAAGAAGATTTGTCCGTCACCTTTGAAAACGGGCAGGCGCGCATGCGCACGCTGGTGCTGATGAACCTTGCCAACAAACACGGCGGCATGGTGGTCGGTACGGGCGACCTGTCCGAGCTGGCGCTCGGCTGGGCGACCTATAACGGCGATCACATGAGCATGTACGGCGTCAACGCCTCCATCCCCAAGACGCTGGTGCGCTATCTGGTGGCATACGAAGCTGACCGCACGCTGGGCGAGCTGAGCGACGTGCTGTGCGACGTACTGGACACCCCCGTCTCCCCCGAACTGCTGCCACCCAAGGACGGCGAAATCAGCCAGAAAACCGAGGATTTGGTCGGCCCGTACGAGCTGCACGACTTTTTCCTTTATTATATGCTGCGCTTTGGCTACCCGCCGCGCAAAATCTACCGCATTGCACGCAAGGCATTTGCGGGCGCGTATGACGACGCAACCATCAAGAAATGGCTGACCACCTTCCTGCGCCGCTTCTTCTCGCAGCAGTTCAAGCGCTCCTGCCTGCCAGACGGCCCCAAGGTCGGCACCATTACACTGTCGCCCCGCGGCGACTGGCGTATGCCGTCCGATGCGTGCGCCGCGCTCTGGCTGGCGCAGGCCGAAAACCTGTAAGAAAGGGAATAACCTGTTTTGAAAACCCTGATCCGCAGGCTGGCGGTCGTTGCGACCGCCGCTCTGCTTTGCTTTAACCTGTATTACGAGCTGGCGCCGGAATATATCGTCGGGCCGGAGCAGAAATTCGCGTTCGCTGCGGCATTTGTCGTGCTGCTGGGCGTGGCGCTGTTTTTCGGCGTGCCCAAGGGCGCGCGCGCGAAACGGCGGCACGACTATATGCTGCTGCTGTTCTGGTACTACCTTTGGGTGCTGGCGAATGTTCTGTTTTTCGACAACGCCTTCGGCCGCGGTCTGTCGATGCACGCGACGTTGGAAAAGGTCAATCTGGAACCGCTGCGCACGATCAAAAACTATCTGATCGCCTACGGCTATGGCAATATCTCGCTGCGGCTGGTGATTCTCAACCTGCTGGGCAATCTGGTTGCGTTCGCGCCGATGGGCGTGTTCCTGCCCGCGCTGTTCCGCTGGCAGCGCAGCATCTTTTTCTTTGCGGCAACGCTGACCCTCGGCATCACGACGGTCGAGGTAGCGCAGGTCTACACGGGCGCGGGCTCATGCGATGTGGACGACCTGATTTTAAACCTTGCCGGCGCGCTGATCGTTTTCATCATCTGCCGCATTACCCCGATTTGGCGGCATATCTGCCGCGTAAACCCCAGAAATAAGGAGTGACCCCTAATGTTTGACACCGTACTTGTCGCCGGTCTCGGCCTGATGGGCGGCTCGATGGCGAAGGCTATCAAGGCGCGCACGCTCAGCCGCGTCCTCGGCTGGAACCGCACCCGCCGCACCGCAGAGCAGGCGCTCGCAGACGGCTCGATCGACGCAATCGCCACCGAAGCGCTCTATAAGGAAGCCGATCTGGTCATCATCGGCCTGTATCCACAGGCGACGGTGGACTGGCTGCTGGAAAATATTCCGAAGCTCAAGAAGGGCTGCGTCGTGGTCGATATGGTCGGTGTTAAGCAGTTTATGGTCGATCATCTCGAGCAGGCCGCGCTGGATGCGGGCGTGCATTTTGTCGGCGGGCACCCGATGGCGGGCCGCGAGTTCTCCGGCTTGGATTTTGCGCTGCCGACGTTGTTTGACGGCGCAAGCATGATTTTTGTACCGACCAAAAGCAGCACCGAGCGCGTGCTTGAGCAGCTGGAAGCGTACTTTATGTCGCTCGGCTTCGGACAGACCGTGCGCTGCACCGCCGCTCAGCACGACAAAATGATTGCGTTCACCTCGCAGCTGGCGCATGTCGTGTCCTCGGCCTACATCAAAAGCCCGGAGGCGGACAAGCACAACGGCTATTCCGCGGGCAGCTACAAGGATTTGACGCGCGTGGCAAAGCTGAACGAAACCATGTGGAGCGAGTTGTTTCTGTGCAACGCCGAGCCGCTTGCACAGGAAATCGACGAGATCATCACGCATCTGGACGAATACCGCCGCGCCATCCGCGCGGGCGACCGCGAAACCCTGACCGCGCTGCTGCGCGACGGCCGCGAGCGCAAAGAAAGATTAGGATAACAGAAAAACCGCCCCTCGGGGGCGGTTTTTTTGCTGCCAAACGCGATGCCATCACAGAAATGCCCGCATCTGATCTGCGAGCTGCTCCTCCAGATGAATCAGCCGCTTGGTGATATCCTTGGTTTTCTCGCTGGCAGCTTCGTATTGATTGAGGTAGCGATTGAGTGATTTGACGCCCATATTGCAGCCGTCCGTCATCAGATCGGCAACGGTGTGGTCGGACTGGTCCATGCCCAGCTTGACGTTTGTTTTCATCCACGACATGCCCTTGGCGATCGGATTGGGCTCCTTGCCGTCATCGTGATATTCGTCCAGCAGCACCTGAATCTCATCCTGCAATTTGACATGCTCGTTTCTGCACTGCTCCAAATCCTTTCGCAGCGTGTCGCTCTTGATATACTCCAGCACCTCGTCAATCGACGACACGCCCATTTTGATGCCCGCGTCGCATTCCCGCAGCAGTTTGATGGTATCCTGCTCGACCATGATTTGCTCTCTCCTTTGCTCTCCTGAGATAGAATCAGTATGTGCAGTTGTGTGAAAATCATGCTTGCGCACAAACTTTTGTGTGCAATGGATAGTTTTTCGTCTGTTGCGCAAAATAGCAGAAAAACCCGGAAGGAGCATGATTATGAAGCTGGATAAGCAGAGCTATCAACGCCTGCTGGAACAGAAAAGCCCGCCTTCCCCGCTGCCGCTCGACTGCCTGAAGGCGTTTCTGTTCGGCGGCGCGATCTGCACGGTAGGCGAAGCGGTGAGCAATTTCTGGCAGTGGCGCGGACTGGACACCACGGACGCGGCCGCCGCGACCTCGATCACCATGGTATTTCTCGGCGCGCTGCTGACCTGCCTGCACTTGTATGAAAAGCTGGCCAAGCACGCGGGCGCGGGTACGATCGTGCCGATCACCGGCTTTGCCAACTCGATCGTCTCGCCCGCGATGGAGTTCAAAAGCGAGGGACTGGTGCTGGGCGTTGGCGCAAAGCTGTTTGTCATCGCCGGACCGGTGCTGGCCTACGGCATTTCGGCGAGCGTCATCTATGGGCTCGTCCTTGTGCTGCTGGGAGGGGGCGGCGGCGCATGATCGAACACATCGGGCAGCGCACGCTGCGCCTGACCGGCCGCCCCTATCTGATCGCGCACGCGGCGGCGGTCGGCAAAAAAGAGGGCGAAGGCCCGCTCGGCGCGTATTTCGACTTTGTCACCGAGGACGACCGCATGAAGCAGAAATCGTGGGAGCTGGCGGAAAGCGCGCTGCAAAAAACTGCAATCAATCTGGCGCTGCACAAGGCCGGGCTGCAAAAGGGCGATCTGGACGTCATTCTTGCGGGCGATCTGCTCAACCAGTGCACCGGCTCGTTCCTCGCCTCAGTCGATTCGGACACACCCTATCTCGGCCAGTACGGCGCGTGCTCGACCATGGCGCAAGGGCTAGCGCTGGGCGGCTGTCTGGTCGAGGGCGGGGCGGCCCGCCGCCTGCTGGCTGCGGCCTCCTCACATTTCTGCTCGGCGGAGCGGCAGTACCGTTTCCCGCTCGCCTACGGCGGCCAGCGCACCCCGACTGCCCAGTGGACCGCGACCGCCGCAGGCGCAGCCGTACTGGGTGCACAAGGCACCGGCCGCATCCGGGTGACGCATGTGCTGTTCGGCAAAATGATCGAGCTGGGTGTCAAGGATGCAAACAACATGGGCGCGGCAATGGCCCCCGCGGCCTATGACACACTCTCTACCCTGCTGTCCGACCTCGGCGCGCAGCCGACCGACTTTGACTGCATTGTAACCGGCGATCTCGGTCACGTCGGCGCAGACCTGCTGCTCACGCTCCTGCGCACGGATGGTATCGACCTCTCCCCTGTTTACTCGGACTGCGGCAGTCTGCTCTTTGGCGACGAACAGGACGCGCACGCAGGCGGATCGGGCTGCGGCTGCTCGGCGGCGGTGCTGTGCGGGCCGCTGCTGCGCGACATGCAGGCCGGCAAAATCCGGCGGCTGGTGTTCGCGGGCACGGGAGCGATGATGAGCCCGACCTCGGTGCAGCAGGGGCAGCCGATCGCAGGCATCTGCCATGCGGTCGTGATCGAAAGGAGCGACGCATGAACTGGATGGAATATGTAAACGCCTTCTGGGTGGGCGGCGCGATCTGCGCGATCTGTCAAATTTTCATTGACAAAACCAAGCTGACCCCCGCGCGCATTCTGATCAGTCTGGTCGTGCTGGGCGTGGCGCTGCAAGCCTTTGGGCTGTACCAGCCGGTCGTGGACTATGCGGGCGCGGGCGCGACTGTTCCCCTTTTGGGCTTCGGCTATTCGCTGGCCAAAGGCGTTGCCAAAGCTGTGGCGGAAAGCGGACTGCTGGGCGCGTTCACCGGCGGCGTAACGGGCGCGGCGGGCGGTATCGCGGCGGCGATCGTGTTCGGCTGCCTGTTTGCGCTGCTGGCAAAGCCCAAATCCCGCTCCTGACCCGCTCTTGCGAACGCGCGCAAACCCCGGTATAATAGACAGCAGAACAAAAAGAACGAGGTTTGCCCATGCGTTACTATTTTGCCCCGATGGAGGGCGTGACCGGCGCGGTCTACCGCCGCACGCACCACGAATATTTCCCGGGGATTGACAAATATTTTATGCCGTTTATCACCCCGACCACCACCGAGCGCTTTACCCCGCGCCAAAAGCGCGACATTGCACCCGAGGTCAATGCGGGCGTGCCTGCGGTGCCGCAGCTGCTGACCAAATCCGCCGCGGACTGCATCTGGGCGGCAAACGCGCTGGCTGATATGGGCTACGCGGAGGTCAACCTCAACCTCGGCTGTCCGTCCGGCACGGTGACGGCCAAAGGTAAGGGCGCGGGCTTTCTCAGTGACCCGGACGCGCTCGACCGCTTCCTCGACGCGGTTTTTTCCGCCACGCACGCGCGTATTTCCATCAAAACACGGCTGGGGATGCACGACGCAGCGGAGTTTGACCGCCTGCTCGAAATTTACAACCGCTATCCGATTGCAGAACTGACCATCCACCCGCGCGTGCGGCAGGATTTCTATAAGGGTACGGTGCGCGAAGCGGACTTCGCCTCTGCCCTGCCCCACTGCCGCATGCCGGTGTGCTATAACGGCGATGTGGTGACGGAAGCCGACGCGCAGGCAGTCGCCGCGCGTTATCCCGACCTGCCCGCCGTGATGATCGGGCGCGGGCTGATCGGAGACCCCTCGCTCGTCACGCGCCTGCGGGGCGGCCCGCGCGCGGACCGCGACACGCTGCGCGCCTTTCACGATGCGCTGTATGCGCGCTACTGCGATGCCTTTGGCGACGCACGCATCGCCATACTGCGCATGAAGGAGATCTGGTTCTATCATTTGAACCTGTTTGAAAACAGCGAAAAGCACGGCAAGCGGCTCAAAAAAGCCACCGACCCGCGCGCCTACGAGGATGCGGCAGCAGCCATCTTCCGTGACCTTGCAGTGCGGGACGACATTGTCCCCGGCTGGTTCCGCCCGGCATGACCATACGCAAAACGGCTCCCTTCCGAAAAGGAAGGAAGCCGTTTTTTATCAGTATGCTTTTTCGACCGCCGCGGTCAGCACCTTGGAGGCTACCGTACCCGCGACCGACGAACCGCCGCCGCCGTTCTCCACCAGAACGATGAAAGCGTAGGGCGTGGCCTCGTCGCGCAAAAAGCCGGTAAACCAAGCGTTCGGCGTCTGGTCCGCGCCGACTTCTGCCGTGCCGGACTTCGCGCAGATGTCCATACCCGGGAAACGGTCCTGACCGTAGGTTTCAATGACGTTGTTGTGCATCATATCCGCAATGGTCGAAGCCGTGTCCTCCTCGATCAGCTTGGAGGACTTATGCGCGAAATACAGGCCGGTCGGCAGACCGTAATCCGTGGTCGTTTTCTCAATCAGGCGCGGCATTGCAGCCTTGCCGCCATTGGCGATCGCACCCATATACAGCATCATGTTGATCGGGCACATGGTATCTTCGCCCTGACCGACGCCCGCCCATGCGAGCTGGTTATCGTTGCCGTCAAAGTTGAAATGGCCCTCGGATGTGTTGATGCCGTCCACCTTGATCGACTCGGTCAGGCCCGCAGCATCGGTGTATTTCTGCATGGTGTCGCCGCCCAGCTCGACCGCGAGCTGACCGAACACGCCGTTGCAGGAGTTGGCGAGCGCGTCCTCAATGTCCTGCTCGCCGTGCGCATACGGACAGGTAACTACGTCGCCGCCGATCTCGACCGAACCCGTGCAAGTCCATGTGCGGCTGAACAGGTCGGGCAGGTTTTCGATCGCCGCGTTGAGCGTCACGACCTTGAAGATCGAGCCAGGGATCGAGTTTGCCAACAGCAAACGGTTGACGTACACGCCTTCCCAAGCCGGGTCATCCGGGTCGATGGTGGGCGGGTCGGCGGGATCAAAGGTCGGGGTTGAGACCATGCACAGGATCTCGCCCGTCTTGTAGTTATACACACCCACCGTGCCGCGCATCCCGCCCAGCGCCTGATAGGCGATGTTGTTAAGGTAAGCGTCGATGGTCAAATACAGGTTGTTACCCGTGCCGAGCGGCGAATATACGCCGGTCAGCAGGTTGTAGCCGGACAGCTTATCCGCGAATGCGGTCAGCGCACCCGCACCGATGTTGCCCGCAGGGTCGCCCACCGCGTGCAGCGTCGCGCGACGAATGTCGCCGTCCGGATAATAGGTGCGGTTGCCGTCCTCGTCCAGCGTGGAGAGCACATCACCGTCCCGGTCAAGAATAGTACCGCCCTTGAGCTGGCCGGAATTGCTGTAAAGATGCCGGTTATAGGGATAGGAGGCCCAGTCGCCGCCGTCCACGACAAACTGGAAGCAGAAAACAGCCAGTCCGAGGCCGAGCAGCGCCGCCAAGATCAGGCAGAATACACCGCGTTTTTCAATTTTCCGCATTTAGTCCACCTCCCCGCGCAGTTCGCGCCGCGAGGGCAGCTTGACCGCAAAGGACGCATTCTGCCGCGTATCGGTCGCCTTGAGGAAGGCGAGCATGCCCCATGCCGACAGCATGGACGAACCGCCGTTCGAGACAAAAGGCAGGGTCACGCCCGTAAACGGCAGGATATCGACCGCGCCGAACACGTTCAGGCAGGTCTGGAACACGAGCAGACTGGTCGCGGCACAGGCCGCGATCGTATAAAAGCTCGACCGGCCCGCGCGACATGCGCGCACCGCGAACACGGCCAGCGTGATGATGCACAGGATGGTCAACACCGCGATAATCAGGCCCCATTCCTCGCACAGCATACCGAACACGATATCGGTGTCCGCCGCGGGCAGGCCGCTCAGCCAGCCCTTGCCCGCGCCCACGCCGATCATACCGCCCGATGCGGCTGCGGTCAGCGTATGGGTCTGCTGGAAGCCTGCGTCGTACACATCCTCCCAGATATGACCCCACGAAGCGAAACGCGCGGCAACGTGCGGCTTGACGGTCAGCATGACCATGCCGCCGCCGAAGCAGCCCGCACAGATCAGGCCGAGCACAGCAAAATCGCCCGAGCGCAGGAATGCAATGACAAGGAAAGTCACAAAGAACACCAGCGCGGTACCGAAGTCGTTTTGCAGCGCAAGGCAGCCGCCGCAGATGCCGGTCAGACCAATGAACATCCACAGGTTGCGCTTGTTGAACAGGCGGTCAAGCGTCGCCGCACCCGCGAAGATGTAGCATATCTTGGCGATCTCTGAGGTTTGCAGAGACAACGGCCCAAGCCGCAGCCACGCCTTCGCGCCGCCCTGACTCGAACCGATCAGCAGCGTAATGACCAGCAGGCCGACCGCCGCCGCGCCCATGAACACGCGCACCTTCTGCGCGCGCGTCAAGTCGCGCAGGAAAAAGCCGAGGATAAGGAAGATCGCAAGGCCCATCAAAATCGCAATCAACTGTTTTGGCATCTCCTCCGGCACCTTGGAGCCGGTGACAGCCAGCGACAGCGTACATAGGAAAAACGCAATCGTTTCCATCTCAAAGCCGATGCGTCGGAACGAGCGCAGGATGATAAAATAGCCCCAGCACACAAGCGTCAGCACCAGAAAGGTCATCGGAATGGTGACGGTTGCCTCGTCCCCTGCCGCAATAATCAGCTGCAAAGAGGTCAGCACCTGAAACAGCGTCAGCAGCACCAGCGAACCCCACATGCCCGCCGGACGGCCCTCCATGCGGCGCTCGACCATTTGCTCGCGCTTTTCCTCCACCGAGATGGGTACCAGCATGGTCGGAATGCCGCCAAAGGCGACCGTGTCCCCGTCCTCGACCACCGCATACTCGTCCACCGGCAGGTCGTTGACCGTCACGCCTCCCTTGGAGCCGAGGTCATACACCGTCCAGCTGCCGTCATCCTCGCGAATCAGGGCGGCATGCTGCCGCGAGACCGAAGGATACTCGATCTGCACATCACACGAGGGCGCGCGGCCGATGATGTTTTCCCAGTGGGTGATGGGCAGGCGCACGCCGTTTGCCATCGCCAGATAGCCCCATACCTCGTCCGGGTGCTTGACCTTCCAGAGCGAGTGGATCGCACCGACCAGAATCATCAGCGCAAGGATCGGGAACACAAACCGCACCACGGTTGTGTACCATGCGCCGACCAGCGGATTTTCCGCCAGAAAGGCCGTCAACGTATCCAGCAGACGCTGCAAGGCATCGTTCATGTTGATGTTCCTCCCTTCGGAAATCAATTCTTTAACCTTTATATTATAGCATAGCTTGTCAAGAAACAGATGAACTGTCGGTAAACGACGAAAATGGATACTACTTGACAGCATCCGTGCGGGATGATACACTGGTATCCTAAAGAGCATACAGCGACAAACGAAGTTTGCAGGAAAAAGCCGTCTGGCTTGCCGAAGGAGCAAAACTCTCAGGCGTCCGGTTCTTCCGGATGGGGACTGTAAATGGATGTGACTCTGGAGAACGCTCCGAAGGGAGCTGCCGAAGGTGCAAAGCGTGGCGGAGGGGAACCGCGCGCCAATCTCTCAGGCAAAAGGACAGAGTGCGAACCACAGCGCAGTGCGGGCGCTTTTTTTCGTTTTCCGCCGCGTTGTCCGGCCGTTCTTTCAGAGTCAGACCTCAAAAGGGGTTCTGGCTCTTTTTGTTTGCCGCAAACACAGAAAAGGGGTAAAGAAAACAATGTCAATGGATCAACTGGCCGATCTTATTTCCAAGATCAGCGACATCGTGTGGAACAGCGTACTGCTGTATCTGCTGGTAGGCACGGGCATCATCTTCACCATCCGCACGCGCTTTGTGCAGGTGCGCAAGTTTGGTGCAGGCTGGAAGCGGCTGTTCGGCCACTTCTCGCTCAATGGTGAAAAAGCGGGCAAGGACGGTATGAGCCCGTTCCAGGCGCTGACCACCGCCATCGCGGCACAGGTCGGCACGGGCAACATCGCAGGCGCGGCAACCGCGCTCTATTCCGGCGGCCCGGGCGCCATCTTCTGGATGTGGCTTTCCGCGTTCTTCGGCATGTCCACCATCTACGGCGAGGCGGTGCTGGCGCAGAAGTATAAGACAGTGGACCAGTCGGGCCATGTGACCGGCGGCCCGATCTACTACATCCGTGCACGCTTTACCGGCGGCTTCGGCAAGTTCCTCGCGGTTTTCTTCTCGATTGCGATTATCTTTGCGCTCGGCTTCACCGGCAACATGGTACAGGCCAACTCGATCAGCGAAGCATTCCAGAACGCCTTCGGCGTGGACAAGCGCATCATCGGCGTGATCTGCGCAATCATCGCGGCGTTCATTTTCCTCGGCGGCGTTGGCCGCATCGCGGCATTCACCGAGAAGATTGTGCCCATTATGGCGGGCTTTTACATGCTCGGCTGCATTATCATTCTGTGCATCAACCATGCGGCGCTTATCCCCGCATTCCGCTCGATCTTTGTTGCGGCGTTTGACCCGCAGGCCATCCTCGGCGGCGCAGTCGGCATTACAGTACGCGAGGCCATGCGTTACGGCGTGGCGCGCGGCCTGTTCTCCAACGAAGCCGGCATGGGCTCGACCCCGCACGCACACGCGCTGGCAAAGGTCGAAAAGCCGCAGGATCAGGGCGAAATCGCCATTGTTTCCGTATTTATCGACACCTTTATCGTGCTGACGCTGACCGCGCTGGTTATCCTGACCTCCGGCCAGCTGCAGGCGGGCGTACCCGGTGCGCTGCAAGGCACGGCGCTGGCGCAGGCGGCATTCAACTTCGCGCTCGGCTCATTCGGCAACGCCTTTGTTGCGATCTGCATGCTGTTCTTCGCGTTCTCGACCATCATCGGCTGGTATTTCTTTGGTGAGACCAACGTCAAGGCCCTGTTTGGTCAGGGTGCCACCAAGATCTATGCCGCGATTGTTGTTGTGTGCATCGTCATTGGCTCGGCGCTCAAGGTCGATCTGGTCTGGAACCTGTCCGACCTGTTTAACGGCCTGATGGTATTCCCCAACCTGATCGCGCTGCTGTTCCTGTCCGGCATTGTGGCACGCGCCGCACACGACGAGGACATCATGAAAAAGTAAGTTTTCACAAAAAAGACCGCTTTATGCGGTCTTTTTTGCGTTTTACTCGGTTTGGTTTGACAAAGCCCACCCATCGGGTATAATAAGGATGAGTTACATAAGTCTGCAAATAAAAAGTCAATAGGAAATTGAGAAAAATTGCAGACTCAGGA
>ERZ1090868.578-NODE-578-length-20363-cov-24.931456_pt1 | contig 20363 bp, 12 predicted proteins | sample MGYA00478475_ERZ1090868 | MGnify/ENA primary metagenome ERZ1090868 (study PRJEB33644, sample SAMEA5815747) | chicken gut metagenome | biome: Chicken; feature: Gastrointestinal Tract; material: Caecum | place: Ireland | collected 2019-01-01 | study: A study of the...
TCGTCAAGCACGTGGCCATCTTCCCGGCCAGCCACTACATCGTCAGCGCCGAGAAGAAGGCCGCCGCCATCGAGAAGATCCGGGCCGAGTGCGACCGGCAGGTCAAACAGTTCACCGCCGAGGGCAAGCTGATCGAGGCCCAGCGGATCGCCCAGCGCACCAACTACGACATCGAAATGCTCAACGAGGTGGGGGTGTGCAAGGGCATCGAGAACTATTCGGCGGTGCTGTCGGGGCGGGCCCCCGGCAGCATGCCCACCACCCTGCTGGACTATTTCCCGAAGGACTTTTTGCTGTTTGTGGACGAGAGCCACGTCACCCTGCCCCAGGTGCGGGCCATGTACGGGGGCGACTACGCCCGCAAAAAGACCCTGGTGGAGTACGGCTTCCGGCTGCCCTCCGCCTTCGACAACCGCCCCCTCCGCTTCGAGGAGGTGGAAAGCAAGCTGAACCAGACCATCTTCGTCTCGGCCACGCCGGGGCCCTACGAGCAGGCCCACAGCACCCAGGTGGCCGAGCAGGTCATCCGGCCCACCGGCCTGCTGGACCCGCCCATCTCGGTGCGGCCGGTGGAGGGCCAGGTCACCGACCTGCTGGGCGAGATCAACGCCCGTGTGGCGCGGGGCGAGCGGGTGCTGGTCACCACCCTGACCAAGAAGATGGCCGAGGACCTGACCGACTACCTCACCGGCCAGGGGGTCAAGGTGAAATATATGCACCACGAGGTGGACACCTTTGAGCGGATGGAGCTGATCCGCGACCTGCGGACCGGCGCCATCGACGTGATCGTGGGCATCAACCTGCTGCGCGAAGGGCTGGACCTGCCCGAGGTCAGCCTGGTGGCCATCCTGGACGCGGACAAGGAGGGCTTCCTGCGCAGCGAGACCAGCCTGATCCAGACCATCGGCCGGGCGGCCCGCAACGCGGACGGCCTGGTCATCATGTACGCCGACACCGTCACCGACAGCATGGAGCGGGCCATCACCGAGACCGAGCGCCGCCGGGCCATCCAGACGGCCTACAACCAGGCCCACGGCATCACCCCCAGGACCATCGTCAAGGAGATACGCGACTCCATCGAGATCAGCGACAAGGCCGAAAACGCCAAGGCCAACACCCGCCGGATGGGCAAGAAGGAGCGGGAAGCGGCCATCGAGCGGCTGACCCGGGAGATGAAAGAGGCGGCCAAGCTGCTGCAGTTCGAGCACGCAGCCTTCCTGCGGGACCAGATCGACCGGCTGCGCCGGGGCGAGAACCCCACCGCCGACTCGGACGCCGAGGCCGAACGCCGCCAGAACCACGCACAGACACAGAGAAAAGGAAGAAAATACTTTGGCAAACGATAAGATCGTCATCAAGGGCGCGCGGGAGCACAACCTGAAAAACGTCAGCCTGACCCTCCCGCGGGACAAGTTCATCGTCATGACCGGGCTGTCGGGGTCGGGCAAGTCCAGCCTGGCCTTCGACACCATTTACGCCGACGGCCAGCGCCGCTATGTGGAAAGCCTGTCCAGCTATGCCCGGATGTTCCTGGGCCGGATGGACAAGCCCGACGTGGACGAGATCACCGGGCTTTCCCCGGCCATCTCCATCGACCAGAAGACCACCAGCCACAACCCCCGCTCCACGGTGGGCACCGTGACCGAGATCTACGACTACCTCCGCCTGCTGTACGCCCGCATCGGCGTGCCCCACTGCCCGGTCTGCGGCCGGGTCATCAGCCAGCAGAGCGTGGACGAGATGGTGGACGCCGTCCTCAAACTGGAGGAGGGAACACGCTTCCAGGTGCTGGCCCCGGTGGTCCGCCAGCGCAAGGGCACCCAGCAGAAGGAGCTGGACGCCGCCCGGCGGGCCGGCTATACCCGCGTCAAGGTGGACGGCAGCCTCTACGACCTGGACGAGGAGATCACCCTGGAAAAGAACATCAAGCACACCGTCGAGGTGGTGGTGGACCGCCTGGTCATCCGGGACGGGGTGCGTAGCCGCCTGGCCGACAGCCTGGAAACGGCCCTCAGCCTGACCGGCGGGGTGGCCGAAGTGGAGGTGATCGGCGGCGAGACCATGACCTTCAGCCAGAACTTCGCCTGCCCGGAGCACGGCGTCTCGATCAGCGAGCTGACCCCGCGGCTGTTCTCCTTCAACAACCCTCAGGGCGCCTGCGACAAGTGCACCGGCCTGGGCATCTTCATGAAAGTGGACGAGGACCGCATCATCCCCAACCGCAGCCTGTCCATCCGGCAGGGGGCCATCAAGGCCAGCGGCTGGTACTACGCCGAGGGCTCGGTGAGCGAGATGTACTACATCGCCCTGGGCAAGCGGTACGGCTTTACCCTGGACACCCCCCTGCGGGATTTTTCCACCGAGGCGCGGAACGCCCTGCTCTACGGCACCAACGGCGAGAAGCTGGAGCTGCACCGTACCAACGAGTTCGGCAGCGGCAAGTATTACGGCGAGTTCGAGGGCATTGTGGAGAACCTGGAGCGCCGCTTCCGGGAGACGGGCAGCGAGTGGGTCAAGGAGGAGATCGCCGGGGTGATGTCCGGGGTCAAGTGCCCCGCCTGCAAGGGCCGGCGGCTCAAGCCGGTGGTGCTGGCGGTCACGGTGGGGGGCGTCAACATCAGCCAGTTCTGCGAGATGTCCATCCGCGAGGAACTGGACTTTATCCGCGCCAGCGAGGAGGGCCGCGGCGCCGAGCCCCTGACCGATAAGCAGCGCCAGATCGGCGGGCAGATCCTGAAGGAGATCCGCACCCGGCTGGAATTTTTGCAGAGCGTGGGCCTGGATTACCTGACCCTGGCCCGCTCGGCGGGGACCTTGTCGGGCGGCGAGAGCCAGCGCATCCGGCTGACCACCCAGATCGGCAGCGCCCTGTCGGGGGTGCTGTACGTGCTGGACGAGCCTTCCATCGGGCTGCACCAGCGGGACAACGACAAGCTGATTGCCACCCTCAAGCACCTGCGGGACCTGGGCAACACGGTGATCGTGGTAGAGCACGACGAGGACACCATCCGCGCCGCCGACTACATCGTGGACGTGGGCCCCGGCGCGGGGGTGCACGGCGGCGAGATCGTGGCCGCCGGCAGCGTCAAAGATATCTGCAAGGCAAAGCGCAGCGTGACCGGCGACTATTTGTCCGGCCGCAAGCGGATCGCCGTGCCCCAGACCCGCCGCCCCGGCAACGGCCACTGCCTGCGGGTGAACAAGGCCCGGGAGAACAACCTCCGGGGCATCACGGTGGAGTTCCCGCTGGGCACCTTCACCTGTGTGACCGGCATCTCGGGCAGCGGCAAGTCCAGCCTGGTGAACGAGATCCTGTACAAGACCCTGGCGGGCGAATTGAACGGCGCCCGCAGCCGCCCCGGCAAGAGCGACGGGGTGGACGGGCTGGAATATGTGGACAAGGTCATCGGCATCGACCAGCAGCCCATCGGGCGCACCCCACGCTCCAACCCCGCCACCTACACCGGGGTGTTCAACGACATACGGGCGGTGTTTGCCCAGACCCAGGACGCCAAGATGCGGGGCTACGGCCCCGGCCGGTTCAGCTTCAACGTCAAGGGCGGCCGGTGCGAAGCCTGCGAGGGCAACGGCATCCTGCAGATCGAGATGCACTTTTTGCCCGACGTCTACGTCCCCTGCGAGGTGTGCAAGGGCGCGCGCTACAACCGCGAAACGCTGGAAGTCAAATACAAGGAAAAGACCATCGCCGACGTGCTGAACATGACGGTGGAAGAAGCGGTGGTGTTCTTTGCCAACCAGCCCAAGATCGCCCGCAAACTGCAGACCCTGCTGGACGTGGGCCTGGGCTATGTCACGCTGGGACAGAGCGCCACCACCCTTTCGGGCGGCGAGGCCCAGCGGGTCAAGCTGGCCAACGAGCTGGCCCGCCGCTCCACCGGCAAGACGGTGTATATCCTGGACGAGCCCACCACCGGCCTGCACATCGCCGACGTCCACCGCCTGATCGAGGTGCTGCAAAAGCTGGTGGACGCGGGCAACACGGTGATCGTCATCGAGCACAACCTGGACCTCATCAAGTGCGCCGACTATATCATCGACCTGGGCCCCGAAGGGGGCAGCGCCGGCGGCAAAGTGATCGCCTCGGGCACCCCCGAGCAGGTGGCCGGGGTGGCCGGCAGCTTTACCGGCCAGTACCTGAAGCCCCTGCTGGAGCGGGACAAACAGGCCCGCCGGGAAGAAACGGAAGAAATTTGAAAAAAGAGGTTGACAGCCGGCCCCTTTGTGAGTATAATATTATTCGTCGCCCCGCTCCAAGCGGGCGGGGCCCATATCCGGGTGTAGCGCAGTTTTGGTAGCGCGCTTGAATGGGGTTCAAGAGGCCGTGAGTTCGATTCTCGCCACTCGGACCAAAGGATAGAAATCCGAACTTTATCTTCCGAATAGGAGATGGGTTCGGATTTCTTGTTTATACAGACAATCTGGATTTGATCCGGTAAGTAAAACAAGGCGGGCTTTCCCTTTAGTGAACGGGAAGGGCCCGTCTTGTGCTTGCCAGACGGATTTTGAGGGCTCTAGAAATGCTTTTAAGTCTGTCTGCAACTAATTTTTTTTGATTATCCATGGCTGCCGCATTTCTAGGGCTTCTATGGGCTTGTGAAATGCTGCACCAATATAAGTTAAATCTTCTTCAGAGCAAGATGGGACTATTTTGGACTGGAGATAACACAATGCGCTTTGTGTGATGTAAATCAAGTGCCCAGCTGGGCAGTTGATGAAGAATCGGTTGAGTTATCCAGTCATGGGGAGGCTTTGCTGCTTCAGCTGCAGTTCCTCTTGCCACTGGGCAAACTGACACTGACCTTCTTCGCTGACATAAAATTTTTCAATTTCCGGCAGCAGGACCCGAGCCAGCGTTTCCATCTCGTGCTGTGGAATGCCGGTCCCGTAATCATTGATCGCTTTCTTTTTTTGCCAAATGATTACCTCCCATGCTCATAAGCCCTGTTTCATGGGGTGGTTTCGTTCTGTGGTTCCCATGTGGGTATACGCATCCAGAACCTCTTTGGGAATGCGCTCAAGAACAGCCACGGCTTCCTGGTACTCCCGTTGGAGCCGGCTGCTCCACCGTAGGGGGCGTTGCCACTTTGGACGCACCTTCTACCACGGAAGCATCCACCATGGCCGGGGCAGGCTGATCCTGCACCGGGGGAGTAGCTTTGTCAGGCGCTATCTTTCTTGGCTTGGTGGGCTCGTCCACTTTCCCGGCGTTGGGAATATTCTTTTTATCGTCAGCCACCTAAAACCTCCTTCGTTGTGAAATAGAAAAAGCCAGCCCGATGGCTGGCCTGTGGGGGGAGGATCACTCCTTTCATCCCCAATATATTTAATATTCTGCCTGTTTTGTCTCGATTAGGCATACCACTAATGTCGACTTTTGAGATTACCTATGATATAATTATATAAATACGAGAATATTGGTTTTATTTGAAAGAGGTGTTCTCATGAAAGCTTTTGAATTCCCAAGATGGGCATCGGCCCCCGCTAATAAAGGATTACTGTTTTTTGCTCAGTCTATGGAGGAAATGCTTTTTCATTATGGACATGACTCACTAAAAGTTCCTGCATTAAACTTCCGTTTTTTATGTGTTGAGATCCAAAAGACGATTAGGAAAATTAATGCAGACATTGTAGATAAAGGCAATATGCGCCCTTTGTTAGCTGAACTAAAAGACTCGTTTCTAAAAGATCCTATTGCTAAGCGATTGTTTGGAAATAATTTCGAGTGCCTTTTCTTTTCAAAAAATGCAGAGGGTGAGATACTCCATAGCTGTTCAGACATCTTCAAAGATCCATGTTCTGAGACATCGCTTAGGAGAATAAATCAAGTCATCAGTTATATGCTTAATGAAATGGAATTAGATGACCAGTACTATGCCTTGCTTAAAACCACTATTGCAGAAACTGTCAAATCAAATCCGTTTTCGCTTGAAGATCAGGATCTTCTGTATCATCTAACCAGAATTCTTTTGACCGACTTAATTAACTGCTCTTATAGCCAGGAATACATATATTGGGTAGTAAATGAAATCTTCTATAATCAACAACGAATGGATTTGGAAGTAGATGATGCATTAGAAATTTTTTGGTCTTATTTTGATTTTAGAAAAAAAGATTATATTGTGATTTTGCCGTTAAAAGCTGCTGTATTACAAAAACATTTGAAAAATTTTCGAAATGTGACCATTAAAAATAATAATAAAAAATTGTTTAATAATTCGTGTAAATGGATTGTTGAATTAGAAATTTCAGCGATGGATATATACCAAGCTCAGGCAAACGCAACACAGTTAGTGAGTTTTTTTGTATCATTACTTCAATATAACAATCATAAAAGCCAATCCTATAAAGCTGATGTGGCTATGGTTTCCTTGAAAGAAAACAAAAATTTTCTTACACTCCGTGCTCCTATAACACCAATAAAAAGAGGTACCGTACTGTCTGATGAAAAGAACAATGAAAAAGTAGCGCTAATGGTCAATAATTTCTCTTTTTCACCAACAAAACTTGTAAATGTAATTGAGCTCCATTCGGCAGCTATTAATTCATCTGACATTCATAATCAACTCTTAAATTTATGGACAATAATTGAAGTTCTAATTCCAACTGAGCCTAAGCACAGTTTTGCTAAAATAAATCAGCTGTGCAATGTAATCACTTCTGTACTTAATGCACAGTATGTTTCGTCGCTTATCACACAGCTCGCTTCAGATTTGGAACATTGTATTCCTCAGGTATTTCATGATGAACTGGATAAGGTCAATGAAGGTGAAAAAATAGAGGAAAAGATTGCCGCCATTTTAGTTATAAACAAATACCAGACAGAAAAGACGGCGCTAATCAGCGCATTAGACTTCTATCCATTGTTGCAGTATAGGATTGAACAATATTCTGAAATTTTATCAAATCGGCTTAAACTGAAAAAATATCTTTCCTCACATCGGGAACGATTATTTTGGCACATCATGAGGATATATAGAAATCGAAATATGATCGTGCATGATGGTAGCCACTTCCCGTATATTGATGTGATTGTTCAAAATCTACATTACTATGTTGATAGCTTAATTGACACAATAAATATATATGCTGGAAAGGGGTATACTTCCATTAAAACAATCTACATGGCTTTGCAACAAAAAGAGTATCGTTACCTGTGCTCTCTTGAAAAAAAAGAACAGGATGGCTCCCCTCAAAAAATAGATGAAGATTTTATTGCCGTAATTTTTGGGTACATTAATTAGATCTTGAAAAACACGCTCCCTCTGTAGGGAGTACTACACACTTGTGTTGGAAACCTGTTTAAAATAGTTTGTATTATAATGCTTTTATGAATCTAAGAATCATATAATGTTGGATTATTATATAAGATAAGTCCTCTTGCTGATTGCCTACAAAATCATCGATATAACTAGATTTTCCAAAGTCCTATAATTACACTCCAACCAAGAGAAAGAAATCCGAACTTTATCTTCCGAATAGGAGATGGGTTCGATTTCTGATTTATACAGACAATCTGGATTTGATCCGGTAAGTAAAACAAGGCGGGCTTTCCCTTTGATGAACGGGGAGAGCCCGCCTTGTTGGATGCCAACCGATTGATAGACACGGTTTGAACATTCCTTTTGGCAGGGAGAAGGTGTTATGTAAATCAAGTGTTCACTTTGAACACTTGATTGGAGATCGTTTTATTTAGCCTACCATAGCCAGGCTCTGCTGCGCCTCTTTCCACTGAGCGAACTGGCGCTGACCTTCTTCGCTGGCATAAAATTTTTCAATTTCCGGCAACAGGACCCGAGCCAGCGCTTCCATCTCGTGCTGTGGAATGCCGGTCCCGTAATCATTGATCGCTTTCTTTTTTTGCCAAATGATTACCTCCCATGCTCATAAGCCCTGTTTCATGGGGTGGTTTCGTTCTGTGGTTCCCATGTGGGTATACGCATCCAGAACCTCTTTGGGAATCCGCTCCAGAATCGCGAGAGCCTCCTGATACTCCCGCTGGAGCTTGGCATCTTTCAGCTGCTTCAGAACACTCTCATGGGTCGCCTCGTCCAGGGACTCCGAGAGCTTTTTGTTTTTCCGTTTGAGCTTTTCATTCTCGGCTCTGGTATTGGTGAAGGCCGTACTGTACTTTTTGAGCTGGGTCCGCATTTTCTCCACGGCCGGGATATAGCTGTCCAGCAGTTCGGAAATCTCGGCGGCCCGCTTCTTGCCGTTCAAGGGACCGATGCCAGCGAGCAGCTGGTCCAGCTTCTGGCGCTGCTTGGTCAGGCGGGTCATCTCCTTGAAGATACGGGGCGGGATATGGTCGCGGCCCGTCTGGCTGGCGCTCTCGCCGCGCTCCAGGTCGGAGTACTTGACGACCATGTGTTCCCAGAACTTATCCTGCCACCAGCTTAGTTTCTTTTTGTTGCCTACAATCTCCTTGGCACTGAGCCGGTTGTCTGGCGTCAGGGGGACAAAGGAAAGGTGCATATGGGGCGTCTTCTCGTCCATATGCACCACGGCAGAGATGATTGTTTCTTTGGCTTGATACTGCTCCAGGAAGTGGAGTGCTTCTTCAAAGTACTGCCGGATTTCGGGCGGCTTCTTGCCCTGAAAGAATTCCGGTGTGGCGGTGAATAGGACTTCCACCAGCCGGACACTGTCCTTTCGTGTGCGGCAGCCGGCGGCACTAATCTGTTGTTCGGCCTCGGCCCGGTAGCGCTGGGGCGGCTCAATCAGGTGGAAGTTATGCTTGCTGCGGGAAAGGTCAATATCCGGGTTACTGGCGTACTTCTCTTTTCTGCGCTCGTTATGGGCCTCGATGTTGGTGATCTCCGGCCCCTTGTATTTGGCGAAGCGCATGATGGCATATTGTGGTTGGCTCAATGGCGGCCCTCCTTATCATTCTGCGAATCATGTTGGTGACGGGCATAGTGAAGCTCCTTTCGTTCTGATGGGTGATTGCTTTCGATTACTGAAGTGGTACTGGACAAAATGTCCAGCACCAACTGAACCAAAATCAAGTGGTCAAAATGACCACTTGATCGTAAGGCTACGAACTGAGGCAAACGCACCCCAAAACCAAGTTACCACTTTGGTAACTTGATCCAACCTGTGCAGTACAGGTGTTTTTTGCCTGAACTTTAAGCGGATAAAGTGGCCGGATTTAAAATGAATCCGACCACTTTATCATGGTAAAGGATTGCGTATATGGCGCGTTTTGAGGGTTTCGCTATGTACGTGCGTACAAAGCTGGTACATGTACATAGCGAAAAGGTGAAAGTTTCCCAATACAATCCATTTTCAGGGAAGGTGGACATTTTGTCCAGCGCCAACTGAACCAAAATCAAGTGGTCAAACTTTAATCAGGTGAAGTGGTCGGATTCAAAATGAATCCGGCTACTTTGGAACCTTAAAGTTTCCATCGACTCCAAGTTGTCACCGTGACAACTTGGTCGAATCCGTGTGGTCCTGGTCAACTTGACTGGCACCACTTTAGCATCGTAAAGGATTCGTGTATATGGTGCGTTTTAGGGTTTTCGCTATGTACCTGCGTACAGAACTTGTACATACGTACATAGCGAAAAGGCCAAGTTTTCCCATATACAGAATTACCGGCCCCAGGATGAGGGAAGATGCCTCGATTCCTAGATAGCCCCATACGCGGCTGCCCATTTGACTGTGGCGTCGGAAAAGAGAAGGTGTACCCTGATTCGGGGTACACCTCCTTTTGTGTCTGGATGGAGCTGTGCCGGTCTTGTCAGGTGCGTAACGTTTCGTTACATACCTCCTTTTCATCAATCTCTGCCGGTCTCCCTCATCGCTTCTGACAGGCAACCGCTCATTTCTGAGGGCGCTGTGCCATCCCTTTCGGGCGCTCGCTCCGGGTGGAGGTCGTCGCGGTTTTGGCGGTGAGGACGATCATTCACTTATCTGTGAAGGCTATTATAGCAGGAAAATTCTGATTTCCTGATTTTTCCATAAATTAAAATAAAGGCCATCTGACAGCTATTTTTCCACGATCATGAACGAAATGGATGCATGTTCAAAATATCAGGATGATTCGTTTCCTCGACTCCATTCGACAGGTCGAATATGGTAAAATAAAAACCAATGGAGGTGAAGAAATGCGGACGAAACTGACCACGGGAGAACGACTCACCGATCTGAGGCAGGAGCATAACCTAACGCTGGAACAGGTATCTGAGCAGACCGGGATTGTAAAGTCCACCCTCAGCAACTACGAAAACGACAAAAAGCCGGATATCAACCTGGGGACATTGGAGAAACTGGCGGCGCTCTACGGCGTAGGCTTGGATTATCTGCTGGGTTTGACTGAAAACAAAAAACACTCAAAGACAAGTCTTGCGGACCTGCATCTGAGTGATGACGCAGTGGATGTATTGAGCAGTGGAAAGGTCAACAACCGACTCCTGTCGGAGCTGATCGCCCACCCTGAATTTGCCCGGCTGATGGCGGATATGGAGATCTACGTGGATGGCGTAGTGTCTATGCAGATCCGAAACCTGAACAGCTTGTTGGAATCCACCCGAACCGCTATTCTGGAGAAGTACCATCCCAAAGAGGACAACACCCTATTGACCCTAAAGGCTACTCAAATTGACGAGGATGAGTACTTTGCCCGCGTGGTCAGCGACGATGTGGAGTGCATCCTGAAGGAATTGAAACAGGCTCACAGCAAGGACCAGGGGAGTGCTGCGGCGGATGATGCCGCCTCGCTCAAAGAGTACATTGAAACCATTTCCGGGACAGAAGGCAGCGATTTCCAGAAATGGATTATGATTTTCTGTAAGCAAATTCGCCTGCCTTACAATAAGCTAACCGACACCGAAAAGCAGTGGCTGATTCAAATAAGCCGAAAATCAAGCCTCCTGAAAAGCGGGACCAGTCAGAGGGGAAAGCACCCAAGAAAGTGATAGGGGAGTACCAGACACAAGAGAATCCGCTGCGGCGGGGCTTTATATACCTTTGTTCCGCAGACGGCAAAAGGCTGGCAGCCTGTGCTTTTAGGCACAAACTGTCAGCCTTTCTTTGTCGCTTATGCTACCCTGCAGGGGCACCTTGTTGTCAGGAGACCCGGGCGGAACTGCCCCACGCAGCTGCCGTCTGCTGCACAAAGGTATAACACACTAGACTTTGGTTCCAAAGTCGTGTGCCAACAGGGATGCTGCTCGCCCCTATTGGAAACCCAGAGCCAAAGAGGGGACACCCCTCTTTGAAATCACCCCGGCCTTTTCGTATTCCAGATCAAGCATCGAATACGCAAAGCACCCAGCACCGGTCAATGTATTTTTCCGGTGCTATTCTGTGCGGGCGCTAAATCCAAATGGCCCGCACATCTCTGCCGATGGCAGAGGCATACCGTATGGTAGAAAAGGTGCCGCCATACTTGCGCCCATCATAAACAGCAATCACACGCTGAGAATGATCCACCATATAACGGTTCCGTTCCATGTAACAGGAGGGGATATAACTTTCACGGATCACAGTTACCCGGTCGCAAACAAGAAGAAGGCGTTGAAACTCCCTGTTGGGAGTTTGCATCCGGTCCCGGTAGGGGATGGCCGCTTCCAAAGACAAGGCCGGGTTGCGTTGCTTTTCCTCTGCTACGATAGCTGAAAACAGCAAGTCAGAGCCATCCGCAAAGCCTGAAATGAATCGGGTATGGCCGTCCGCAATCGCTGCCTGGATTTCTCGGTATAGGCTGTACTTGATAGCGTTGATTTTGCTCGCAGGTATGTCACGATGTCCGGTAACACAACACGTCTTTGAATCCATCTGGATGCCTCCTTTTGGTCTGCTTCCTGTATAGGCAATATTGCCTATAACACTTTATCTCCATTATAGGCAATAATGAAGATAAAGCAAGACCAGGATGGAGGGAAGCTGGATGATCTCATACGCTCCTTTATGGGAGACCATGAAAAAGCGCGGAGCCACCACCTACACGCTCGAGTTCAAGGGCGGGATCAGCAGCTCCTCGATACGAAGATTGAAAGCCGGCGAATCTGTGTCGACCAACACGCTGGACGCGCTGTGTAAAATACTGGACTGCGCACTGGATGAGGTCATCATATATCTGCCCGATAAGCAAACATAAAGGATGGAGCTGAAGCTTCATCCTTTTTTGTATATAAGTTATATAAAATTGCCTGCATCGCTGTTGTATTTGAACAAATTGCGTTGCTTACAAAAGCGTGATATACTTAATTTAAAATACTGATCGAAGCATGTCGAGTAGATGATAGACACGAATTTATAGGGCGATTTGAAGAATGGCTTTTGCCTATATAATTATTGGATTCTCTTGCAGAATCTGAATTCGATAGGAATGGCTTCAACAAGTAAGGGGAATTTTATATGAGTTCGCATGCATTAACGCATGTCTGTATGTGGTCAGACAATGGCTGGAAGAGGGTTACAGCAGAAGAAGCCGCCAGATTGCATCCAGGCGGAACGGTATCCGCTCGCAGTGGATTGTTTATGTGTGAATTATGTGGGCAGTACGTTTTGCTTACTGATGGTGCAATCCAAACACGCCACTTTAGACACAGTGCTTATGAAAAAAGTAAGAATTGTCCGGAGCGTATATTTGGCACTGGTTACTCGATCTCTTACAGTTCCCAAGAACATGATTTGCCAATTCGTATTACAGGCGTGTCTCCATCTTCATTCAGATTTGAAATTGGTTTGATTCGTGCTCCAATTGATTTACTCAGCGAAGATTTTTGTATAGAAATCAAGCCAAAGGGAGTATGGGGTGAACCTTATGTGTTTACAAAAGAACGGTTGAATAGCGACAGTATTACATATCTTCCTCTCGGTGAAAAACCATTCGAAAAATATACGCTCGAGCTTAAAAATGGCGGTGATCAACTGCGTGAATTTTGGCCGTCAGAGGTTAAAGGCATTGATCCAGAAGGAACATTGTTTGAAAAAACATCTGGCAAAAAGCTTACATATGATGCTGATGTAGAAATTGAAAAAGAATATTATTTGTTGAAACGTGGATATTTTTATAGGAGATCATATAACACCATACAAATCAAAGAGGTTTTACAGAAACGATTTGATGGGGAAACTTGGACTCTTTATGTGATTTGTGCATCTGCATTTAGCGAAGAAGCTGCCCGATTTTTTCTTGATTTTCACTGCCGTCTTACTGATCATCCTGTTTCTTTGCAACCAGTATGGCCATTAGTTGTCAAAGGTAATTATATAATAAAACATAGCCAAGACATTATGTATATGCTTGTTGAAGGCAATGTGGCAGCAGTTAAGACATTTCCTTTCGCGGTGGTTCGTCAACTAAATCATAATGATGCACAACTAAGACTATATGAGGTCTTCTGTTCTAGTAGGCAACAGTTAATATCAGCAGGACGCACGCAAGTTTTGCAATATACTTACTTTTGGAAGGAATCCCTTGACCAAGTAGGAACATCTCCAGAAATCTCTGTAACAGATCTTTCTGGGGTTAAAATTGCTCTTGGTGAAACTAATACACTACCAAACAACAAGACGCTGCTCTTTAAATCAATATATGATGGTGAGCTGATTGTTTCTAAAAATAACCGAGTTATAGAAAAGCGGATAATATTTGCGGATAGACAACTTGAATTGGATGACCTATCCTACGGTATAAGTATTCAAGTTGTCATTGGCCTTGATGTTATCTGGGAAATCGACTTCAAAAAACGACAGATTGAAATTTCAGACGATGAAGCTGAAATCCTGAAACAAATCAATAGCACATCAGGAGCATTTATTTCTACTCCTCATTCGTTGCGAAATATTTTAGCCGGTATGAGTCGTTATCCACGGGTATGTCAATGGATACGGAAATGTGTTAAAGAAGGTATCATCAACGAGCAATCCTACCGAAGATTGCAGAATATCTATCGAAATATAAATGCAAATAAATAGGGAGATAAAATATGGATTATATCGGACTTCTGACCAAAGAAGAAAAATCAACGCTCTGCGAAATTATTACAGGTAAAGATTTTAGGGAGCTTTTCAAAAGAAATGAACAAGATTTTTCAAAAATCCAAAAGGGATTTAGAGCTAAATCGTTGACAGATCAGCATGCTCTATCTATTGCTATAAACAATGTTGATAAGCCGTTTATATCCATGTGGGTTAATATAAGAGTAGAACGATGGCTGAAGGAAATCCAGGAAAATATAGATAGACTTGAAGGAGAAGGTTTATCTCATAGCGCTGCTGTAGCAGCAACAATGCTTGACTCCTTCTTTGTTGATCATGTTGATTTGTATTTTAAGCTCACAGGAAACCCTTTGGATGTAAAGGCATGCGCTAATCTGTACGACAGGATGGAAGATATTAAAACTGAGCGTGCAAAAGATTCTGAAACAGCTAATCGGATTAAAGCTCTGGAAGAAGAAAATCATCACCTATCCGATCAAGTTGAAGCGGCCCAACATAGTATTGATTCCATAAAAGCTGAGTGTGAAGAGAAAATTCAGAAAATTGAACAGGATAAGAGCCAATTATCATCCTTGTTAGCCGAAGCGCAAGCAAAAATTACTGAATTACAGACCGTTCCTAACTCTTTCGAGAGTGACGACGAAAACTATCTTGCGGAATTTGATGACACAGACACGTCTATTTTGCCTCCTACAGGTACAGATGAAGTTGTTTCTTTGTGTAGTGTGATTTCGGACTATAATAGTCAGAAATGGCTTATACGATATGCGGATTTGAACAATGACGGACACTATTATATTTTCCATAGAAACGAAGATGTTCCACCGTACTTTACAAATAGAGAAAAAATCTTCTATAAGGATGGACCTTCCAAAGACGATTTCTATGGTGTTTGGACTTGGTCTGCAGTTCCGAACGAAAATGATCCATCCAAGGATTATATACTGTCACGATATACCCCGGAGATAGAAGCCATTGAAGTTGTTATCTTTACAGAGGAGACAAGTATTAATGAGCTAATTGATCTTCTGAAAGAAGGAATAAATTACCAGCCTCACAGCCGAAGAACGATGTTTGCTATTGATACATCCAAAGGACAGTATATAGGTATTCTTTGTACGGCCAAAGAACTTAATACAGTTAACGAAAAAACAAGTATTTCCGAAGACTGCATTGTAGTGCCAGTGTATGAATTTGCTGATGATAATATGATTCATCTGGATAATGGCCTGATTTTTTATAGAAATGCCTTTGCTGGACTTCCAAGTAAACTTTATCATTTGAAGGGTCGACTTGATATTGTAAAGGATATCGTTTTCTCATCAATTTCATGGAATGCATATAAAGCAAGAGATATAATACGCGCAGAATATAGAACGTTCAAGGATTTCATTGGTGCAATTCCAGTTGATAATATAACAAACAAAATTGGCGTCACATGCCGCTGTTCCAATCCTGTGGCGAAAGAACTTCTAAATCAATTTTTGAATATAGTTTGGAAATACATTGATGGAGACAGTATAGAAGATGAAATCATCCGTTCGGCGATTTCTGCAAATACCGAACTTCAGGAAAAAACAAAGGCTCTAATTCGAAAAGATTGGGAAACAGAAAATGAAGGAGTCTTGGCCGAAGCTCATAGGAAACTAGATTCGCTGTATTCGGAGCTGAAGACTGCCACTCATAATTTATGCGAAATGCAAGACGCGTTTAGTAAAACCAAAGCAGAAAACGAACGGATTTCCGGCATCATAGCTGAAAAAGAAAAGCTGGCCGAAGATGTTGAAAGAGCAGTTAGTGAAAGAATTCAGAGGGCTCGCGAAAATGCGGCAGATTTTATTGCAAACATGGCGTTTGTTGGCGTACAACAAACAGGCGTGCAACAAACACAGCCTACAGGAGTAACAACTTCTCCTTCGATTAATACGACATTCGACCTCGATGCGGCTTCATATTGTGTGTACCCTGGATCTGAAAATCTTGATGATCTTGAAGTTCATCACTCTTGGGAAGATGTTATTAATACAACGATATATGAACTCTCAGAAGCAGGTGTTGCAGAACAATATAGAAGTGGACTTGCTGCTTTTCTTTGTGCTGCCTATATTGAAAAACAGCCGCTTTTACTTGTTGGCCCCAATGCAATTGACATTGCACAAGCTTTTAGCGCATCCGTAACTGCTCATAAATATGGCATGCTCTGCTGCGAAAGCAGCTATACCCGTCAGGCGGTTGAGAAAATAGGTAATGATGGTGAGGACATTGTAATCATAAACAATCTCCTTACAAGCGGTTGGATGAATAGACTACCAGAAATACTTGCCAAAAAGAAAATTCTTTATATAGCTACCCATCCATATGCAGAAGATATTCAGGTTGAACCCAAAAGTTTGTATGGCTTTATGTTACCACTGTTTACAGAGTTTTTTGTAGATAAAAAAGCTACTGGTACATACTTTGGTGGGTACTTTTCTGACGATTTTAAAGCTTATTCGGCAGCAAAGGGCACACATAGAGAACTGGCAGTCCTTCCTAAATTTGAATTGAGTTCATTGGTTAGAAACCAAATTAACAACCTTGTGACTACAATGCACAACATTTATCCTGCTGCTACAGTGGATGATGATTTCTTATTCGGTATTTTTCCTATTGCCTATGCTTCAATGGCGATGAATGAACTTTCAGAGGCAATCGCAGACCCTCAGAAAGGCATTGCAATTTCTGCTAATCTTAAGCGTGATCTTCAGTACGTGTTAGGAGAAACCTAATGGACAAGTATAACGGACTTCTCTCAAAAGTATCACGACAATATCACATTCTTAGAGGAACCCAGGAAACGGAGGATGAATGGAAAACCCGTCTTGTTTATAGCATCTGCGGAATGATGGCGTATGCTTCCCTCTGGGACGACACAGAAGAGCCCATCTCTATTGTGCACCTGAAAGGAAGAATTCGCAGCATACTTGGCAGTTATAAATCATTATATCCGGAACTATCTGGAACCTTGCCGTATACTTCTGAAGAACTTGAAGAGGAAATCACAAACCAATTCTTAAGCGCAGGAGTAGTTTATCACCGCCCAAATCGGATAGCACCATCGAAAAAACATGAAGAATACTTTGGTGGAGTTCTATTTCAAAGAGGTATTGCTTTGGATGATATCACCTGCGTATCTGGTATTGGATTTTATTCAAAGCGGGATGGTGGAGCACTCTCCCATAATATAAAAACAATGTTTGGCCTTGAACAAGAGAATTTACAAACATTGTGGCAAACGACACTCTCTGCAGCTTCCTGGGAAGCGAATCCATTGTTTGAATTTGGCACAGAGTATCTTCGCTTAACCTCTCCCTTTACCTATAGTTACTGGGTAAATGAACCGGACAAAACTGATGTAGTTTCAATTCTTCGAACCGGTATGAAGGGTTCACAGCTGTATTATCTTTATCGCTATGTTGACTCTGCACTGGAGGTCAGCCCACTTCCTCAATGGCAGGTGGAGAATTACAACTACAGAACACTCGCATGTGCCTGTCTGTCGAACTATGGAACATTACCGCCGATAGAGTACTTTGAGGATGGACCCTTAGTTCATATCCGTATGAATTATTTGCTTCCGCCACGCGAACTGGAGTTTTTAAAGTGCTACAGCTGGCCTGAGGTATGTACATCACTTCCATGTAATTTCAGGCGGAAGCTCTCCGTAGAAGTTTTTGCTGCCATTAAAAATATTCTATCTGATGAGGGATATGAATTCAAAGGAGGGATAACCTGATGCCCAATGGAGCTAATTCTGTCCATAAACAGTTGAGAACGGAACTAGAAAATTATATTAAGTCGCAGTATTTCGGAAAGTCCCCGATTCTGCTTTCGGCCCTAAACAATCATATTGATGATGAAGGATTGCTTTACCAAAGACCTTTTATTGAATCCTCTCCGGCATATGTTACAGTACAAAACGGTATTGAAACAGCATCCCTTGAGAATTGGATGAAAGAGTATTTCTTGCAGTTAGCAAAGGCTGGTATAGGAGTATTCCCTTCTCCGTTTGCTCACCAGATATCGGCACTTGAAGCGGCAACCAAAGGAGAAAACTTGTTTGTTTCAACTGGCACCGGTTCCGGTAAAACCGAGTGCTTTATGTGGCCTCTTCTTGCAAAGATGGCAGCTGAAGCAAGAAATTCCAAGGAGTCATGGGCAAAACGAGGTATTCGCACAATTATTATGTATCCTATGAATGCCTTGGTTTCAGATCAAGTTAGCCGACTTAGAAGAATGATCGGAGATCCTGACAATAAGTTTATCAAAATCTTCCGGAATACCTGTGGTACCGGGGTGCGTCGCCCTCAGTTTGGAATGTATACTGGCAGAACCCCATATCCTGGAGCTCAACCTTCCACTGAACAGGACAGAAAACTTGAAAGAACTTTAGCAAGAATGTCTTTCCCGCAAAGTGACTCTGAAAAAGAATTCTTCAATCGTCTTCTCAAAGAAGGAAAGATACCTGCAAAGGCGGATATGAATCAGTTCCTTCAAGGGCTGCATGATAGTAAGCATATTCCAAACGATGACGATGCAGAATTAATCACACGATTTGAAATGCAGCAATTCTGCCCGGATATTCTCATTACAAACTATTCTATGCTGGAATACATGCTATTGCGTCCCAGAGAACAAAAAATCTGGAATGATACACGCGAATGGCTGGCTTCAAACTGTGAGAATAAATTGTTGTTTGTTATAGATGAAGCTCATATGTACCGCGGTTCATCCGGCGGTGAAGTGGCATTACTGATTCGCAGACTGTTCCATAAACTCGGCATCAGTCGTGATCGTGTACAATTTATACTTACTACCGCAAGTATGCCCAACAAAAGCAAGCAAGACGTTGATTCTGTCATGAAGTTTGCAAATGAACTTACTGCTTCTGACACAGCAACTCGGTTTTGCTATTTAACGGGTGAGAGGGAAGTAATTGACGGGCAGTTAAAATATGATATCCCTGCTGAGCTCCTCTTAAATTCAGATCCAGGCCAATTTGAGGATAGAGATGAAGTAAAACTTTCTGCGCTTTTGTCATTCTGGGGACAAGTAGAAGGATTTGATCCTGGTATTACATCCTTAGAAGCAGTATGTAATTGGATGTACGAAAATCTTGTCTTTTATCGCCCGTTCCATGAGCTTATGAAGTATTGCCGTGGAAATGCAGTATCTCTGGGAGAACTTTCTTCTGGCATCTTCCCAAATCTTAATCCAGGGGATGCACTAAAGGCTGTTAGTGTCCTTTTGGCAATCGCTCCGCTTGCAAAAAATGTAAAAGGTTCTGTTCTTTTCCCTGCACGCATGCATATGCTTTTTAGAGGCATTTCTGGGGTATATGCCTGTGCAAATCCTAATTGTAGCTGTTCTCATTCGGAAGGTGGTCTCACTTTAGGAGACATTTATCTATCGGATGGCAATTTGGTTTGTCCACATTGTCACAGTGTAGTATATGAGCTTTATAATGATAGACGCTGTGGAGCATTGTTCTTTAAGGGATACGTTCTTGAGGATGATTCAGGACTGCATGGAAATGTATATCTGTGGCATTATCCTGGACAGTTAATGGACCGCAGAATGAAAGAAATACATCTGTTTATCCCAACTTCAGATTTTGAGTTGCCGGCAAAACAGGGCAAAAATGCTATACGGCCCTGTTATCTTGATGTCAAAAGCGGATTTGTTAATTTCACAGATGATTCGTCTGCCGGAAAACCGTGGATTAGAAAGCTATATTATTGCAACTATTCCGCAAAAGGCAGACCGCAAATTATCACGTTTCCAACTTGTCCGCATTGCAAACATCAGCTTTCTGCATCACAGCTCACTTCATTTAACACTCGAGGCAATCAGTCTTTCTTCAACTTAATCAAATCACAGTTTCAGTTGGAACCTGCTGTGCCAGGAAAGGATAACAATCCAGATCAGTTCCCCAACCAAGGACGTAAAGTTTTGCTGTTTTCTGATAGTCGCCAGCGGGCAGCAAAACTAGCTAGAGATATGTCAGAGGCTTCAGATATTTCTGCGGCAAGACAATTGTTTGCAATCGCGATCAAAATGATGGAAGAACAAACAGTTGAACAGTCGATGAATTCACTATACGACTATTTTTGTCTTGCTGCCGGTCAGCACCATGTTCAACTTTTTCACGCGCCTGAACGCACAAAGTTTGCTGAAGATTGCAAGGCTGCGCTGAATAACTATAATCGCTGTGTCAAACGAGGTCGAGCTTATACCCCGAGATTTACGATAGCAAACGCTTCTGTTCAGATGCAGGAATATCTTCTTCGTTTGTTTAGGTCAGTTTACAAGGAACTACACGCAGACCGTGAAACGGGCTGCTGACAACA
>ERZ1090868.579-NODE-579-length-20363-cov-6.873892_pt1 | contig 20363 bp, 17 predicted proteins | sample MGYA00478475_ERZ1090868 | MGnify/ENA primary metagenome ERZ1090868 (study PRJEB33644, sample SAMEA5815747) | chicken gut metagenome | biome: Chicken; feature: Gastrointestinal Tract; material: Caecum | place: Ireland | collected 2019-01-01 | study: A study of the...
CTTGACAAATATGCCCGCAAGATAACGGCGGCGCATCATAGGGCAAAACGGACACTTTCCGTCTGTGCCGAGCCATACGGCGGATGCGCCAAGAGGCTTTTCCCTACGGGAAAAGTGGAGCGACCAACACCATGCCGGAAAGCAAGTATGGCAGCTTGCGGGCGACGACACACAGACGGGCGATACTCCCTTATAGCCACAGTCCGAGCGTTAAAAGCGTCGCAGGCGATGGGTAGGGCCGCGTGAGAACCACGCGGGGGTGAAATTCCCGTGGAGCTGTGCCAACAGCCGTCCGTTTTCTGTCCCTTTCTCTACTAAGCGAAAGGGGGAATATTTTTGAAAGAAAGTAATCTCATACGATATAGTATGCAGCTTGCATTTCTAAACCAGCTATTAAGGAAGCAGCTTATTACCGACAAAGAGTATTCCCTTATCAAAAATCGCCTAATGAAAGATTACAAAGTCGTTTCTAATCTGCTGACTTGATTTGTACCCTTTTATGTGTTATAATTAACACTATAAAAGGAACACAAAAAGGAGGCCGCAGATGAAAGACGTAGAAGTGATAAAAGCGCGTAATGTCCTCTCTACCAGAGCAAGAACAAATCTGACAAAGAGATTGCGCGTTGCTGCGTATTGTCGTGTTAGTACCGATAGCGAAGATCAGCTCAATAGCTATAAGTCACAGGTGAAATACTATACCGATCTAATCAAAAGCAAACCTGAATGGGATTTGGCTGGTATTTATGCTGATGAAGCAATCACTGGTACACAGGTTACAAAACGGGAAGATTTTCAGCGGTTAATCAATGATTGCATGAATGGCGACATTGACATGATCGTTACAAAGTCTATCTCAAGATTTGCAAGGAACACGCTTGATACTTTGAAGTATGTGCGTATGTTGAAAGAGAAAGGTATTGCTGTTTTCTTTGAAGAAGAAAATATCAATACCCTTACGATGGACGGCGAGCTGCTTCTCGTTATATTGAGTTCTGTTGCACAGCAGGAGGTTGAAAATATCTCCGCTAATGTGAAAAAGGGCTTAAAGATGAAAATGCAGCGAGGCGAGTTGGTAGGCTTCCAAGGGTGCTTAGGCTATGACTATCACCCGGAAGATAAAACTATTACCGTAAATGAAGAAGAAGCCGAAATAGTCCGCTATATTTTCCGACGCTACACCGAGGGAGCAGGCGGTTCAGTAATTGCACATGAACTTGAAAACTTAGGGTATAAGACGAAACGCGGCAGTACCAGATGGGCCGAAACTACGGTTATCGGCATCATTAAAAATGAGAAATATAAGGGCGATATTTTGATGGGGAAAACATTTACCCTTGACCCCATTTCAAAGCGCCGGTTAGATAACTTTGGCGAAGAAGATCAATTTTATATCCGGGATCACCATGAGCCGATTATCTCCGAAGAAATGTTTGATAAAGCACAGGAGATATTGAAACGACGAGCAAAACCGCGTCGTTTGGGGACAGATGGAAAGCGTGAAAAATTCAGCCGGAAGTACGCTTTTAGCTGTATGTTAGAATGTGGATTTTGCGGCGGAACATTAACACGCCGAAGCTGGCATAGTGGTTCGCAGTATAATAAGGTCATTTGGCAATGTGTTACTGCAACTAAAAAGGGCAAAAAATTCTGCCCGGATAGCAAGGGCATTGCAGAGGAAACGATTGAACAGGCTTTCATCGAGTCTTACCGTCTGTTGTGCCAAAACAACAAGGATGTGCTGGATGAATTTATCGCCCGTACCGAAGAAACACTTTCGGGTAATAATGCAAGTAAGCAGTTGTCTAAAATTGAAAAGGACATTGCGGCATTAGAACATAAGCGGGCAAAGTTGGTAGATATGCGGCTTGAAGAAATCATTGACAAAGAAACCTATGAGCAAAAGTATTTTGATTTAAGCAGCCAGATCGACCAGCTTCAAAAGCAACGTGAGGATTTGCAGCAGTCCGCAGAAACAGAAAGCACCATGAAAAGGCGTATTTCAGAGTTCCGCAAGACGTTGGAGCAAAACGAAGTGTTGGACACTTTTGACCGCTATGTTTTTGAAAGCATAGTTGAAAAAGTGATTGTCGGAGGTTATGATGAAGATGGCAACAAAGACCCGTCCATGTTGACCTTTATCTATAAGACCGGCTTTAAGAATAGCGTGGACGGTAGCAATTTCAAACCACCGAGAAAGAATAGTAAAGCAGCAAAACAGCGCGCCGGTTTGTGTTCCCATACAACCGACGAGGCAAAAGAAACGTATTCCTATCATAGTGACGACACATATCGAGACGGTGGCGCTGCTGACAAAAGAAGAAAAAAGAAATATTCCTCACAAATAAACAGGCGGTGTGCACCGGTGCTTGCTCTGCGGGAAAATGATTCCGATAAGATGCTTACGGCTTGAAAGGAAAGATGCAACATGAATTTGCGGCAAGCATATCATGCCGTCAATGCAGTGTTGGATACGCTCGATTATGGCGCGTTGTTTGCGGGGTTTCATCGATATAAATGTGCCCTATATACCGGTTCCGAAATTTGTTTGGATGGGCAAATGATCCCTTATCAGGATGATTTTCGCGGAAATACCGCGCTGGAGTATGGTGGAGAACCTATAGCAATCTGGAACCTGGAAGCCGACCCCGTCGAGGATGCTGAGCTGTTGGCCTATTTCCTTGTGCATGAAATGTTTCATTGCCATCAAAGAGCGAACAACGAAAAACGGTATCCTTCGGAACTTGTTCTTTTGCATTATCCCGGCGATCTAGAGAACTTTCAAAAAAAGTATAATGAAAATCTTTATCTTGCCGATGCATGGCAAAAGCATGATGAGAAAGCCTTTCGGGCGTTTGCGCGGATACGCATGATGCGGATGAAGGCATACCCTGCGATGGTCCGACAGGAGCTTATGGTCGAAACCATAGAGGGCATGGCAGAATATGTGGGCCTGAAAGCGTTGCAAACCATCAACCGTGAGAAGTTTGCAGTTGTGGTGGAGGAGCATCTTCAAAAACTTCGTGCGCAAGACGGGTGCCTCTTCGATGTGCGTCGAAGCTGTTATTACAGCGGTGCGCTTTATGCGCTGTGCCTCGATCGTCTGGGAGGGAAGATCCAGAATGTTTTCGACGGCGAACAGACGGTATATGAACAAAATCCGATCAATGTTTCGGGTGGCAGTGCGGTTGAAATCAAGCAGTATGATTTTATTCCGCATCAGTATGCGATGGTGAGCGAAAAAAGGGAAAAACTGATTGCCGAATGCATCGGACAAGGGAAATATACCCCTTGCAAAGCATTGATTTGCGGATACGACCCGATGAATATGTTTCGTGTCGGCGATTTCATTTATTGCAAACAGTTCGTTTGTCTGGATGCTGGCGGAACCATTCAGACGGTGAACGCTACGGTTGTACTGCAATTGGAGGAAAACTCCGACCAAACTATAAGGGGCTATTACTGTGCCAAACAACATCCGTAAGCCTTACACAAAAAATACCCGCAAAAAACCGACCGGTGCGGCATTGTAGACATCCCCTCGGTACAGCCATAGGCAATGCCTGGTCGCTGATGCCGCTTGCACATACATCATAACCGTTCTGTGTGTTCGTACACAAACGGTTTCTTCTGTAAAAAATGCGACGTACAGTGTAAAATTTTTGCGAAGCCGTTGCCGCCCCGGGCAAAATCGGCTATAATGAAGCCGTGAGAGCTGTGACGGAAAAGGAGATGCCTATGTTCTGCAAACTGACCCCGGCGGAAGATGCACGGATGCGGGAAATCCTGCGCGGCGTGGCGGACGATCCCAACGCGCTGGTGATGCGGCAGTTTATCCAGCACGGTACGGTCACCACCTACGAACATTGCCTGCGGGTCGCCCGCATTGCCTATTGGCTCAACCTGCGGTTCCATTGCCGCGCCCGGGAAGCAAGCCTGCTGCGCGGGGCTTTCCTGCACGATTTCTATCTGTATGACTGGCATGCCTGCCGGGACATCACCCGCTGGCACGGTTTCAAGCATCCGCTGATCGCCCGTTACAATGCGGAAACGCTCTTTCAGCTGGATGAGACCGAAAAGAACATCATCCAAAGCCACATGTGGCCACTGACCCTGACCTGGGTGCCGCGCTGCCGGGAGGCGGTGCTGGTTTGCCTGGCCGACAAAATGTCTTCCACCTGGGAGACGCTGATGGAACGGCGCGGAGGCGGTCCCGTGTTGCAGCAACCGTAAACAGAATCAGGCAAGAGCTCCGGTAGAACCGGGGCTCTTTTTGTATAACAAGATAAAATTATCGAAAAACAATAAATAATCCTTGCAAAACAATAAACTCTATGGTATACTGAGCACAACCTGAAACGAGGGGAGAGACCTTGCATGAAGATCTGGCAATGGGACGACACAAAAAGCATTACGTTGACACGGTATGTGGTGGCGCTGGCCCTGGCAGCCAGCGCGATTATGACGGTGTGCGGCCCCTGGCTGGTCCGCTGGCTGGCGGACACCCACACGCTGGCCCATTCGGGCCCGGTGGTGGAGGCGGCACTGCTGGTCATGGGGTATCTGTGTGCGGCGCTGGCGCTGTGGATGCTGTGGAACCTTTACCGCTTTTTGCAGCGGCTGGAGCGGGGTGAAGTTTTTGTGCCGCAGACGGTGCAGGCGCTGCGGCGCATCAGCTGGTGCTGTACCTGGGCGGCGGTGCTTTGCCTGCCGGCGGGCCTGTGGGTGTATCTGCCCTTTGTGTTCCTGGCGGTGGCAGCCGGGTTTATGGCGCTGATTGTGCGGGTGTTGAAAAACGCCTTTGCCCAGGCGGTGCGTATGAAAGATGAACTGGACTATACCATCTGAAGGAGGTGCGCCGTTGTGCCCATTGTGGTCAATCTGGATGTGATGATGGCGCGCCGCCATAAGGGTGCCGGGCAGCTGGCCGAGGAAATCGGCATCACCCCGGCCAACCTGTCCATCCTGAAAAACAACAAGGCCAAGGCTGTGCGGTTTTCCACCCTGGAGGCGCTGTGCAAGGCGCTGGACTGCCAGCCCGCCGATCTGCTGGAATACGTTCCCGACGAGCAGTAAGCTCCGCCGGATGCACAATTGAACAGGAGGTTTTCCATGACCGAAATTCCCAAAGAGGGCGCCGGGCGTCCCCTTTATGAAAGTGCGCCCAAAATTCTGCCCGCGGTACCTGCGGCGCCCTACCTGTGGGGGGCTGTGGGCAGTTACCCGCTGGCCTACCTGTACGTGCGGCAGTTGCTGTTTGCCCGGAATTTTGCCAACCCGGCCCTGCCGGTGTTTGCGCTGCTGTTTGTGCTGGGGGTGGAAGCCATGGCCCGTGCCCTGCAGCGGCGGGGCAGCCGGGAAGCGGTGCGATGGGCCGGGTGCTGGCTGGTTCTGTCGGTGGCCATGCCCCTGTGGGGAGAACAACCGGTTTTGGGCAGCTGGCAGGTGCTGGTGTGGCATCTCCTGGCGGTGTGGTTCGTGCTGGCCCGCTGCGGGATGCTGGCCCAGGGTTGGACCGGCAGCCTGTGCTTCCTCGATGGTTTGGCAGGATTTCTCCTATTGCCTTTCGGCAATTTCTTCCGGCGGATCGGTACCGTATGGGGCGGGCTGCATTGCCTGGGACGGCAGCGGCTTAAGCTGCGCCAGACGGCAGTGGCGGTGGTTACCGTGTTGGTTACCACACTGCTCTGTGCGGTGGCCTGGGGGCTGCTGGCCGCGGCCGATCCCCACTTTGCGGCGCTGGGACGGGGCTGGACCCACTGGCTCAACCGCCTGCTGAGCAGTGAAAAACTGGTTTCCTACGTCGCATACTTCCTGCTCTCCCTGCCGGTGGGGGCCTGGCTCTACGGCCTGGTGGCCGGTTCCCTCCAGCGGCAGACACCGCCCTGCCCCGAAGATCGCTTCTTTGCCCTGCTGAAACCGCTGCGCTGTCTGCCCTGGGTGACTGCGAACGTGGCGGTGGGAGGTTTGTGTGCCGTATATACCTTATTCTTTGCCCTGCAGGCGGCGGAATGGTTGGCAGCGGCGCCTCTGGGACTCACGGCCCCCGTTGCTTCGGACTTTGCGGTGGACGGTTTCTGGGAGCTGCTGCGGATTCTGCTGCTGGACTTTTGCGTGCTGGGTGTTGTGCGTTTTTTGAGCAACCGTCCGATGCCCAGGGTACTGGCTGCTCTGTTCTGTCTCTATGGGGTGGCCTTCGCCGGGCTGGCCGGTGCCAAACTGGCGGTGTATATCCGGTTGTTTGGCTATACGCCCCGGCGTGTGGTGGCCGGGTGGTTTCTCTGCGTGCTGTCCGTCTGGGCGGTTCTGCTGCTGGTGCGGGTGTTCCGTGTGCTGCCGGCTGCATGCATCGGGCTGGCGGTGCTGGCGGTGAGTTTTGTGGTGCTCTCCTGCACCGATCTGGAAAGCCGCATCGTGGAGGCCAACGTACAGCGCTATGCCGCCGGCGTGGACGCCGCGCTGGATCTGGATGTATTGCAGGACTGCGGCCTGAACGCCTGGCAGCGGGGCCGGGACCGGGCCAAGGTGGTGACCTACACCCGCTGGCTGCTGGACGCTGGCTGGTTTGATGGCCGGAACATCCGGGACGTTCAGACGCTGTACGACCTGACGGGATCGTTCCGCAAAGGCAAGTCCCAGGAGGTGGAACTGGACGATACCCATCTTCTTTCCCTGACCTTTGATGCGGCGGGCCGCTGTACCGGGGCCGCCTTGACGGCAGCGGAAAACCGGGTATAATAAAACCGGCGGATGTGCGGTGTTGCCGTCCGACTGTTTCCTCCCGGAGGTACCCTATGTCCGATATCTACACCCGTACCCGCGCCCTGCTGGGCACCCCCGCGCTGGATGTTCTGCGTGCCGCTCATGTGGCGGTGTTCGGCATCGGCGGTGTGGGCGGCCAGGCTGTGGAAGTGCTGGCCCGCAGCGGTGTGGGCACGCTGAGTCTGTTCGACAGCGACACGGTGGCGGAATCCAACCTGAACCGCCAGCTGGTGGCACTGCATTCCACCCTGGGACAGTACAAGGTGGATGCCATGGCGGCCCGTATTGCCGATATTGACCCCGATACGGTGGTTCACACCCACCGGATGTTCTATAATGCCGATACGGCGCCCGCCGTGGATCTGTCCCGGTTCGATTATGTGCTGGACTGCATCGACACGGTTTCGGCCAAGCTGCTGCTCATCGAGGGCTGCAAGGCGGCGGGCACGCCGATCCTGTGCAGCATGGGGGCGGCCAACAAGCTGGACCCCACGGCCTTCCGGGTGGCGGACATCGAAAAAACCAGTGTGGACCCGCTGGCCAAGGTGATTCGCATCCAGTGCCGCAAGCGGCGGCTGGGCAAGGTGAAGGTGGTGTTTTCCACCGAGGTGCCGCTGGCCCCGCTGGCAGAGGAACTGCAGGAGACCCCGGCCAACGGCCGCCGTGCGGTGCCGGCCAGCAATGCCTTTGTGCCGGCGGCCTGTGGACTGGTCTGTGGCAGCGAGGTGGTCAAGGACCTGCTGCGCAAGGCTGGTGTCTACCGCGGCTCCTCCAACAGATAAACCATGCGCTTCCGGTGGGAAGCGCATTTTTTTGTGGAATTTTACAAAACGGACCGGGCGGATGGCATTGTATTTTATTCGGCAAAATGTTACACTATTCTTACTTATAGTGTTTGAATTTTGTTGCATACCCTGGGTAATGAGAGGTACTGTACAGTGGCTGATAATCGAAAGATCTACCGCAGCCCCGCGCGGGCTGCCAACCCGGCCCCCACATCGCCGGCCCCGTCCCCGGCTGGGGGCACCACGCCGCCGCGCACCGGAGCCCCCAAGCGCAAACGGCCCCGCCGCCGGCGCAGCCGCCTGGTGCTGGCTTTGTGCCTGGTCTGTGTACTGGTGGTGGCAGTGGTATGTCTGGTGTTGACCCGTTGCTCCGCCGGCCCCACCGGCCCGGTTACCGCCGATTTCGGCACCGCCGCGGCCGCCTGGCAAAAGAATGAGCTGGGGTATTATTTCAATGCCAACGGCGAAGCCATGCCTGCCGCCGTGCTCAAGGGCATCGATGTGTCCAAATTCCAGGGGGAAGTGGACTGGGAAAAAGCCAAGGCCGCCGGCATCGACTTTGCCATCATCCGTTGCGGGTATGGCGGTGAGTGGGACGGCCAGGAGGCGGACTGGGCCCAGGACGACGACCAGTGGCGCCGCAATGCCGACGAATGCACCCGTTTGGGGATTCCCTTCGGGGTGTATCTCTATTCCTACGCCACTACGGTGGAGGAAGCCCGCTCGGAGGCCGACCATGTGGCACGGCTGCTGGGGCTGGTGGCGCCGCCCCAGGAGGGATTGGCCGATTACACCGCCACGCCCTACCAGCTGTCCTATCCGGTTTATTATGACCTGGAGGACAAGAGCATCAGCGACATCTTCCCCGAGGAGATGGCTGCCATCACCCAGGCTTTCTTTGACCGTCTGGTAGAGCTGGGCTATACCGGGGAGCAGGGCATCTATGCCTCGCTGAACTGGGTGCGTGCCCGCTTCAGCGACCCGGCGTTCGATCCCTGGCGGGACAATCTGTGGATTGCCCGGTTCTCCAACTCGCTGGGTTACACCGGCACCTATGATATGTGGCAGTGCACCTACCAGGCACCCGGTGCCGACTACGGTGTCCAGAGCGAGACGGTGGATGTGGACTTCGTCATGCGGCCCTTCGCCTTCACCGGTCTGGCAGATCCGCTGGGCAAGAATGCCGAGCCGAAACTGGTCAACGATACCTACCAGGTGGAGCTGCACCTGGACGCCAAGGACGCCCGCGCCACCCTGACCACCAACCAGGCCTCGGAAGAGGAAGGTGGCCAGAAGGTCTACTGGCAGACCAGTGACGAAACGGTGGCCACCGTGGACAAAAACGGAACGGTCCGTGCCCGTGCCGACAGCGGCGAGTGCACCATTACCGCCACCTTGGCTGACGGCACCGAGAGCATCTCCTGCCTGGTGCGCATCGGTGATATCACGGTGCCGGTCTTTGCCACCGGCCAGCTGGCCGGCCAGCGGGACAACGGAGAGGTCAGCCTGGCCGACGTGGCGGCCCTTAAGGGGGCAGCGCCCGACGCCATTCTGCTGGACGCCGGCGGCAGTCTGCACGGCACGCTCAGCGCCAGTCTGACCGGCGGCATGGATATGCTCAGCAGCTTCTCGGCCGCCGGGTATGACCTGCAGGCCTTCGGCGCCGCCGACCTGGCCTACGGTATCGAGCGGCTGCGCAGTGACGCCAACATGGCCTCCGGCCCGTCGCTGGCGGCAAACCTGCGGGATGCTGAGGGCTCTGCCATCTTTTACCGCTCCACCAGCTGGAACCGCAACCGCATCACCAACGGCATGAACTATGTTCTGGAACGGGCCGGCTATAAGATCGGCTTCTTCTCGCTGGCCGACACGGCTACCGTCACCGAAAAGGTGGGCCTCGTCAATGAGGAAACCCCCATCGCCAACGATCTGGCCCAGACCGCCAGTGAACAGGTGGCGGCCCTGCAGGCCGAAGGAGTGGATGTCATTCTTTGCGTCGCTACCCCGGGTGTGGATGTGAGCGCTCTGCAGGATACCCTTTCCCAGCTGGGGGTGACGGCGGTCATCGATGGCGGCACCACCGAAAACCAGACCGGCTCGGTGCCGGTACTGGCGGCCGGGAATGCCCTGAATGCGGTGGCCCGGCTGGATCTGGTCTTTACCCAGGGCGGCAGCTGTCGGGTGGTGCTGAACGATGCCATCCCGGCCCAGACACTGACAGCCAACCGGGATACCTGGAACCGCTATGTGCCCACCGAGGAAACGGTGGCCAGCGCTTCCGATGCGGCCGATCCCGAAAAGGAACTGGCATCCGACGGGGCCGATCCCAGCTCGCCCACCGAGAGCGCCGCGGCGGCGGAGGCCTCCGGAGCCGAAGCCTACTTCAGCGCGGCAGCGTCCCTGGCGGAACTGGATGCCGACGACTCCAGCATCCTCAATACGCCGCTCTTCACCTATGCCCAGAACCCCGACGCCACCAAGACCATCAGCTACGGCAACTATCTGGCCACCCTCTATGAGGAAATTGCCGAGAATGACCGGGATCACTGGCCGGAAGGCTGGGCTGAGTCGGTGGTGACCGGTGTGGCGGGCGGTGTCACCGAACTGGAATACGGCGGCATCACCCGGCAGGCGCTGCTGGATTCGCTGCCTGCCACGGCACGGTTGGTGCTGGTTTCCACCACGGCGGAGGCGGCCCAGACGCTGATCGACAGCGGAAACGTCACTCGAACCTACCAGTCGTCGCTGACCGCCTGGGAGCCGGAGGGCGATACCGTATTGCTGGTGGGGGATACCATCACGCTGCAGGCCCTGGGCGAGGGCAACTACACCATCCTGCGGGATTACGGCGACCTGTTCTGGGATGTCCGTATGAATATCAACGACAACACCAACAATTTCACCGAAGACTTTGTCCTGCCCGAAGCGCCCACCTACGGTGTGGGCCGCAATCAGTAAAGGCAGGCTTTGCAGGGAGGCGAACCGAATGAAACTGACTTTTTTGGGAGCCGCACGGGAAGTGACCGGCAGTTGTACCCAACTGGAAGCGGCGGGCCACCGCCTGCTGGTGGACTGCGGCATGGAGCAGGGACGGGATGTTTATGAAAATGCGGACCTGCCCTATGCCCCCGGCACCTATGAGGCACTGCTGCTGACCCATGCCCACATCGACCACTCGGGCCAGATCCCTTACCTCTATAAGAATGGCTATCGAGGTCCCATCTATTCCACCGATGCCACCATGGACCTGTGCGGCATCATGCTGCGGGACTCGGCCCACATTCAGGAGCAGGAAGCCGAGTGGAAAAACCGTAAGGCGCAGCGCAGCGGTGCCGCCATGGTGGAACCGGACTACACCGTGGAAGATGCCGAAAAAGTCATGAACCAGTTCGTGCCCTGCCCGTATGGCAGCTGGCAGACCTTGTTTGAGGATGCAGGCGGCAAAATCGAGGTGCTCTTCACCGACGTGGGGCATCTGCTGGGCAGCGCCTCCATTTCGGTGCGGGTTACCGAGCCGGAACGGGAGCCGGAAGTCATTGTCTTCTCGGGGGACATCGGCAACATCCACCAGCCCCTCATCAAGGACCCTGCCATTCCGCCCTATGCGGACTATCTGGTGATGGAATCCACCTACGGGGACCGCAGCCACGGTCCGCGTCCCGACTATCTGGGGGAACTGACCGAAGTCCTGCAGACCACCTTTGACCGGGGTGGCAACGTGGTCATTCCCAGCTTTGCGGTGGGCCGCACTCAGGAACTGCTCTACTTTATCCGCCAGATCAAGGCAGAAGGCCGCATCCACGGCCACGACAACTTCCCGGTCTTTGTGGACAGTCCGCTGGCCAGCAAATCCACCACCATCTTCCGGGAAAACTTCATGGAGTGCTACGACGAGGAAGCCATGGCCCTGGTCCAGAGCGGCCAGAACCCCCTGTGGTTCCCCGGACTTTGCATCAGCGAGACCAAGGAACAGTCCATGGCCATCAACGGGGACCCGGAGCCCAAGGTCATCCTGTCGGCATCCGGCATGTGCGACGCCGGCCGCATCCGCCACCACCTCAAGTACAACCTCTGGAGGCCTGAGTGCACCATCCTGTTTGTGGGGTTCCAGAGCCCGGGCACCCTGGGCAATGTGCTGTTGGGCGGCGCCAAAGAGGTCAAACTCTTCGGGGATGAAATCCAGGTCAAGGCCAATATCCACCGGCTCAGCGGGCTTTCCGGCCACGCCGACCAGGATGGCCTGGCCAACTGGCTTCACGCCTTCCCCGAAAAGCCCAGGTTTGTTTTCGTCAACCATGGCGAGGACGCAGTGGCCGACCACTGGGCCCACCGTTTACAGGAGGAAGGCTATGAGGCGGAAGCCCCCTACAACGGTTCCGTCTGGATCGTGGGGGACGGCCGGGTGGCCTGCGCCGAAGTGGGCAACACCAAAAAGATTGTCAAGACGCCGGGGGTTGCCACGGTGCGCAGCAGCGCCGCCTACGACCGTCTGGTCAATATGGGCAAGCGGCTCATGGTGGTTATCCAGCACAACCAGGGCGGGGCCAACAAGGATCTGGCCAAGTTCGCCAGCCAGATCGCCAGCCTGTGCGACAAGTGGGACCGCTGAGCCGGCGCCCCGCAATTCTATCCATCCGAAGGAGGCATGCCGGTTTTGTGGCATCCGATCAAACATTATAAAACCATCCACCATCACAAAATGCTGGTGCTGCGGCACTGTTTTCGCTGCGGACTGTACTGGCAGGGACTTACCCACGATCTGAGCAAACTTTCGCCGGTGGAGTTCCTGGCCGGGGCCAGGTACTGGCAGGGAACCTGCAGTCCCAACAATGCCCAGCGCAAGGCAGAGGGGTACAGCGCGGCCTGGCTGCACCACAAGGGACGCAACCGTCACCATCTGGAATACTGGATCGACTATGCCCCGGACGGCGACCACGCCCTGGCCGGTATGCGGATGCCGGCCCGCTATGTGGCTGAAATGGTCTGCGACCGTATCGCCGCCAGCAAAAATTACAAGGGCGCCGACTATACCGACGCCACCGCCTGGGAATATTACGAACACAGCAAGGATCATTACATCCTGCATCCCGAAACCCGGCGGGAACTGGAAACCTGCCTGCAGATCTTGCGCGATCAGGGGGAAGATGCCTGCTTCGCCCACATCCGTACCCAGTTGCTGGGCAAAAGAAGGTAATAAGATAAGGATAAAGGGGACGCACCTGCGTGCGTCCTCTTTTTTTGAGCAAAAGAAAAAATGCTGTAAGGTTTTGGCCGTTTGTTCCGTCTGGATAAGCAGAAGCGCTTCCAAAACTTACAACAGGGAGGAATCCATTTGAATGACCGGGACCTGACCCGCCTGCTGCAGACCGACCCCGACGCGGGGCTGCGTGCTGCCATGCAGGCCTATGCATCGCTGGTCAAGGCGGTGCTGCTGCGCATCCTGCCCCGGGACCCACGGGATGTGGAGGAGTGTATGGCGGATACCTTTGTGTCCCTGTGGCGCCACGCCGCCCGGTTGGAACAGCAGAAAACGCCGCTGCGCCCCTGGTTGCTGGTAACGGCACGCAACAAGGGCATCGACCGGTACCACGGGTTGCGCCGTCATGCAGCCCTTTCTCTGGACGAGGAACTGAGCCGTACCCTCGGCGAGGTGGCAGCCTTTGACCGGGCGGCCTCCGACGCGGCCGACTGGGTGGGGGCACTGGTGGCGGCCATGGGACCGCCGGACCGGGAAATTTTTCTGCGCAAGTATTATCTGCTGCAATCCAGCAAGGAGATTGCCGCCGCCCTGGGCATGACCGAAGGTGCCGTCAACACCCGGTTGAGCCGCGGCAGGGAACGGCTGCGCCGTCAGCTGGAACAGAAAGGAGTGTGCAACCATGGGTAACCACGACTATGATCCCGATTTGCTCCGGGCGTTAGATGACCTTGACCTGCCCGGCGTCCCCGTAGAGAAAGGGGAGTGGGACCGGGTGCTGGCCTCCGCCCGGGGGCAGGTAAACGCAAAACAACCTGGCCGGAAAGCCCGGCGTTCCCGCCCGTTGTTGCGGCTGGTGCGCAGCGCGGCGGTGGCGGCCGCCGCCTGTGTGGTGGTACTGGGCAGCGTGAATCTGGCCAACCCTGCCTTTGCCGAAAGCCTGCCCCTGGTGGGCACCCTTTTCAGCCGCATCAACCGGGAGGAGGACACCCGCCTGCGCAGTGAACAGCTCAACCAGTACGCCCAAACGGTGGAACAGACCGCCGAAAGCGCCACCAGCCCCTATACGGTAACGCTGGGGCAGGTCTACCGGGATGAGGACTGGATGCGGCTGAGCCTGGTGCTGACGGCACAGGACGACAGCCTGGCGGGTTTTGACATCATCCAGGCGGATGCCGGCGGTTCGATGCCGCTGGATACCGCCGATGCCTCCGGCGCGCTGATCGGGGAACAGGGCATGGTCATCACCCAGGAAGGACAGGGCTGGTTCAGCCGGCAGGATGATCATACCTTTGTGATGGGCCTCAACTATCCCATGTTCCTCTATGAGACGGACGGTCCGATGAGCGGTCAGTCAGTGACGATGCATCTTCACGGTCTGGTGGCTTGCAATGTGGAAGTGCTGGAGGAAAAAACCAAGGAGTGGGGGGATTCCTATCAGCACCTTGCCTACCATGACGAAACCCCGCTGGATGGGGATTATACGCTGACTTTCACCATCCCGGAACCGGGCACCGAGGGCATACGCACTTTTGATGGCCCGGAAGCGCAGAACGGCATCACACTGCACAGCCTGACCGCTACACCCGCTGCCGCCAAACTGGACATCCAGGTGCCTGCGCAAGGCAGTATCCAGCCCAAGCTGACCACCGAGGACGGTACCCTGCTCAAACCGGAACGCGGGGAAGGCACACAGGTGGACGAGAATGACAGCAACAGCGATTATCGCTGGACCTACTATTTTGACACGGTGCCGGAGGACTGCCACAACGTCACCGTGACGGTGTATAACATTGTGGATTACGACGAGCCGGATGGTTATGAGGTTCTGGCAGAATTCACAGTGCCTCTGTCCTGAAAAAATCCTTGCCCGCAGCGTGTTTACTGCGGGCAAATTTTATTGACAAAGCGCCCCGCGTGTGATTGAATAGTACTTACTACAGCGGGCTGCTTCTGGCCTGCGTATTTATAGAAGGTGGAAATTATGGCAGAAGAAAAACGCAAACGGATTCTTTCGGGCATTCAGCCCACCGGCACGCCCACGTTGGGCAACTACATCGGTGCGGTGCGCAACTGGGCCCTGTTGCAGCCGGATTATGACTGCCTGTATATGGTCGCGGACCTGCATGCCCTGACGGTACGCCAGGTTCCGGCGGATCTGCGCCGCCGCACCCGTGAACTGGCCGCCCTGCTGCTGGCGGTGGGCATCGACCCCCAGAACCACGTGCTCTTTGTGCAAAGCCACGTGCCGGCGCACTGCGAGCTGTCCTGGATTCTGGCCTGCAACACCCAGTTCGGTGAGCTTTCCCGCATGACCCAGTTTAAGGATAAGAGCGCCAAACACCCTGACAACGTCAACGGCGGCCTGTTCACCTACCCGGTGCTGATGGCAGCCGATATCCTGATCTACAACGCCGACCTGGTGCCGGTGGGCCAGGACCAGACCCAGCATCTGGAAATTGCCCGCAACATTGCCAACCGGTTCAATGGTGTCTACGGCGATACCTTCACGCTGCCGGAAGGGTATGTGCCTGCTTCCGGTGCCAAGATCATGTCCCTGGCGGAACCCACCAAGAAAATGAGCAAGTCGGATACCAACGTCAACGCCTTCGTGCTGATGACCGACGACAAGGATACCATCGTGCGCAAGTTCAAGCGTGCGGTCACTGACTCGGACGGCGTGGTTCGCTTTGACCGCGAAACCAAGCCCGGCGTTTCCAACCTGATGGCCATTTACGGCACCTTCACCGGCAAAACCAACGAGGAAATCGAAGCTGAATTTGCCGGCAAGGGCTATGGCGACTTCAAGCTGGCGGTGGCGGAGGTTACGGCCGATGCGCTGGCCCCTGTCCAGGCGGAATATAACCGCATTCTGGCCGACAAAGCCTATGTGGACGGCGTGCTCAAGGATGGCGCGGCCCGGGCTGCCCGGATCGCCAACCGCACGGTCAGCAAGGTCTACCGCAAGGTGGGCCTGCTGCAGCTGGACAAATAACGCGCACCAGCGCAAAACCCTTGACAAATTGGCTTTGAGCCGATATAATATCTAAATTGGTGCGGCTCATTTTGCGGGCCGCACAACTTTTACTATCGCGTAATGTTAGGAGAATCGAGCATGGCTAAAGAAGTCGTCGTTACCCGTGAGGGTTACCAGAAGCTGGAACAGGATCTGAACGAACTGCGCACCGTCAAACGTAAGGAAGTGGCGGACAAGATCAAGGTCGCGCGCGGCTACGGCGACTTGAGTGAGAACGCCGAGTACGATGCCGCCAAGGAAGAACAGGCCATCGTGGAAGCCCGCATTGCCGACCTGGAGGCTACCCTGAAGGTTGCCCGCATCATCGATGACAGCGAGCTGTCCAACGACACCGTCTCCATCGGTATGCGCGTCAAGATCCTGGCCGAGGGCGATGACCCCGAGGATGCCGAAGAATACGATATCACCGGTTCCACCGAAGCCGATATGAACCAGAACCGCATCAGCGACGAGAGCCCGGTGGGCGCTGCGCTGATCGGTCACAAAGCCGGCGACGAAGTGGACGTGACCCTGCCCAACGGCAACATCATTGTGTACAAGGTGCTGGCCGTTTCGCGCTCGAAGTAAAACAAGGCAGGGGCGGGGATAACCTGCCCCTTTTTGCATAAGAAACAGAAAGGAAGATCTCCCATGGAGCAGAACAAGCCCCAGACCGAGCAGGATCTCACCCAGCAGGCGGCAGTCCGCCGTCAGAAGCTGGCCGACCTGCGCGCCGCCGGTCATGACCCCTTCGTCATCACCAAGTATCCGCAGGATGCTTATTCCGCTGACCTGAAGGCCGAATTTGCCGACCTGCCCGCCGAAGCCGAAACCGGCAAGGTGGTTACGCTGGCCGGCCGTATGATGTCCAAACGCGTCATGGGCAAGGCGAGCTTTGCCCATCTGCGGGACCAGAAAGGCGACATCCAGATCTTTGTCAAGCGGGATCTGTTGGGGGATGAAGCCTATGCGGCCTTCAAAAAACTGGACATCGGCGACATCATCGGCTGCAGGGGCGAAGTGTTCCGCACCAAGATGGGCGAAATTTCCGTGCGTGTCAATGAGCTGACGCTGCTTTCCAAGAGCCTGCTGCCCCTGCCGGAAAAGTTCCACGGCCTCACCGACCGGGAAGCCCGTTACCGTCAGCGCTATGTGGACCTTATCGTCAACCCGGATGTGAAGCAGACTTTCATCAAGCGCAGTGCCATCCTGCGGGAACTGCGCAGCTTCCTGGACGGCAAGGGCTTCCTGGAAGTGGAAACCCCCATCCTGACCCCCTTCGAGATCGGTGCTTCGGCCCGGCCCTTCCTGACCCACCACAATACCCTGGATATGGATATGGTGCTGCGTATTGAGACCGAGCTCTACCTCAAGCGTCTGATCGTGGGCGGCATGGACCGCGTTTACGAAGTGGGCCGAATTTTCCGCAACGAGGGCATGGACCCCAAGCACAACCCTGAGTTCACCACCATCGAACTGTACCAGGCCTACACCGACTACCACGGCATGATGGACCTGGTGGAAGAGATGATGAAGACGGTGGCCCAGAAGGTGTGCGGCACCCTGCAGATTACCTATCAGGGCAAGGAAATCGACCTCTCCCACTGGGAGCGGATGACCATGACCGAGGCGGTCAAGAAGTACTCCGGCGTGGACTTTGACGCTGTGCAGTCCGACGAGGAAGCCATTGCCCTGGCCAAGGAACATCATGTGGAACTGCCGGAAATCCCCACCAAGGGCGCCATCCTGGCCGAGTTCTTCGATGCATTCGTGGAAGAAAACCTCATCCAGCCCACCTTTATCTATGACTACCCTGTGGAGGTCAGCCCGCTGGCCAAGCGCAAGCCCGGCAATCCGGCCATCACCGAGCGGTTCGAGTACTTCATCAATGCCACCGAATTCGGCAACGCCTTCAGTGAGCTGAACGATCCCATCGATCAGAAGGGCCGTTTTGAACGTCAGGTGGCAGAGCGCAAGCAGATCGACCCGGACAGCAAAGCCCAGGTGGATTACGACTACGTCACTGCCCTGGAATACGGCCTGCCCCCCACGGGCGGTCTGGGCTTCGGCGTGGACCGTCTGGTCATGCTGCTCACCGACTCCGCCTCCATTCGTGACGTGCTGCTCTTCCCCACGATGAAGCCCCTCGACTAAAAAGCATTGATTCTACGCCTTTTATCAACCTGATTTGGTGGATTTGACACCACATTGACACCAAACTTGTGCAGAAAAGGCTTTACAAAAAAGCAGAGAGTTATCCTCTTACGGATGACTCTCTGCTTTTTGTTTATGTGGTTGTGGATTTCTGTGCGGAAGTGACGAGGTGATACCATTCACAATTTTTACATTCCGGCAGGTCACCGCAGGCAGGTACGCCGGTGTCAGGCTCATCGGGGCAACTATAATAATCGTATTTCAAGTCCATTTGTACATCCCTCGGATTAAAAAGTGCATTATAAAATTTGCCTACTCTCACTCGGCTGCTATCTCTGTTTGATGATTGCTTACTCGACGAGTTCCATCTTCTCCATGCAATCGCCGCACAGGATGTTGCCGACCTTGGTGGCTCGCACACTCTGGTGGCAGATGGGGCAGATATATTTGCGGGTGCTACTGGGCTTCCGGGTTTTGGTGGCGGCTCCGTTGCTTGTCCCTTTGGGCAGTGTCCCGATTACATCCCACAGGCTGACCGCCTCGCACATCTGAAGGTCTTGCCAGCCCTGTTCTTCTATGAAGTCCAGAAGAGGAAGTCCGGGGCTGGTAATTGTCCAGCCATATTTCGGATGTTTCTCAACGCAAAGCCCGTGGCTTTCGGCAATTTCCTTAAACTTTCGATTGTGGTAGAAGTTTCCGGAGCCGCTGGTATCTTTGATTCCATTTTCAGTTGCAAAGCAATGGCACATCTCATGCAAAAGTGTGGAGCAGGTTTCTTCTATTGGCCTGCTAAGGGTGGCGCTGCTGATGTTGATTTCGTACCGCCGTTCATCACCCGCCTGCCAAACCTTATTGCAAGTGAAATGCCCATAAGTGCCCACGGTCTTTTTTAGGCTGATGACCACTTCGGGAAGCTCCCCGTTGAAAAATCTATCGTTTAGCAAGCGGTACATTTTTTCAAGTTGCCCAGCAACGCGGCTAGTCTTTACAGTCTTTTTCATTTTGAAAACCTCTCTTTCAAAGTTCACTTTTAATCGCCTTTGGCGGGGGTGGGAATCATTGGCCCCAACCGGCGACCAAAAAGAGAGGCAAATAGAGACTGTGGCAAGGGGAACGTGGAATACCGAAGCTGAGCGAGGATATGCCGCGAAAGCCCCTTGCCTAAAGGCGAGAGTTGCCCATAATACTGGGCGCGGTTGGGACAATCCCCCGTCGTTCCCCAATTTGCGCCGGATGACGGCGCAAAGTCCAAATCTACCTAAATAGCCCAAAAGTTTGAACTTTTGGTGCGTAAAAGCGGCCCCGCATAAAACAAGTATTTGGGCCGCGTCAAAACTTATGACGGTGCAGGAATCCGAGGCCGCGGGCATCGCCTTCGTGCACCAGGAACTGAACCTTTTCAACGACCTGACGGTGGCGGAAAACCTCTTCCTCACCCGGGAACCGGTGAACCGCTGGGGCCGCATCGATAAAAAGCGGATACACCGGGAAGCCGCCGCCCTGTTTGACAGCATGGGGGTGGAGATGGACCCCGCCGAGATGGTGGGCCGCCTCAAGACCAGCCAGAAACAGCTACTGGAAATCGCCAAAGCCCTGTGGGGCAAGGCAAAACTCATCATCCTGGACGAGCCCACCACCGCCCTCAACACCCGGGAGGTGGACCACCTGTTTGCGATCCTGCGCCGCCTGAAAGAACAGAACGGCACCTCGTTTCTCTTCATCTCCCACAAGATGCCGGAGGTCTTCGCCTTTGCCGACCGGTACACCGTGCTCAGCAACGGCCGCTTCATCGCCGCGGGGGCCATCGCCGACACCACGCCGGAAAAAATCGCCGAGCAGATGGTGGGCCATCCGGCAGGGCAGGGGGCGCAGTACAGCCCCCGGCCCACCGGCGACACCGTACTGGAAGTGAAAGACCTCACCGGCCCCGGTTTTGCCGACGTGAGCCTGACTGCCCAAAAAGGGGAGATCATCGGCCTCACCGGCCTGCAGGGGTCGGGCAGCAGCGAGTGGATGCAGGCGGTGTTCGGGGCGCTGCCGGTGCAGTGCGGTACCGTCACAGCTTTCGGCAAGGCGGTCAAGCCGGGGTCCATCCACCGGGCCATGGCGGCAGGCATAGCCATGCTGACGGGCAACCGCAAGGAAAACTCGGTCATCCCCGACCTCGACCTCATGGACAACCTGAGCCTGGCGGAACAGACCCTCTCGGCCCGGAATTTTCCCATCCACAACAAGGCTGAACGGGAAAAGTTTGACCATTATAAGGAGATCCTGCGCATCAAGGCCCGGGGAACGCAGGATGCCATCACCTCACTGTCCGGCGGCAACCAGCAGAAAGTCTTTCTGGCCCGGTGGCTCAACACCGGCGCGGGGATTCTCTTGCTGGACAACCCCACCCAGGGCATCGACGTGGGCGCCAAGGAGGAAATCTATGCCCTCATCCTGGAAC
>ERZ1090868.580-NODE-580-length-20362-cov-7.684739_pt1 | contig 20362 bp, 17 predicted proteins | sample MGYA00478475_ERZ1090868 | MGnify/ENA primary metagenome ERZ1090868 (study PRJEB33644, sample SAMEA5815747) | chicken gut metagenome | biome: Chicken; feature: Gastrointestinal Tract; material: Caecum | place: Ireland | collected 2019-01-01 | study: A study of the...
CTTCATTCCCTTCAGGACCGCATCAATTTTTACCGCCTCGCTTTCTTTCAAGCCGGATGAATTACTTAATTTCAGCATGAATTTCTGATGTAACAGCGGAGCCCTTTCATCCATTCTCATGGCGACAAGTGTTTTAATACTTTCATCATTTATAAGATATTTTAGCTGCGGTGATATTGGCTCATGTCCGGGGAACTTCATTTCCGCCGCAACTTCCACTGTCGAAAACTTTTTATCAGAACAATTTTGCTCCTTTTCACCGGCTGCCAAAGACTGTGCACGAACTTTTGCATTTGTCTTTCTTTCAGAAAGAGACATTTCCTCTTCCTTATATGTGACCTTAAAATGCTTCGCGCCAAGGTCCTGCGCTAGTTTCTGCAATTCATTTATACGCACCAGTTTTAAGTGACTGAAATAATCGTTCAATGCAATATAAGCATTCCTGTCACTTGGATCAATATAGTAGAATTCGCTCTCACGGTCCGGATAAAATGTAAGTCCAAATGCATCGATCGAATCCTGAAAAATATTCACGACACGGAGTCCCTTCTGATTAGAAATAAATCCTATTGATCCTTTACACACATCGCTTTCTGCATGCTTTTTATCCCGTTCGGTTACTCTTATAAACCTGGACATAAAAAAATCTGTATCTTTTAAAGTATCTGCAAAGATTGGCTGTAAAGTCTTTAGTTCCAGTATACGCGCTTTTTCCTCTGCTGTCTTCTTTACTGCCTGCGTTCCCTTTTTCACTGTATTCCCCACAGATTCCGCAATAATCGAAACATCTTTCAAATCAAGCTTTCCATCTTCATTCTGATCAGCTATATGAATTGCCACATCTTTTGATTTCCCCAATAAATCTTTTGCATTTTTTCCCACGTCGGAAACAAACTCTCCGAATTTCAATTTTCTCTCCATCTTCTCCTTAGGGCGCCGTTATCTCACCCTTCCCCTTTCTTCCTGCATTTTCACTAAACGCGGCGTTATCCTTTATTTAAAGTATATCAGGCGTCGATACACAATTCAATCTACACACCGTCAAAATCCAGGGTTATTTCTTCCACATACCCTCGTAATCAATAGGCTTCGGCATCCTCTTCCACACTTCTCAATAATAATCTCCCAAAAAAAATCCTCCTGCAGACATCGTTGTTTACAATATCTGCAGGAGTTCAAAAGCTGTGACCTTTTATCATATATTTTACAGCCGATCACTCAGCCTCTCCGCTCTTCTCCGCCGGCTTCCCGGGAGTTTTCTTATGTCCGGGAATCCTCGCGGAAATCTTCTTAGGCATATCTTTCGGTACATTTACCTTTATTCCGAACAGCATCTGGACAAACCAGATCATAAACAGCAGCACCAGGATCGGGATCACACAGGCTGTCACCAGCATCACAGCGATCGTTTCAATAAAATGATTCAGAAGCGTTTCGCCTTTTTCCAGAAGCCCCGTCACGCCGTCTTTGATCTTTGACAGAGCCTGCTCGATAATATTCCCATCGGAATCTGTGCTTTCACCTATTTCATCCGTTATGTCCTCTGCTTCTTGGATCGTTGTTTCCATGCTCACATCGTACGTCTCTTCTTTTCATCCTTTGTTTTACATACAACCAGTATACAATAAACTGCCCTGTAAATCAAAACTGTCCTTTTTCTCTGCAGACTGATCGGGTTCTTACTTATAAATAGAAGAAACGGACATATTGCCCACCACAATACGCCCGTTTCCTCAAGGCAGCTCATATCCGCTGTCCAAGCTTCTTTCCTGTCCGGTCAGTCTCCGCTCATCCTGCCTGTTTGATCCCCAGTTTTATCTTTGCAGTATCCGTTATGATATCCGCCACTTTATCAAAATCAGCCATTGAGCTGTCTATCAGCAGATGCCGGTATTTATTGCTGAAAAACTTCTGTTTTGTATAATGCCTGTAAAAATCCTCGCGCGCCTTATCCACCCTGGTCAGATAATTATACGCTTCTCCCGGATCATCCAGGTTCAGCTCTTCTTTACAATTGTGCAGTCTTTTATCGATCGGTGCATAAATAAATACGTTCAGCATATTCTCATCGGAAATTCCATATTCCCGCAGGACATAATCTGAACATCTCCCGACAATAACACAATTTCGCGATAGCGCCAGATCGACCATTACGCTCTTCTCCATTTCGAAAAGAGCTCTTTTCATATTTGAATTTCCTTTTCCCAAAGGATACATCATTTTGTCAAACGGCGAGGACAGCTGACCGTCAAACGCCGACAGTTTTTCAATATCCCCCCGCATTTCTTTGACAGCGAGTTCAATAATATCCCTGTCATAATATTCATACCCAAGGTTATCCGCAACCTTCCTTGCAATTTTACGTCCCAGGCTTCCGAACTGTCTTGTTACGGTGATAACATTATATGCCATAAACACACTCCTCCCTGATCATTTCTCTGATATAGCTCTCTATCTCTTCACTGCTGCTTCCCAGGATCCTCACTGTCTGCCCCTCCACCGCTCTGGTGACCGCGGACAGCAGAGTATCTCTCTCGTGAAGTAAAATTTCTTTCCATCCGTAAAAATATGCCATCCCCTGATGAGTATACCCCTCAAAATATCCGATACCATTGATCCGGAATTCCTCCGGTACAAGCCGTGTGTTATCCGCAAAGACGGGTTTATCATCTTCATAAACAACTGTCCTGGAATGATATTTACGAAAATCAAAACGCTCTCCCATGGCTTTTCTTCCGCAGGCCAGTATGTCCTGCATGGCAAAACGCGCTCCTTTCTCAAGGTAGATCTCATTTCTTCCAAGAAACTCACTATCAGCAAACGGTATTACAGGACACGGCAGATAACACAGAGACGCACCCTTTTCAACTCTGATTTTTACTTTCTGCTCGGCCCGCCCTTTCTCCATTCTAAAGAGCTTCGTATAGGACTGCCCGGTAATGATCACGCTGCTTCCGCTGCGGATATTGAATTCCATTTCGTGGCTGTCTCCCTCGAGAATTCCTGCGGATGCCTGCATGATCATGATTTCCGCTCCGCCCCCTCTTTCAAACGGCTTTGTTATCTTAAAGGGCGATGTAAAAAAACTATCCTTCACGACAGTCCTTCCGTTTTCCTGAGCCGTTTCTATATACAGCCTGCCCATCACATCCCCTCAAAGAGCACATCCCATCTGATCCAATTGATCACTTCATCGACGCCTTCCATACTCATAAGGTTTGTGAACAGAAACGGACGGCCCCCACGCATCCTCTCTGAATCAGATGCCATAACCTCCAGGCTCGCTCCCACCATCGGCGCGAGATCCGTTTTATTGATCACCAGCAGATCTGATCTCATAACCCCCGGTCCGCCCTTCCGCGGAATTTTTTCTCCCTGCGCAACATCGATCACATAAATCGACGCATCCGCAAGATCCGGGGAAAATGTTGCGCTCAGATTATCTCCGCCGCTCTCTATGAAGATGATCTCTACATCAGGGAATTTTCTGGTCATTTCCTCCACAGCTTCCAGATTCATGGAGCAGTCTTCACGGATCGCCGTGTGAGGGCACCCTCCTGTCTCGACTCCTATGATCCGCTCCGCGGGAAGAGCAGAATTTTTGATCAGAAACTCAGCGTCCTCCTTTGTATAAATATCGTTGGTCACAACACAGATGCTGTATTTTTCTGACATTTTTCGTGTAAGACGCTCTATAAGTGCAGTTTTTCCCGAACCTACAGGACCGCCCACACCGATTTTTACATACGACATTTTCAGTTCTCCTTATGAAATATATAATCTTGAAAATAAGTTTTCATGCTGCATGGAACGTATATCAAACCCGCATCCGGAAGCTCCAAGCTCATCCATCTCCATCGCCATCGACCGTCTGACCGCATCCGGGATTTTCTTTTCAACGTCATACAGTGCCTTCTGCCCGTCCAGCTGCCTGAGCGGAACCAGTTTGACGGCATGATTGGCCATGGACGACAGGATACTGTAACAGTACAGCTCCAGCGCCTCGGACAGATCCACTCCCGTCTCTTTTATGAACAGTCCCATTGCAATACAGTAATGCCCGCTGCACTCTCCGCTGTCGATCTGCTCCTTATACTGCTCAAGCGCCGGGTAATCGTCAAGCTCTGTGTGCAGCTTCAGAAACCTGATGCACTGTTTCACACTCCCGCTCCGTATTTCAAACGGGGCTTTCAGAGCACTGCATATCCTATCCAGCTCCCTGACATCACATCCTGCATATGCCTTTGCCGCAAAGGCAAGGTCATTAAACGTAAGCATATAGAGATAAGACTCCAGATGCTCTTTCAGCTGCTCCCTGCTGCATACAACATTTTTCTGTACATATGTCTCCATCCCGTTTGACAGGGTATAACTTCCGATCGGGAACAGCGGATCAAGGCTCTGAACGAGCCTGATGAACTTACTATCCATGATGATGCCCTTCATGTGTATGGCCATGTCCGTCCCGGTGTGCATGGCCTCTGCATTCCGTGTAATCTGTGAAACGCTCCACTACTTTTTCTGTCTTAAATCCTATCCTTGACAGATATTCATATGTAGGAGCATCATAAGGGATCTTGACACAGTCCGGCTTAATAGATAGAGAAATATGACGGTTCCCGATCTCAAAACACAGCCGCCCCATTTCTACCATATCTGACACCGTGATCTTTATCAACTCACATTCTGCTATCTCGACTGCGATAATGCTTTTTTCATCCTCATACAGGATATCGCCGTCATTCAGAGGCCGGTCAGGCCGAAGACCGATTTCTACACCTTTTTTCGAAGTCTTCTTCAGGATTTTTTTATCACGTTCAAACCATTCTATGGAAACAGTATCAACCTCTTTTTCTGTTTCATGAAGGCTTCCCAGAATTTTATCAACGACCATTCTTTTTCACATATCCTTTCCTGTATTAAAACAAATAGTACCTCTGTGTCAGCGGCAGTTCCTGCGCCGGCTTACAGGTTATTTCTTCTCCGTCAACTTTCACATGGTATGTTTCCGGATCGACCTGGATATCTCCGGTCCTGTCATTAAATTTCATGTCCTTTTTCGCAATGTTCCTGCAGTTTTCAACCGGAAGGACTGTCCTTGAGAGCCCGAGCCTTTCCTTGATTCCGCTTTCCGCCGCGGCCCTGGAGACAAATGTAATGCAGGTACGCTTACGGGCAAGCCCGTGCGCACCGAACATATTCGTATAGACAACGGGCTGCGGAGTCGGGATAGATGCGTTCGCATCCCCCATTTTTGAGGCTGTGATAAATCCGCCTTTGATGATCATCTCGGGTTTCACGCCGAACATAGCAGGTTTCCACAGGACAAGATCAGCGAATTTCCCGGTTTCTACTGATCCGATCTGTTCTGCCAGTCCGTGTGTAACAGCCGGATTGATCGTATATTTTGAAATGTACCTTTTTACCCTGAAATTATCATTTCTGCTGCAGTCCTCAGGCAGGGGACCTCTCTGATCTTTCATCTTAGATGCCGTCTGCCACGTCCGGGTAATGACCTCTCCCACTCGTCCCATTGCCTGGGAATCGCTGCTCATCATAGAAAAGATCCCCATGTCATGCAGTACGTCTTCTGCCGCAATGGTCTCTGGGCGGATGCGTGAATCCGCGAAGGCGACATCCTCTTTTACTCTGCTGTCGAGATGATGGCAGACCATCAGCATATCAAGATGCTCATCTATTGTATTGACTGTATAAGGCATCGTCGGATTGGTAGACGACGGCAGGATGTTCGGGAACGCAGCTGCTTTTATAATGTCAGGAGCGTGTCCCCCGCCCGCCCCCTCTGTATGATAAGTATGGATCGTCCGTCCTCCGATCGCATTGATGGTATCCTCGACAAATCCCGCCTCATTCAAAGTATCCGTATGGATCGATACCTGTACGTCGTAATGATCCGCTGCCCTCAGCGCCTGGTCGATGTCCGCCGGAGTCGCCCCCCAGTCCTCATGGATCTTGAGCCCGCACGCGCCTGCCTCGATCTGTTCAGCGAGGGCTCCATAATCCGCACAGTTTCCTTTTCCGAGGAATCCCAGGTTCACAGGGTAATCTTCGGCAGCTTCAAGCATTTTCTCTATATTGAACCGGCCGGGAGTACAAGTGGTAGCGTTGGTCCCGTCGGCAGGGCCTGTTCCGCCTCCGATCATGGTCGTGATCCCGGAATAAAGCGCCGTCTCTATCTGTGTGGGGCTGATGAAATGAATATGCGTATCAATTCCTCCTGCCGTGAGGATCAGACCTTCACCGGCAATGATCTCCGTTCCGGCTCCCACGATCAGTTCCGGGCTTACCCCGTCCATGATATCCGGATTTCCCGCCTTACCTATCCCGCAGATCCTGCCGTCCTTGATTCCCACATCCGCTTTTATGATCCCGGTGTGATCGATGATCACCGCATTTGTGATCACAGTATCAGGACATTCTTCGTCGGAGACATTACACGCCTGACCCATGCCGTCGCGAAGGGATTTTCCGCCGCCGAACTTCGCCTCTTCGCCCTTGACCGTCAGATCTTTTTCCACTTCAATGATAAGTGAGGTGTCAGCCAGACGTATTCTGTCTCCTGCAGAAGCTCCGAACATTTCTGCATACTGTTTTCTTGTCATCTTAAACATCTTCGCCCACCCCCTTGAATCCTCTTTCTTCTGCTTTTTTGAACGCCGCCTCTCTGACTGCGTCATCATCAAAGCTTCCTTCCACGAGGCTGTTCAGGCCGAACCCTCTTCTTTTCCCGCCAATCTCAACAAGGCGCACTCTTTTTGTTTCTCCCGGTTCAAAACGCACTGCCGTACCCGAAGGGATGCCCAGCCTCATCCCATATGCCAGCCGCCGGTTGAACTCGAGCTGTTTATTTACCTCAAAGAAATGAAAGTGGGATCCGACCTGGCAGGGACGATCCGCTGTATTGGTAACATTGATCTCCACAGTATCTTTTCCTTCATTGATAAGCAGTTCATCATCATCAAAAAAATATTCTCCCGGCGTGACCTTCCCGTTCGGCTGAATGGGCGTATGGACCGTTACCAGTTTCGTACCGTCAGGGAACGTGGCCTCAACCTGGATTTCTCCGATCATTTCCGGAACACCGTCCATGACTTCGTCCGCTGTCAGCAGTTTTGTTCCAAGCCGCATCAGCTCTGTCACACTCCTGCCTTCACGTGCTTTTTCAAGGAGCTGAGCAGAAATATAAGCAACCGCTTCCGGATAATTTAATTTCAGTCCCCGCTCCTTCCGTGCTCCGGCAAGTTCCCCGGCATAGTGGAGCATCAGCCGCTCCTGTTCTCTTGGTGTCAAATGCATCCTCTCTGCTCCTTTCTTAATGAGTCATCTTCTCCTGCACTTCCGCGGCATCCAGTTCAGATGTACTTCCTTTGAGTATGATCTCTCCCTTTTCCATGATGTATAGATAATCAGAGATCCCCAGCACAAAATCAAGATACTGCTCAACGATCAGCACTGTCAGTCCCAGTTCTTTATTGACCTTTCGGATCACCTCTCCGATATCCTGGATGACTGACGGCTGAATTCCTTCTGTCGGTTCGTCCAGGATCAGGATTTTCGGCTCTGTCACCAGCGCTCTCGCAATGGCAAGCTGCTGCTGCTGGCCTCCTGACAGGTCTCCGCCTTTCCTTTTTTCAAACCGTTTCAATATCGGGAACAGTTCATAGATATACGCCGGGAGCTCGCTTTTTCTGCCTCTCGCCTGAAGTCCGAGCATAAGGTTCTCATAGACTGTCATCTGTGGGAAAATGTCACGTCCCTGGGGCACATAACCAATCCCTTTCCTCACTCTGTTGTAGGTAGGCATTTTTATGATTTCCTCTCCGTCGAGCCGGATGCTTCCCTTCGGTGTCCTGACAAGTCCCATGATGCTTTTCAGCGTTGTGCTTTTTCCCACACCGTTTCTCCCGATCAGGCAGACGATCTTGCCTTTCTCAACCTCCAGGGACAGGGCAGGAATGATTTTACTTTCCCCGTAGCAGGCGTCCATATCTTTAATCTTCAGCATTTCTTTCCCCTCCTCTTCCCAGATATACTGCCTGAACCGTCTCGTCCGCGAGCACCTCATCACAGGTTCCCTCCATGAGCACCTTGCCTTCATGAAGCACTGTCACACAGTCTGAAATCTGTTTTACAAAATCCATATCATGCTCGACAACTATGATCGTACATGTCTCCTTGATCTTTTTCAGTATTTCACCGGACTTGAAGGTTTCCGGCTTTCCCATTCCTGCCGCCGGCTCATCAAGCATGATGATCTCCGGCTTCTGGACCAGCTGCATTCCGATCTCAAGCCACTGCTTCTGGCCATGGGCCAGAGCCCCTGCCTTCTCATCCTTTTTATCCAGCAGCTCGATCGTTTCAAGGACCTCGTTTATATACGCTTCTTCTTCCGGTGACAGCTTATAAAAAATAGACTGCCACACTCCTTTGTTTCCCTTCAGGGATAGGATCATATTCTCCATGACCGTCAGATTGACGAAAACGGACGGGACCTGGAACTTCCTTCCGATCCCCTGTTCCACTATTTTATATTCCTTCATCCCTGTAAGCTTAACGGGAGCCCGCCCCTCAGGATAAAACATGCACTCGCCGTCTGTCGGTTTTGTCTTTGCGCAGATAATATCAAGCAGGGTCGTCTTTCCGGCCCCGTTTGGTCCGATAAAGAAATGAATGGTATGCCGTTTCACATTCACATTTACTCTCAGCAGTGCGCAGAATCCATCAAAATCAACCGTAATATTTTTTATTTCAAGGACATTTTCATTTGCCATGCTGCTCTACCTCCCTGCGGGTTAATTTTTTCTTCCATTCAGGGAGCTGATCTCTCACGATTCCCACAAGGCCGCCCTTGAAGAACAGGATCGTCAGCACAAAGATCGCCCCCAGGATATACTGCCATATCTCAACCATGGTCCCTGATGAAAAATTATAGTCACATATATTAATGAGGAATGCTCCCAGGACCGCTCCCACAAGAGTTCCCCGTCCTCCGACCGCTACCCAGATGACCATTGTGATAGAATAGGATATTGTCATCTGCGCAGGTGTTATAGAACCATTGAAGTTGGCAAATATAGCTCCGGCAATCCCCGCAAACACTGCCGAAAGAACATAGATAAAGTTTTTATAGCGGCTCACACAGTAGCCGGAAAAATATGTCCTGTTTTCTCCGTCTCTTATCGCGATCAGAAGCTTTCCGAACTTCTTCTGCGTAAGGAATCCTGACAGTATGTAGATCAATACCAGTACTGCCAGACAGATATAGAACAGCAGAAACATCTTTCCTCTGTTAGAATCTCCCTTGATGCTGCCGAGAAGTGAGGTGATCTCGGTGATACCTACATTCCCTCCGGTGTACGACTGCAGGCCGGTAAAAAGAGAATATGCCGCCCAGGTCAGCGCCTGAGATATGATCGAAAAATAAACCCCTTTGATCCTGTTTCGGAAAATAAAGAATCCGATCACTCCGGCCAGAATGCCCGGAACTGCCACAACAAGGATCATTGCAAGAGGGGCATATAAAAACGGTCTCCAGATCACCGGCAGTTCGGTCATTCCGCCTGTCTGCATAAATGAAGTGATTTTCCCGCCTGTCGCCTGCAGCTTGAGGAACATTGCCATTGCATAACCTCCGAGCGCGAAATACAGGCCGTGCCCCAGTGACAGGATCCCCGTATATCCCCAGATCAGGTCCAGCCCGATCGCCACGATAGAAAACGCGATACATTTTCCCAGGAACAAAACAAATGAACTGCTTGTGATCACTCCGGCCGATAATAAGAGAGGCATGAGAGCCAGTATGGCCACGATCACTGCAAAACATATATGATAGCCTTTGTTTTTTAATCTCATAAGACACTGCCTCCTTACTCGTCAAGCTTTCTGCTTTTTATCGCAAACAGTCCCTGCGGCCTGAACTGCAGGACCACGATCACAATAAACAGGACCGCCGCCTTGGCAATACTTGCGGACGTATAATTTTCAATTCCGATACTCGCGAAACCGATAACCGACGAGCCAAGCACTGTTCCCGTCAGTCTTCCGACTCCGCCGAGAACGACCGCGATAAACGAGTTCACGATATAATTCTGCCCGATCGTAGAATCGATCGATCCGAGCAGTGCAACAGAACATCCTGCAAGGCCTGCAAGACCTGAACCAAAAGAGAACGTAAGCATATCTACTTTTCTGGAGTTGATCCCCATACACTGCGCCATCGCCCTGTTCTGCATAACAGCACGCATCTGTTTTCCGAAATTCGACCGATACATGATATACCAGACAAGGATCATACAGAGGATGACCATGCCGAGTATGAAAATACGGTTATATGAAAAAGTACATGCCCCGATCGTAATACCGCCGTTGAGGAATGACGGCGCCTTTACGTTGACTCCCTGCATTCCGAAGATGCTCCTGGCAGCCTGCTGGAGTATAATGCTTATCCCCCAGGTGGCGAGCAGACTGTCTACCTCGCGTCCGTAAAGTCTGGAAATAACAAATCTCTCCAGGACTGCGCCAAGGAGAAATGTCACTGCGAAAGCCGCAGCAAGAGCAAAGAAGTAATATAGACTGAACATACTCTCCGGGAAAAATTTTTCGAAAATATTCTGTACGACATATGTCATGTATGCGCCGATCATAAGGAATTCGCCGTGCGCCATATTGATAACTTTCATAAGCCCAAATGTGATTGCAAGTCCCAAGGAGGTCAGCAGTATAATGGAACTAAGACTTACGCAGTTAAAGACCGTATTTATAAACTGTGCCATGCCCATACCTCTCTTTCATTATCATACGGTAATTTCACTGATGAATGTAGAGATAGAGCTGTTGCACGAACAGCTCTATCCATCAATCCCCTCTTATCTGAAATTTTTATTCCAGCGGCTGGAGATCTGCTTCTACAGCCCAGTCATAGGATTTCAGATACGGATCCGGGACAACCGGTTCGGTTTCCTTCACTGTATCGATCTGACCGTCCGCATTGATCACACCGATGCGCACAGGTTTGATAAGATGGTGATTTTCACCGTCGATTTCCACAGTTCCTTCCGGGGCATCAAATGTGATCCCACCTTCTTCAACTGCCGCGATCACATCTTCCGGTTCAAAGCTTTCCGCTTTTTCTACAGCTGCCTTCCACAGATATACCGCATCGTATGCCGCCTCCGCAGGATCGGATGTCACTCTGTCGCTGCCATATGCTTTCTGATAAGCTTCCACGAAAGCTTTATTTTCAGGGGTATCCGTAGACATATAATAATTCCATGAAACCATGTGTCCCTTAAGGATATCCGCTCCGATCGTCTTGACTTCCTCCTCTGCGATGGAGAACGACATCGTCATATAATCATCTGCCGTATAATTTTTCTCGCTCATCTGCTTAAAGAAGGAAAGATTTCCTGTTCCGTTCAGAGTATTAATGATCACGTCCGGTTTTGCGGCTTCGATCTTTGAAATGATGGAGCCGAAATCAGTCTGATCCATCTGAGCGTACTCTTCTCCGACTACCTCAACACCCTTTGCCTTACACTGCGCATTAATGATCATATTTGCGGTTCTCGGAAATACATAATCAGATCCGAGAAGGAAGAACTTTTTATATCCCTGATCTATCAGATAATCAATGGCCGGAACAATCTGCTGATTCGGAGCCGCACCTGTGTAAATAATATTGGATGATGACTCCATTCCCTCATACTGGACCGGGTACCATAACAGGTTCCCGTATTCCTCAAACACCGGTTTTACTGCTTTTCTTGACGCTGATGTCCAGCAGCCGAATACGGTCTTTACTTTATCCTGATCGATGAGCTTTTCCGCCTTTGTTGCAAACGTCGACGGCTCCGACGCACCGTCTTCCTCGATATATTCAATCTGTTTTCCAAGGATTCCTCCGGCTTCATTAATTTCATCAATCGCCAGCACTTCTGCATCCTTGACAGCTCCCTCGCTGATCGCCATAGAGCCTGTTGCCGAATAGAGAATTCCGACTTTTACCGTATCCTCTCCGGAATCTCCTTTGGATCCTCCTCCGCATCCGGCCAATGATACGGCCAGAACTGAACTTAAAAGTATTGCTGCAATTTTATTCTTTTTCATCATAATCTCCTATCTCCCTAAAAAATCAGGGGCCATCCGCCGGGAATTTCTTCCCTGCCGATGACCCCTTTGTCCTGCATTTCTCCAGTGTACACTTTTTGGATGAAAAAAATAAAGGGAGCCAGTTACGAACATCTTTCGTAATTGACTCCCTCGTCTATGCGGCTTAGTATATCAATCCTTTTTTCTTTTGTCAAACAGATTCTCCGACATTTTTCAAGTTTGTTCACCTCAGACAACATCACCTCAAAATCCATTTTTCATTTCTCCATTTTTTATAATTTTCTGTTCATCCTCAGGTTTTTATTTACAATTTTCATTCATTATTTCAATCTTTTTTCTCCAAAAACAGCAGATTCCCCTGCTGACACAGCATGTGGTCTGCAGGGGAAATCCAAAATCTTCAATCCCTTATTTTAGAATAAATGGTAGTTCACTACCAGCGCCGCAAATACAATGGAAACCATGGACAGCAGCTTGATCAGGATATTGATCGACGGTCCTGACGTATCCTTGAACGGATCACCCACGGTATCGCCTACGACGGCTGCCTTATGGCAATCACTGCCCTTTCCGCCGTGTTTTCCGCCCTCAATATATTTCTTCGCATTATCCCATGCGCCGCCTGAATTCGCCATGAAGATCGCCATCAGGAATCCGGTTGCAGTGGATCCGGTCAGAAGTCCGATCACACCGTTATAACCCAGGATCAGTCCGGTCACCACAGGAGTGATGATCGCCAGGAGCGTCGGGAGGACCATCTCGCGAAGACTTGCCTTTGTACAGATATCAACGCATCTCTCATAATCCGGATCCGCTTTTCCCTGCATCAGCCCCTTGATCTCTTTGAACTGGCGTCTTACCTCGACCACGATACTCTGAGCCGCCCGGCCTACAGAGTCCATGGTCAGTGCCGCAAACACGAACGGCAGGCAGGCTCCGATAAAGATACCTACAAGCACCGTCGGATTCATAACGCTCATATCGAGTTCCACAGCGCTGCCGCCAACTTCCTGTACTTTCTCAACATAGGAAGCGATAAGAGCCAGCGCCGTAAGAGCCGCAGAACCGATCGCAAATCCTTTTCCTGTTGCAGCCGTTGTATTTCCAAGAGAATCCAGAGCATCGGTACGTCTTCTCACTTCTTCCTCGAGGCCTGCCATCTCTGCGATACCGCCCGCATTGTCCGCGATCGGACCGTATGCGTCTGTCGCCAGCGTGATTCCCAGTGTGGAGAGCATTCCCACTGCTGCAAGGGCGATTCCGTAAAGCCCTCTCGTGGATTCAATGAAGCCGCCGGAGAACGCATATGCCGCCATTACGCAGATCGCGATGATGATGATCGGAACTGCTGTAGAAAGCATTCCCAGGCTCAGGCCGCCGATGATAAGTGTTGCAGAACCGGTCTCTGATTTATCAGCAAGGTTCTGGGTCGGTTTATATGTATCTGATGTAAAGTACTCGGTGAAAAATCCGATCAATACGCCTGCAAGCAGTCCGGCGAGGATCGCAAAATAAACACCGATAAAATCGCTTCCGAGAATAAACCACACGATCGGGAATGCGATCACTGCGATCAGGAGAGCGCTTGTGTTCGTTCCTCTTCTGAGTGCTTTCAGCAGTGTGCTCTGGTCCGTGCTCTCTCCCGTCTTTACGAGAAGAGATCCAAGAATAGATGCCAGGACGCCGATCGCCGCAAGGAGCATCGGGATCGCGACCGCATTTGCACGGTCAACAGACTCTATCTTGTTAAATGCAATAACTCCGAGTGAGCACGCTGACAATATGGACCCTACATAAGATTCATAAAGGTCTGCGCCCATTCCGGCAACATCGCCCACATTATCGCCTACGTTGTCCGCGATAACGGCCGGGTTTCTCGGGTCATCTTCCGGAATCCCGGCTTCGACCTTGCCTACAAGGTCAGCGCCGACATCCGCCGCTTTCGTATAGATACCTCCTCCCACACGTGCAAACAGCGCCATGGACGAAGCGCCCATTCCGAATGTGAGCATCGTACTTGTCACATCCTCAAGCGGAAGCTTGAATACCAGCTTCAGAAGCAGGTACCAGATTGAAATATCCAGAAGTCCCAGTCCGACAACTGTAAATCCCATGACCGATCCGGCTGAGAATGCCACATTCAGTCCTTTGTTCAGACTCTTCTGGCAGGCAGCTGCAGTTCTGGCATTCGCACGCGTTGCGATCTGCATTCCGACAAATCCAGAAAGTCCTGAGAAGAATCCACCGGTCACAAACGCAAACGGAACGTACGGTGTCAGGAAACCTGTGACCGCCATCACAAGAAGGATCACGAACATGATCGCAAAGAATCCGATCAGGATCTTATACTGGCGTCTTAAGTACGCCATTGCCCCTTGATGGATCGATGCCGAGATCTTCTTCATCCTGTCGTTCCCTTCCGGAAAGCGGAGAACTTTCTGTGCCCTGCTCGCCACAAACAGGAGTGCGATAATGGAGCCGCATAGTGTCAGTAGTGCCAATTCATTATCCATTTTTCTCTCTCCTCCATTCTGTTTCGAAGTGCCCTCGTGAACACTCCTTTAAAATTTATGAATACGAGAATTATTATAACACCTTTATAAAAATTTTAGTAGATTTTTCTCATTTATTTTTAATTTTAATAGTATATTTATGCAATTTTGAGTCAAAAGACGGACTGCCCGTCCGGACAGTCCGTCTTTTTTCACAATATCCTGTTGTCAGAATTCAAATACGGCAACGCCGTACGGCGCCAGAGGATATGCGAATGAATACTTCTTTCCATCGCATTCCTGTTTCACCGGCTTATAGAGCAGCGGCCTCGGCTCGCCCTTGCCGCCGTACTGAACATCATCACTGTTCAGGATCAGCCTGCACTGCTTTCTTCTCGGAACTCCTACTCTGTAGTCGCGGCGCTCCATTGGCGTAAAGTTCAGAACAAACAAAAGGTTCTTCTTATTATCCTTGGAATGTCTGATGAAGCTGTAAATACTGCGGAAGCAGTCATCCGCATTCACCCATTCAAATCCTGCAGGGTCATTGTCCAGTTCATACATCGCCTTATTTTTCTTATACAGATGGAGCAGGTCTCTGTACCAGTTCTGGATCGCCTGATGCTCCGGCTCGGCCAGCAGGTACCAGTCAAGTTCCCGTTCCTCGCTCCACTCGCGGAGCTGAGCAAACTCCTGGCCCATAAACAGAAGTTTCTTTCCGGGATGGCCCATCATAAATGCATAACCTGCTTTCAGGTTCGCATACTTGTCAAACCCAAGTCCCGGCATCTTATTGATCATGGAGCATTTCAGGTGAACCACCTCGTCGTGAGAAAGCACGAGGATATAATTCTCACTGTATGCATAGGTGCTGGCAAACGTCATCATATTGTGGGCATTCTTTCTGAAATACGGATCCAGCTTCATGTACTCTGTGAAATCGTGCATCCATCCCATATTCCACTTCAGACTGAACCCAAGTCCGCCGTCTTCCGGCGCTCCGGTCACCTTCGGCCATGCCGTAGACTCTTCGGCGATCATTACGGCGCCGTGATTCCTTCCAAGCACTACCGAGTTCAGATGCTTGAAGAACTCGATCGCCTCAAGGTTCTCGTTGCCGCCGTACTTATTCGCAACCCACTGCCCATCCTGCTTTCCATAGTCCAGATAAAGCATGGAGGCCACAGCGTCAACCCTGAGCCCGTCCACATGATAATGCTCGATCCAGAACAGGGCATTGGCGATCAGGAAGTTCTTTACCTCCGGTTTTCCGTAATCAAAGATCTTAGTACCCCAGTCCGGGTGCTCTCCCTTTCTCGGATCTGCATATTCATAAGTCGGAGTCCCGTCAAAGTCAGCCAGTCCGTGTGCATCTCTCGGGAAATGTGCCGGTACCCAGTCAAGGATAACGCCGATCTTATTGCGATGCAGATAATTGATCATATATGCAAAATCTTCGGGTGTTCCGTATCTGGAAGTCGGCGCATAGTAGCCGGTTACCTGATATCCCCAGGATCCGTCAAACGGATGCTCTGCAATACCCATAAGCTCAACATGCGTATAACCCATATCCTTTACATACTTTGTGATAGCCTCTGCGAACTCACGGTACGTGTAGAAGCCTTCGTCCTCTGTTCCGGGATGTCTCATCCAGGAGCCCATGTGGACCTCATAGATCGACATCGGGTTCGTCCTGTTGTCCCATGTCTTTCTATTCTCCATCCACGCGTCATCCGTCCATTTCAGGTGAGAGATATCCGCAACTCTTGATGCCGTTCCCGGTCTGAGCTCCGCATAATTCGCATACGGATCAGCCTTGAAAATACGCTTTCCCTGCTGCGTCTCAATACAGAACTTGTAGAGATCCCCCACATCTACTCCCGGTACAAAACAGGTATAGATCCCCATCGGCTCCTGCCGCTCCATATAGTTCGCCTCAAAATCCCAGCCGTTAAAATCGCCTACGACCGCAACTCTGCGCGCATGGGGTGCCCACACCGCGAAATAAACACCGGAGACTCCGTCCACTGTCACCTTATGTGCACCCATTTTTTCATAAATCTCATAATGGTTGCCCTGACCAAAAAGATACTGGTCAAGTTCTCCGATCTCATAAGGCTGTACCTTTTTATCTGTGCCTTTTTTCTTAACCATAAAGCCCACCTCGCCGCTCGAATTTTAAATCCGTTTTCTGTACAAATCCGGCAGAAACTGCCGGATTTGTCAGGCTATACGCATAAAAACGGTTACTCATTTTTATATAAGCCTATTATACTGGAAAGATTCAGAAAAGAAAAGAGAAAAGCAGTCCTGAAATAAAAAATAGACAGCCTTTTTCAAGACTGTCTATTAATATTATGCAATATTAAATATTAAAATCTTTTTCTGATAACAGAATTCTGTCAGAATCATCTGTATTTTTTCCAAATACTCTTCTGACCAGTTTCTTTGCAGAAGCTTTCTGCGAATGCTGTATCGCCTCATCCATAATCTCTTTCACCTCGGCCACGGTAACGGCATGATCCTCTCTCTGAAGAGAATCGATCCTGCTGTAGAGTGCAAGGATTCCCATCTCATCAATGCGGTAACCGTTCTCCTGCGCATAGGTCTGGCCGAATGTCACAAGCTCATCGTTGATAAAGATCGGCACCTCGAGACGTGAGGTAAATTTGCGTCTGAACTCGCGGTTGGAAGAGAGGAGACGGTCAAGCGGTTTTCTCTGCTCCTCCAGAACGATCAGGAGTTCTCCTGTATCCTTTTCCATTGCTTTATTCAGACGGGCAACGGTCTTCTCGTTCATCTTTCCCGCCTTCTCGATGATCAGCGCTCCTCCATAGAGCTTATCGATGATATCTCCGATCTTCTTTTTATTCAGAGACTCGCCTGTAACGATAGCAACCTTGCCCTGACGGATATTCCGCTGTTTCTGGATCGCTTTCACAACATCCACCGCAAGGACGGTCTTTCCGTTTCCTTTATTGCCAATGATCAGAAGATTTCCGGTCCTTGATGTACCTCTGCGGTTCGTGCAGTTCTTATCCTGCTCCAGGACATCTACAAGCTGCTCGCTCATTCCGCGCACAGGCACGAAGTAGGAGAACAGTTTTTTCTGTTCATCCGTCAGTCCCGCCCGGGTTCCGATTCCGCTCTGTGCTTCCAGATCGTAACGCCCGTGAACTACAAATCCGGTGTCGCTCAGTGACAGTGCATCTGAGATCTCATCCAGCGGCAGCGGAGATGTCTTTCCTGTAGCGATCAGCTTCGCTGTCTCTTTTCTGCTCAGCGGCGTCGTCGCTGAAAGGATGTCCATTTCTTCATCATCGTCATCCGGAACTTCTCTGTCGTCCGGCTCTGTACTGTGCTCCGGATTCACCCGGAATTCTTCCTCAAAATCCGGCATCTCATTATCGTAGATGTCGTCCTCGTCTTCGTATTCCGAATAATACTCTTCTTCCGCCTCGTCAGTATAATCTCTGCCGTACTCTTCCTCGTCCTCATAAACGCTGTCCGGCTCGTCATAATCATCGTCCCAGTAATCTTCCGAATCATCCAGTTCCAGATCATCATCGATCCTGAGCTCATCCGCGACCTTCCCCATGTTTTCGTGCGGCACGTCGTCTGTCTTTTCCTTCTTTACCGGTTTCGGCTCTTCCGGAGGTATAACTCCTTCGATCTCATCGATCAGGCGCTGAATATCCGGCGGAAGGATCGGTTCTGTCTTTTTCTTATTTTCCATGATTTCCCCTGCTGTTTCCCCTTCTGTCAAATCTTCCTGCTCTGCTTCTGCAGGCTCTGCTTCGTCATCTTCCGACTCTTCTGTATCTCCCCATGTTTCTTCTTCAGAGGCTTCCTCTTCGAACTCTTCGTAATCATCTGCTTCAAGCTCTTCTGTATCGTCATACTCTTCCGAATCATCCGCTTCAAGCTCTTCCGCTTCCTCGTATTCCTCTGACTCGTCTGCTTCAAGCTCTTCTGCTTCCTCATATTCCTCTGACTCGTCTGCTTTAAGCTCTTCTGCTTCCTCATATTCTTCCGAATCGTCCGCTTCAAGTTCTTCCACTTCTTCGTATTCTTCCGAATCATCCGCTTCGAGCTCTTCCGCTTCCTCATATTCTTCCGAATCGTCCGCTTCAAGCTCTTCCGCCTCTTCATATGCCTCCGCGTCATCTGCTTCGAGTGCTTCTGTATCCTCTGGAGAAACGGCAGCGTTTTCCATGCCGGATGCCGTATCTTCTTCCACGACTTCCGCTTCCACAGCCTCTATCGGCTCCTCCTCTTCCGTCAGATCCTCTGAATCCTCCATCTGAAGCTCCCAGTCAGAAAGAATATCTGCAAAGCTCATCTGCCCTTCGACCTGCTCGCTGTCTGCTGAGGTCTCCGTGGCATCTTCTGTATTTTGTTCTTCATCCGCATCTTCAAGGAACTCTTCCGCCTCTGTTATATCGAGACTTGCCTCCGTGCTCTCTTCTTCCTCCTCTGAGACTGTCTCCTGTGCAGACACATCCACAATCTCTTCAGCCTCTTCCGGAACAAGTTCTGTCATTCCAGACGCTGCAGGCACTTTCTCCTGAAGTTCTTTCTCCTCTGCGATCTGATTGACCATCTCAAGGTCGACCACCGACTCTATTTCACCGATTGCGTCTTCCAGATCTGCCATATCAGTCTCCCCGGAAGCCTCAGCCGGTTCCTCCGTAAGTACAGGCTCCTCTTCCTGATCTTCCTCCAATTCCGGCGGCGTTATCTCTGTAATGTCAGAGTCCATTTTGGGCTGAAGCAGCTGCTTGAGCGCTTCATCAAGGCGCATTGTATCGCCAATCTTCTTCTGTCCTTTTTCCTGTCCCGGATGCTCTGTTTCCGCAGGCTCAGTTTCGCTCTCTTCCGGTTCTGCCCCGCTGTCTTTCTCTTCCTCTGACACAGTCCCTTCTTCTTCCTGGGATGCAGCGTAGGTCTCCAGATCCGGAATCTCTTCTGTTTCTGTGCTTATCTTACCGCTTCTTTTATCATATTTTTCCTGCTGTGAAGGAGTCAGAGGCTTGTACTGCATCTTAAGCTCCATCGCCTTATACACATATTTGCCCTCGCTGAACCACAGGATCAGGTCATCACATTCTTCCAGACACTCCGTGATCATCCCCGCTTCCTGATACAGCTTTGCCAGCTCATATGCCCACTCTTCAATATATTCGGCCTTTTTAAATTCTTCCAGGGCTTCTATCTGCTGTTCGATCGGAGCATTCTGTGCGCGGAGAATCTGATATCTTAAAATATATTGATTCGGATCTTTCGGAGCGATCTGCATAAAATCATCATAATAATCTATCGCCTCTTCAACATTCCCTGTTTTGATTGCCAGCGAACACAGGCGGTAAAGCACCTTACGGCTGCCTTCTGCACGGTGATAAGCGATTCTGAGGACATCGTAACTTTTCTTGTACTCGTCATTCTTTTCATAAATATCGCCGACATTCATCAGCATCGTAACATTCCGTACTCTTTTCCAGTCAATTATATCCGCTATCTCCGCAGCTCTGCTGTATTCACCGTCTTCCATAAGTTCAAGCATTTCTTGTGTCTTTAACTTATATTCATACTTATCCACCGCAATCACCTCATCGAAAATAATATCTTTTTCCCACATTCTATCGCTTTCATGTCACATCTGCAAAAGCCAATATTCTTTCAATAGTTTAGCATATGAGACTCATAATGTCAAAAAAATGCATCCTCAATTGACATTGACG
>ERZ1090868.590-NODE-590-length-20197-cov-6.058932_pt1 | contig 20197 bp, 22 predicted proteins | sample MGYA00478475_ERZ1090868 | MGnify/ENA primary metagenome ERZ1090868 (study PRJEB33644, sample SAMEA5815747) | chicken gut metagenome | biome: Chicken; feature: Gastrointestinal Tract; material: Caecum | place: Ireland | collected 2019-01-01 | study: A study of the...
GTACAAACGATCTTTGTCTTACGCATACACATATGCCTCCATAGATTCTCGAACTTAAACACTATTCGGGGTTATTATACTACAAGGACAGGCGGGCAGACAAGTCCTTTTCTGCTTGTTTTGCTCATATTTTGCGCATCTTTTGCGGGAACCTTGCGGAAAAACCGTCGGATGTGTAGCACAAATTTTGCATTTTACATTTCCTACAGTTTCGGTTATAATGGGATCAACACTGGTATAGTATAACCTTTTATAAGACAGGAGATTCTGAAAGTATGGCAAAACGAGTATTTCTCATTGTACTGGACAGCTTTGGCATTGGCGCGGAACCGGATGCCGCCCAGTTCGGAGATGCCGGAACCAACACCCTGGCAGCCATCGCGGCTCATCCCAATTTCAAGGGGGAGCACCTGGCGGAATTGGGGCTTTTCAATCTGGATGGCGTAACCTGCGGGACGCCCTGCGCCAACCCGGTGGGCAGCTTTGCCCGCCTGCGGGAGGCCAGTGCCGGCAAGGATACCACCATCGGCCATTGGGAGATTGCGGGCCTGCTCAGCGCCGAGCCGCTGCCCACCTTCCCGGACGGCTTCCCGCAGGAATTGCTGGATGCCTTCACGGCCAAAACCGGTTACAAGGTGCTGTGCAACAAACCCTATTCCGGAACCGAAGTCATCCGGGATTATGGGGAAGAGCATATGAAGACCGGCGCGCTGATTGTCTATACCTCGGCGGACAGCGTTTTCCAGATCGCGGCCAACGAGGCGCTGGTCCCCGTAGAAAAACTGTATGAAATCTGCGCCCAGGCCCGGGAACTGTTGACGGGAAAATACGGCGTCGGCCGCGTGATTGCCCGTCCCTTTGTGGGCGACTGCGCCGCTAACTTCACCCGCACTTCCCGCCGGCATGACTACAGCCTGGTCCCGCCGAAGGATACCATGCTGGACGCCCTGCAGGCTGCAGGAAAGGCGACCATCGGCGTGGGGAAAATCCACGACATCTTTGCCGGCAAGGGTGTGGGGGAGACCATCCGCACCAGCGGCAACACCGAAGGGCTGCAGGTGACCCTGGAGCTGGCTGACCGGGACTTCGAAGGTCTGGCCTTTGTGAACCTGGTGGACTTTGACATGCTGTACGGCCACCGCCGGGATGTGGCGGGGTATGCCGCAGCGGCGGCGGAGTTCAACGACTGGCTGCCGGCGTTCCGCGCCAAGATGCGTCCCGGGGACATTCTGATGGTGACGGCGGACCACGGCTGTGATCCCGGCTACACCAAAACCACCGACCACACCCGCGAGTATGTGCCGTTCCTTGTCTGTGGCGACGAGATCCGCGCAGGGGTTAACCTGCACACCCGGTACAGCTTTGCCACCATTGCCGATACCGTCTGCCGCAGCCTGAATGTGCCCTATTGTGCTTCCGGGTGCGGGGTCTATGATGAAATTTGCAAGTAAAATGTTCCAGATGCTGTTCTATTGCCTGACGGCGGCGCTGGTTGTGTATTCCATCGGGCTGGCAGTTACCACCAATTTCAATATGGGAAACCTGATGGTGTGGCTGCTGGCTGCGGTGCTGACCGTCTATGCCATCTGGCAAAGACCCCTGCACCGGTGGTTTCATGCCACCACACCGGGGCGCATCGTCTGGTGGATTCTGGTGGTCGGAAGCATCGTGTACGCGCTGTTGGTGGGCTTTGTGGCGGTGAGCGGGTATGCCAACCCGCCCACCGGGCAAGAAAAGGCCATCATCGTGCTGGGAGCCGGATTGCGGCGTGACAAACCCAGCACGTTGCTGCGCTTCCGGCTGGACAAGGCCTACGAATATGCGGTGGCCCATCCCGATGTGCTGGTGGTGACCAGCGGCGGGCAGGGGCGCGACGAGTGGGTGCCGGAAGGGCAGGCCATGCGGGACTACCTGATCGAAAAGGGGTTGGATCCCGAAAGGGTAATTGCCGAAAATGCCTCCACTTCCACGGAAGAAAATTTTGCCTTTTCCCTGGAATTGATGCGGCAGTACGGCCTGGACGAGAACACGCCCATTGCCTATGTGTCCAACGCCTTTCACTGCTACCGGGCAGGGCGCTACGCCCAGCGGGCCGGGTTTACCACCGTCACCTCGCTGCCAGCCGCCACGCCATGGCGCAGTGTGTTGCCGTGTTACCTGCGCGAAGCACTGGCGCTGGCCTATTACTGGGTATTCAAAACCTCTTCCAGCGGTCCCATGCATGCGCTGGTGGGCTTTTTGGATTTGAACAAACGATTTTTTTATAAGTAGGAGGGAACTGCCATGCAGATCCGCTATTATAAGGAATACAGTCGTTATCTTGACCGGTTTATGGAGTTCAAGGCCTATGGTCATGCCGGCCGTCCCATCATCATCTTCCCGTGCCAGAGCGGTCGCTTCTATGACTGGGAAGACCGGAATATGTGCAATATTGCTGCCCCCTGGATCGACAGCGGCAAGCTGCAGATTTTCACGGCGGACAGCATTGACCCCGAAAGCTGGGACAACCACGGGCCGGAACGTCCCCGCATTGAGATGCAGGAACGCTGGTACAATTATGTGTGTGAAGAACTGACACCGCGCATCCTGGAAATCAACCGGGAACAGGGGGAGGACCACACCGGGCGCGTGCTGGTGGGCGGTGCCAGTATGGGCGCCGGCCATGCCGTGAATTTCTATCTGCGCCGTCCGGATCTGTATAACGGGACCATTGCCCTCAGCGGGCTGTACTCCTCCCGGATGTTCTTCGGCGAGTATATGGACGACCTGGTGTATCGCAATTCTCCCTGCGACTATATGCGCAATTTCCCGGAAAATCATCCCTACAAGGAAATGTACGCCAAGGCGGATAAGTTCATTATGTGCTGCGGACAAGGCGCCTGGGAGGAAGACCTGCTGGCCTCCACCAAGGAGCTGCAGGGGATCCTGGAAAGCAAGGGCATTCATCCCATCGTGGACATCTGGGGGCCGGATGTGTCCCACGACTGGCCCTGGTGGGAGAAACAGTGGACTTACTTCCTGCAGATGACTCTGGGCAACCCGTGATCGGTTGCCGAAACAAAGGAAATACATTGTGATGGATTTTTGGCATGATGCTGCCCTGCAGAAGCGCTGGCTGCATCGTTTTATAGGGATCATGGTGGTCCTGCTGGTTCCGGTGGCCGTGCTGGCCGTCTTTGCACGCCCATCCGCCGACGACTACGTCTATGCCGCCCGTACCCATGCGGTGATACAGCAGTATGGTCTGGACCTGCCGCGGTTACTGGCGGCGGCATGGGACACCACCGTCTATTTTTTCCATAACTGGCAGGGGTTGTATGTATCGGGCTTTGTACTCTCGTTGCAACCGGCCATTTTTGGCAACCGCTGGTACGGTGTCACCCTCCTGTGTGTACTGCTGCCGCTGTTTCTATGCCTGTATGGTGCCGCGGGTATCGTGGTGCGCCGTCTGGAACCGGCACAGAAACGGCTGCCCCTGGCACTGGCGGTTCTGCTGCTGTTTGCCTTTGTGGAAGGCATGCCCGCCCCGGTGGAAGGCTTGTACTGGTTCAACGGCGCCATGAATTATCTGCCGTATTTTGCCCTGGCGGTACTCAATGCCGCTCTGGCCTTTGCACTGACACTGCCGCGCTCGTTGACCCGCGGGCGCAGCATGGCCTGTATGGCCGGCGGTGTGCTGATCGGGCTGATCATCGGCGGCGGTCACCAGGTTGTGGGGGAACTCAACCTGCTGGTACTGCTGGCGGTGACGGTTCTGTGCGGTATGCGGCGGAACTTTCGGATTGCCCCGGCCCTTGTTTCGGCTGCTGTGGGGCTGATCATCAATGTGACGGCGCCGGGAACCCGGGTGCGTACCGATGGCTTTGCCCAGGCAGGTTTTGTGGAAGCGGTGGTCAAGAGCTTTGTGCTGGCCGCCATGCAGTGGATCCGGTGGCTGGATGTGCCATTGCTTTGTCTGCTGGTGCTGCTGGCACTGCCGCTGCGCCGTCTGGCACAAAGCCGGGTACTGCCGGACCGTGTGTTCCGCCATGTCTGGGCGGGTCCCGTGGGCACCTTTGTGCTGATGTGGGCCATGATTTTCCTGCCGTCCTATACGATGGGCGGGATCGGTGCCGGCCGGCTGTTGAATGTGGTCTGGATGACCTTCGTTTTGGGGTTGGCCGTGTCGGAGTTCTGGCTATTTGGCTGGCTGGAGCGGATTCGGGGATTTTCCCTGACGCCGGCGGAGCACATCCTCTGGCATCATGGCAAAGCCCTGACCTTTGCAGCCACGGGAATGCTGCTTTGCATGGCCTGCATCGGCAGTCATACCGTCAAGGAAGGGCAGGACAACTACTTCGCCACCAGCCTGGAAGCTGTGTACGAGATGGCCAGCGGGCAGGCTTCGGCTTTTGCCAAGGCCCTGGATGCCCGGGAGGCGGCCCTCAGCGATCCCGACCAACCCGATGTGGTCATCACACCATTGGGGGAAGAGGAACGCCCCTGGCTGTTGTACTACACCGACGTTTCGGTGGGGCCGGATCTCTGGGGATTCACACCCTATTATGACAAAGAGTCCGTTGTGGTGGCGGAAAAGGATTCATAAAGAAAAAGCGCATACCCGAAACCGGGTATGCGCTTTTCTTTTGATGGACAGGGGAGTGTAGGACGGACTGGTGACGCTGCAACAAGTCTCAGGTCCGCTCCTGCACATAGCGGATGAAGGCATCCCGCTCGGCGCTGGTGCGCAGATTGACCGTGTACATCCGGTCCCCCATGTCCAGCCGCAGGGCAGGGGGTAATTCGTCGCACATCTTCATACGACTGCCGTAACGCGCCATGATCTGCTCGTGGGAATGCTTGTAAGTGTGGCAATCCCGGCGGGATGCGTAAACGCAATAATACTTGGGACCGTTCAGATCCAGATTGCGGACCTCGTCGTAGCAGACCATGTCGGCCCAGATCTGGTAGCAATCCACCGAATTGGCAAAATTGATCATGTCAGGGGTATAACCGCCGGCGGGACGCATATTGACTTCCAGCGCCACATAGTCGCCTTTTTTGCCAAGGCCGGGTTTGTCGTCATTGAGCTGGAAAAACTCACAATGGAAGAACCGGCTCTTGGCGCCGAAGGCCTTGATGGTGCGGAAGCCAACATCCTTCAGGGCAGCGGGAACCGATTTTTGGGTCCAGTAGGCCAGATCGCCCTTTTGACTGACAATATCCAGCAGGGGGGTGGGGAAGACATTGGAAGTGTAGAACAACGGCACGCAGTGGGAATCGGCCACGCCGTCAAAGCTGACGATGGTGCCGCTGATGTATTCTTCCATAATATAGGGGACGCTGGGCAGCTTGGCAAAAAAGGACTGCAGGTCCTCGTCACTTTTCAGCTTGTAGGTGGCCTCGGCACCGCAGCCGTTGTCCGGCTTGACAATCACCGGATAGCCCACCGTTTTTATAAAATTGCGCGCTGCATCTATCGTACAGACCATATGATGCCGTGCCACGGGTACACCGGCGGCGCGGTAACTTTCCTTCATCTTGCTCTTGAATTTGATGCGCTGGATGAAATCGTTCTGGGCGCCGGTGGTGATGTTGAAGTCGGTGCGGAGCTGGGCATCCATCTCCAGCCAGTATTCGTTGTTGGACTCCAGCCAATCGATCTTTCCGTAATGAAAGGTGAAATATCCGACGGCACGGACCATCTCGTCGTAATTTCCCAGGTTGTCCACCCGGTAGTATTCGGTCAGGCAATCCTTCAGTTCGTTGGGAATCTCGTCAAAGGGCGCGTCGCCGATGCCCAGCACATTGACACCGTTCCGGCGCAAGCGGTCGCAAAAATTCCAGTACGTCTTGGGAAAATGCGGGCTGACGAAGACAAAATTCATGGGTGATTCTTACTTCCTCTCTCACAAAGCGGGCTCACACAAACTGGTTGCGGGCGGGATCGTAGGTATATCCCACCTCTGCGAGGGCCGCACGCAGAGACGCCTCGTCGGCGCCCTCCTCCTCGCAGAAAAGTGCCAGGCTGGCGTAGCGATCGCGCAGCTTGGTGTTGACATAGCTCAATAAAATGATGGGATCGCTGGGCAGCATGGTGTACTCCTTAGGCAAAAAAATCCACAAAAGAGAAAAAGCCGGTCACGGACGTGACCGGCAATTTTTCTTTCCAATCAGACCGCGCGGGTAACTTTACCAGAGCGCAGGCAGCGGGTGCAGGCGTAGATATACTTCGGGGAACCGTCCACGATCGCCTTCACGCGCTTGACATTGGGGTTCCAGGTACGGTTGCTCCGACGATGAGAGTGAGAAACCTTGATACCGAACGTGACACCCTTGCCACAGCAAGAACATTTGGCCATAATTGCTTGCACCTCCTTTTCAATAGCTTTACAATTATAACGAATATTTCTGGGAATTGCAAGACCTTTGCACAAAAAAGTTGAACTTTTTTTGTAAGGGCGTCTATTTCGGGAAAAGCCCGGCAAAGAAACCGCCGCCGGCGGGTTCCGGGGCTTGTTTTGCGCCATTTTGTACGATATAATAAGATGATATTTTAATGGGGTGGTGTTTCCTTTGCAGGGATTGCTCTCGGGGTATCAGGTTTTACAGTATCTTTTGCGGGCAATCGTTGTTCTTATTGCCATTCCGTTTCACGAGGCGGCCCACGCCTTGGTCAGCCACTGGCTGGGGGATGATACCGCCCTGCGCGCCGGGCGGCTCTCGCTCAATCCCATGCGCCATTTTGACCCGTTGGGTGCCCTGTGCATGCTCATCGGCGGTGTGGGTTGGGCCCGGCCGGTGGGGATCAATCCGCGAAATTACCGCAATCCCAAAGTGGGGATGGCCATTTCGGCGGCGGCGGGGCCTGTCAGCAATTTTCTGCTGGCGTGGCTGTCCATGATCCTGTACAAGGTGGTTCTTTACAGCGGTCTGGCGGGCCGGGTCTCTCCGCTGGCAATGTTCTTATATGATATGGTGGTCATGAATCTGAGTCTGGCCGTCTTCAATCTGATTCCTGTCCCGCCGTTTGACGGCAGCCGCATCGTGTTGCTTTTTTTGCCGGAGCGGCTTTATTTTAAGGCCATGCGTTATGAACGGTATATCATGCTGGCGGTTCTGGCGCTTGTGTTTCTGGGGGCTTTGAATGTGCCGCTATCCGTGGCGGTGAATTTCCTGTGGAATCGCCTGGTGGATCTTACCGGGTTTGTGGAATTGTTCTGGGGGTAACGTTGCAAGAAGCATTGACTTTTAAACTGGAAGATTTTGAGGGACCGCTGGATCTGCTGTTGTATCTGGTGGGAAAAAACAAAATGAACCTCTATGATGTGAACATCATGGAGCTGATCGATCAATATACAGCGGCAATCCGTACCTTGCAAGCCAATCGCATGGATGTTTCCAGCGAATTTATCGATATGGCCGCCCACCTGGTACAGATGAAAAGTGCCCTGTTGCTGCCGCGCAGCCCGGAAGCGGAGCGTATGAAGGCGGAGCTGACCGGGCGGCTGATTGAATACAGTGCCTGTAAGGAGGTGGCTGCCCAGCTGGGCGGCCGTGCACGGGATCTGTACACCGCGGTGCGTGAACCGATGCCACTGGTGGGGGCCGCTGAATATACCCGCCGCCATGATCCCAACCTGTTGGTACAGGCCTGGTTCAGCCTGATGGGGCGCAGCCTGCGCAAACGCAAGCCCACCAAGGAACGGTTTGAACCGCTGGTGGCCGCACCCTTCGTTTCGGTGGCGAGCCGGGTTTCCCATATGTTGCGGGGGCTTTTACGGGGAAGTCTGCACAAGATGAACCAGCTTTTCAGCAGCGAAGAAAGCCGCAGTACCAACGTGGCTACATTTCTGGCTTTGCTGGAACTGATCCGTGCCGGACGCATCCGGGTGGATGAGGACGGCACACTGGACCTGGACAAGAGCCACACGAGACGAAAGGAGGGCACGGCCCGTGACTGAAGCACAACATATCGGCGCGTTGGAGGCCATGCTGTTTGCCCATGCAGAACCGGTGGAGGTGGAGCGGCTGGCGGATGCAATGCGTCTGTCCGTGGCAGAGACAGAATCTTTGCTGGAACGGCTGCAGGCCCGCTATGATGAAGAGGAGCGCGGCTTTGCCTTGCTTCGGTTCGGACCGGACCGCTGGCAGATGACCACCCGGCCCTATTACGGCGAAATGGTCAAGCGCATTCTGGATACCCGGCGCAACGCACCGCTCTCTCCGGCGGCGCTGGAAGTGCTGGCGGTTATTGCGTACAACCAGCCGGTGTCCCGCAGTTTCATCGAGCAGGTGCGCGGGGTGGATTCCTCTTCCACCGTGGCAAAACTGCTGGAAAAAGGATTGATTGAAGAGGCCGGCCGGTTGGATCTGCCCGGAAAGCCGGTGGCCTTCCAGGTGACCGACACCTTCCTGCGGGTTTTCGGTTTGCGTGGCTTGCAGGACCTGCCGCCGTTGCATGATGAGGCCGGCGCGCTGGAGGCGGAACCTTCCTCCGGGGAGGAAAGCCCGGCTCCGGACACAGAGCAGCTGGAATGGAAGTGAGCGATGATGGTTGTCTTGCTCGCCGCCCTGAAAATTCTGGCGGTGCTGATACTGCTGGTGGTGCTGTTGGTCGTCGTGGCGCTTTTGCTGCCGCTCGGTTTTTCGGTGGCGTACAGGCCGGGGCACCTGCGGGTGGACGCTGTCTACGGACCGCTGCACCGTACTGTCTGGTCCCGTAAACTGCACCGGCCAACAATGTCTTTTGCGCCCCGGACAGGGGAGAAGCCGCCGGAAGCATCGCCGCAGCAGGAAGCTGCGCCACGGCAGGCGGTACCGGAACAGCCGGTAACGCCAAAGGAACCGCTCCCGCAGGGAGCGCAGCAGGCGGAATCTGCCGCCCGCAACCCGGAGAAAGATTCTGCACCGCCGATGCCGGAGGAAGAGGAAGAAATAGAGTCCGGTGCCGTCATGAAGCGACTGGAGCGGATGCTGGAAGTTACGGTGGAAGATCCCAAGGCGATGGCACGCTGCGTGCTGAGCCATATGCGTTGGCTGCGAAAGCATTCGCTTTTCAAAATTCATGTCCGGCATCTGAATGTGTTTTGGACGGTTACCTGTGAGGATGCCTCGCGCACCGCGGTGGTGTACGGCGCCGAGATGGCGGCTTTCAATACGGCGTTGGCATTGGTACAGCAGACGGTGCTCTTGCAGAGCGACCGCCTGTGGCTGGAGCCGGATTTTCTGGGCAACCGCCGCGCGGAGCGGCGGATCTCCTGCACGGTTTCCGCCAGCGCCATTCTGATGTTTCATCTGCTGTACCGGATCTGGAAAGATCCGCTGTTGCAGCCGGTTCCACAATCTGAATCACAAACCACCTGAGTTTTTATTTTCTGGGAGGAGTTATTATGGCAGAACATCCGATTCAAGGGTTGATGGGCGTTACCATCGACAAAATCCGCGAGATGGTGGACACCAGTACCATCATCGGTGACCCCATCCATGTGGACGCCGCCACCACCATCATTCCGGTGTCCCGGGTTACCTTCGGCTTTGCGTCCGGCGGGTCCGATGTGGCGCCGAAGTCTGACAAGCAGATGTTCGGCGGCGGTACCGGCGCCGGTGTGTCTGTGACACCGGTGGCCTTTCTGGTGATCTCGGGGGGCAATGTGCGCACCGTCCAGCTGATCGAAAAGGTGACGGCGGTGGACAATGCCATTGCCGCCCTGCCTGACCTGGTGGAGAAGATCACCTCGATGATGAAAAAAGACAAGGGTGAGGATACAACGCCCGAAGCATAAGGAGTAAGCATGGCAGAACAACGGATTCAAAAAGTCCTGGCCGACCAGGGCATTTGCTCCCGCCGGGAGGCGGAACGACTGATCGCGGCCGGCAAAGTCAAGGTGAACGGACACCCGGTCGGTCTGGGGGACAAGATGGACCCCGATTATGATAAGGTATCCATCGACGGGAAAAACGTGCGCATTGTGCGCAAGCGTCAGTATACCTATATTATGTTGCACAAACCGCGGGGGTATCTGACCACCCGCTCCGATGACCGGGGCCGGAAGACCGTGATGGACCTGGTGGCCGATGTGCCCGCCATGCTGCGCCCGGTGGGACGGCTGGACAAGGACAGCGAAGGTCTGTTGCTTATGACGGACGACGGCGCTTTCATTAACCTGCTGACCCATCCATCGGGCGGCGTGGGCAAGCTTTACCGGGTAACCGTGAATCCCCGGGCCACCGAGGAACAGGTGGTGCAGATGGCCTCCGGGGTGGTGCTGGATGACGGCGTGCGCACCCAGCCCTGTGTGATTCATGTGGTTACCGACGAACCGGGGCGTACCGTGCTGGAAATTACCCTGCACGAAGGGCGCAACCGCCAGATCCGCCGTATGTGTTCGGCGGTGGGACTGCAGGTGGTGCGTCTGAAGCGCAGCGCCGAAGGTCCGGTCAAGCTGGGCATGCTGCAGCCGGGGGAATACCGCGAACTGAAAAAGTCCGAGGTGAGCGCTCTGCGCAATGCGGCCCAGAAGAGTACCCGCTCGGCGCCCGCCCGGAAAGAAGGGGCGCCCCGTCGTCCGGGGCCCCTGACGCGCCACAAAGATTGATTTGCCGAATAAGCCAGCAAAGAACCCCAAAAAAGAGTGAAAAAATCCAGAAAAACCGAAGAGTTTCTACTTGTGGAATTTTACACAAAGTAGTATAATTGTGCCAAATGACATATTTTTTATGAACATTTTCACAAAAAACAGTCAGTCTTATCATGGGAGGTCACTGTATGGCAGCAAACAAACCTGGCAAGGCAGAGATCCTTGCTGCATTTTTTGACGACGGCGCTTTCTCGCCGTTGTACACCGAAGGTGCCGTCAGCGCGGCCTACGGCTGTGCCAACGGACAGAGCGTGTACGTAGTGTATGAAAATGGCGAGCCGGTCAGTGTGCAGGATATCAAGAAGAATATCCGCGTGCTGGAGATGGCGGCTGAAACGGGAGCACCGGTGGTTACCTTCTACAATTCCACCGGCGCCAAACTGGACGGCGGTCTGGAACTGCTGAACGCCACGGCGGCATTGACGGCAGAGATTGCCCGTGTTTCTGGCGTGATTCCCCAGGTGGCGGTCATTACCGGCACCTGCGCGGGTACCAATGCCATCAACGCGGCGGCGGCGGATGTCTGCATCATGGCGGAGGACGCCGAACTTTTCCTGAATGCGCCCTACACCGCCGATGACCATGTCAGCGGTGCCGGCTCGGCGGCTTTCGCAGCCAAGGCCGGTGTTGCTGCGGTGACGGCTGCCGATGCGGTGGCAGCTGCCAAGCAGGCTGCCAGCATTGTGGCATTGCTGCCTGCCAACAATCTGGCCGGCCCGGCTTTGTTTGATTTTGCTGCTCCCGCCAAGAACATCAGCGTTGCCAAATACACGGCGGCCGATGCCGTGGCGGCTCTGGCCGATGCGGACAGTGCTGTGGAGCTGTACAGCGGCTATGGCAAGAACATTGTCACCGCACTGGCAACCATCAACGGCAGTGCGGTGGGCATTGTGGCCACCGAGAAGGCGGCCATCTGCCATAAGTGCACGGCCAAAGCGGCCCGGTTTGTCCGTTTGTGCGACGCCTACAGCATCCCTGTGGTGACCGTTGTCAACAGCGACGGCTTCGTGAAGAGCGAGGGCGATGACCAGGCAGGCGGCATTCGTCAGGCAGCCCGTATGGCAGGTGTCTATGCCGAAGCCACCACAGCCAAGGTTGCCGTTCTGGTAGGGGAGGCCGTCGGCCCCGTCTACACGGTCTTTGCCGCTTGTGCCGACTGGCGTGTGGCCGTCAACGGCTGCACCATCGCACCGCTGGCGCCCGAGACGGCGGTCAGCGTCCTCTACAAGGATGAAATCTACGCTTCCGACAATATCGCGGATGCTACCAAGGCAAAGGCCGCGGCCTATGCCAAGGATGTCTGCGGTGCCGAGGCTGCCACCGCCAACGGTGCAGCCGATGCTGTCTGCGATGCTGCGGGAATCCGCGGTGCCGTGGCGCAGGCGTTGGATATGCTGGCCAGCAAGCGCGCAGTTCGCCTGGCCAAGAAACATGGTAACATTACGCTGTAAGCACCCGCTCACAGACAAAACCATCAACCTTGATTTTTAAGGAGGAACTTCCTATGAAAAACCTGATCGTTACCGTCAACGGTGTTGCTTACAATGTCACGGTGGAGGAGGGCCACCGGGCCCCCGTGGCCGCGGCCGCGACGGCCGCACCCCCAGGGCCCGCGCCCGCTCCGGCTGCGGCTCCCGCCGCTCCCGCTGCCCCCGCCGGTGCTGCCGGTGCCGTGGTGGTCAATGCTCCCATGCCCGGCAACATCCTGGACGTGAAGGTCAAGCCCGGCGATTCCGTCAAGGCCGGCGACACGCTGCTCATCCTGGAAGCCATGAAGATGGAAAACGAGATCAGCGCTCCGCAGGACGGCACCATCGCCACCATCGATGTGCGTAAGGGCGACGTCGTGGATTCCGGCGCGCTGCTCTGCACCATGAACTGATCGAAAGGCTAGGTGAATGACATTGGCTAAGAAACCCATCCAGATTACCGAGGTCGTTCTGCGCGATGCGCACCAGTCTCTGCTTGCCACCCGTATGACGATGGATGAGATGCGTCCCATCCTGCCCGAAATGGATAAGATTCCCTACTTCTCTGTGGAGTGCTGGGGCGGCGCCACCTTTGACTCCTGCATCCGTTTCCTCGATGAGGACCCCTGGGAGCGTCTGCGCATTCTGCGCAAGGAACTGCCCCATCAGAAGCTGCAGATGCTGTTCCGCGGCCAGAACATGCTGGGTTACCGTCCCTATGCCGACGACGCTGTCGAGTACTTCGTCCAGAAGTCCGTGGCCAACGGCATTGACGTCATCCGCATCTTTGATGCCCTGAACGATCCGCGCAATCTGCAGACGGCCATCAAGGCTGCCAACAAGGAAGGCGCCCATGTGCAGGCCTGCATCAGCTACACCCTGAGCCCGGTACATAACAACGAGTACTTTGCCAAATACGCCAAGACCCTGGAGGAGATGGGCGCTGATTCCATCTGCATCAAGGATATGGCGGGTCTGCTGAAGCCGTACACCTGCTATGACCTGGTCAAGGAGCTGAAGTCCACCGTCAAGATCCCTGTGGACATCCACAGCCATTACACCGCCGGCCTGGCTTCCATGTCCATCCTGAAGGGCATCGAGGCGGGCGCCGACATCATCGACACCGCCATGAGCCCGCTGGCGCTGGGCACTTCCCATATGCCCACCGAGAGCCTGGTTGCGGCGCTGCAGGGCACCGACTATGACACCGGCCTGGACCTGAACCAGCTCAATGTGGTTCGTGCCTATTTTGCCAAGCTGCGCGAAAAGTACATTGCCAACGGCCAGATCAGCCCGAAGTCCCTGGGCGTGGATGCCAACACGCTGCTCTATCAGGTGCCGGGCGGCATGTTCTCCAATATGCTCAAGCAGCTCAAGGACGCCGGCAAGGAAGACAAGCTGGACGAAGTGCTGGCCGAGATTCCGCGTGTGCGTGAGGATGCCGGTTATCCGCCGCTGGTCACGCCCACCAGCCAGATTGTCGGTACCCAGGCTGTCTTCAATGTGATCCTGGGTGAACGTTATAAGATGGTCACCAAGGAATTCAAGGGCCTGGTCCACGGCGATTACGGCAAGACGCCCGCTCCCATCAAGAAGGAGTTCAGCGACTTCATCCTGAAGGGCGAGAAACCCATCACCTGCCGTTTTGCCGATACCCTGGAGCCTGAGATGGACAAGCTGAAGGCCGAAGCCTCCAAGTATGCCATCCAGGAGGAGGATGTGCTGACCTACGCCATGTTCCCGCAGGTCGCCCCCAAGTTCTTCGAAAAGCGCAATGCCCGCCTGCAGGGTGTGGATGCGCTGCATGCCGACTACGAAAACAAGTCCCATCCCGTCTGATGAATCAAAGACCGCTCCCGCTGCACCGCGGGGGCGGTTTTGTGTTGTGGGTGTAAAAATTTGGGGTGAAGTTCCGGAAAGACGGCCAGCCACCTTGCATCTCTGCTGTAAAAATAGTACAATATACAATATATGTTTTTGTGCGACCGGGACAAAAAACACAGTCGTGAGGTGTAGGATATGGTTTTAAGCATGACAGGCTATGGCCGTGCGGGTGCATTGCTGCATGGGCGGGACATCAAGGTGGAACTGCGCAGTGTCAATGCGCGCTTTTTTGAGTATTCCTCCCGTTTGCCGCGCTCCTGTGCGTTTATGGAGGACAAGCTGAAACAGTTGGTGGCCTCCCGGGTCAGCCGCGGTAAGGTGGAACTCAGCCTTTCCCTGCAGACAGTGACGGCGGCGGATACGGTGGTCACTGTCAACTGGCAGCTGGCCCAGGGATACCGCACCGCCCTGAATGCCATGTCGGAGCGGATGGACCTGAAAAACGATGTGACCGTCGGAATGCTGGCACGTTTTCCCGATGTGCTGACGCAGACGGCGGCGCCCACCAACGAGGAAGAACTCTGGCAGGACGTGCGGTCTGTGGCCGGGCAGGCGCTGGACGCCTTTGTGGCCATGCGCGCCACCGAAGGCGAAAAACTCAAGGAAGATGTGTCGGGGCGTCTGACTACCATTGAAGCGCTGGTGGCACAGATCGAAAAGGACAGCGCCGGGCGGGTACAGGCATACAGCGAAAAACTGTATGCCCGTCTGCAGGAACTGCTGGGGGATCGCAACATCGACGAGGCGCGTCTTGTGACGGAGGCGGCTATCTTTGCCGACAAGACCGCCATTGACGAGGAAACCGTCCGTCTGCACAGCCATGTGGGACAATATCGGGAAATTCTCGAGCTGAACGAACCCATCGGCCGCAAACTGGATTTCCTGACCCAGGAACTGAACCGGGAATCCAACACCATCGGTTCCAAGTGCCAGGACGTGGCCATCACCCGTCTGGTGGTGGAACTGAAATCCGAGATCGAGAAGATCCGCGAACAGATTCAGAACATCGAGTAAAGGCTTTTTATGAAACTGATCAACATCGGATTCGGCAATATGGTCAATGCTGACCGGGTCATCGCCATTGTCAGCCCGGATTCGGCGCCTATCAAACGGCTGGTACAGGATGCCCGGGAAAAGGGTGCCCTGATCGACGCGTCCTATGGGCGGCGCACCCAGGCGGTATTGATTATGGACTCGGACCATGTGATTCTTTCCGGAATTGCGCTGGAGAGTGTCACAGGACGTTTTGAGCAAGAGGAAAAGGAAGTATAAGGGGTAAGTATATGAAAGGCGAAAAATACCTGTTTGTGGTTTCCGGCCCGTCCGGTACCGGTAAAGACACCGTGGTGGCACAGCTGCTGAAGAACCACCCGGAAATCCAGCACACGGTCTCGGCCACCACTCGTGCCCCGCGGGAAGGGGAGAAGAACGGTATCAACTACCACTTTATGTCGGTGGCGGATTTTGAGGACCATCTGGCCCACGACCAGATCGTGGAGCACACCCAGTACTGCGGCAACTACTACGGCACGCTGCGCAGCGAAATCGAGACGCGTATGGAACGGGGCATTCCGGTCATCCTGGTCATCGAGGTGGAGGGCGCCGGCAACATCAAAAAAATGTACCCGGGTGCCACCACCATCTTCGTTTTGCCGCCCAATATGGAAGAGCTGGAACGGCGCCTGCGCAACCGCGGCACCGAGAACGAAGAGACTATTCAGCGCCGCCTGGAACGGGCCAAGACCGAAATTGCCAACTCGGTGGAGTATGACGAGCATGTGGTCAATGTGCAGGTGGAAACCTGTGCCGAAAGTCTGTATTCCATCATCCAGTTCCGGCTGCAGCACGGGAAGGACGAATGACCCTGTCCATCGCCCAGGTCGCGGTGGACAATGCGACCATTCATTTTGATAAACTCTATTCCTATCGGGTGCCGGAAACACTGGCCGGCCGGGTGTGGCCCGGCAGCATGGTGCTGGTACCCTTTGGCCGGGGGGATAAGCCCCGGATGGCTGTGGTGCTGCAGGTGGAGGACGTGGACGCCGAAACGGCGCCCAAACGGCTGAAAACCCTGCACGATGCAGCCCCGGAGCAGGCACGGCTGACCCCGGACCTGCTCACGCTGGTCCGTTTCCTGAAGGACCGGACGTTCTGCACCTGGTTCGAGGCGGTCAAGGCGGTTATCCCGTACGGGGCTCAGTACCGGGCTGCGGTGGTGGACGGCAAGCCGGTGGTGCAAAGCCGGCTCAGTCGCTCCACCGAACGGGTGTACACCCTGGCGGGGGAGTTACCCCAGAAACCCAAGCCCGGGCCGCGGCAGAAAGCGGCGGTGGAAGCTTTGCGCCAGGGGCCCCTCACTGCCCACCAGCTGGACGAGGTGGGCATTTCCAAAGCAACACTGGACACCCTTTGCGAAAAAGGCGTTCTGACCGTGGCGGAACAGGACAAAACCCTGGATCTGTTTGCGGACATACCTTTCGCGCCCCAGCCCATCACGCTGGCTGAGGAGCAGCAGCGTGCGTATGACGCGCTTGTGCCGGACCTGGAAGATGGAAAGCCCCATGCGGCACTTCTGCACGGCGTTACGGGAAGCGGAAAAACCGTCGTATTCCTCAAACTGATTGAACGGACGCTGGAACTGGGGCGCAAGGCGCTGGTGCTGGTACCGGAAATCAGCCTGACGCCGCAGATGATCCGGCGGCTCAAGTCCACGTTCGGCAACCGGCTGGCGGTGCAGCATTCCGCCCTGAACAACACCGAACGGCTGCTCCAATGGCGGCTGATTCAGCAAGGACAGGCGGACATTGTGGTGGGCACCCGCAGCGCGATTTTTGCACCGCTGCAGAATATTGGGCTCATCATTCTGGACGAGGAGCAGGAGCACACCTACCAAAGCGAATCTGCGCCGCGCTACGATGCCCACGGTGTGGCCAAAAAACGGGCGGCGATGGAAAATGCGCTGCTGCTGTTTGCGTCTGCCACGCCGCTGACCGAAACCTATCACGCGGCCGAGTGCGGCAAGTACCAGTTGGTGACACTTACCCAGCGCTACGGGGGACGCCCGCTGCCGCAGGTGGATTTCATCGATATGCGTGCGGAGCTGGCCTCCGGCAATCCCCGGGAAATCAGCAAGCGCCTGGCCCGTGAGTTACAGGAAAACCTGGAGAACGGGGAACAGAGCATTCTGCTGCTGAACCGCCGCGGATATCATACGGTGGGCATGTGTGCTATCTGCGGACATGTGCTCAAATGTCCCAACTGCAGTGTACCGTTGGTGTACCACAAGCCGCAGCAGGCTTTGATGTGCCATCATTGCGGACACACCGTGCGCCCGCTGCCGCAGGTTTGTCCCGAATGCGGCGGGAAGCTCAACTACAGCGGGTTTGGAACCCAGCGCGTGGAGGAGGAACTGGCACAGCTTTTGCCCACTGCCCGCATTTTGCGGATGGACCAGGATTCCACGGGCCAGAAAAACGCCCATGAGACGATGCTGGCTCAGTTCGGCAAGCAGGAATATGATATTCTGCTGGGCACCCAGATGGTGGCCAAGGGGCTGGACTTTGAAAAGGTTACCCTGGTGGGGGTACTGGGCATCGATTCGCTGCTGTTCGGGCAGGGGTTCCGTGCCTACGAAAGCGTCTTCAGCCTGGTTACCCAGGTAATTGGCCGCGGCGGCCGGGCGGCATTGCCGGGCCGCGCGCTGATCCAGACATCGGTGCCCGAACATCCGGTGCTGCAGCTGGCAGCGGAGCAGGACTACGAAGCCTTTTACCGGGAGGAAATCGCCTTCCGGAAATTTGGCCTGTACCCGCCGTTCTGCTCTTTCTGCGTCGTCGGTTTTGTGGGAGCGCAGGAAGGTATGGTGGCCATGGCGGCCCACCGCTTCGGCACGCTGCTGGCCGAACGGGCGGCCCAGCATCCCCGGATGCCGCTGCGGCTGCTGGGCCCCGCGCCCATGGCCATCACGATGCTCAACGGAAAATACCGGTATAAACTGACCCTGAAATGCCGCAATGATGCAACTTTCCGGGCCCTCTTGCGGGAAACCCTGGACGTCTACGCCCGGGAAAAACTGCCGCAAAAGGCTTCGGTGATCCTTGATTTCCATTCTGACGGAGATTTATAACAATTTTGGAGGTACTCTTTTATGGCACTGCGTACGATTGTGCAGGACGGCGATCCGATTCTGAAAAAGGTCTGCCGCCCCGTTACCAAGTTTGATGATCGTCTGGGCGTTTTGCTGGATGATATGAAAGAAACCCTGCTGGCCGCCAACGGTCTGGGCCTGGCAGGTCCCCAGGTGGGCATGATGCGCCGCCTCTTCATCTGCCTGGATGAGCGGGATATGCCCGAAGAAATCCCGGAAAATTACGAATACAAGTTCATTGAATTTATCAACCCCGAGATTCTCGAGCTCAGCGACGAAAAGGTGGAGCTGTACGAGGGTTGCCTGTCCTTCCCGGGACACAATGGGGCCATTTCCCGCTCCAAACACGTGAAGGTGAAGGCGCAGGACCGCCATGGCGAATGGTTTGAGATGGAGGCCGACGATATGTTGGCCCGCTGCATCCAGCATGAGAACAATCACCTGGACGGCATCACCATCATGGACCTGGCAACCCATTTTTATGAGGATGACTACCCCGAGGAAGACGAGGACTGATCAATGAAAATCCTGTTCATGGGCACACCCGATATCGCGGCAGAGAGCCTGGCGGCGTTGATCGAGGCCGGGCATGAGATCTGTGCGGTCTTTACCCGGCGCGACAAGCCGGTGGGCCGCAAACAGATTCTCACCGCACCGCCGGTCAAGCAGCTGGCGGAACAGCATGGCATTCCGGTTTATCAGCCGCGCACCCTGCGGGACGGATCTTCCGACGAGTTGATCCGCGGCCTGGCACCGGACATTATTGTGGTGGTGGCCTACGGCTGCATCCTTCCGCCGCAGCTGCTCCATCTGGCCAAGTATGGCTGCATCAACCTGCATGTTTCGCTGCTGCCCAAATACCGTGGCTCGGCACCCATCCAGTGGGCCGTGCTGAACGGAGACCGGCAAACCGGCGTGTCCATCATGCAGTTGGATGAAGGACTGGATACCGGCGATGTGCTGATGGTGGAGCCGGTGGAGATCGATCCCGAGGAGACCAGCGGCCAGCTGTTCGACCGCGTCAGCGCGGTGGGGGCCAAAACGCTGGTCACGGCTCTGGAAAAACTGCAGGCCGGGGCGCTGAAACCCCAGCCCCAGCAAGCGGAACTGGCTACCCTGGCGCCGCCGCTGAACAAAGACATGGCCAAGTTCTCCTTTGCCCAGGAAGCTGCCCACATCCACAACTGGGTGCGCGGCATGAATCCCTGGCCGGTGGCCTGGTTTGAACAGGACGGCAAACGCATCAAGGTGCTGGAATGCCGCATTGCCCGGGAGGCGCGCAGCGAAGCGCCCGGCACGGTTCTGGCGCTGAAGCCGCTGACCATTGCGGCGGCCGACGGCGCCGTGGAACTGCTGACCGTGACGCCGGAGGGCGGCAAGCCGATGGCCGGCACGGCCTGGGCCGCGGGGCGCCGCCTGAAAGTGGGGGACAGCCTGTGACGCCCCGGCGTCTGGCCGTCAAGGCGCTGATGCATCAGGAACAGGCGGGGTACGCCAACCTGGTGCTGGACGGCGAGCTGAAAAAGTGCACGCCGCCTCTGGAAGCGCGGGATGCCGCTTTTGCGGCGCGCATCTTTTATACGGTGCTGGAATACCAGCCGCTCTTGGACTATCTGCTGGATCACTTCAGCAAAAAGCCGGCGGCCCGGCTGGACGCCCCGGTGCGGGCCATTTTGCGGTCCGGACTGGCGCAGGCCCGGTTCATGGAAGTTCCGCCGTCGGCGGCGGTCAACGAGTCGGTCAAACTGACCAAGGCCATGGGCAAAACCAGCGCGGCGGGCATGGTCAATGCTGTGTTGCGACGCGCCATTGCAATGACCGTGCAGGAGGAAGATTTTCCCGATCCGCTGCAGCGTCTGCAGATTTTTTACTGTCTGTCGCCCGCCGTGGCCCGGCTGTTTTATCGGGAATATGGAGAGGAAGCGTTTGCTTTGGCAGCGGCCTTCCGGCAGCGTCCTGTGTCGGCGGTACGCGTCAATACCCTGTGCACTTCCGATAAGGAACTGACCGCGCCGCTGCAGGCGGAAGGGCATACAGTCAGTCCCGGCCCGTGGGATCACGCGCTTCTCGGGGATGTT
>ERZ1090868.594-NODE-594-length-20127-cov-5.027003_pt1 | contig 20127 bp, 16 predicted proteins | sample MGYA00478475_ERZ1090868 | MGnify/ENA primary metagenome ERZ1090868 (study PRJEB33644, sample SAMEA5815747) | chicken gut metagenome | biome: Chicken; feature: Gastrointestinal Tract; material: Caecum | place: Ireland | collected 2019-01-01 | study: A study of the...
CATAAGAATAGAATATATCTTATCTTTTCCGGAAGCGCTTTTTCCCATAATATAAAAAATCTTTCCCATACTGTGCGCAGCCTTTCCTGTCTTTTGTTCTTTCTTTTCTAAAAAATACGCTTTACCGGACCGCCATGGTCACATCATTTGCCAGTACGCAGACAGTAGTGCCTGACATATCACTGAGCCCCTGGACTTCAAATCCTTCTTCCAGGTATCTTCTCATATTTTTTACAAAAAGTCCAGTAATCTGTTCTCCCGGTACGATCAGCGGAATTCCCGGAGGATAAAGATAGGCAAACTCTACGGAAATCCTTCCGATGCTTTCTTCAAGGGTACATCTCTCAGAAGGAGCGTCCATTGCATGAGAAATCCGCATCAGAGATTTCAGCTCCGGATTTTTTATCCTGTCTTTTTTCACTTCTTCTTTATCTATTAACGATTCTCTTCTGTCAATTTCTTCAACCGCCTCGCAGAGCCGCAGAAAGCCTTCCTTTCTGTCTCCTGCGGATGTCAGGGCCAGAACGTAATTTTCCGCTTCCATCTCCATTTCCAGATGAAATTCTTCTCTGAGAAGGTTATTAAGCACTCTGCCGTTCATTGTACTGTGTACTGTGGAAAGCAGGATTTTTGACCTGTCAAAATCATAAATTTTCGTTTCCTCTCCCGGCTGTGGAGAGATCAGACGAATACGGCTGCAGGCGGAAAGACGTTTTCTTGCATACTCCAGATTTTCCGTATATTCCCGGAACATTTCTCCGCCTCTTTTCTGCATTGTATCCATACAGGCGTCTATACTTCCCATAAGTATATAGGAGGGACTGCTGCTCTGATATATTCCCAGGAACCGTACGAGCAGATTCCTGTCTATTCTGTCGGTACATCTGTGCAGAAGAGCCGTCTGCGTCAGAGAAGGCAGTGTTTTATGGACACTGTGGATCACCACGTCCGCTCCAAGATCCACAGCGGATACCGGAAAATATTCCGAAAAACGAAAATGCGCTCCATGGGCTTCATCGACGATCAGAGGTATTCCATAGCCATGGACAATCTCCGCAATTTTTTCTACGTCAGAAACAATGCCGTCATAAGTAGGCGACGTGATCAGAACCGCCTCAATATCTCTGTTCTCCTGAAGGCATCTTTCCACATTCTGAGGAGAAATTCCGCCGTTTATCCCCACCTGACCGTCTTCTTGTGGATAAATATAAGAAACCTTCAGTTCTCTTAAATATGCTGCATGGTAAACAGCCTTGTGGCAGTTTCTCGCGATCAGGATATGTCCTCTTCTTTTTACCGCGGCGGATACTGCCGCTAAAATCGCTCCCGTACTTCCATTGACACTGAAAAAACTTTCTTTTACTCCATAAAGCCGCGCTGCAGCTTCCTGTGCCTCTTTCAGTATTCCTTCCGGATGATGAAGATTATCAAATCCATAGATTTCTGTAATATCCCTTTCAACAGGAAAATCCCCTGTCACAGACAGGGGATTTCTTTTATGCCCCGGCATATGAAAGGGGTAGTAATCCGTTTTTGCGTATTCTGCTAATTTTTTATATAATCTCTCCATAAAATTCCCCTTTATTTCTTATATTTGCCAGTATAACAGGGAAATATTACAATCACAACACAGAAAGATTAAAATTTCATTTTACTTAAAGCCGCCTCGTCGCATACGACGGTTACATCGCCGTGGAACTGAAGGATAGACGCAGGAACTCTCGGCGTTACAGGACCTGTTAAGGCTTTTGCGATGATCTCCGCCTTATCTTCTCCTGATGCTACAAGAAGGATTTTCTTTGCTTTCATAATCGTTCCGATTCCCATGGTATATGCCTGACGGGGAACGTCCTCTTCTTTTTCAAAAAAGCGCTTGTTTGCCTCTATCGTACTTGCGGTCAGATCTACGCAGTGTGTTCCTTTGCAGAATTCATCTGCCGGCTCATTGAAACCAATATGGCCGTTATGTCCGATTCCCAGAAGTTGAAGATCCACTCCGCCTACTCGTTCGATGATCTCATCATAGTCTCTGCTGGCCTTTTCGCCGTCCGGTTCCGTACCGTCGGGAACGAAGGTCTTTGCCTTATCAATGTTTACATGATCGAACAGATTTTTATTCATAAAATAGCGGTAGCTCTGATCATTGTCTCCGGAAAGTCCTTTATACTCGTCAAGGTTTACGCTGGTTACCTTGGAAAAATCAAGATCTCCCTTTTTATACCACTCTACAAGCTGCTGGTAAGTTCCTACCGGCGTAGAACCTGTTGCCAATCCCAGAACACAATCCGGTTTCAGGATCACCTGGGCTGAGATAATATTGGCCGCAATACGGCTCATCTCCTTGTAATCTTTTCCGCAGTAAATTTTCATAATTTCCATATCCCCCTTTTTCATTTTGGTTATATAAATTATAACACATCTTTCCCGGTGTTTTCCACCGAAGAACAGAAGAGAACTCCTACATCAGACGAAGAAGCATATCTCCTGTTCCCACATTATATCCGCTGGCAGCATAGATGCCGTTCATCTTTCCGCTGGTAACAATGATAAGCGGAAGTTTTTCATGATCCACATACATCCTTCTTCCCAGAAGTTCGATCTGTTCCTCAAAGTTTCCGTAATAAATCTGTACCTCCGGAAGCTGTGAAAGCGCTTTTCTGATGGTGGGATCCTTTAAAGCCTCCCGGCTTCTCACTACAAAGATGATCTTCTGTCCAAGAGACTCAAATGCCTCTCTCTGCTCCATCATTTCATTCAGTATATGTTCCGTCGGCTCTTTGCTTTCCTCCAGGAATAAGAAGATATGCTTTCCTTCTTCCGTCAGCGCTGAAGCTTTGACAGTTTCCGCCCAGTTTTCATCCTTTCCCAGTTCAAATTCAGGAAGGCTGATATTTTCCAGCATATCTTTCAGATCCGCTTTGCGAAGAAGAAGAGAAATTCTTTTTTCTTCTCCCTTCTTTATGGAAAAATAAAATACGTTGGCAAAAATATTTCCGTTTGGCAGTCTGTTGGAAGTCACCGCCCGGTAACATCCCTCTTCCAGTTCCAGCTTCAAAGTCCCGTCTTTCCAGAGAGAATCCTTCAGACGAAGGGAAACAAATTTTCCTTTTTCCAGCTTTCCGATAGTCCAGTTCTGGAAATATTTCCACTGAGTATCGTCTCCTGAAGTGATATAAAGGAAACAGTTTTTCTCAATTTCCGGCGCCATGGGAACAAAGGCTCCCTCTTTCCAGTATTCTGCAGAGCGATCCTCCGGATTCAGTCTTGCAGGGATTCCAAGAGTTCTCGCCACAGCCACCGCAAGGATTTTTTTTGAACGCAGGCTTCCTACTCCTGTTTTCAGGCATCCCAGCGGAGTTGTGATCACGCTCTCCCTCTCTCTTTCCGGCAGAGAAATAATCTTTTTCTCCACCGTATTCCATATGGAAGAAGGATCTTCCCTGAACTTCTTCTTTTCCTCTTCAGAAAATCCCATCTCCACAGCTTCTCTGTATTTCATCAGAACCTCGTCGTCGATTCTCGGGTTCAGGATACAGGATACAAACAGAGAATGTTCTGTATTTTCTTCATAGGGAAGAGAATATTTCAAGTGTTCTTCCAGGATATCCGCTTTCAGATCCGTCTGATCCTTTTCTGTAAGAACTTCCAGCATTTCCTGTCTCAGGATTCCGGAAGTATCCCCGTCTGAAGCGTCCTCTCCTGCTTCTCCTCTTAAAAATTTCCCGCATTCCGGATTTTTCCAGTTTTCTGTCTTTGACGTTCTTCTGGCAGCGGCTTCCTTCAGACGTGTATCTCTCAGAGCTTTTTCCTCTGGAGATATGTTGGAAGGATTCACAGGAGTATCCACAGGAGCTGTCATATCTGTCTCTATCCACTTTCCTTCCTGAATCTGGTTTTCTCCCACTGTCACAGTGTATTTATTCTGCACTCTCGTATCGGCAAAAATACAGGTCCACCAGTCTTCCCATGAAATCTGTACTGCCAGACTTCCCTTTCCTGTAGTGATCCTGCAGCATCCGTTTTTATCTGTTTCAGCAGAAGCCACAGGAGAAAATTCCGAATAATTCAATACCTGGAAAGAAACCTCCGCTCCTTTTAAAGGATTTCCCTCCTTATCCAGAACTTCTATTGTTATTTCCGCTGTCTCGGCATATCTGGAAAGCTCGTTCAGCATAGTGACCATGCCTTCTTTTCCGATTTCCTCTTCTCCTGAAACAGCCGGATCAAACCATCTGGAATGAACCATCATTGCCCTGGACGCGGCATTGGTAAACCAGCCGTTATTGAGGAGCAGAGGTTCACAGGCTCCGAGAAAATACCATTTTCCCTGATCCCAGATTTCCACCCATGCATGGTTGTCGTCACAGTGGGACCATTTCGGCGCATATACCTGTCTTGCGGGGATTCCGATACTTCTCATGGCATTTACCGTAAACACCGATTCTTCCCCGCAGCGTCCATTTCCTCTTCTGTATACGGTGAGCGCAGACAGCGTTCTGTCGTCTGTACAGTGATAAGTGGCCTCCTGGGCGCACCAGTAATTTACTTCTATAGCGGCGTCTTTCCGGTTTCCTGTCTCCAAAAGTCCTGTCTCTCCCTTTTCCTGCATGAACTTATGGATTTCTGACCTGAACAGCTTCCGGCAGGGAGCGATCTCCTCCTCATTTACCCTGTGATACAGCACATAGTTCAGATACAGAAGCTCCGGCAGGTTTCTGACCGCTTCTGATTCTCTCCAGAGGCTTACTCCATTTTCCGCATAATCCAGATAAACTTCAAAAGAATAATTTCCTATATCGCTGAAGGGCATTGTCATATAGAGATATTTCACAGCCAGAGCAGTTTCGTCGTCCAGCTCTTCCAGCTTTTTGCTGATCTCTTTAAATACCTCCGGAAGCTCTTCAGCAGTTTTTTCATATCCCAGTATAATTCGTTCCCGGTTTTCTTTCAGAAATTCTCCCATATCCTGTTCTCCCTAAAGTTTTTCCAGAACCTCTCTGGCTTTGCGGACAGCATTTTCATCTGTCCTCCATATCTCATACTCGCTGATAGACGGAAGGCCCATATTTACGCCTTCCTTACGGTAAATCATAGAACTGTCCAGCGTTACCTTTCCGGACATATGGTAAGCCGTGGCATGTGTTTTCGGATATACTTCACGGATCACATCCGCATTTACTCCGCTTCCCACCTGGATCACAATTCTTCCGGCGCTTTTTTCTACCAGATTGCGCAGAAGATCTGTTCCAAGAGAGCAGACGTTTTTCTGCCCGGATGTAAGGATCGTATCAATACCAAGCGAAATTGCCTGTTCCATTGTTTCATAAGGATCCGCGCAGACATCAAAAGCTCTGTGAAGCGTTACGGACATATCTCCCGCTTCCTCCATCAGAATCTTCATCTGCTCCATATTTAACGTACCGTCAGGATTGAGATTTCCGATCACGACTCCTTCAGCTCCCAGACGGCGGTATTCCTTTACGGCCTCTTTTATCAGGATAAATTCCTCATCTGTATAACAGAAATCACCAAATCTCGGACGGATAAGGGCATGTATCCGGATATCCGAAAGTCGGCGTATTTCCTTAAAAAGCCAGGGATTCGGCGTTGTTCCGCCAATTACAAGGCTTCCGCATAATTCCAGACGGGTAGCTCCCCCTCTTACCGCAGCCATAGCGGATTCCACAGAATCCACACAGGCTTCTAATATAAAGTTGTCCATCTCTTTTCCTTTCTCCTTCTGCAAATTCTGCTACTTCTCACACAGGAAACGGTATATGGAAGACACTCCCGCTCCTGTCGCTCCGGCAGACTGAAAAGCAAAAATAGGTTCGTTTACCCAGGCAGTTCCCGCAATATCCAGATGGATCCACGGCTTCTTTTCTGCGAATTCACGGATAAAAAGTCCCGCAGTAACAGTTCCGCAGCCGCCGCTGCTCATATTGCGGACATCAGCGATCTTGCTCTCGATCATTTTTTCATGTTCCTCATAGAAAGGAATCCTCCAGTATCTTTCTCCCGCACAAGTATATCCCTGACGGAAACGCCTGAACAGCTCGTCGCTGTCACTGACAATTCCCGCTACAGTAAATCCGAACATATTGACTACAGCGCCTGTCAACGTAGCGATATCCAGAACCTCCGCAGCTTTTTCCTCACGTACTGCATAGGAAACCGCGTCTGCCAGGATCAGTCTTCCTTCCGCGTCCGTATTTGCGATCTCGATAATCTTTCCGGAATAAGAACCTATCACGTCCCCCGGGAGAAGACTTCCGTCGGAAATACGGTTTTCACACATAGGAATCACTGCAACCGCGTTTACTTTTACCTGATTCTTCGCCAAAGCGTAAATTGCTCCCGCAACGGCGGCTCCTCCCGCCATATCTCCCTTGATTCCCAGCATGGAGTCTGCCGGTTTCAGACAGTATCCGCCTGTATCGCAGGTTACTCCTTTTCCTACAAGAGCAGTGATCTTTTCATTTTCCGGATCGCCTTTATAACGGAGAACCGTCAGACAGGGAGGAAATTCGCTGCTGTCCCCTACTCCAAGAAGAGCTTCAAAGCCTTTCTCTTTCAGTTTTTCTCTGTCCAGGACTTCCGCTTCAATATCTGTGTCTTTTACAAATTCCAGGATCTGCTCTGCAAAGTCAGAAGGACGCAGACGGTTTCCCGGAAGGTTTACCATATCCCTTGCAAACCAGATGCCCTCTGCCACAACAAGCGTATCCTTTAAGATTTTTTCTGCTTCCTGATAATCTTTTTCGGAAACGCCGGAGATTTCTATATGATATTCCTTATCTTCTGCTTTTTTAAACTGCTTCTGCTTATAAGTTCCAAGAACGGCTCCCTCCGTCACATGGCCTAAAGCGTTTAAGCCATATTCCTTCAGGATGCCGGATACATCCAGTGAGAAATCGTAAATTCCGGCGTCCAGAAAAGCTTTTGCCGCTGCCGCGCCCAATTCTTTCAGATGTACGCTTTCTCTTTTTTTCTTTCCAGTTCCCACCAGGAGAAGAATTTTGTCCTCCTCAGGTACGAATGCGGTCTGAAGATATTCTCCCTTAAAAAATCTCCGCGCAGAAGCGGAGATCTTTCCAAGCTCCTCTTCGCGCTCTCCTATGAATTTTGCTTCCGCATTTTTACTGCTGCATTTTACCAAGTTTATCATTCTGTGCCTCCATCATTACTATCCTCAGATAAGCTTTACTCCGGATGCCTCCAGAGTGCTGACAATAGTACTGTCCGGATATTCATCCGTTATAATTCCATTGATATCGTCAAAATGAGCAAATTTGTAGGAATCATTAAAATAGAATTTTTCTTTTTCCATTACAACATACTTATGTCTGCTGCTCTGTACAACAGATTTCTTTGTCAGGCCGTCCTCAACTCCCAGTGTAGTCACTGATAAATCCACCATGTCCACCCCGCAGCTTCCAAGAAACGCCCGGTCGAAGCTGTACTGCTTGATCACTTCTATCGTAGCCGCTCCCATAAATCCGTTTACAGTCTGGTACATGATCCCTCCTGTTCCGATTACGGAAATTGCGGGATTTTTTACCAGGATCTGAAGAATGTCGATCATGTTGCTTACAACTACTACCCTCATCCTCGATTCCGCCAAAAGCTTCGCAAGTTCGATATTGGTAGTGGAAATATCCAGAAAAATCGTCTCGTTGCTTTTGATAAGTCCAAGAGCTTTTTCCGCAATGATCTTCTTTTTATCCAGATGATAATTTCTTCTGTCAATGACATCCCGCTGCAGAGGATAATCCTGGGACAAGATCGCTCCGCCGTATGTACGCTTCAGTCTTCCGGCGTTTTCCAGCGCTTTCAGATCCTTGCGGATACAATCCTCCGATACCTGAAATTTCTCACTGAGTTCTTTTACCTTTACTTTTCCCCTCTGCTGCAGGCACTGTTCAATGGCAACATGTCTTTCTTCTGTAAACATAGGTACCTCCTTTATATTCTCAGAGGTCATTTTCTACTCTTCTGTCAGAATCACCTCTAATACTGTATCTGTCTGATCGGGCAGTATCGGATCCGGACCAAGATCGGCAAAAACAATATCCGGATAATCGCTGTGCACCCAGCTTGTGGAAACCGGCACTTCGGCTCCCGTAGCCAGATAACGGATTCCCTTTACCTTGTCCTTCGGAACGCCCAGAAGAGGAACAGGGCCGATGGTATTTTCAAACAGATGAAAATACAGATGATTTCCTTTTCCGGTCACACGTCCGTAATCCGGTTTCGGCATCTGCGTTTTTCCGCAGCCGTAAATACTTTTTCCGTTTTTGTTCATCCAGGCTCCGATTCCCTTCAGAATGTTCATGGACTCTTCCGGAATATTTCCTCTGGCGTCCGGTCCTACGTTCAGGATCATATTTCCGCCTTTTGATACGCATTCCACCAGCTTTTTGATCAGCATGGAAGCAGGCTTAAAGAAATGATCCACAGCGCAGAATCCCCAGTTATTGTTCATGGTCACGCAGGCTTCCCAGGCAATATCGTTTCCCTGCACATCCTGGATGCCGTTGGGGGGGATCATTTTTTCAGGAGTTACAAAATCCCCGTGATACGGCGTAGGATCACATGCTGCCAGGGAACCCAGTCCTTCTCCGCTGCATTCCAGCCTGTTGTCGATGATCACATCCGGCTGAAGAGAGCGCACCATACTCATCAGCTCCGTAGCTTTCCATTTTTCTCCCCGCATATCGTCATAGGAGAAATCAAACCAGAGAAGATCTATCTTGCCGTAATTCGTGCAGATTTCACGGATCTGATTGTGCATATAAGTAAGGTAATTGTCAAAATCCCGTCCCTCGTTCTTAAATTCCGGATTTTTTCTCATAGGATGGAATTTGTCTCCATAATGAGGATAATCGTCATGATACCAGTCAATGATCGTAAAATACAGACCTACCTTTAATCCTTCTTCGCGTACTGCCTCTACAAAATCTTTTACTATGTCACGTCCCAGTTTTGTATTTGTGGATTTAAAATCTGTATACTGGCTGTCATAAAGGCAGAATCCGTCATGATGCTTCGCTGTGAGAACCACATATTTCATGCCTGCTTCTTTTGCAGCCCGGGCCCATGCTTTCGGATCATAGTCAGAGGGATTAAATTCCTCAAAATATTTCATGTAATCTTCTTTTGTAATTTCCTCTTCGCTCCTCAGCCATTCTCCTCTTGCCGGAATGGAATAAAGTCCCCAGTGGATAAACATTCCGAATCTGGCGTCAAGATACCATTCCATTCTCCTGTTATAAGCCTCTCTGTTAAACGTGTACATGGCGTTCCTCCTGTTATGAAGTATTTCTTACAGCATTAGATTTATATGGCCAGTTCCCCTTACTTGCGTCTGCAAAACGGGGTCTGGCCTTAAAATACAGATATTTTTAAATTGTAGTCTCGCTGAGATCCGGATAATGACATTTTACAATATGTCCCGGCGTTACCTCTACCGGCTCCGGACGCTGGCTTCTGCACTTCTCTGTGCAATGAGGACAGCGTGTATGGAAAAGACAGCCGCTTGGCGGATTGCTTGGGCTCGGAAGGTCTCCCTGAAGGATGATACGTTTTGATTTCTTTTCCGGATCCGGGATCGGAACCGCGGAAAGAAGCGCCCTGGTATAAGGATGCTTCGGATGAGCATAAAGTTCCTTTTTCTCCGCCGTCTCCACGATCGTTCCAAGATACATAACGCCGATCCTGTCGGAGATCATTTCCACAACGCTCAGGTCATGGGAAATAAAGAGATAAGTCAGGTTATATTCCTCCTGCAGATGCTGAAGAAGATTCAGAACCTGCGCCTGAATGGAAACGTCCAGGGCGGATACCGGCTCATCGGCAATGATCAGCTTCGGGTTTACGGTAAGAGCTCTCGCGATACCGATACGCTGGCGCTGTCCTCCGGAAAACTCATGCGGATAACGTTCTCCGTGGGAGGGGCTCAAGCCTACTACTCTAAGAAGCTCATGGACTTTTTTCAGTCTCTCTCCGGCCGTCATTTTTGTGTGGATCAAAAGCGGCTCTCCGATCAGATCCTGTACCTTCATTCTGGGGTTCAGGGAACCGTAGGGATCCTGGAATACCATCTGAATATCCGCTCTTAAAGGTCTCATTTCATTCTGTGATATCTTTGAGATTTCTTTTCCTTCAAACCAGATTTCTCCGGAATCCGGTATGATCAGGTGATCGATCAGCTTTCCGGTAGTTGATTTTCCGCAGCCGGACTCTCCTACCAGAGAGAAGGTTTCTCCGGCTTTAATATCAAAGGATACGTCATTTACTGCGTGAACGAATTTTTTCTTTGAAAACATGCCCTTATTGGCGGCAAATGTTTTAGATATATTTTTTACAGATACTAATGGTTCGCTCATCGTCGCTTACGCCTCCTTTCCAAGTTTATCTGTATGGTGACACCTGCATTTGTGAACTCCGGTAAGGCTCTGAAGCTCCGGCTCCTGCTGGCGGCAGATATCTGTTGCGTATTTGCATCTGGGAGCAAATTTGCATCCCTGGGGCATTACGGAAAGATCCGGTACGCTTCCCGGGATTGACGGAAGTGAACTTACTCCGCTTCCAAGTTTCGGTACGGAAGCGATCAGTCCCTGTGTGTAAGGGTGCTTCGGCTCCGCGAAAAGTTCCTCTACAGGGGCTTCCTCTACAATTCTTCCCGCATACATAACCACAACTCTGCTGCACATTTCCGCAACAACGCCAAGGTCATGGGTGATCATAAGGATTCCTGTATTTTTCTTTTCTCTGATCTCTTCCATCAGCTCAAGAATCTGCGCCTGGATCGTTACGTCCAGAGCGGTAGTCGGCTCGTCGGCAATGAGAAGCTCCGGCTCGCAGGACATAGCCATAGCGATCATGACACGCTGGCGCATACCGCCGGAAAGCTGGTGAGGATAACTTCTCAGAGTCATCTCCGGCTCCGGGATACCTACGGATTTTAATACGTCCACTGCTCTCTGATGAGCCTGTTCTTTTGAAAATTTATTATGGAGAAGAATAGCTTCTGTAAGCTGCTTCTCTATTCTCATACACGGATTCAGAGAATTCATCGGTTCCTGAAAGATCATAGCCACTTCCCGGCCTCTGATTTTTCTCATTCCCTTTTTATCTTCTTTCAGAAGATCATGGCCGTTGAGGATCACTTCCCCGTTGGAAATCTTGCTGTTTCTGGCCAGGAGCCGCATTACGGAAAGAGAAGTGACTGATTTTCCGCAGCCGGACTCTCCTACCAGACCGAGTATCTCTCCTTTATTAATTGAAAAAGATACGTTATTTACGGCCGTAACCCATGTTTTATCTCTTTTAAATTCTGTTCGGAGATTTTTTACTTCCAATAATTTTTCTGACATAGCTTCTTCCTCCCTAGTTCATCTTCGGATCCAGAGTATCTCTCAGACCGTCGCCAAGAAGGTTAAACGCAAGAACGGTAAGGAAGATCAGGATACCGGGAAACAGTACCATATGAGGCGCTGTGTTCAGGTAGTTACGTCCGGTGGAAAGCATAGCGCCCCAGTCAGGCTCCGTAACATTTGCTCCGAATCCCAGGAAGCTTAAGGACGAAGCCGCCAGGATCGCAGTACCGATACGCATGGTAAAGTTTACGATCATGGACTGGATCGTTCCCGGGAATACGTGAACAAAAAGGATACGGCTGTTCTTACATCCCAGAGAACGGGCAACCTCCACATACAGAGAGCCCTTTACCGATATTGTGGCGCTTCGTATGATACGGGCAAAGGAAGGTACCGTAAACACCGCGACGGCGATCATAACGTTGACCATACCTGGGCCGATGATCGCCACAACAGCGATAGCAAGAAGGATATCGGGAAACGCAAAAAGCACGTCGCAGCATCTCATGATCAGAGAATCAATAAATCCTCCGTAGAATCCTGCGATAAGTCCCAGAATAACCCCCCCAATAGTACCTACGATCGTCGCGATCAGAGCGCAGGAAAGGGAAAGTCTGCTTCCTACCATCAGACGGCTGAATACGTCCTGTCCGAACTCGTCTGTTCCCCAGAAATGTTTGGCGCTGGGTCCCTGAAGCAGGCTGCTGTAGTCCGGCTGGTCCGGCGCGTAAGGAACAATCAAGGGCGCGATAATCGCCATAAGAATAATAAACAAAATGAATATCAGTGAAATCACTGCAGTTTTCCGCTTGCAGAATTTCTTGACAAACTCTTTTACTCTGCTTTTTGCCTTGGGAAGCTCTTCAGCAGCAGCAAATTTGTTATTTTCTAAATTTGTATTTGTCTGTGCCATCTTTTTCCCTCCTAATTAATCATAACGCACTTTCGGGTTGATCACTCCATAGAGTACATCCACGATCAGGTTGATAAAAATATACTCCGCCGCAAAGAAGAGAAGCAGCGCCTGCACAACCTTATAGTCACGGAAGTTGATAGAATCTACCAGAAGACGTCCAAGTCCGGGAATAGAGAATACTGTTTCAGCCATAACGGAACCGGAAAGAAGACCGCCGATCTGAAGTCCCGCGACAGTGACAATCTCAATCAGTGAGTTTTTAAAAGCATGACGCATAACAACAAGGGATTCCTTCAGACCTTTTGCTCTTGCTGTACGCACATAATCTTCTCTCATGGTCTCCAGCATGGAGGAACGGGTGAAACGAGCCAGGATTGCCATAATTCCGGCTCCCATTGTCAGTGAGGGAAGAATATAGCTCTGCCAGGAATCCAGGCCTCCTGTAGGCAGCCAGTTCAGCGCTACCGAGAATCCCTGTATCAGTTCCAGGCCCAGCCAGAAGCTTGGTACGGATATACCGGAGATTGCGATGATCATTCCGATATAATCCAGAATTCTTCCATGGAATACAGCGGAAATGATACCAAGCGCAACGCCGATGATCGTCGCCCAGATCATGGCGGAAACTGTCAGCATAATAGTAGGCTTTAATCTGGGTGCAATGGTCTCCACTACAGATTTTCCGTTTCGGATAGAATCTCCGAGATCACCTGTTACAAGACCCTTCATATACTGACCATACTGTTTCAGCAGGGGCTGATCCAGCCCAAGCTGTTCTCTTACTTTCTCAACCTCCGCCTTTGTAGAATCCTGACCTGCAATTAATTTCGCCGGATCTCCGGGGATCATGTGGATAAACATGAATACCAGGAAAGAAATTACCAGCAGAAGAGGGATCGTGCTGAGTAAACGCTTAATAAAATAACGACCCATTTTTTTACCTCCTTATGAAACATTAGAAAAACTGCCGTCCGCCTATCTGTGAATGGTTCACAGACGGCTGAACGGCAGTTCTCAATTCAGAACATCTTTGTTCTGTTATCATATGCTGCGGCGCCTGTCGCCCCAGTTATTTATTCTGTTGTAATCTCCTGAAATATCTTTCTTTACTCTTTACTGTGCAAGTACAGCCTGTGAGAAGTCAAATGCGCCGTCCGGAGCTACAAATGCGCCGGAGAGATAAGACTTGGTAGAGTACAGAAGCTCATCGTTTCCAAGGAACAGCCACGGGCATTCTTCCCATGCAATTTCCTGAGCCTGTGCATAAATATCTGCCTGTTCGGCTTCGTCAGCAGTTGCAAGACCCTGGTCTAACAGGCTGTCGAACTCTTCATTTCTGAAGTATGCAGTGTTGGCGCTGACAGGCGGACACATAGTACTGTAAAGCAGAGAACGAACAGAACCGTCCATAGTGAAGTCTGATGCTGACCAGTTTACATACCACATATTAACTTCAGCTTCATCCTCATCTACATAGATCTTATCGCTTACTGTAGCCGGCTCCATAGGAAGAACTTCTACGTCGATATTGATCTGAGCAAGCTGCTGCTGAACAAATGTCATACCCTTGATCTCCTGAGTGGAGTTGTCTCCCCAGAGAGTAAGGCTGAATCCGTCTTCATATCCGGCTTCCTTCATAAGTTCTTTTGCTTTGTCAAGATCATAAGTATAAGCTTCCTGCTCTTCATATCCTCCGATGATGGAAGGAACGATAGAGGTTGCAGGTTTGCCGTATCCGGAATACATAACCTGGATATAAGCGTCTTTGTCGATCGCGTAGTTCATTGCCTGACGTACTCTTACATCAGAAAGAGGCTCCAGGTTCATATTCAGAGTTACATATCTCATAATATTGGAATCTGCTGTCAGAACATTGATGTCGTCGTTTCCGCTGATCGCCTGGATCTGGTCTGCGGGCATCGGATAAACCATGTCGGCTTCGCCTGTCTGAAGCATAGCTGTACGGGATCCTGCTTCCGGCACTTCTTTGATGGTAACTGTATCTACAGAAGCCGGCTCGCCCCAATAATCTTCATTTTTCTCAAAGGTAGTGTGATCTCCCTCTTCCCATTCTGTACAGATGAACGGGCCGGTTCCTACCGGATGGTTCATGATATCGTTGCCATACTCTTCAAGAGCGGCAGGGCTGATGATGCAGAACTGGGTCATACGGTTGATAAACGGAGACCATGCTTTTGTAAGCTTGAATACTACGGTATACTCATCCGGACATTCCACGCTCTCTACACGGGGAGTCTCTGTGCCGTCGTCTGCGGTTTCAATAAAGTTTCTTCTCTGACGAAGATTGTTTTCCGGATCAAGCACACGGTCATAGTTTGCTTTAACAGCTTCCGCGTTAAAATCTGTTCCATCTGAGAATTTTACGCCTTCACGGAGATGGAAAGTATATGTAAGGGAATCATCGGAAACTTCCCATGATTCTGCAAGCTGTCCTTCCAGTTCCTGATCTTTGTTGAAATGAACAAGCATCTCATAACATCCGCGTGTTGCAGAAATAGCGCTGGTATCCGGGATGTTTGCCGGGTCCATGGAGCTTACGCTTCCTTCAATGGCGATTACCAGATCATTGTCCGGTGATTTTGCCTCAGTGTTGGTTGCCTTCACTGCATAGCCGTCTTCTGCTTCTGCTGCAAAAGCAGTTGTGCCCATGGACAGCGTCATTGCACCTGCCAGAAGGGCTGCAATAATTTTTTTGCGGTTTTTCATAAACTTCTCTCCTTTTCCGTGTTTTATTTGTTGACTTGTTACAAATTCTTTTAAAATTAAGGGTACAAAAAAAGCATTTCTTACTTTTTGCATCTTTGCAGTGTATAGTTAGAAATCAAATAAATAACATGCCCCTTTGCATACTCATAAAAAATACTTAGTCTAAATTTGTTGAATTAAGTATAACAATATCCTCTATATTTGTCAATGATTTTTTATTAGTTTTTAGTACTTTTTATTGTTTTATCGTATTTTGTCCTGTTTCAATTTATAAAAAATTTCTTTTTCCCTGTATAAAATCAATTTTCTCTCAAAAAAAATTACCGGCATATACAAAAACATGTATACGCCGGAGTACATTAACGCTACATATATGACACGTCAGACCTTGAACCGGTATCCCACTCCCCATATTGTTTCAATATACTGGGGTTTTGCGGTGTTAAACTCTATTTTTTCTCTTATTTTCTTGATATGGACAGTAACGGTAGCTATATCTCCTACCGACTCCATATCCCAGATTTCCCGGAACAGCTCATCCTTTGTAAATACCCTGTTCGGATTCTCCGCCAGAAAAGTCAGAAGGTCAAATTCCTTTGTGGTAAACGTTGTTTCCTCTCCATTGACCCATACCCTTCTTGCCGTCTTATCAATCTTGATCCCTCTGATCTCAATGATATCATTTTTAGCCGCGCTGGAGCCCACAAGACGGTTATATCGTTCCATATGCGCCTTTACCCTTGCCACAAGTTCGCTTGGACTGAAAGGCTTTGTCATATAATCATCCGCTCCCAGACCCAGCCCCCGGATCTTGTCGATATCGTCCTTTTTTGCGGAGACCATAATGATCGGCGTGTTTTTCTCCTGACGTATCTGTCTGCAGATATCAAATCCGTCCACTTCCGGAAGCATCAGATCAAGAATGATAAGATCATAGGCTTCCTTCATGGCTTTCTCAAGACCTGTGTCTCCTCTGTTGGCAATCTCCACCTCAAATCCGGAAAGCTCCAGATAATCCCTTTCCAGGTCTGCAATGGCCTCTTCATCTTCAATAATCAGTATTTTACTCATTTTACTGGTACCTCCTGGTATTTTCTTAAAACAAAATACATGATCGTACCGATCCCTTCGCGGCTGGTGGCCCAGACTTTCCCGCCGTGATCCTCCAGGATCTTACGGACGATGGAAAGTCCGATCCCGCTTCCTCCCTTGGAAGAATTCCTGGATACATCGGTCCTGTAAAAACGGTCAAAGATATTCGGCAGGTCTTTCGCCGCGATTCCCTTTCCATTGTCTTCAATTTCCACCTGGATAAAATCTCCCACATCCTTCACACGGATCTGTATCACGCCTTTTTCTTTATCCATATATTTGATGGCGTTGCTGACAATATTGTAGATCACCCGGCGGATCTGCTCTCCGTCCGCAATGACAAGAACATCCTTGTCCACATAATTGGCGTAGTAAAGCTGTATTCCTCTTGTCTCCAGCTCCAGTCCCACTTCCTCCGCGCAGTCCGCAAAATAGTCGTCTACGTTCAGTTTGCTGAATACATAGGGGATTCTGTTGGTGTCGATTTTGGAATAAAAAGTAAGCTCGTTGATCAGATGATCCATTTCATTTGTTTTATTATAGATAATTCTTACATAGCGGTCCATTTTCTCCGGAGTGTCCGCCACGCCGTCCATAATTCCCTCCACATAGCCCTTTACAGCCGTAATGGGGGTTTTCAGATCATGGGAGATGTTGCTGATCAGCTCTTTGTTTTCTTTATCAAGAACGATCTTTTCTTCCGCTGATTCTTTAAGCCTTCTGCGCATTTCCTCAAAGTCTCTGCACAGCTCTGAGAATTCGTCCGCCCCCTCCACTTCCAGAACAAAATCAAGATTTCCCTCTTTTATATTCTGAGTAGCCCTTCGGAGCTTTACAAGAGGCGCCGCGATGCTTCTGTATATCCACAGACCTACCGATACGCTGGTAAACACAAGGAAACAAAAGCAGTTATCAGAAGATCTTTCGTCATGATCTGAAGACTGTCCCGGCCGGTAACAGAGTCTGCGATGGTGATATCATAATTTGCGGTATTATCTATTTGCATATTTTCTGAATTTCTTATCTGAGATTCCCGGAATCCATAAAGAGTGGCCGTAAACAGCAGAAGCGGCACAAGGACGACCATCAGGAATCCTACTAAAATCCTGGTCCGTAATTTCATGAAATTTCCTCATTTCCTGAATATATTAAATGATCCGCAGGAAAAACTTATATAGAAAAGAAACGCACAGGCAGATAAGATTTTCTTCCTGTGCGCTCATTATACCATATTGTCAGATTCTTATGTCTAAATTTTCTATTAAATCATCAGAACTTCCCGTCTGCACCGGGAATTTTCTTTTTTTTATTACAGGTATTTTTTCAGCGTTTCCACCTTGTCCAGACGCTCCCACGGAAGATCCACGTCTGTGCGGCCGAAGTGTCCATAAGCTGCCGTCTGTTTGTAGATCGGTCTTCTCAGATCCAGCATACGGATGATTCCGGCCGGACGGAGGTCAAAGTTTTCACGGATGATCTCCACAAGCTTCTGGTCGGAAAGTTTTCCTGTTCCAAAAGTTTCTACGTTAATAGATGTGGGATGGGCAACGCCGATCGCATAGGAAAGCTGGATCTCGCATTTATCAGCCAGTCCTGCCGCAACAATATTCTTTGCCACATAACGGGCCGCATAAGCCGCGGAACGGTCAACCTTTGTGCAGTCCTTGCCGGAAAACGCTCCGCCGCCGTGACGGCCGTATCCGCCGTAGCTGTCAACGATGATCTTACGTCCTGTCAGTCCGCTGTCGCCATGAGGTCCTCCGATAACAAAACGTCCTGTGGGATTAATAAAATATTTTGTATTTTCATCCACCATATCGGCAGGTATCACCGCATCCAGCACATATTTTTTGATGTCTTCATGAATCTGTTCCTGTGTTACGTCCGGATCATGCTGTGTGGAGCACACTACCGCGTCAATGCGGACCGGTTTTCCTTCCTGACTGTATTCTACAGTTACCTGGGTTTTGCCGTCTGGTCTTAAATATTTCAGAGTTCCGTCTTTCCGTACTTTTGTAAGCTGACGGGCCAGCTTATGCGCCATATTGATGGCATACGGCATATATTCCTCTGTTTCATTAGACGCAAAGCCGAACTGGATTCCCTGATCCCCTGCTCCGATAGCATCGATCTCATCTTCGCCCATCTTCGCTTCAAGAGCTTTGTCCACTCCCAGGGCAATATCCGCGGACTGTTCGTCGATTGCCGTGATCACGCCGCAGGTATCTGCGTCAAATCCATATTTGCCGCGGGTATATCCGATCTCTCTGATCGTATCTCTTACGATCTTCTGAATATCTACATATCCCTTGGAAGTGATCTCGCCCATTACAAGGACAAGACCTGTTGTGATCGCCGTTTCGCAGGCAACACGGCTCATGGGGTCCTGCTCAATAAGCGCGTCAAGAATAGCGTCGGAAACAGCGTCGCAGATTTTATCCGGATGCCCTTCTGTTACTGACTCTGAAGTAAATAAAATTTTTTCCATTTTTTTCTCCCTTTCCTGCTGTATAAATTTCAGATGCAGCATAAAAACTTTTTCCGTTTTTTGCAAAAATAAAAACAGCCCGAATAATCGGACTGTCTGAATTTCTCTTTCAATCCTCTTATTGTTCGATCGCTCGCTCAGGTTGGCACCTTCCTCGCCGGAGGGGTTGCCGTGGCTTCACAGATCCTTTGTATCTCCACCACTCTGAATAAAAGGTTATTAAATTTATTATCCCACGCGAAGGCGGAATTTTTGAATTTCTTTCTCGCTGGAAACTTTCTCAATCTCTGCACCGAGACTTCTCAGTTTCTCTTCAAAATTTTCATATCCTCTCTGGATATAAACAATGTCGTCCACTACGGTAACGCCTTCCGCAGCCAGTCCTGCAATAACCAGGGCTGCTCCCGCACGAAGATCCGGAGCGCTTACTCTTGCTCCTGTAAGTTTCTTTACGCCGTCTATGATCGCCGAATTGCCCTCTACTTTAATGTTTGCTCCCATTCTGGCAAGCTCGTCCGCATATTTGAAACGGTTCTCAAAAATACTTTCGGTCACAATGCTTGTCCCTTCCGCAAGGGCAAGGGTCACTGCGATCTGAGGCTGCATATCAGTAGGATAGCCCGGATAGGGAAGAGTCTTCACATGGGTGCGGTGAAGTCTTTTTCCGGCGCGGACGCGTACCGCGTCGTCAAATTCTTCCACTTCGCATCCGATTTCCTCCAGCTTCGCGGTGGTTGCTTCAAGATGCTTTGGAATTACATTCTTTACTGTAACGTCTCCGCCTGTGGCAGCAGCGGCAAACATAAAGGTACCTGCTTCAATCTGATCCGGAATGATCGGATACTCTGTACGGTGAAGCTTCTCAACGCCTTTGATGCGGATCACATCCGTACCTGCGCCTTTGATATTCGCTCCCATACTGTTCAGGAAGTTGGCAACGTCTACTACATGAGGCTCTCTGGCCGCATTTTCGATGATCGTCCGTCCCGGAGCCAAAGAAGCCGCCATCATAATATTGATAGTCGCCCCCACTGAAACCACATCAAGGAAAATATGGCTTCCATGAAGGTTTTCCGCTTCAGCGATAATCGCTCCGTGTACGATCTTCACAGACGCGCCAAGCGCCCGGAAGCCTTTCAGATGCTGGTCAATAGGCCGGCTTCCGATATTGCATCCTCCCGGAAGAGGAACCTCCGCCCGTTTATATTTTCCGAGGAGAGCTCCCAGAAGATAGTAGGATGCACGAATCTTCTTAATGTATTCATAGTCAACACTGATATCTGAAATCGTAGAACCGTTGATCTTAACAGTTGATCTGTTAATCCGCTCAACCTGAGCTCCAATACCGGCAATCGCTTCCAATAAAACATTGATGTCTCTTACGTCAGGCAGGTTCTCAATTAATATGGTTTCATCCGTCATAATAGCTGCTGAAAGGATCGCAAGGGCCGCGTTTTTTGCGCCGCCGATCTCAACTTCCCCAACTAACGGATTGCCTCCTTTAATAACATACTGTTCCATAA
>ERZ1090868.600-NODE-600-length-20048-cov-7.881659_pt1 | contig 20048 bp, 27 predicted proteins | sample MGYA00478475_ERZ1090868 | MGnify/ENA primary metagenome ERZ1090868 (study PRJEB33644, sample SAMEA5815747) | chicken gut metagenome | biome: Chicken; feature: Gastrointestinal Tract; material: Caecum | place: Ireland | collected 2019-01-01 | study: A study of the...
GTATTTTACACATCAAATAGGGGTAATTTTATCTAATCTATTGTACATATTATACACTATGCATAATTATGCATAATTTATATAGTACAATATGCACTATTAATACAGCAATATTGCGGTTACTGTTGTGCATAATTGTTTCAAGAATGTATTGACAAATGCACATTGTTATGATACAATTAAACCATAGAAAGAGATACAATTTAACAGTAGTTTAGAAAGGGGATAATGAAATGTCAATGATTGATAATTTTATCAATACTCGACAGGAGTTATGGGCAATTGACGCAAAGTATCTGGAACGCACAGAGTTTTATTTCAAAATGTGTGGAGAATTAGAGGGGATGCGTTCAGCACTCATTTGGTTTGCCAATTGTTCAGGCAGTAAGTTGAAGGAAGTGTTACAGCAATTAACCACGTACCGTGAGTGGTTAGATGAATGGTATTTCAGAATCTAAGGTCGAAACACCGCTTACGCGGTGTCTAGCCGGAAATGGGTTCCCGGCTACAGATGACCAGCCCGTTATCAATGCACATTGAAAATTAAAGAGAGGAGAACACACATGACGCACCAAGAGTATTTCACCAGTATCGACCCAAGTACTACCAATGACGCACGAGACTATGTATATAGTGCGCTACGTTTACTACCGGAAGAATGGCAGGGCTATAGGGTAGCATTTTCACAGTACGGCCTAGCGCAAATGTTAGTGGATTTAGGCCATGCCCGTATTGGGAATAACGGTAGCATATTTTTAAAAACTACAGCAGGCCATACCGTCTTTTTTCCGAAAGATTATCCACATCTAGGCTTTTCCAAAATTGAAGGCACTAAGTTATTGCACTATGCTGTGATTGTTCCAGAGGGAATTATAATTGATGGTATGCTGTATGACATTAAGTAAGGAGGCGAAATAAATGAAAGCATATTTCAGATGGTACAATCATAATTACAGGGTCATCAATCCCGACACCAAAAGCGCAAGATATTATATTGGCGTATTTAGACAAAAAGCAACACCAGCAGGCGTATCATTGTATGATTGTTATGAATACCCTTCATATAGTAAACAGAATGCCTATAGGGAATTAAATGACATATTCGCATATGTTACCATAACTGGTTACAATACCTACCATTTTACAGCTATGTCAACCCTTGAGGGCTTAAAGGCCCTATTTATTGATACTGGTGTTAACTGCTACGTAGTAGCCGACAGAGCCGATTTAAAACAGTTTGCCGATGAACTGAACGTTATTTTTTGTGAGTACAGAGAGGAGAGATGAACGTGGGAAGATATAACGAGCGTATAATCAGCCGCACGATTTATGTGTATACATTCAATGTATACGCGTTCACTACAGACCGCAAAGTGGAAGAGGTCAAAGTTTTAATCACTGGTCCAGAAGATGCAAAAGACACTTGGCTCGAGAGTCAGTGTAAACGCGAATTGAAACGCGCTTTTCCGGATTACAAATACCTGGATAAAGAACAGCTAGCCAGTGCGGTTTATTCTTGTGAAATGACAGAACGGGAATTTTTCGAAACGGCATCCAAGCAGATTCTGGAAGAAAGGCCCATATGATAGGCCCGCTGGTATATCTGTTGTGTGTAATGGCTGTAGTCCTAGTGATTACAGCCATACCATTCATTTTTGCAATAATCGGCCTAGCAATCGCCGCAATCGCAAAATGGAAAGCAGTAAAACACATAGCAGACAAAACAACCGAAACACTGACAGGTAAATCCGACCTGTCAGATGCCACCACAGACGAACTTGTGGACGAATTAATGAAACGCGGAAAAATTCAGAAGAAAGAAGGGAAAAAATAAATGACGATTCAAGAGCGCCAGGGTGCCCTTTGGGCACTCCAAACAGTAGCCGCATCCCGCTACGTTCGGGAAGTGACTAAGGTTGCAATGCACATACATTGCCATCCCCGCATAACCACAGACGCTATCAAAGCTCTGTTTTGGCCCGACGATTACCAATTTACAGTTTGGTTATTACCAAAATCACTACGCAAACGCTACGCTTGTGCGTCATGCTTCTATGGCATGACATGGGATAGTTGGCAGGACGTTTTAATCAATGACGCGCAATCTCTAGTGGACGCGTTAACGGCAGATGATTTCAACCGTGTACACGCAATCATGCGCCGTGACCGCATCTCATCCGCTTACCGGAAAACCCCCCATTAATTGGGGGTTTTTCCATCCACCCTTATTTCCAATTTCTCCCAATCCATTTTCTTCCATTTTCTCCCAATTATCCCTTTAGGGTGGCACCCTAGTCATCAATGTAAAATTGTGGGAATACCCCTTAGGGTGGCCCCCTCAGTCATCAATGTCAAATTGTGGGAATACCCTTAGGGTGGCCCCTCAGTCATCAAAGTCAAATTGTGGAAACAAAACCACAAAACAAAAGAGACCCCCTTAGGGTGGCCCCTTCTGCACTACCCGCCAAACATTTACCCCCTTATCGAATCCGATGTTTCATATACTCCAGTATAACAAACCTACATTCTGGAGTTTCAAACCTCAACTTCGCATAATCATACGCATACTTCATCGTCATATAAATCCTACTTGCCCCACTATCCCGAACCAAGATAGTCCCGTCATTATGCGCACCTTCACTAATCGCAAACCGAACCTTACAGTTCGGGTCTACCTTAGGACTAACCCACAATAAATCCTCAACCTCATTCAAATACAATCCATACTGTCTTCCGCCATCTCCATCTAGTGTACAAACATAATTCAGTTCACCGCTCATTTGACAAATAAACTGTTCACTATCCAGATAGAACTGATTCTTCAACGCATAATCACCATATCTAGTCTTGGCAATCATCTTTCCAAACGGGGTATTAGCAATCTCTTCTGCAATCTGTTCATTATTACTAATTTCAACAACCCAACCCCGGTCATCGTCAACATAATAGTTTTTTGTTCCGTCAATCTTTTCCCTTATCCCCAATTCAATGAAATACGGATTATTCAGACTCACCGCATTCCCAAGAAAAACAAACTTAACATCCTGTCTCAGCACCGCACCTCCGCCTCTGGCAATCGTCTGATACAAGCTGAACGCATTTCCCACTTCATTCCCTAAGTAATCATTGTCCTCATTGATAAATTCATCGAACAATATGGTAGTAACATACGGCATCGCAACTGACTTATACTTGTTCGCCGCGCTCAATGCCATAGTTACTCCAGCCAATCCATCATTGATATAATACTCTGTGCCGCTTCTTCCGCTACCTTCAACTCCCAGACTAACGTCTGGGAATTTGAAGGATACGTTTTCAAAGAAGCTGGGAGCTACACGTTTCAAGTCATTATCATACCTTCGAACATAGATAAACTGTTCTCCAGATTTCAGATACTTCTTGATACAGCGCGTAGTCCAATAGAATGTTTTACCAATGGAGCGATTGCCTAGTGAAAATATGAATGGTGTTCCAAATGACAGCACTCGTTTTCCATTGTAAAATTTATTCATTATCTGCACCTATTAACTTAACTTACTAACTGTTACATAACCACCTCCAGTAAGCTTAGTAATCTGGAAACCAGCACCAAGCGATTTACTAAAAGTGAGAACCATATTGTTGTCATTGGTAAATGATACTTCAAATGTTGCTTCGCCTTCGTTTCCCATAATTTTACTAGATGTTGAGACAAATTCGCCAATATTGCTTCCAGTGATGTTCAGCATATACACTTCTGAAACATATCTAACAAGATATAACCCAGTAAGAAGATCTGAGGAGTTAACATTAGCGCTTGTAATTTCTTCTGAAAAGCCACCACGCATATACTTGCCAAGCACATTCATGTTAACCGCCGCAGTATCATCTGTTAACTCCCCGGTTCCTACACTAAGCGGGACATAACTTAAGTCTTCATCCAGGAAAGAGATTTTCTGACTTCCCTTAGTTCCCGACACGAACACAGTAACAACACCAGCCTCTTCTACACCCTGTGGCGCAAATTCGATTTTGTCAAGGAACACATTCTGAGGACTATCCCCATGTGCATACACCAGTCCACCGTCCACATACAGGAAACCCTCGTCCGCTGAATCTACATAACCCTTTGTAGCGACATCATCTGCTCCAATAGGCGTTGCTATGTTTGTTATGCGAACTTTAGCTGAATCAGTTATTCCTGTAATATCAAGTATTGGCTCACTAGCCGTAGAGTTAGCGCTTGTATGTATCCTTACACCTATTCCCAGGAGACCTCTATATGAGGTTATGGCTCCGCAATCTACATTAAAATACCCAATAGAGGAACTAGGAATATTTTCCTTAATGAGTTTTAAAGTTTCATCATCAAACAGCGTATAATATCTGCTATTGCCAGTTTCCCCAAAACTCATCCGCCTCATATTTTCCACATTTTCGAAGTTCATATCAAGAGCGCCACGCATTTGTCCACCACTCAACGGCAGATAATTACCAAGCTGTCCACCAACCTCAGCAATCTCACCAGCCAGATTTTCCCCTACCGTGTCCACATACTTTTTAGTGGCCGCATGGCTATCCTCTATAGGTTCTCCAACGCCAAACCTAGCGAATTTTCGAGCGGGCCTTTCATCATCAGCATAATAACTGTAAAATGCATAATCATTAGCCGCATAATGATGTAAGCCATCTTTAGTAGGCACAGCGTCGCTTTGCTCAACGTCTAACGGCCCAGTTAACGTCCCGCCACTCAACGGCAGATAATTCCCTAACTCACCCTCAATCCTCGCTTCAAACTCATTAAGTTCCGTCTGCATGTTAGCAACAGTCTGCTTCACATTTTCGAAACTCTCTTCCGTACTAGCGAAACTCTGCTGTAATCCAGTGACCGTCTCATTCAGTGCCGCCACAGTAGCCTGCAACGCCCCATAGCTACCCTGCAAATTCGCGATATTCTCCGCATTACTGGTAACCCTCTCATTCAGCGAAGTATAATTACTCTGCACCGTCTGCGTCAGCGTATACAGCGCGCCCTGTAAAGCTGTAATATCCGTAGTATTCCCCTGAATCAACTTCGTCAACTCAGCCTTAACACTAGCAATCTGCTCAGCCAATGTAGTATCCCCATTAGCCCGGGCCTGCTGTTCTGCTGTAATCAGCGCATTAAGAGCGTCATCTGCATCCTTCCTCGCCTGGATTTCCGCATCCAGTCTCTGCTCCCCCGTAGCATAACTGTCCAGCTTCTGCACTAACTGGTCATAATTATACACAATCACATCCGCACCAAGTACCGTACCATCATTAAGTACAACCTGATACGTATCTCTTGTCCCATCATGGGTGACTTTGACCTCTTTCACATCCTTCGCAGTCAGTGCTTTCTTTGTGGACTGAATCAGAGCATCCAGGCGGGCTACCTCATCAGTAACCCTCTGGCTCAGTGCATCAATCTCTCCATCCAACCTAGCAACTTCACCTGCATACTTTTCATCCAGAGCAGTATCAGCCGCTTTCCGCTCAGCAATTTCCTTATCAATCCGCTCTCCCAGCGCCGTATCAGCATCTTCTCTGTCCTGAATTTCCTGTTCTAAGTCATTCCTTAAATCAACAAAATCCAGTTTAAGATTATCAACCGCTTCACTGGTCAGCTCGTCATACCAAAGGTTCTCCCCCATCTGAATGGTAAGAGCCGCCACCTCTTTCACATAATCATTGTGAAAATGTCTGCGCTTCGTAATATACCAAAACGCCGCGCTCTGCGGAACCGTAGGAATTCCATCAGAATCCGTGCTGGTAGGCATAAAACTGAACTGTCCCTTGTCCAGCAAATAACTCTGCTGTCCCCAGCTGGTAAGAGCCGCCACATCCACATCATATTTCTTAAGCAGATTAGCAATCATCTCCGGTGTAATGTCACTAGCTACATTATCCTTACCAATGGCAAGAATAAACCGCTCTTTGGTCTTATAATTCATAGCCATTACCGTACACGGTAGTTCCATATCACTAAGATTGTTATCCACCACATACTCTCCGCCCCGGATAATCACAGCACAACCCATGGAGTTTCGTACTTTGTCCTGCCGCATCGACTTAATCATACCGGAGTTATCTTTGTCATTGGGGGTATCATAAATCTTGAAGAATCCGTTTTCTGTTACACCAAGCGTGTAGTCACACTGACCGGGAATGAGCGCTCTTGTAGATTCGCTTGCTTCTGAATAAATCGGCGCTCCCTTCCAGATAGCCACACCCTGAAAACTTCTCTCGGCCGCCGGAAGAATCTTATCCGCATACACCTCTAACGCCTTGTCAAATACACTTTCCGTAACCCCAGAATTGGTTGTATTGTTATACGCCAACCCCATCTCCATATAAATAGGCTGACCAGCACAATCCACAAACGGAATATGCACTAACTCATAGCTTGTACTCGCATCAGCAAGATAACCGCTCTCCACCGTGATTTCCTTGTAGAAAGCGTCGTTACATACCGCACTTCTTACCACCTCTTCATATGCACCGAAGACCTTATCTGTATTGCAGTTGAACAGTTCAATCAACTCGTTCATCTTGCAGTTCAAAGTTGCAAGCTGTTCCTGTTCATTCATACCCGGAACATACTGCACCGGCGGAATGTGATACCCACAATCCGGAAACTGCGGCATTGGCGGTCTGCACCCCGGAACCGGCGGCTTACACGGCCCACAGCACCCGTCATCCTGCACATCCCATGCGGCACCCGGTCTCGTAGTATCAACATCACCACACCATACGGGTCTGCGTCTTCTGTTTGGATTACTCATATCGTTCTCCTTTCCGGCATCTTCTCAGCCATTAAAATACGTTTAAAAATAACTCGTCTAACTCTGTAAATAACCAAAGGTCTGCATTAAAGGTAAGTGTTCTTCGGTATTCTGTAATCAGGTCAGAAGGTGATCTCATGACCCTACCTTTACGCACACTGGAAGAGGTGCTTCCAACATGTTCCTGGTTCTTCGTACGTCTACCACTTCCCTTGTTCGTCTGATGTTTGTCTGACGTAAACGAATTACTACTATTCGTAGTCTGGGTGTCTTTCTTATCTGACCCAACAACAGCCTGCTGTCTGGAATTGGTATTGTCTTCACTGCCAGCTTCGTGGGTATTTCTAGCACTGGAATCCAACGCTGTTTCCGTTCCAGTAGCCGTTACCTTTTCTGTGTTTTCCTGTGTATGGTCTTTTGTGCCTGTCTCATTACTGGTAGTATCTTTCGTAGTATCTGTGTTGTCTGTGCCTTCCTTATTTGTTGTATCAGTGCCTTCCGTTTCCTTATTATGAGTATCCGTAGTTTCTCTCGCAAGCGAACCATTCTTAGAGCCATTCTTCGAGTAGGTCTCTGTGCCACTCTTATCATAACTACTATGCTCTGTATGGTTCGTAGCTTCTGATGCATAATTGAACCACGGGGTATCTCCACCACCGATATCATAACTTCCAGTGTCAAAGGTATCCGGTTCCGCTTCGGGGTAATGCGCATACCCCTGACCACCGTCCGCTTTGTCATAGACTTCGCCATAGTCATGCGCTCTACCCGTACCATAGTAATGGTTTGGTTCGTTGAACAGCATGGCCTGCGGTGTATCACTTCGAACGTCAAGTACATGCCCCTGATTGTTTCCGTTTTCCGACCACTCTCTGCCGGTCTGATTATCGGTGCTGGTTTCTGTAGTAGTGTCATTCTGTGAACCAGTGCCATCATAATCCTCTGTCTCAGAGTAAGTCCTGTCAGAATCTTCAGCCCATGTCCTATCACTGGAGCCTTCCTCATGGCCAATTGTATCTACTTTAGTGTTTTCTTCGTAAGTTTCATTTACCGTTTTATCTGTAGTGCTTGTGGTTTCCTTGTCGTGACTTTCATTTATAGATTCAGAAGCAAGCTTTCCGGTTAGTTTCTTACCAACCTCAGCTTCTTCTGTGTTCAGCGTATTGCTCTGCTGGTAACTTTCAGTCCCTTCTATCTGGCTATTTCTGGTGGTATCTCCAACATAAGAACTTACTTCCTTATAGCCCTCATGTTCCTTGAAATGTTTGTCAGAATCCGCCCGGTTGAAGTCCTCAATGTAGTCGGTAATAAACGGGTCAAACTCGATAAACTGTGACGCCAGCATTCTGTTATAGTTTGGAGCAAGGATTTTAAGCTTGTTGTTCAGCTTACGAATGAATAACCCCGGCGTTTCAAAACCGATTTCTCTCTGACCAAACTCATCATAAATCCGCTCCGTCAATCCTTCCAGCCCGGCGATAGGCAATCCGGGGTCAATCACCGGGGTTGGGGTTGCCGTTACCAGTTCGTCCAAGGTCAAGTTGTAAAGCCCCATCATCCACCGCCCTTTCCATCTCGTGAATCTTCACCTTAATGTCAAGCCCAAAGGCTGCCTTCATGTTCTCACAAAAATGCTGTCTCTGAATTAACCTGTGTTCAATGTTCCAATCTGTAAACTCATTGTTTGAATTGATTTCTCCGGTGAGCAGGCGTTCCTTTTTGTCTGCCGTGTGGAGATTGTTTACACCCATACCGGTCAACAGTCTTGATTCTGTGTTATTCAGATGATCCCATGCTTGTGGCAATCTCTGTGCCGCTGAATCACTGTTAAAATTCTGCGTGCCGTTCAAACTCTTTGCAATATTGTTTCCTACAAACGTGGCTACAATGTTTGTATCAATATTGTTAATTGCCTCCTGCAAACTCATCTTGGTCTTTTCATCTGTCTCAAAGAAACTACCAAGCTTTAACTGTTTTGCAATTACATCGATGGTTCTCTGTCCATCGACCAGCTTCTCAACCCAGATTTCCAGCTTATCCAAAAGTGGAACTTCTTCATAATTGTCCGAACACACAACGCCCAACGTCTTTTCTGCTTCTGGGATGTTATACTTCTCGATAAGAGGAGCAAGCATCGGCTTGTTCCAGTGCGTAATTGCAAGGAACGGCTGGTCGTAGTGGACACTAATTGCTTTCCAAAGCGTGTGGGCATAGTAAAAATTCTGGGAAGACATTGGTATACACGGAAGGCCTAAGAAACCAAACTTATTATCCTTTACAATACATGCTCTACCATTAACCAGCAAAGCGTATTCAAAGAAGTACTGGTCTACCGTTTCGGGAAGACCTTCCCAATCGAACTGGTGAACTGCGATATTAATGTAGCTTTCCAGTAAGTCGAAATACTGGCGGTTATTTTCGTACTTTGCTCTCCGCCGCTGACTCCGGGTGTCCATCTTCCCATTATCACCCCGGAAATCGCCTTTAATTCTTCTCATATCAATCTCCTATTCCTGTGGGTTGTAGTCATCCGTGTAGTCTGTAGCGTAACCACCTAAGTAGCTTACGTTTTCCCACTCAATATCATTGCCTGCTTCTCCGCCACCGTAGTTCTTCACCCATTTGCATTTATTTGCTCCCTGTATTGCACCGTCATCCCAACTCTGAACCGAACTTGGGCCACTATCTCCATCCCCCATCAGGGCATATCGGATATTCCAGAATGTAACACCATTCTTCATTCTCGTTTCAATCTGTTCCCTAGCCCAGAACGGTACACCGCCTGGGTCATAATCATTGGCCGGAATAGGAACAATATTCACATTCTGCAATTGCACGTAGCACCAGTGTTTACGAATATTGATATGTGGATAGCGAACCATATTTTGCGCATAACCGAACATACTGAACGCGCGGTCAATTGTTTTAATTAGCTTCGTGCGCATATGAACCCAGAAGAAGTTGAAACCGGCTTCACTTGCTACAATCGTGTTGTAGCCATTTGGCAATCCACCTACCGTCTTAGGCAGACCAAAAATTTTGTTCTGGAAATAGTTGCCTACGTTGGCAACTCCTGCACTTAATGCGCTCACACCAGAGCCAGTTAAGCCACTTGCTACCTGCTTAATGGGGTTGTTCAGAGAACCAATACCCCCAAGTGCTCCCTTTGCGCCTACACCGCCAAGGGCACTCATGGATCCCGCACCAACTGCGGCACCTATGCCAACTGTAGCCAATGCACTGCCTGCCTTCAACAGCATGTCCTGCCCTACAGCAATAGAGTTAAAAGCAGAGCCTACAGCTATCTGGGCCACACCGGTATACATATTAGTCCAGGCAGATACCGCATTGTTGTTATAACCGCTGTTATTTGGTGTCATAACGTAGGAAGGCATTTGCAGGTTAACCAGCATAGGACTTGCCCAGCTTCCCAACATCTGTTTCAGGTCTGCAATGTAAAGACAACTCATTGAGTTTGGGGCCGCTGTGAAGTTGAAGATAAACGGAACACGGTAATAATACTCTTCGGAAGGAGTATAACTTACAATGTTCTGGACTGGTACTTCCAGTGAACCGCCCATTCTATCAGCAACTGAAAGATAGGAATACGGTGCTTGGTAAGTCTTAAGGTTAACAGGCTGGTAATTTCCTTCCGCCGGGGAGCAGTCTTCTCTGGTTGCATCATCATTAAAGTCAACTGGCAACCTAAGAGTGTGGTCATCATCATAGAGATTCTCTGTAGGTCTAAAGTATGTGTCAATGATATCCCTAAAGTTGTCGATGAACCTAGGCGTTGTTCCTACATTTGGCAGGGGTGGAATTTGGGCCTGATCGAACAGATTCATAGGACATGTGTAGGAATACAATACATGCTCCATTGCATTGTAGGAACCCAGCAGGTCGAACACATTATTCTTACGATATGGCACATAGTAGCCGCCAATACCAAGATTGAACTCCCCGTCCCTTGAAGCTTCACAAGCCTTGAAGGAAGGCAGGCCACCATAAAACGCATTTGGTGTAATGTCTTCCTGCTCAAGTGAAACATCGCTTGTGACAAACAAATGGAAGAATGGCCCCATATCCTCTGTGCGCTGTATGATTACCTGTGATGCATCAGTAATACGCTGGAATACGTAGTCCGATTCAGACGGCTCAAATGGTTCGGGCTGGGTATTCTCATTTGCAATGTTTGGGATGCCATGATCTTGTCCCATTCTCTCCTGGAATTCCATGTCTCTCAGTACCATACTTGGGCCAAAGTAGAAGTAAGGCTGATACGTCATTATGGCATCAATCGTAAAGTACACCAGGCAGGTATTCCAATTCAGGCTTACAATCTGATCTACAAATGCGTAGTTGACACTGCCGCCAACACCATCCCCATCATTTACAAATACGATATAATCCACCGCTCGAATCGTTTCAGCCACCGGGATGTTATTGTTATCAATGTATGCCTGCTGTGCAGCTGAACCCAGCCCCTCTTCACCTTGCGGGATATCTCCGTGACGGTCTACTAGGGGCTGTCTGCCAAAACGGAAGTAGCCCCTAGACGGGTCTAAATAGGTACAGTACCAGTTTCCCTCAGCAATGCTGTGGGATTTAAAAAACTGGTAGCAGGTGTTCCACCAACTGTCATCCCGGTTACCGGCCACCGTGTTGGGGTATGCAAACCTATGCCACCATATGGAATTTGCGGCATCCATCCCCGTACCCGTACACAGGTATACTGTTGTATTTGGTTTAAATGCCATAGGGCCACCCCTTTCCGAAAATTAATCCCAGGATTTCTTGAAGATTGCCGCATCCTTGAAGTAGGAGCATCCGAAACTCATCTGGCGAGTAAGGAAGTAGTTCCAGCCGCGGCTTCTGGGGTTGTAGATGGATTCCATATCTTCCAGCTGTCTGGTAACAAGGAACCACCAGTCCTCAGTCAGCATAGCCATAACGTCATCGGTGTCATCTCCGAAGTCATCCATCTCTTCTACCCGAACATTCAGGTTTAAGTCTTCCTTGTTGAACGCCTGAGCCAGCGCACGAACACCGATGGTGTTTACAATGTCAGACCGCATAAAGAGAACAAGGTCGCGCTTGTTCAGGGTCTTATGAATCTTCTGCGGGTTGAACGCATTGTTCGGGTACCGCATAGCACTCATGGTGTTCATAATCTGTAACAGGAAATCTTCTGCTGTAGTCTTATCGATTACGTCCACAGAGGTAATCTTCTGGGTAGATAACAGGGGCATACCTGCTGCTGCCTTCTGGTCATGGATGTAATAGGACATGATGTTCTTCATCAGCAACCAGCTGTCGATATTTGCGGATGAATACAGTTCAGAGATGAACATGTTTAACAGTCTGGACACATTGCCGCCAGAATGGAAAGCCCTGCGCAGTCTATCCTTTTCCAGAGTGTTCATGTACTGAATCGGCTCATTGACTCTGTGGTACTCTGCTTTAGCAGTAGGAGATACCTTAACAAACGGGTCTAAGGATTCCCCTTCCTTACCATAATCCATTGCGCGTCCCTTAACGATATCGGTAGCAATTTCCTCAATTGCATCCCCGAACGTCATTTCACCGAACACGTACTTCTCAAGGGGGTTCTGAATGTCATACTGGTGGAAGATTGTCATACCAATCTTATTTACGAGAGCAGACTGCCACTGGTTAAACTCAACCTCAAACTCCTGGCTGGTAATCATGTTACCGATGCTCTCAATATTGTCGATAGTTGCCTGCGGAATTCTGTCCTGGAATGACGGGGACATGAACGCCCGCACAGCATTAAAAATACTTACGTTATCTACCGGTGTAATCTTAGGCATATTATTCTCCTTTCTGAATACCAAACATGGTATTAACAATGTCTTCGGGTGTTGCTGGCGGAGTTTCCGGTTCTGGCTTAGTCTCTGGCTCATCCGAATTACTTCCCGGCTGAGGGGTACTTTTGAAGCCCATCATGAACAGCTTTAAGTTCGCTTCTTTAAGTTCCTTGTTCTCAGCTTCCAGCTTACCCATGTTTTCCGTGATAGTTTTGTTGGTAGCGCGGACGGTCGTGATGTCATCATAGTCTTTTATCAGTTCTGCTTTTAGTGTTAACAGTTTATCGGGAACCAAGGTACCGTTGCTATCAACAAGTTCCTCGATTGCCTTCAACATTTCTTCCTTCGTCATAATTCTACACGCTCCCTTCTTACTTTCCCATTTTGTGCAATGACGATAATACAGGTTTACTTTTACTCTTTTATTATAGCACATTTTGCTGATATTTTCAATGGTAGCCTTGTAATTTACCTCAAAATATGGTATAATAGAAGAAAATATGAAAGGAAGGTGTAGCTTATGGAATATCCCGAAGCACCAACGTATATCGCCCACACTGATGGAAACAGTGTTGACGATACTGCAACTTTTGAGGATGCCGGCGGCAACATGCTGACGGTTAAGAACAATGACGATGGTGTTGTCATCGATGGCACCCAGTATTACAGCCAGGCAAAAGTAGACCAGTTACTCGCGGAAAAGGATTCTGAACTTCGTGCATGGGCTACCAGTCAGTTCCAGGCCAAGGCATAAGGGGGATGTGTCTATGGTAATTTTAACTTCTGCTGGGTTAGACATTACTCAGCTTATCGGCACGTTGGGGTTTCCGATTGTTATGTGTGGGATTCTCTGTTGGTACATTTATAAGAAGCAGAGTGAATCTGACGCTAAGATTGACAAGATGACGGAAGCACTCAACAATAACACCGCGGTAATCAGTAAGCTGATTGACCGACTGGATGCGAACAATGGCGATTGACAATCATTTGTTTTCCCATATGCCCGTAGATACCCCAATTAATATCTACGGGTATTCCCCCAGTAAGTTAAAAGAAGGTATACCGGATGAAACCGGTGGGGCGATACAAACAGAACCGGTATACGATGTAAATTTGATTCCCACGGATAAGGGTGAAAGTAACGTATCTGGGTGACTACCTTGGAAAAGGTCCAGAACGTAAAGCGTGTTGGTCACACGATTCCAAACTCCCCGTGTAGGATAAATAAAAAAGAAACCCCTAGCGGACAAATGTTCTGCTAGGGGTTTTCTTTTATTCATTGAAATACAGGGTGATGGTGTGATTGTTATTGTCTATGTCTAAGTAATCTACCTGATAGGTTTTATCGCCAGCCAGTTCAATTTTGTATTCCGTAAACTCTACTACTGGTGTGTTTTTAGGTACTATCTTAATATTAGCATACATTGCCGTGAAAATGTCTTTTAATTTAATCAATGGTTACACACCTCTTTCCATCAATAGTTTTGATTGCTCCGTTTGCGTCTGTAGTAACGGTTGGGTTGTAAACAAGGTAGCCTTCTTTATCAAAGGCGTAGAGTTTATCGTCAATCCAGGCGGTGCAGTTCCAGTAATACTCTCCCTTCATCCTGCCGTAAGCGTACCACCAGCCGTTATTGTCTTTATTCCACCCAAGGTTTTTGTAATACTGGTAGGTGGGGCGGATGATTTTCGTAAAACCCTGTTCTGAGATAAGGGACTTGCGGACACCATAGTTAATGCCTTTCGCTTCGATGCAGTGTGCCGGAGAAATAGCGAGAGCAACGTGCCCACTCTTCCAGAGAATGTCACCTTCCTGCGGGGTTGATTGGTAGGTGTACATGTTATCGGAATGGGTGTTCGGTAACAAACCAAGCTGGTAGGAGCCAATGTCTGGAATAGCTAAGGCGTTGCACACTAAACCGGAACAGTCAATAAGGCTGTAGTCTTTGTCAATGTATGACTTTGCCTTAGCAATATAGTCAGCCGTGTAGATAGAGGGATACATAGCGGCTAACTGGTTTACCGTATACATGGTGGGCGGATTGTTGCTTGCTTTAAAGCCATAGCCGTACCACCATTTACCATTCAGAAACGCTTCTGCTCTTGCTAATGTGTCATCTAAATATTGCATTTTGATTCTCTCCCTTCCTAGTATATAAAATAACATTGGATGTTAAAATGCTTTCAGTTTCGCTGGATTATAAAACTCACTCTTTTGGTTGGTGGACATAGACATATACACTCCCTTTACCATCAACCCAGAATAAGATTACTTGCATGTTGCGCAGTGCTGTGGAGATGGTGTCTGTGGCGCGGAATCGGCGTACTGCTTGGATTTTGTTTGCGTCATCCACAATGAACACAATAATTGGGGTTGTGTCACCGATTCTGAGAACCTCTTCTGGGTCTTTGTCGGACGGGGGTTGTACGTACGCTTTCAGTAATTCTTTTAATGTCATGTATAATCACCTTCTATTCTTGGGGTTATGGTGCGACCATCGAAAAACAGGCCGACACAGTCGGGGACTTCTGCGATTAGACAGTTTAGGAGTGAGTTGAAATCGTCTGCGGTGTTGAGTTCTACAATGGCGTGAGATTTACCGTCATAGTTGGAGACAGAGCCGATAATGGGAATTTGGGTTGGTGTGATGTTAAGGGTATCAACTGGGTAGACTAGATTATACCACATGGAATCACCTCATTGTAATAAGAACCGGTAAAACGTGCCGCAATTCTACGTCTCCACTAAATGTCATCTCTACACCTAGAGCAGTAGTTTCATTTAACATATCAAACGATACTCTCGCCGTAACGACTTCGGGAAACATTCTCTTTACTTTCCAGGGTGAACCCGATATAGTTAATAAGTTATTGATTGCTTTAATTTCCTCGTAAGTCAACCACAAAATCTGAACATCTAAGTAGCTATTAAGGTCAATTTCTGTGGAGTTATCCAGTTCATCTAAAGCATTGTTAATCTTGGCTCTTACTTCTTTTACTGATTCACTTGTCATGTTATCACCTCTCTATAATCATATAAGCACCCTGATAATATCCCCAAATTTACAATCATATGAGAAAATAACCTTATCTCTTGTCAGTGCTTCTTCGTGGGTAAACTCTACACCCAATTCGACCTGCTTAGGACTCTTGCTTACCAATATATACAATATATTAATATCATGGCCCTGGGCAACCATTAATTTCTGCAACTCCGGGCCAACAAGCTCCCTGATTACGTCATGGGTAGCAACCGTTGAATCTTTAATCGGATTTAAGTCTACAGATTGCTTTGTAAGGGCTATTATGCCCATTATATCTTCCAATGCGGTTTTATCCATTACATAAATCTCCTATAGTGTTTGAGTTGTTGACGAGTTTTGCTTTTGTGGTGATCTATAATAGGCCCTTAAACAGACTCAGTAACTCATTCCACTTAATATTCAAGTCAACGTAAAGTATTCCGTGTGGAACACGCACTCCGCCCGTAAATTCAATCACTAAACAGCTGTCAGTTTTCTCTATCGATTGAATCTTATAAATGTGAACGTCTGATGCAACTAATATGGAATTGTAAGAGAACTTGGGTAATGTTCCCAAAGTATCTACAACCTTAGAATACATGTAGGCGTGTGCAAACGGCTGGTTCGATGCCTTGTGTAAATCTAACAGGGCATCTCTGTTGTACATGGCGTACCAGTTCGCCATATTGATAATTTGAGCTAAAATTTTATCGTCTTCATATATCTCTTCTATCGTGTTATTTACCTTTTCATTATACAGCGCCATTACATAAATCTCCTATAGTGCTTGAGTTGTTGACGGGTTTTCCTTTTCGTGTACTGATTATCTGCAAATAAATACGCTAGACCTGGGTCACTTTGGTCTCCTGGCGGAGTGGGGACAGGTGGGTCTTCGGAACCGTCCCAGCCGTTGTCATCAATCGGATTATCTTCATCGGGGTCATAGTCAGCACTGAAACTACCATCAAATGAGCAAAAACCATCGAACTGAAAATCTGGGCCAATGTTAAAGCCATTTCCAACATTAGTGTTGGCCCACTTTGCAGTAGATGCTTGTATAATGGTATTATTTCCAACGTACAAACCTACATGTCCATCTCTCCATAATACATCCCCGGGTTGGATACCAACATAATCTTCTTCAATAGACTTACCCGAAAAACCACTTCGTTTCCGGTAATTACTACCGCCAAAGTAACCAGTTGGCCCCCAAGAACCAGAAGTGTGGCGGGTGGGGGTGTTCCAGCACCAGCTAGTCCACCCCGAACAATCGGTTGCAATTAGGTCTGTCCCTGCAACAGTTACCATGTTTGCAACCCAGCCGCCCCATTGGTAACCGCATCTTCGGTACCATGAATACGCGCGTTCTACTACCTGCGCGCGGTTAAGCTTTGCCAATCTTTACCACCTCACTCGTGACAGGATTGATGATGCCTGTAACGTAGTCATTGGTTACTTCCATAACTACGTTTCGTGAATACATGTTTTCTACGGTGTTGGAGCCAACTGCGGCCATTACTCTGTGGAGCGTGTCGGCTTCATCGGATACAGGAATTGTCAGGAAAACAGAGCGGCCTACAACGGCAACACCAAGGTGGGTTTCAAATACACCGTTCTGGTTGGGGGAGGTTACTACTGAGTTAATCATGCCGGTTACGGATACTCTGGTTGCTTCATTGGGGGTATCTTCTTTAATTACTCCGTCAACTGGGATTGTGGTTACAGGTTTCTTTGTCATAAAAAATTCTCCTTTCATCTGGGTCTCATTTCATAGATACCGCGATTCAAAATGATACCGCCGGGAATACGTTTGGCCTTAAGGCAACCCGGAACTTGTAGATGAATACGAAACTGGCTGATATCGCGGTGTGTGTTCATGAATCGGATTTCAGCTTCATCATAATCCTCTTCAATGTCATCGGGGTCATCGGGGTTATAGTGCTGATCTGACAGAGAGCGTTTCAGAAGGTTCTGAGAACGCTCCGGCATACCTGCACAAGTTACGTTGTAGTAGGGTTCAACTGGTTCACCGTCTGCTTCTGTGATGTGTTCAATGTATGTTTTTTGTCGAACAAAGATTGCATAATCCCATTTGGTTTCGTTCTTCCAATGCAGAAAAGCCGTAGGGTGTTCCGGTACGCCAATAATCTCTTCTGGCTTCAGTTCTGAAATGTGAAGGCTGTCAGTGTCAGCGTAGATGAATCCAGGTTTATCGGGGCCGTAATAGTTTTTCTGCGCCGCTGTAATGGTGAAGTAACGCGCGTAGGATGTTACTGCGGAGCCGCAGGGGATGTATCCTGGCGTCTTTTCGTGTTCCATCACAGGTTGAAATGACAGGCTGTTCTTGTCATTCACATATACCAATTTGTATGAGGAATCAGTACTCATAGCAAGTTTTCCGTAAAGATTGTTTAGGAATAGCTTAGCTTCGGTGCGCTCTGCTTTCGTTTTGGCATTGATTTTCTGCTGTGCGTACTTGTCTATGTACTGGTCAAATAGGCCTATCTCTGCGGCGTAGTATACACCGTTTAAGATTTCCGTATCATATAGTTCATAATGTTCCAGCATTAAAAAGTAGTCTGTCATGGTTAGAGACAGTGTTGGCCTGGCTTCTACAGGGTTACCATCATTGTCGAGTAATTCTGAGTAGTACTTCCCTTTATAGTAAAAGTCAGATGTCTTAAGCATCTCATTCTGTCGGTATCGTAAATCATGTTTTATCTGAATGAATGGAAGCTTATTTTCCTTTACCCGGAACTTAGTACGGATACGGATAAACCAGTAGTATTTGATTCCACCGTGCTCATTTACATTGTTTTCTGGTAGCAGGAAATCAGGAATCATGTTTCCTAGCCAGAAACGAGGTTGGCCTACCGGATAGTAGTTACCAGACTGACTGTGCATGACCGATGGATACAGACTGTTTACGTCAAAGGTTAAGCCAAGGTATTGAATACGGTTGGCTTTCTCTGGAACCACATAGCACCATGCTCCTTTGTATGTGGTGCGTACATATTCACCAGCGTTATCAAACCCATACTTGTCTTTCGGAAGCTTAACGTCATACTGGTTTGGAAAGAGCATTTCATACATATCTTTGTCATACATACTCTTGAATTCTGACAGACAGCAGGAGCCTATCGTCAGCTTATTATGCCCTCTGGCAAACATCATTTCCAGTGCTTCCTTTACCACTAGAACGTCATTTGCTATGTACTGCTTTTCCTTGTCGGTGATGTTGCACCCGGGATACCGGAAACCTTCGTACTTCATGTTCAGCTTACGGTGCTTGGTTTTAAAACCTTCGCCAAGCTGGCGTACGCTGAATGGGAGAAGCTTAAGGCTGTCGCGGAATTCAATGATATCGCGGCTACGGGGTTTGTAAGTTATGGTGTACCATTGGCCCTTATTGGATATACTGTATTTTACGCTGGGGGCTGGCATATCATTGTTAGTCAATGGCCCTAACTTGTTGAAGGCTTGGGGTGTTTCCTTCTGGCGGATTAAGTAGTCTAGGATAAAACTACCATCAAATTTAAGATTGTGAAAGTAGATTATCTTCCGACCTGGAATCATTGTGATGTACCGGAAGAAGCCTTCTATTGAGTTAAAGATTGAAACATCTTCGGTGTTGATGGGTACAATAGCGGCTGCCCAGACCGCTGTCTCTTGCTGACCTTCGTAGACAGTCGTTTCAAAGTCTGCTACGTAAATGTCAGCTTTTTGTGGGGGTCTTCCCATTTAACGCCAGATTTTAATGTCAGCAACAAAATCTTCAAACTGTTCGCCAACGTAACGCGACCACTCATTGTAGTCATCATCTGGCATCTTCATGTAATTTAGAGTGCCAAGTATTACGTTGACCGATTCCTGTGGGCTATACCAGTCTACGTCTGCTAAACTGTCACCAACATTATTTTTTACGTAGTTTGCTAAAGCGTCTGCTACTTGTTCGTAGCCGAAATTGTCCTGTAGTTCCTGTAGCATAGAACGTGCAATTGAACGACCGGGGCCACGAGTGTTACGGGAATTTTCCATCATGTTTTCCCAGATTGCATCACGTTCTTTGGGGGTGAAAATGGGAGTTGATGAGTCTTCCGCTTCACCTGCTACATCGGGGGTGGGGTTGAATGAATCGTCTACTTCCTCAACCGCTTCTGCTAGAGGTCGGATAGACCGGATAGCGGCCATGGCGGCGTATTGTGCGGCACGTAGGCCGGGGTCACGGGATGACGGGCCTAGGATGTCTGCTATTCTTATGTTTGTTCCGTGTTGTTTGTTGTATTTGTAGAGTTGGGATGCCAAGCGGTGACGTTCATAGGCGTATGCGTCTTTGTGGTCTTTACGTGATGGCATTTATATCACCCCTTTTAAGTTTTAAAGGCGCGCATTGGAGTGGCGCGCCCTTAAAA
>ERZ1090868.606-NODE-606-length-19973-cov-8.677176_pt1 | contig 19973 bp, 16 predicted proteins | sample MGYA00478475_ERZ1090868 | MGnify/ENA primary metagenome ERZ1090868 (study PRJEB33644, sample SAMEA5815747) | chicken gut metagenome | biome: Chicken; feature: Gastrointestinal Tract; material: Caecum | place: Ireland | collected 2019-01-01 | study: A study of the...
TCAGATTCATTAAAAATTGTCCGAAAAAGTGTCTTAATTTATGAGACCATTATAGGGACTACCTGCAGGGCTTCCTCCAGGGTCTCCGTGTCATTCCGGTCCACCATGTCCATGATCTGGTCGACCTGGTAGGCAAGGGTCTCATCCAGGACATGGATGTAAAACATGTCGCCTTTGTTCAGCTGGTCGATATCGGTAAAGAGCCTGGCGCTCGGCAGCCCCCGGTGCGCCGCAAGGACGCTGTGGATATTCTCCCCGCCGATGGGAAGGCCGGTCCCGTCCATATGGCCGGCGCCGGTCTGGAGCACCTCATCCGAGGTCCCGTGGTAGATGGAAATCCGCACGTTGATCTTCGGGATCGACAGATAACCCATCACTCCGTCGCCGCTGATGTTCAGAACCTTCCAGTATTCCGTCTGTTCCAGGTCTTCCTCATCCGTGGAGAATACGTCCCCATAGATGTTGTTCTGTGTCAATGTGCTGTTAAACTGCCGTGCGGCTTCCCATTCCCTTGTGAAATCCTCCGGCGTCAGTTCCTGCACCGCCGACTCATAATTGCTGATGAGCCGGCTCTGGCGGTAGGTATTCCACTGGTCGGAGATGGTCGGGTAGGCAAGGATGCCGAACCCGATCAGGAATAAGAGGCCGAACAGGATGCCTGAAAGTTTCCGCTTCATGTCTGCTCCTTCCTGTCTGCTCCTTCCTGTCCCGTCAGGTTTCCGTGTCATGGCCCTGGGATTCCTGCTCCTGTGTCTGGGAAACCCTGTGCCGTTTTCTGTCCATCACATACAGGAGAACCACAAATCCTGCGGTAACTGCCAGTCCCACAAGCACCCAGAGAAGATAATTCGTATGGAGGCTGACGCCTGCAAGGGGCGTCTGGCTCTCTTCCCCGATTACCTCCGGCTCATAGGCAACCCTGTGCCCCCGCACCAGAAGGCGGTGGCTGTTGACTCCGTAAGGCGTACAGGTGAGCAGCGTCACAAGATCCTGCCCCTCCTGTACCGCGAGGCTCTGGGTCTCGTCCGGTTCCACCACAAGGATCTGGTCGACCTCGTAGCAGAGGATATCATCCAGTATATAGAGAAGGAAATGATCTCCTTCTTCGAGTTTGTCAAGATCCGTAAACAGCGATGCACTGGGCAGTCCCCGGTGTGCGGAAATGACTGCGTGGGTGTTCTCGCCTCCCACCGGAAGGGAACTCCCCTCCAGATGGCCTGCTGCCTGTTCCAGGACGTCTTCCTCTGTGGTATGGAAGATCGGGATCCTGATATCGATCTTCGGCACCTCCACATATCCCATCATGCCGTCTCCGAGAAGGTTCAGACAGGACATGTATTCCTGGTGTTCTTCGGAGTCCTCGTCAGAAGCCGCGGCCACTGCGAAAGAGTCGGGAAGAATGCTGGGGAGAAGAGCTTCGTTGTAAGCGTTGGCCTGCTCCCATGCAGCGGCGTAATCAACGCCGCCGGAGGCTTCCTGCTCCGATAAGGCTGTATCATAATTGGAAATCAGCCTGGACTGCCGGTAATTGTTCCACTGGTTGGAAACAAATGGATACAGCAGCAAGGACAAACCGGCTAAAAAAAACAGCGCTATGAAAATGGTTGGAAATATCTTTTTTTTCATCCGGTCTCTCCTTGGTGTTGTATTCTTGTGTGGTGAATCGTTTCGTTTTTTTTACAGAAGCCGGGGCGGGCGGGGCCGCCCCCGCGGGGGTTGTTTTGTGGTTAGATTTATTTTTTTTTTTATACTAAGAATAAGTTAAAACAATTAAATGTATGTGCGAAGAATCTTATTTCGCAGATTTTCTGCGGGTTGCAAAGAACAGACCTGCTGCTGCAATCATGATTACACATCCTCCGATGGTGAAGATCGTTGTACCGATTCCACCAGTAGACGGAAGAGAGGAAAGCTTGGTATTTCTAATTTCTGTAGTCTTTGTTTCTTCGTCAATCTTAGTAATAGTTTCTCCCTGATATGTAGCTGTATAAGTAGATGTCGCTTCCCCGTCAATTGTAATGGAATACAATAATAACTTTCCATCAGCATCATATTCAGCCGAAATAACTACTTTATGTTCTGTCGTATCCAATGTAAATCCATCAGGGGCTGCAGTCTCTACCAGTGTATATGTTCCTGCATCCAGCCCTTCAAATTTCATCTTACCTTTCACATCTGTTGTAGCTGTATACACTTTGTTTGTCGTGTCATTTGTCAGTGTAAATGTAGCTCCCGTTAATACTTCAGTTACACCTTCTCCTGGAGTTTCACTAATTTCTGTTACCGTGCTGATTACATTACCATTTTCATCAACTTTTCTAAGTTCGTTTGTTTCCTTATTAAGAGTTAAGGAACTTGCATAAAGATCTGCATCAATACCAAACGTGTAAGTATACGTTTTGTCAGACGTTTTTTCCGTATCATTTACATTGGACGGATTATTCGAATATTCCAATGTAGCTGTATTAGTGTTCATATCAAAGTTAATTCCGGCATCTTCATTTAATTCTGCCGTATAAGTAATTACCACAGCTTTTCCACTGTTTTGAAGAGCATACGTGGACGGAAAAGTCAGTGTAAATCCACTGTTACTTGTTGACAAAGCACTTCCAGGTGTATACTCTTCTCCACCAACAGTAATCTCAATGCTCTCTGTATTCAAGGTAAGTCCAGTGCTTAATGTATCACTGATGATAACTTTTACTTCCTTATACTGTTCGCTATATGATGGAATTGCCGTTGTGATTGTAAAGTTTACATTATCACCAATAGCAACGTCATTCTGTGCATCTGATGACGTTCCAGTTGTCTTTTCAATCACCGGCTTTGTTGATTTCGCATATGCATCTTTAGTTACCAGCGTCCAATTATCATCAGCATCAACAGGATCCGATGACATTGTATTGTCTGATCCACTAACAGAGTAATATACACCGATCAGCATGGGATTATAAACTTCTACAATGTTTGAACCCTCCACAAGCACAACCCAGTAACCTGCATTTAAATCTGCGGTATAACTTGCATAACCACTTACAGCTGTACCTTCAGTCATTGTCACTGAAGTAAGAGTTACTGTCCTGTTCTTAATATCTGTTGCAATTTTCGTAACTTCAGCAGATGTCGGGGCTTTCGGATCTGCTATTGTAACACCATCTACCGCTGAATACCCGGTAAAACCTTGTGTATCATAGTTTGCTTTCACAATCTGGTAAGCTGTTACAGTTGCACCAGACTCTACATTATTGACAGTTGCTGTTTTTTTGTCAGTTGCTGTTGGAGCCGTCGCTGCAAATGTGGTCACAGTCATTCCAATTGTCATGACCACTGCCATTAAAATGGCTATAAGTTTTTTGACTTTACTCATACTTTCTCTCCTTTTCTTTTTCGGGTTCCCCCATTTTTAGTTTTATGTCCGTCTCAGTTGTCATATTTGCGGTGCAGGGACCGCTAAAAAATATCTCATTTTCTAACTTCCCAGCACCTCCTTGCGTTTGTTTCTATATAGTATCAGCGTACATGCCATCATCAGCAGCATACCGCCAATAGTATACCAATAGATTCCCGATCCTCCGGCAGAGGGCAATTCATAAAGAGCGGTGTTATCATAATACAATGTCAAAATACCATTTTGTTTGTAGAAAGTAACACCATTTAAAACTTCAATTTCACTGTCTGCCATCCCCTGGCTTCCTGTAATCACCGTCGGGATTCCATCTGAAATGGTAATCGTCCATTTTCCACTAAGCTGATAACCCGTAGGCGCTGTCGTTTCTTCCAGAATATAAGTGCCATCCGGGAAAAGCCCTGTAAATTCTGTTCCGGAAGAATCTTTCCATTTTATCACACCATTTGAATCAGATGTTCCTGTATAGGAATCTGCTCCTGACTGACTCTCTGAATCTTTCTGTGCTGTCAATGAAAATACAGCGTCTTGCAATGTCGGATGCCCTTCACTACTGCTTCTCTTGACAATCTGCCAGTCTGGAATATTCCTAATCGTGGCATTGAGCTGATTCACGATACTGGAGTCTTTTGCCATTTCCGAATAGTCTACTACATACTGAATTTCTCCCACTGTAACAGAAGAACCTTCGTCAATTCCGATATATTGATTTTCAGCAATAGTAAAGTCTCCAGTTTCTCCACCCGTCACCGGACGCAGCTCTTTGACGAGGTAGCCGGATCCATCTAATCCTTCAAACAATCCACTCCAATTATTGTCTTCGTTGAGTGTCAATATTTTATCTGTTGCTTTCCCATCCTGATACAAGCCAACATAAACCGTTGTTTCCGGTTCCGAACCTATCCACTCTTTGGTTACCAGAATTTGCTGCTTAAGCGAATTCTTAACGGTAACAATAGCATTTTGACCCAACTTAATTGTGCCCCTTGCTCCATCATCCGTTATCTCTGGATTATCTGCACTGTTCTCACCAATCTGATAAGTAGGAGTATTGTACACCGCTGTCGTCAAACCAGTATTGGGATCTATCTCGCTCACCTGAAAATCTGTTCCTGACAGAATCTTAGTGATAGACACTGTGTACCCGACCGGAACGCCAGTCACCCGCCCATTTTCGTCTGTATTCCCGCAAACCGTCGCTGTTTGACCCTTGGAGGTCAACGTATTTCCTTCGTAAGAATAGTAATTTCCAGCTGCATCCGTCAGATAATAAGGACCAACATAATTTACCAATCCACCGTTCACACTTTCCAGCTCAATCTGGAACGTAAAGGTATGATTTGAAGACTGTCCCTCTTCCATTACTTTTGTAATCCGAAGTTCACGACTATTTGCCGCACTACAGTTGTTTGTGAAAGTAACAATAGGCCGTTGGTAAACACTTTCCTCCGTAGAACTTACATTTATTATGTTTCCTTCTACTTCCACTGTATCCGAGCCTGTTATGTTTCCCTGTTCATCTTTGTTTGTGACCGTTGTTGTATTGATTACGATCTCATCATAGCGATTGCTTTCAACACCAACCTCTTTTACGTAGTATTTCTGCGTTGCTTTCAGTCCGCTGAATACAACTGACTGGTCAGGCTTCAGGGAAAATGTTGTTTCACCTTCAGACCACTGTAACGCAGTTCCGGTATCAACTCCATTCTGTCTTAGATTGCTGACAGTTATACCCAATTTTGTTAAATTATTTTTGGTTACCTGTACATAACTATCTTCGTACTGCGGGTTTTCATCCGTTGAATTATCAGCCTCTTTCTGAACATACAATTCAAACTGGAAATCTTCATTTGCATAATTTTCTTTATCTGTATTATCCAGTTCCTTTGCTACAGTAACTGACCCATCCGGAACAACCTGAAGATTAAACTTCATATGCAGATTAGAAGCTCCTCTTCCTCGTTCCATATAAAACATCTTTATTTTATGAGGCGAATAATCCTTTAATATATAATGTCCGTCTTCCGTTTTTGTAAAATAATCGTCAACTTTTTCATTATCCCAAGCAACAACTTCACTGGAATCCGGCATTCTCCTTGCTGTCCTGAAGAGTTCGTATAATGTCGTCCTTCTTTCCTGGGTGGTTCCGCTTGTTATACTGTCATATATGACAACTTCACCAGTTGCAAAATCAATATAGCCCGAATGTGCATCATGGACACCACCGATATCCAGGATTAATACATTATCAATGTAAATCCATAAATCATCATCTCCATTAAATTCAAATCGCATATTATCGTCCGTTTGTTGGACAACTCCATCTCTGGGCTGTATGAAATTTGCTTCCATATACATTCCGAACTGATAATCTGTTCCGTCCGTCAGATAAAGGGGTTCTCCATATCTTTCATCATCAGCCTCCAGTTCGTTGCCATACTCATCGTACAAATTCCTATTTGAGGACACCCTGTCAGCCGAAATGCTGTTGTATGGCATAAAATTACCTCTTTGGTAAAAGTAATTACCTGAACCACCGTTATTACTTGGCGTACCTATTTGATCATACACTATAAAATTTCCAGTTTCTCGATCCAAATACGCATAATTTTCAAAACTGCTGTACTCGTAATAACCTGTTGAATCATAAATATCTTTACGAAACAGATGATTTACTGCTTGACCTCCGGAAAACAGCGTTGACAGATTCTGGCTTGGAGTACCATCTTGAACTGTTGCAGTAGTTCCTTGATTGCTAGTAATATGTGTATTCTGTCCTGTTGTTACAGGATACCCGTTATCTGCCAAAACCGACTGCAATAATCCTTGTTTTATACTTCCTGGGTTGTATCCGCCACCAAGATTTATCTTGGCATTTGAATCCGTCCATATTCGATAATTACCGTTCTCTTGTTCCGCATCACCATCCATATTTATCATGCGCATAATGATGCCATTGCTTGTACTGTCAACAGTCTCAGCTTCTGTCAATTCCTCTATAACTGTGTATACAAAGTAAATATCAATGTACTTTATACCTTCCTGTCTTAATTGCCCACCTACCTTATACCAATTACCATCATATCTATAAAAATAATAATTTCCGCCGTCGTCATTAACACTTATTCGGCTTGCCTTAAGGTCTGTACTGAAAGGGGTGCTCTCACCCTCTGTGATATAACCTACACTAAAAAGATACTCCGTGTTTCCATCTACTATAGACTCTGCATACTGATCGAGATAATAATCGCCACCATTATAAGGATCTTCCTCATCAGTTCTGCCATCCTGCCACTTATCAGGAAGTCTTTCTCTATCATAATCTAATTCGATAAACTCTCCATTTTCATCCAGATATCCATAATGCGACGTTAAGCTAATTTTATAGTCTCCATTCCAGCGTTCGTCTAAGGTCCATATCACAGTAAACGTTGAAAAACTTTCCGTCCGGACTTCTACTTTTTCAACCTTCTTCTCTTCCGTCATCGTCAGCACATCAACTTTCTCATTCTGTGCCATATCGACGACTTCCTTCACCTCACCTTTCTCATCTTCCTCGAGATGAAGTACAGTGACTTCTGCGCTGGCAGCGTCCTCTTCAGAAATCTGCTCGGGAATTGCGGCATCTTTATAATCAATTGAAACCTTAACCTCGCCGCCCGGCTCTGTCTTGTTTCCTTTGTCATCCACAAAGGTAATATCGTAAGCCAGGAATCCGGCGATATCATATTCCTCTTCTTCCGCTTTTTCCTGAAGCTTCTTTTCCACCTCTTTGTACTGTACTTCTGTCTCTGTATCTTCTGCGGTAATCGGAACTACTTTCAGTTCGGCATTGGCAGGAATGATTCCTTCCTCTGCTGCACTGACGGTTACGGTTACCTGGTCGTCTTCATAAGTAAGAACCTGCACCGGTTCATATTCCACATAACACCCATAAATCGTGGAAGCTCTTCCTTCCATCTGGATCTTATCGGAAGTTCCATCTTCCTTCAGTGTAATTTCCGAAAGGTCATAGTCATCAATGTTCTCTGTACTCTGTCCGGATTCCTGAAGGTATTTGATCATCTCATTCTTCTGAGTGATTCCGATCAGCTCGTCTTTATCACCGTCCACTTCCGGATCCGCCGGATCGAATCGAAAGACATTTGCTTTCTCCGCATCCTTTACGGAGAGACCATTTCCTTCAAAAGTGATCACAATCGGCTGCTTCGCTTCTGTTACAGTTCCGTTCACCTTGAACTGAATGTCATACAGTATGTAGTCTCCAAGCATATAATGTTCCGGCAATTCCTCTTCCATCATCTCTTTTATATGCTCTGCATCCTTCTGTTCCGGAACCGTTACCTCCATCGTAATTTCCGATGCATCCGACTCAAAAGCTCCTTCCGGAATTTTCGCAGTTACTGTAGCTGTGACCTTTCCGTCTGAATCTTTAAACTCCTGTTTCAGTTCCATTTCCTCATTGGATTTCACCGGAGTTTCTGTCGGCGTCGCAGATGGCTGGCTGTCCGCCTCGCTTTCCGTCTCCGTCGTCTCACCCTCGTCCGTCACAGTTTCCGGCGCTGTCGTCGGCTGCGGCGTCGTTGATGTTTCCGGCGTCGTTGTATTCTCCGGCGCTTCTGTCGGTGTGGGCACTGCCGTCGGTTCCACCGTTGGTATCGGCGTCGCTTCCGGCGTTGGCGTTGCTTCCGGAGTCGGCGTCACCTCAGGATCAGGTGTTTGGGTTTCCGAGGCCGTTTCGCTCTGCACAGAAACCTCCGTCTCAGACGGTGTGCTCTCGGCCTGTGTCTGAACCTCCTGCTGGCCGCCCTCCTGAGAAACAACCGCTCCATCCTCTGTTCCGCCCGATGCGAAGATAAAGCTGCTGTTGCTCAGCATTATCACCATGCAAAGCACGACCGCCAATATTCTCCTTCTTCTTTTACTTTTCATGGCTTCCTCCTTCCGCTTCGTCCAAAGCGCTTTCTATTAGTTTGATCAATTCCAGAGCACTGCGGAATTGCTGCTTTTCATTTCTGTCTACCCATGTCACGGTTCCCTGCCAGGTCGCATTCTGACGGTTGTATATCGTCAGCAGGAACGTCCCACGCTTTTTTGTAATGGAATCCCCCACAATTCTTCGTGCCTCCTTCATTTGTGTTCACATGATATTTAAAAGACAGGGCGTTACAAAAAGCATTACAGGTATTAACATCTTTTAATTTTTTTCAATGTTTTTTATTTTTGTAATGCTCATTTTATGTAACAGATCAGCTGGCTGAACTGTTACCAGCAATTTATCATGAGCGGTTACAGATCTTTTGCCGAAAAAAAACAGGACTATGCCAAATATCCTGACATACTCCTGTTTTTCTTCCCGTCTTTTCTTTAAGCTTCACAGACGCCGTAAGGCAGCAGTTCCCCCGGCCGGGCTGTTACACTGTAAGCGATGTATCCTCACTCGTTCGCAGAATCATCCTCACGGTATTTCCGATAAATTTCCTCGTCGCTGACTTCCATTCCCTCTGCCTTCAGAATCCTGCAGATTTTCTCCACCTTCTCCAGTTCCTCTTCCAGCACATCTGCAATCTGTGCTGGATCATATCCTCGCAGCATTTTCTTTCGAACCATAGAGATTAATTTGATCTGCCCGCCTTCTTCTCTTCCTTCAATGCGGCCTTCCTGTTTTCCTTTCTGCATTCCATCCGCTACCAGCATTTCTCCTAATAATGTCATACCAAACTTCTCCTTTACTTTTTCCAGCGTATTTCCGTCCAGCAGCTTTACTGCAAGCGCATACAGAATTGTCTCCATCTTCCGGCGGGTGTCTTTTTCGATTCCTGCCTCTTCACATCGAAGAAGATCCAATCCCCGGCAGATCCTTTCTTCCAGCGGGAGTTCCCCGGACATCAGCGGTGTCAGCAGCAGCGGCAGCAGCCGCTTTGCGCCGATGGGTTTTCCTTTTGCCCTGCGCTTATCCAGCCATCTGAGAATCCTGTCGCCATTCCTGTCTTTCAGATATATGACCTGGATTCGAAATACACTGTCTCCATTTACAAGCTCCGTTTTCCTTTTTTTCACATTTGCAGTACAGATTACAATCGTACTGACAGGGGCGTCAAACGACATTCCGATAAACGCCTCATACTCCCGGAATCTCCGCAGATCCTTCGTGGAAATGCGGTCGCTTTCAAATTCCAGGTGCCTGTAACTGCCGTCCTGCATTTCAAAGTTGAAATCCTCTTCCAGCCTTCTCGCTTCCAGATGGATATGTTCTGTAGGCGCAATTCTCCGGATTCTTCCTTTTATGCCGAGATACGGAAGAAGATCTTCTCCGAAATACTGTGCGGCCGTTTTCATTACCCTGTCTTCCAGCTGCTCTGTGTTTTCTTTTGTACTCAAACATACCTCCCATTCCGGCTGCGGTATGTTCTCTCTGTGTTCGCAACAATTCGTCTGGTGAACTGTGATCCATTTCCCTTTTTCTACAATTATAATGGTTTTTTCGTGACCGGACAACAGTATTGCCTGTTTGTTTTTTGCTTTTTGTTGGAAATATTGGCTCGATCCGAACCAGGACCATCTGCCCGCGCCGTCTTCCAGGCGGACAAACACTTCTTTCAGAATAAGTCAAAAACCCCGCAGCAAACTACGGGACATCAACCGTGTAGCGCAACAGAGCTGCGGGGTTTTTGACCCTCGCGGCAGTTGCCAAATGGACATGCAGGCATGTCCGCTTGGCTCGTTGCTCGCGGGAATAAAGATACGCGCTCCAACGCACGTAAAAAAATTGCAGAAATGCGGCAGGAAAATGCAGCAGAGAAAATGCCCCGCACCATTCTCCGGTCTTTCTGTATTTTATCATACTGCGCTTTCAAAAACAAGCTTCCGGAATTATTTTGATATGTGTTAGTTACAGTTCAGTGGGTTGAACTGTTACATGTGTTACGTTACAATTCAGCCCGCCGAACTGTTACTGTCCCTCTCGGTATTTCCGATAAATTTCCTCGTCGCTGACTTCCATTCCCTCTGCCTTCAGAATCCTGCAGATTTTCTCCACCTTCTCCAGTTCCTCTTCCAGCACATCTGCAATCTGTGCTGGATCATATCCTCGCAGCATTTTCTTTCGAACCATAGAGATTAATTTGATCTGCCCGCCTTCTTCTCTTCCTTCAATGCGGCCTTCCTGTTTTCCTTCCTGCAGCCCTTTCTGCATTCCTTTCCGCATTCCATCCGCTACCAGCATTTCTCCTAATAATGTCATACCACAGATTTCTCCTTCATCTTTCCCCATGGCCGGATGCCGTTCATTCTCCCAGCGCATTGTCCACCAGCATAATCATCTCCAGCACGCTGCGGAACTCCACTTCCCGCTCTTTCTCTTTCCACACCAGCGTTCCCTGCCAGCTGGCGTTCTGCCGGTATTGTACATAGACGTAAAAAGTCGCGCACTGTCCCCGGTGCTCCATCATTTCTTTTTTATCTGCAACGGCTTTCCACTCTGCCGGTTTTTTCTGTCGCTCTTTGCCTGCAAAATTTCTCAGTATCACCGACGCCTCCGGGAAACGGATTCCATCATAAAATCTCTCCAGATACCGCAGAAGCTGAACAACATTCTCAAACCTCCAGGGTTCTTCTGTATAACAATGATAAATCCTTCCGCTGATCTCTCCCTCGACGCTCCGATCCACGCACAGATTGATCAGACTCGGTATCGACGCCCCTGACTGAATCCGAACACCACCCATTTTCTCACGCTCCTGTCAGTAAAATCACTCTCCGCATCGGTTCAGCTCCAGTGGAATTCATTTCTGCGGAAATGCAGCCTCGAAGTATCATTTTCCACATCCGCCACGGAAGATACATAATACTCCAGGTTCTGCCGCCAGGACTTATGCTTCGCCGAAAATCTGTCAAGAATTCTTTTGAAAATAATGTCACAGTTTTCCTGATTCGTGCCTACCAGAAGGATCAGAAACTGGGACGGACTGTATTTGGTAAAGGAATCTCCTCTCCGCAGACTTCCCTTGATTGCCACATGCAGATTTTCCGACAGAACCTCCAGCTTTTCCCGGCTCTCCAGCGGCCTCCCTTTTCCGTCGGTCAGAGAACATACCATCAGAAAGACCGACTGGCCGTTTCTCTCGATAATTCTCCGGATCAGACGATAGCCGTCGCGGAAGCTGGGCAGCGTACAGTAAAAGGCGCCGTCCTCATGCTGCGGTTCCTTCAGACCGTCTTTGATCTCGCCGGCCGCCTGATACTTCCGGCTCATCTTGGCGCTCATTTCCCTGAACTGATTCATCATCTTTTCCGAGGGCGTGATGCCAAGCTCCTCGAAAAACATCCGGGAGGTTTCCTCGTAAAACTGATACGCCTCCTTATACCGGTTCATGGACATCAGCGCGTCAATCTTCAGTGACTGCCATTCGTCGAACGGATAAATTTCCGCCGCTGTGGAAGTGAGTTCCAGAATCGTCTCATAGTCCCTCTGTTTCTTCATATATTCACAGACACTGACAAGAGCGTCCGAATACATTTCCTTATACTGGACGCTGTTGATAATCACCCAGTCTTCCCCGGACAGCGCAGGAAGAAATTCTCCCCGGTACAGACGGCACGCCCGGTAGAGAAGCTCCATTCTCGGCTGTTCCTCCGTTTCCTGTTCTGCCTGTCCAAGCAGATCCAGAAAGTCAGCAACGTCCACATAGACATGCATCGGGCTGTTCCAGCGATAAAATCCGTTTTCGATTTTCACATAGTCGTATTCCGGCAGTCCCGCTTCGGCCAGCATCTTTTTCAGTCTGTGGACCGTCACCCGCAGATTGTTCGCCACGTTGGACAGTTCTTCCCGTCCAAACAGGTCTTCCATCAGCTCCGTCCTGGGAATTCCGCACCGGTCGCCTCCGCAGAAGGTCTCGTGCAGCAGAATCTGCAGCAGCTTTACCGCTTTCGTCGCCGTGTTCCGTTTGAAAGAAATCGCCTGGTCCCCATAGATCATGGAAAACCTGCCCAGCATATATACCTTTAATTCAGGTAATTCCTTTTCCATTTTTTCCTCCTCCTGACACACCTGCATCGGCGTCAAGGTAGCTTTGAAAGGTTACTTCCAGACTTTTCTCCTCCTGACGCACTCGCCGCGTCATCAAGGTAGATTTGAGACAATAATACTCTCATTTATTTTAGTCACAGATAAAAACTTTGTCAATCATTCCTCTGCCGGATTCCATACAAAAATATGGAAAAAGTCATATGTTTTTTTGATTTTTTTCCTTTTATACCCGATGACTGACGGAAGACAGGAAAAAACAGCCGGTACAGCGCAAAATCACGCTGTACCGGCTGGTCCGTGGTTTTCGATTTCTTTTTTGGTTTTCCGCACCGCCTCTGCGAAGCGGTGTTCACTCATGGTTTTCCCGGGGATTCCCCGGTTCCACATACGTAACCGTTCAGGCTTCCGCTTCTTTCTTTACCGCTTCCGCCATATTTTTCATGTACGCAAGATTGTTCTCCAGTTTTACCTTTGTCTCCTCTTCGTTGGAGAAATCTTCGATCGAAACGGTTCCGTCGTATCCGAATTTGTTCATGACAGAAAACAGACGTTTCAGATCCGCCATGCCCTTTTTCAGCGGGCACCACTGGCGTTTCCATTTTGCCGCGCCCAGATCGTCTTCGCCGTCCGGAACAAGCAGTCCGTTTTTCACATGAATATGTGCGATATAATCGCCCAGCAGCTCAAAGCTCTTCTGATACTCTTCAAATCCCTCGTTTACCATATTTCCCGGATCAAAGATCAGACCGAAATACTTGGGATCGAAGCCTTCCAGCGCACGGTAAGCCGCGCTCGGGCTTGCGATCATCGTATCCATATGGATCTCAAGAACCACCTTTACTCCATACTGACGCGCATAGGGATCCAGTTTCTTCAGATCCTCACGCATACGGTCAAACAGCACCGGATACGGCGCCTCAGCCTTTTCAGGATCATACGGAACCAGACCTGCGCGCACCTGTCCGCATCCGATGGAATTAGCCGCTTCCATAACGCTGATCAGCTTTTCCGTATCGCCGACCGCCAGATAGGTCGTCAGGCCGAAAATTTCAAGACCCGCAGCGTCGCAGAGTTCTTTTGCCTTCTGTGCTTCCGCTTTGATATTGTCGAGAGACAACGTACTCTTATTGTTTCCCCAATACCGGCCTTCGTAAGGAATTTTCGGATCGTCCTCGGACGGCGCCGGAATTTCTTCCTGGAAACAGGTGTCCCAGCGTTCATAAGGTTTCTTGATCTCCGCAACACGCCATTCAACGCCATCGTACCCCAGTTCCTTTAAAAGCTCGATAGATTTCTCCGGACTATACTCCGGCATACTTACTGAAAATACTCCAAACTTCAAAATACCACTCTCCTTTTTTGGTGAAATTATCTAAAACTCCTGCTATTATTCTACTCTATATATACAAAAATTACAAGTAAAAAAGAATTTTCTTACACTGCATAATTGTATGTAATTTTCTGATTTTTGTTGTCAATTCATGTCGCTTATTGACTATAAAAAAGTCAAGACTTTTCCACATTTATTTTTCCAAAATCTTCTTTTCTCCATTCTGAACAAAACGCCTGTTCTTCTTTTTCTTATGTAAATCTGGAAAAAATCGGTGATTTTTGGTGGACAATGTGGATAACTTCGTGTATAACTTTACTTTTCAGCAATTTTCAAGGGTTTGGATTGTGGATAACTTTTCTTTCCGATGTGGGCAAGTTGTGGGAAATTTTCGACGGCATTCGACCTGCCGGTTTTTTCTTCTTTTCTTTGTGCATTTTTACCATTAACGGTCTTCCGACGCCGCTTTGACTTCCCGTCCGTTACCCGGCGGATGCCCGCAGACTCTGCGTTTTCATACGGTCTGTGCAGTGAATGCACAGACCTGGCTGAACGGTAACGCGGATCTGCCCGTGCAGGCATGCAGCCCCTTGCCGGATGTATGATACAAAAATGCCGGAAGAGCGAAGAAATCGTATCCGTCCAGCCAACTGAACTGTTACAGGAAATCTTTCGCTCTTCCGGGCACTTCTTTTGTTTCTTATTTTTCTTATGAATACAGCAGATAATTCTGAACGGACGTCACGCAGTTTGCACCGTCGGATGCCGCGGTCAGAATCTGACGAAGCTGTTTTGTTCTCACGTCTCCGGCCGCATAGACGCCTTTTACACTTGTCACTCCATCTTCCTGCGCTTTGATGTATCCCTGCTCATCCAGCTCCAGCTTTCCTTTGACCAGTTCCGAATTCGGAGTAATTCCAACGGCGATAAAGATTCCGTCTACCGCCAGCTCTTTCTTTTCTCCGGTTTTCTTATTGGTGAGCGCCAGAGCTTCCACTTTATTCTCACCTCTGATCTCATCTACAACCGTATCCCATACCATTTCCACATTGTCCAGAGCCAGCAGACGATCCTGGAGACTTCTCGCCGCGCGGAGTTCGTCTCTGCGATGAATGACATAAACCTTCTCGCATGCTCTTGCCAGGAAAATCGCGTCCTCTACCGCCACATCTCCGCCGCCGACCACTGCAACCGTCTTTCCGCGGAAAAACGCACCGTCGCAGGTCGCGCAGTAGGATACACCCATTCCGGACAGCTCTTTTTCTCCGGGAACCTCCAGCATTCGGTGTTTGGCTCCTGTCGCCACCAGAACGGTTTTCGTGTGATATTCCGCCTTTTTCGCCACAACCACTTTATCGTCGCCGTCCAGCTTCAGCTCCAGAACTTTATCCCTCACAAACTCTGCGCCCATTTTTTCCGCATGATCTCTCAGGGTTGTTCCCAGATCCATGCCGCTGATTCCCGGCAGGCCCGGATAATTGTCCACCTCGTAAGTCGTCACAACCTGGCCGCCGCTGACGAAATTCTCTTCGATAATAATGGTATCCAGCTTTGCACGCTGTGCGTAAATCGCTGCCGCCAGCCCTGCCGGGCCGGAACCGATAATAATCAGATCATATTGCTTTTCCATTTTTCTCATTTCCTTTCATTTCTCACTGTTTTACGACCCGGATCCCTCTTACCAGGCCGAGGGCAGTGTCGACAGAAATTTCCGTATAATTTTCTTCTGTCTCGTCTGCATAAAACGTATAGATTTCCTTCTGATTTTCCGCATCCTCCGTCTTTCTATATTCTCCCAGATCCGCGGCAAGAAATACTTCTTCCGGTGTCCCCAGGGTAATATTTCCCGCAACCGTGATCGGCACCTTCGTCGTATCCATATCTCCGTACAGCGCCGTGATAAAGCAGTTGTTTACTGTCACAGCCTCCGAAGAATCGTTGCGGACATTTCCGAACAGCCTTCTTCCATCCTTTTCCAGCGTCACATAGCCGTACTGCAGACCTTTTACCGCTTCGTCGGATTCCTTCCGGTTGATCTCCCATCCGTGGTCCACCAGTTCCGCCACCGGTACCGGAAGTCTGTAATAAACACCGTCGTAGGAGACAATAAACTCGCTCAGATCCGTTCCCGGACCGTCCGGAGCCTGATAGGCTTCCACCTCCGGCGTCTTTCCGCTTATCGCATGCTCCAGCTCTGTGTCTCTGTTTGGATTTTTCAGATTCCGCAGATTCAGCTGCATCAACAGCCCCGTCTGATTGTCAAATCCCAGCTGCACCGTCCGGTTCATACCGAATTCGTAAGTCAGAAACAGATACTGTTCCTGTTCATACCTGTCTTTGGGCGCCCCGTAGGCCGCAATCACATCGCCCTCCAGAGAATTCTGAAACACGATTTTCCCCGGAAGGTCCACATAGACCGTTTTCCCTTCTTCCGTTTCCGCGTCCACATGAAACCCGGCGATATAACACTGGCTGACCGGGAGTTCCGACGCCTCCGGATTCATAAGGTCCACCGTCACCGCACTGTCCTCCATGGTAAACGTCTCATTCTCCAGATACGACTGGGGGCTCACGGACGCCTGATCGTCCCCCTGATAACTCCATCCATTCCGGATAAATTCCTCATACGTGAGAGGAAGCTGATAGGTCACTCCCCATACCGCAAACTCAAAGCTGCTCAGTTCATCCGAAAGAGAAACGTCATAGACAGGAATTCCCTCTCCCGGCAGATTTTCCTCCATGGTATCTTCAGGATCTTCATCTTCCGTACTCTGACTGACCGTTGTAATCGGAATTTCCTGCTTCCGGTTTTCGCAGCCGGAGAGCATCCAAAGAACGCCAACCGCCGTCAATACCGCAAGACCCTTTCCATATCTTTTCATCGCCTGCCCTCCCAAAGCAGCCATCCGTTCCTGATTTCATCGTTTTCCGGACAGCCGCCAACCGACAACTTTCTTTGATACCACAAGCGCAGGGCAGAAAGCGCCGCCGCACAGGCGGCATTTTCGGCCCAAGCCGTGGATTTCCGGTATAATCCCCGCACAGCGGGGCGGCACAATTTCATTGTGCCGGATTGCGCTTTGCGCAATCATTATACCACAAACCGTCCGTCGGAGCCAGCCGAACCTTTTCTTTTCCTTTGCATAGGACAGAAAAGGCATACATAAACTGGTACAAAAGCATGAAAAGGACAGAGGCATGATGCCACACTTTAAACTCAGAAAGCGACTTCTTTTTTCCCTTCTGTTTCTTTCCATTCCTCTCGTCACCTTTCTGTTCCTCTGGCTGACTCCTGCCGGAGGACTCTTCGAAAACCGCAGATTTGAAAAATATGCCGACGAACGCTTCCGGCAGGAGGCCTGTTCCTCAGCCATCAATCTGCATTATACGCTGTCTGACCCGTCCCTTGCCGGGATTCATGATTACGACGCCTCTCTGGGCACGGTCTGCCTGTCGGAGCCGGAGGAGGAAGCGTCGGCGCTTGCAGAAAAACAGGCAGATCTTGACCTCTTCGACCGGGATGCACTGAACACGGGCAACCGGATCACTCTGGATATCCTGCGCCAGGATCTGGAAAATCAGGAGCTTCTCAGTTCCTGCTATATGCTGCAGGAAGTCCTCGGGCCGTCCCTTGGCACACAGGCCCAGCTGCCGGTTCTCCTCGCCGAATATACCTTCCGCACCTCACAGGATATCACAGATTATCTGAAACTGCTCAGCGATCTCCCCCGCTATTTTCAGGAAATCCTGGCGTTCGAACAGGAGAAGGCCAGCCTGGGTGTTTTTATGAATGACGCCTGTGTGGATGGAATTGCCGAACAGTGCAGCGCTTTTGTCAATGCTTCCAGTCCCCATTATCTGCAGACGGTCTTTGAGGAAAAGCTGTCTGCGTTCGAGGATCTGAGCCAGGAAGAACGGGAAGCCTGTCTCGAAGCCCATACCCGGCTGATGGAGTCCTGTGTTCTTCCCGCCTATGAGCAGCTCTCCGAAGGTCTCCTGGCGCTGAGGGGCAGCGGAACCAACTCCGGCGGGCTCGCCGGCTTTGAACACGGAACCGACTACTATCTGTATCTGCTGCGAAGCCAGGTGGGCACGGACGCATCCCCAGAGGAGATCGAGCAGCGTCTTTACCGGCAGCTGAACACGGACACGAAGGAAATCCAGGCCATTGCCGCCGAACATCCGTCGCTTCTCCTGTCCGTTTCCGCTCCCGAACTTAATTTTTCCTCGCCGGAGCATATGCTGGAGGATCTGGAAACCGCAATCACAGAGGACTTTCCCTCTCTGGAACAGACCTCCTGGGAAATCAAATATGTGGATGAAGCTTTGGAGGATTTTCTGAGTCCGGCGTTTTATCTCACCCCGCCGGTGGATACCAATTCTCCCAACTCCATCTACATCAACAACAGTTCAGAAATGTCATCCCTTGAACTGTACACAACACTGGCTCACGAAGGTTTCCCCGGTCACCTGTACCAGACCGTTTTCTTTTCCCTTACCGACGCTCCGTACATCCGCCATCTTTACGCTCCCGGCGGTTACATAGAGGGCTGGGCCACCTATGTGGAATCCTACGCCTATGAATATGCTGTCCGAAGCAATCCTGAGCAAGCCGACGCCGCCCGTCTGATGTGGCTGAACCGCTCGGTCAATCTGTGCCTGTATTCCCTGATGGATATCGGCATTCATTACCACGGATGGAACCGGGCGCAGACAGAACATTTCCTCTCCGCCTTCGGAATCACCGATTCCGCCCTTGCCGATGAAATTTTCCAGTATATCGTTGAGACGCCGGCCAACTATCTGAAATATTATGTGGGCTACCTGAACTTCGAGGATCTGAAGCAGGAAATGCAGCAACAGGAACAGGAAGATTTCTCTCTGAAGGAGTTTCACGAAAAACTTCTGGAAATCGGTCCGGCCCCGTTTTCCATCGTCCGGCAGTATCTGTTCTGACAGCGGCTTAAAATCAGCAATAGTTCAGTGGGCTGAACTGTTGCCAGAATTACTTTGATATTCAAAAAATCATTGTGCAATATTTCGGAATCGTGTATACTGATAGCAGAAATACTGCTGATACCAAAGGTAACGGATCTGATAGAAGTGAGGTGTCTGACATGGACAGTTACGATACGATTTCCGATCTTCTTGTGAACCTTTTCAACGAAATCATGGATATTGAAGAAAAAGTAATCATCACAGAAGAATTTCAGGATATCACAAACAATGATATGCACATCATAGCCGCGATTGGAATTGACCTCCCCCGCAATATGACCGCTGTTGCCAGATCTTTATCGGTCACAGTGGGCACACTGACAATCGCCATCAACAATCTTGTGAAAAAAGGCTACGTCTCCCGTGCCAGAAGCGCAGAGGATCGGAGGGTTGTTCTGATCTCACTGACGGAAAAAGGACGGAAGGCCTATTTCCATCACGAGGAATTTCACAGAAAAATGGTGGAAGCCGCTCTCCGGGAACTGAACGACGACCAGGTTCAGGTTCTTGTAAAAGCCCTGATGAATCTGAAAGAATTTTTCTATTCGTATAAATGAAAAACATGATCAGAACGGATATGACAGCCTGCCGCGGCGTACCTTTGAATCTCTGTGCGCTGCGGCAGGCTTTTGTATCCGTTTTTTTACTTCTGAAATATAACAAGTCTTTGAATATTCCATTAATATTTTCCGTAGTTATAGATTTTAGTATTTTCGAATGATATAATATAATTATACTAATAACTATAACAGCAATTTCAGTTAATGGAGTATTAAATATACCTAAAACAGATGAAGAATCAGTACGAAAAGCAAATTTAGAAGCAACACAGGAAGCTTTGGAAAAGAAAGAACAATTTGCCAAAGATGGTCGAAATATAGCAAGTGTAGAAAATTATGTTGAAGAGGATTTTTCAGAAGAAGAACTACAACGAATAGAAGCACAAAAACAAGAAATGGAAACCAAAGAGCAAAAAATAAAGGATATAATGAATAGATATTATCCAGAAGAATTCAATAAAGCAGTACAAGCTGTGGAAAATGATAATAAAGGAATTACTAGTATGCAAAACGATAAACTTTCTGATTCACAAATAAGATTATATGATTTAGTACTAAAAGTATTAGAAGAAGAAAATTTAAATGATGAAGATGCTAATGTGTTAAAAACTTTTATTATTGACACAAAATGGGAAATAAGTAAGGATG
>ERZ1090868.607-NODE-607-length-19923-cov-7.402557_pt1 | contig 19923 bp, 17 predicted proteins | sample MGYA00478475_ERZ1090868 | MGnify/ENA primary metagenome ERZ1090868 (study PRJEB33644, sample SAMEA5815747) | chicken gut metagenome | biome: Chicken; feature: Gastrointestinal Tract; material: Caecum | place: Ireland | collected 2019-01-01 | study: A study of the...
GGCCTGGGGGGTGGCGGTGGGCGTCGCGGTGGGGGCGGCACTCTCAGAGGAGGAAGCGCCGGATTCACCCGCGGAGGCGCAGCCACCCAGCAGCAGCGCCGTGACCAGCGCCGCGCTCAGGCCCAGGGCCTGGATGGTACGTTTCATACAAGGGTCCTTTCAAAAGGACCAGCGCAGCCCGCGACGGGCGGACTGCGCTGGTGTTTGGTTCGGTTTACGGGATCAACCCACCGCTTCGGGGTCCTCCTGCGGGGCCTCCTGCGGGGCGGTATCCTCGGCGACAGAGTCTTCGGTGGTGGTGTCGGCGGCCGGTTCCTCGGTGACGGTCTCGGCTTCGCCGCTGCCGGTGGCGCTGTTGGTCAGGTCATCGGTGCTCATGCCCAGGGTCTCGCCGGCCTCGGCATCGTCCTCCACATAGCTGCTCTCATAGGTCTTGGTGGTGGCACTGGACAGGTCCACGCCGTCCAGCGTGCTGTGCACAAAGTTTTCGGCATAGTCCACATCGGTGACGGCCACATAGCTCTTGCCGATGTTCACTTCCAGCGGGGTGTCGCTGCACTGGCCGTCCTCGGTCAGGTAGTACAGGCGCAGCGCTTCCAGCGGGGTGCCCTTCTGCCAGTAGATCTTTTCGCACTTGCCGCCGTAGCAGTAGTAGCCCACGCCGCCCCAGGCGTACTCCACGTACTGCAGGTCCTTGGCCTCATGGCCGGGGTAGGTGTGGATGTCGGTGTAGAGCACCAGCACGTTGGGGAAGCTGAGCACGGTGTTGTCGGCGGCTTCGTCCACGGTGTCGCGCCACTGGCCGTCGGTGTAGTTCTGCTGCATCTTGTAGGTGTTGGAAGCACTGTCATAGATGAAGCGGGTCTTGTAGGACGGGCTGTGCTCGATCTCGATATACTCGCCGTCGCTGACCACCGGGCCGTACTTGTCGCTGTAGGCGCTGTCCACGCTGTTGGTCAGGTCGCGGGTTTCGCCGGTGCGGTAATCCACGAAGTTGAAGAAGGTGGAGTTGTAGGTGCGGTCCATATCCACGCTGTTATCCTGGATATACTGGGCGATGTTTTCGGAGTTGGTGTACATCGTGTGCTCTTTTGCCAGTGTTCCGTTATTGTAAGACTGGCCGGCCCAGTTGACGCGGCCGTAGTCGCGGTAGCCATTTGCACCGTCGTTGTTGTTCAGGTTGCCGTAGCTGTAGTCGATGGCATACTGCTGCATGACGACGGACTGGCCCTCGTGGATATACAGCGCCTGCCAGGGCAGGATCAGCCGGAAGAACTGGTCACGGCCGGAGCGGACGGGACCGATTTCGCCGATGTCGTTATAATCGGTAAAGACCGGCATGAAGCGGGTGATGCCGCCTTCCACCTTGATTTCAAAGAGGATATCGGCCTTGGAAAGCCCGCGCTGGGGACGGGCCGCCACGATGTTGTTGACCATGACCGCGGTGATGCGCTGGTTCTTGTAGTCGGCGTCCTGGGGTTCGCCGGTGAGCACGTTGGCCTTGTAGGGTTCCAGGGACGGCTCGGGCGTGGCGGTAACTTCCGGCGCCGCAGAAGAAGAGCTGGAAATTTCATCCCCCTTCTTTTTGCAGGCCGCGAGCACAACGCAGAGCGACAGAATGGCCATGACAAGCAGTAGCTTACGTTTCATTCACAGTTCCTCACTTTTCTTATTGTTCTGCGTCCGGCGGCAGGAGACGCACGGACCGCGGATTCCCTATAGTAGTCAGTTCTTATTGTAGCCGCTTTGCCCCCGTTTGTAAAGGCAGACGACACAATTTTACAATTGCGGGCAGCGGGTCTGCTGCCAGTATTCCCCCATGCTGGCGCCGGGTTTGCCGGTGCACTCGTCGGCCAGGTAGTCCCCCAGGCCCACGGCGGCGGGGTCCCAGGCCAGGGCCTGGGCCTCGGTGGCAAACTCCACCTCGGCATACCAGAAGGCGGTGGGCAGGTCGGGGTCCACGCAGTTGACCTCCAGGGTCAGCCCGTCGGGCAGCGCGTAGCCCCGGCGTTCCTTGTGGATCAGCGGCTTGCCGATGAGGTGTTCCAATTTGGCGAACAGGTCGGCATCGATCTCGGTTTCGATCTCCTCCCGGCTGAGGGTGCCCGCCCCTTTGAAGCAGAGCACCAGCGCCGTGGCCCCGCCCTGCAGGGCCTCCCGCCGGATGCGCACGGTGGGCCGCACGCTGATGTAGCCCTGGTCCATCTGGTAATCCTCGGTCAGGGACAGGCCCCGGGGCCAGCCGGTGACCATCCATTTGCGTTCGATTTCCATCCCGTATTCCCCTGTCGTGTTTGGTATTCTATCAGTATACCATAGTTACCGCCCCGGCGCGATGGACAATATTGCCAGTTTTTTGTTTGGAATCGTTTTGGATTTGAGCAGTTCGCCAGTTGCATTTTGGCAGCACAGCCCGTATAATGGGAACATAACAGCAAGGGCGCTGCGAATGTGTTTTCGCAGCGCCTTTTTCTGTAAATAGAGTTTTGGTAAGGAGTAAGAAGTATGGCAGCAACCGTCATGGAACTTTACGGCAGCAAAGTCTTCAACGAGCATGAGATGCGTGAGCGTCTGCCCAGCTCTACCTACAAGAGCCTGAAGGCGACCATCGAGAAGGGCCAGCCGCTGGACCTGGAGGTCGCCAACGTGGTGGCCAGCGTCATGAAACGCTGGGCCATTGAGCAGGGCGCCACCCATTACACCCACTGGTTCCAGCCCCTGACCGGCATCACCAGTGAAAAGCACGACGGCTTCGTCAGCCCCCAGCCCGACGGCACCGCCATCATGGAATTTTCCGGCAAGGAGCTCATCAAGGGCGAGCCGGACGCCTCCAGCTTCCCCTCCGGTGGTCTGCGCGCCACCGCCGAAGCCCGCGGCTACACCGCCTGGGACCCCACCAGCTACGCCTTCGTGAAGGATGACGTGCTGTGCATTCCCACCGCGTTCTGCTCCTACACCGGCGAGGCCCTGGACAAAAAGACCCCGCTGCTGCGCTCCATGCAGGCCATCAGCGACCAGGCCTGCAAGGTGCTGCACCTGTTCGGCAAGGATGTGCCCCGCGTGATGACCACCGTGGGCCCCGAGCAGGAATATTTCCTCATCCGCAAGGAAGACTACGAGAAGCGGCTGGACATTGTGCTGACCGGCCGTACGCTGTTCGGCTCCGCCCCCTCCAAGGGCCAGGAGCTGGAGGAGCACTACTTCGGCACCATCCGCCCCATTGTTTCGGACTTCATGAAGGAACTGGACGAAGAGCTGTGGAAGCTGGGCATCCCCGCCAAGACCAAGCACAACGAGGTGGCCCCCGCCCAGCATGAGCTGGCGCCCATCTACGACACCACCAACGTGGCCATCGACCACAACCTGCTGACCATGGAGATGATGAAGAAGATCGCCTCCAAGCACGGTCTGGTCTGCCTGCAGCACGAGAAGCCGTTTGAAGGCGTCAACGGCAGCGGCAAGCACAACAACTGGTCCATCTCCACCGCCGACGAGAACCTGCTGGATCCCGGCGACACCCCCATGGAGAACCTGCAGTTCATGGTCTTCCTGTCCGCCGTCGTCAAGGCCGTTGACGAGTACGCCGACCTGCTGCGCACCGCCGTGGCCACCCCGGGCAACGACCATCGTCTGGGCGCCAACGAGGCGCCGCCGGCCATCATCTCGATCTTCGTGGGCGAGGAGCTGGAGGCTGTCATCGACGCCGTCTGCACCGATTCCCCCTACGCCGGTCCCGTCAAGATGAAGATGGACCTGGGCGTCGACGTCCTGCCCAAGTTCAGCAAGGACACCACCGACCGCAACCGGACTTCTCCCTTCGCCTTCACCGGCAACAAGTTTGAGTTCCGTATGCCCGGCTCGGCCGAGAACCTGTCCGATGCCAACACCATCCTGAACACCGCCGTGGCCAAGGAACTGAAAGAGTTCACCGAAGCCACTTCCGGCGCCGCCGACTTTGAATGCGCCGCGGCCGCCTGGGTGAAGAAGACCCTGAACGATCATCGCCGGGTCATCTTCAACGGCAACGGCTACAGCGAGGCCTGGGAGGCCGAAGCGGAACGCCGCGGCCTGCCCAACCGCAAGTGCACTCCCGATGCCATGATCGCCCTGAAGGAAGATAAGAACATCGCCCTGATGGAAGAGTTCGGCGTGCTGACCAAGACCGAGATGCTCAGCCGCTACGAGGTGGAGATGGAGCACTACTCCAAGATCATCAACATCGAGTCCCGCACCATGCTCAAGATCGCCAACAAGCAGCTGATCCCCGCCGCCACCGCCTACATGGGCGAGGTGGCCAACACCGCTGCCGCCAAGGCTGCCGCCGTGGAGGGCATCTCCACCAAGGCCGAGGCCAAGGTGCTGAAGGCGCTGAGCCATTACACCGATGAAATGTCCGACGCTGCCGATGAACTGAAGGAAGTCACCGACAAGGTCTGTGCCCTGGAAGACGAGAGCGCCAAAGCCCACGCCTTCCACGACGAGGTCCTGCCCGTCATGGCCCGGCTGCGTGCCGCCGCCGATGTGGCCGAGGAACTCGTCGATGAGGAATACTGGCCCCTGCCCTGCTACAGCCGCATGCTGTTCTACACCGAGTAAGGGACCGCCCCACCAATTTACGCCATTCTCCTTTTCCTATTTCTTACACCAGCTCGAAAGGCCCGCCCGCAACAAGGTGGGCCTTTCGGGTATCTGCGGCCGACCTGGCGCAAAAGGCAAAAAGGCAAAACCGATTCCCGGAGGCTTTTATGAAACGTACCGCACAGGATATTTTGAACTTTGTGGAGGATAACGACGTCAAGTTTGCCAAACTGACGTTCTGCGATATCTTCGGCAACCAGAAAAACATCTCGCTGTTTGCCAGCGAGCTGCCCCGCGCCTTTGCCCAGGGCATCAGCTTTGACGGCTCCTCCATCGCCGGCTTCATGAATGTGGAAGAGAGTGACCTGGTCCTCTGGCCGGACCCCGACACCGCCACCGTGCTGCCCTGGCGCCCCACCGAAGGGCGGGTCATCCGGATGTACTGCGACATCACCCTGCCCAACGGCAAGCCCTTTGAGGGCAACTGCCGGGGCTACCTGCAGTCGGTGGTGGGCCGGGCCAAGGCCATGGGCCTTACCTGCAACGTGGGCTGCGAGTGTGAGTTCTATCTCTTTGAGACCGATGAGAATGGCAACCCCACCCACATTCCCCTGGACAAGGGCGGGTATTTCGACATTCCGCCCCTGGACAAGGGCGAAAACATCCGCCGGGAGATCTGCTTTGCCATCGAGGAGATGGGCCTGCACCCCGAGCACAGCCACCACGAGAGCGGCCCGGGCCAGAACGAGGTCTGCTTCCTGTACACGGGGGCGCTGCGCTCCGCCGACAACCTGAACACCTTCAAGAGCACCGTCAAGGCCATCGCGGCCCGCAACGGCCTGTTTGCCAGCTTTATGCCCAAACCCCTGGCCGACCAGCCGGGCAGCGGCCTGCATGTGAACATCTCGCTGGTGCGGGACGGCAAGAACCTTTTTGAAGGGGATCTGGTGCCGGACAGTGAGGCCGGCCACTTTGTGGCGGGCATCCTGGCCCACGCCCGGGAGCTGACGGCCTTCTGCAACCCGGTACCCAACTCCTATGCCCGGCTGGGCGCCAACGAGGCACCCCTGTATGTGAGCTGGAGCCGCCAGAACCGCAGCCAGCTGGTGCGGCTGCCCAGCGCCAGCGGCGAATTATGCCGGGTGGAGCTGCGGGGTCCCGATCCTGCCGGCAACCCCTACCTGGTCATCGGGCTGATCCTGGCCGCCGGCCTGGACGGCATCGAGCACAAACTGCCCCTGCCCGAGGCGGTGAACCGCAACCTGTTCCACCCCAGCGCGGCGGTGGGGCTGGAAAGTCTGCCCCGCACCCTGCGCCAGGCCATTACGGTGGCGGGCCAGAGCGAATTTATCAGTGCCGAGCTGCCCCTTGCTCTGATGAACAAATACTTCCAGTATCAGACCCGGCTGTGCCACGACTTTGAGTCCGCCACCGATGTGGACGCCTGGGAACGGTCCAACGGGTTCCTGATCATTTGAATGGCGCATAAATATGCAGGAGAGGAGGGGTAGCCCATGGCCCAGGCACTGATCGTATCGGCGGGTACCAACGCCAACGAATACCTGGCCCGGCACATTGCCGAGCTGGGCTACACCCGCCCTGTCATTGTGCCCAGCGGCGGCGAGGCGCGCCGCCAGATGGACACCAAGGACTTTGAGGTGGTGGTCATCAACACGCCTCTGCCCGACGAGTTCGGCCATGAGCTGGGCACCGACGCCGTGCAAAAAACCGACGCCGGAGTCATTCTGCTGGCCAAGACCGGCACGGCGGAACAGATCTCCGGCAAGTTGCAGGACTTCGGCGTGCTGGTGCTGGGCAAACCTTTCAGTGCGCCCCAGTTCCGGCAGGCGGTGCAGATTGCCGCCAGCAACTACAAGCGGTTGGCCCTGTTGCGGGCGGAAAACCAGAAACTTCTGGACAAGATTGCCCAGCTGCGGCTGGTGGACCGTGCCAAATGCTTCCTGATCGAGCACCGCGGCATGACCGAGACCGAGGCCCACCGGCTGATCGAAAAGACCGCCATGGACACCCGCCGCAGCCGCGGCGAGGTGGCCCAGGAGATTCTGGAAACGGCGGAAGAACCATAGCAATCCTTCCCCAAAAAGGGCAGACCGTGGAGGTCTGCCCTTTTTATTTCTTTTTTTCCCTGTCCCGCTCCTTGGCGGCGGACAGAGCCGCCGGCGCTCGGGTGTCGGGGGTAAGCAGCTTGGCCCGGGTCACCGCCGCACCGCCGAATTTGCGGCGCAGGGCGTCCGCCGTGCGATCCAGTGCCTCCTGTTTTTGGCGGCGGGTGGTGTCGGTAAACAGGTCCAGCTGCTCAAAATTGTCGGTGCCGGTCTTCTCGGCGCTGACGCCCACCAGCCGCACGGGGCGGGCGGGCCACATCTGGCGCATCAGCTGCAGCGCCACCTCGTAGAGGCGGTCTGTGGAGTTGGTGGGGTCTGGCAAAGTGGTCTGGTGGCTGCGGCGGCGGAAGGCATTGTCCACCAGCTGCACGGCGATCACCCGGGCGGTTTTGCCATCATTACGCAGCCGCCGCCCCACCGAGTCACAGAGGGCCAGCAGGGTGGCATCCGCTTCCTCGGGCCGGGCCAGGTCCCGGGGCAGGGTGACGCTGTTGCCGTAGGTGTTGTCCCGGGTGGCCTGTTTGGTCACCGGGTCGGCCTCCCGACCGTTGGCGTAGTTCCACAGGGTATCCCCCCGGGCGCCGAAGATGCCCACCACCACCGTGCGGTCGGTGCGAGCCAGGTCCCCGATGGTGTAGATGCCGCACTGGTTGAGCCGCCGGACGGCGCTGGGCCCCACTCCGAAGAGATTGCCCACCGGCAGCGGCCACATCTTGGCGGGGACTTCGTCGGGGAACAGCGTATGCACCTTGTCGGGCTTTTCGAAGTCGGAGGCCATCTTGGCCAGCAGCCGGTTGGGGGCCACCCCGATGTTGACGGTAAAGCCCAGCTCCTCCCGCACCCGGTTGCGCAGGGTGTGGGCCACCGTAAGCGGCGGACCGAAGAGGGCCTCGGTGCCGGTCATATCCAGGAAGGCCTCGTCGATGCTGTACTGTTCCACATCGGGGGTGTACTGCTGCAAAATGGCGATGAGGGCCTTGCTGTTCTGCACATACCAATCAAAATCCGGCGGTGTTACGATGAGTTCCGGGCATTTGCGCCGGGCGGCAAACAGGCTTTCCCCCGTGTGCACCCCGTATTTTTTGGCGGGGCCGCTTTTGGCCAGTACCACCCCGTGGCGTTTTTCCTCGTCGCCGCCCACGGCGGAGGGCACGGTGCGCAGGTCCAGCGTCTGGCCGTCCCGCAGCAGCTTGAGGGCCGACCAGGACAAGAACGCCGAGTTCACATCCACATGAAAATACACTTTTTCCACCGTCGGTCCCTCCTTTTTTCTGTATTATACCACGCCCCCAAGGGGTTGCACAACGGCGCAAAATGTGGGATAATAGATGTATAAATTTGCATAATTACTGCATAGGGGGTAATGACCATGAATTTGCAGGGGCGTGATTTTCTGACGCTGCTGGACTATACACCGGAGGAGATCGGCGGTCTTCTGGACCTGGCCGCGGAGCTGAAGGCCAAGAAAAAGGCGGGCATCGCCCACGATGTGCTGCGTGGCAAAAATGTGGCGTTGATCTTTGAAAAGACCTCCACCCGCACCCGCTGCGCCTTTGAGGTGGCGGCCCATGACCTGGGGATGGGTTCCACCTACCTGGACCCCACCGGCAGCCAGATCGGCAAGAAGGAATCCATTGCCGATACCGCCCAGGTGCTTTCCGGCATGTTTGAGGGCATCGAGTACCGGGGCTTCGGCCAGGAGATTGTGCAGGAGCTGGCCAAATATGCCGACGTACCGGTGTGGAACGGCCTGACCAACGAATTCCACCCCACCCAGATCCTGGCGGATTTTCTGACTCTGCGGGAGCAGTTCGGCACCCTGAAGGGGCTCAAATTCGTCTACATGGGGGACGCCCGGTACAACATGGGCAACAGCCTGATGATCGGCTGCGCCAAGATGGGGCTGAACTTTGTGGCCTGTGCTCCCAAGGCCTACTGGCCGGACAAGGCCCTGGTGGCCCGGTGCCAGGCCCTGGCAGCCCAGAGCGGCGGCAGCATCACCCTGAGCGAGAACACCGATGCGGCGTCCGGCGCCGACGTGGTGTACACCGACGTGTGGGTGAGCATGGGTGAGCCGGAGGAGGTCTGGGCCCAGCGCATTGAGGCCCTGGCCCCCTACCAGGTGAACGCCGCCCTGATGGCCAAGGCCAAACCCACGGCGGTGTTCATGCACTGCCTGCCCGCCTACCATGACCACAAGACGGCCGTGGGCAAGGAGATGGGCGAAAAGTTCGGCCGTGCCGAGATGGAAGTTACCGACGAGGTCTTCAGCGGTCCCCAGTCCATCGTGTTCTGGGAAGCGGAAAACCGGATGCACACCATCAAGGCCGTGATGGCCGCCACGCTGGGCGCCAAGTTCGAGTAAAAGGCACCGTTGCAGGGAATGTTCCTTCTTTACAAAGAAGGAACCGAAGAAATTCCAAAGAAAAGGCCCGGTCACGCGACCGGGTCTTTTTCTGTGGGCCGGGGAACGTCCCTGCGGCACACAAAAACCCCGCCCCACCGGGAAACCGGCGGAGCGGGGTTTTGTTACGTGTTACGGCACGTTACGCGCTACGGGGCTGATTACTCAGCGATGTAGCCGTACTGCAGGTACCAGTAGCCGTAGGGGCTGTGCCAGGTGCCCTGCAGAGAGGGGCTCTGCAGCCAGAAGTCATTGTAGTAAGCCACGGGGATGCAGCCCATGTCGTTCATGATGATGTCTTCGGCCTTGTGCAGCTGCTCGAAGTGGGTATTGGCGTCAGCGACCTTGGAAGCCTCGATGGCGGCGTCGAAGTCGGGGTTGTTGTACTTACCGTCGTTGTTGCCGTTGGAAGAGGTGAAGATCTCCAGCATGTTGGAGGGGTCGTTGTAGTCCATGACCCAGCCGTTACGGCTGATGTCGAAGTCACCGGCGCGGCGCAGGGGCAGGAAGCTGGCCCAGTCAACCTTGTCGATGTTCATGGTGATGCCCAGCTCACCCCAGGCCTGCTGCAGGTACTCGGCCACGGGGATGTGGTAACCGGCGTCGTTGGCGCTGTAGGTGATGGTGGGGAAGCCTTCGCCGTCCGGGTAGCCGGCGTCCGCCAGCAGCTGCTTGGCCTCCTCGAGGTTGGCCTCGTAGTCGCTGCTGATGTAGCCTTCGCCGCCGTTGGCGTTGTCAATGAACTCGCCCTTGCCCTCGGCGTCCATGATGCCAGGTCCGACGATGTTGTAGGCGGGGCTGTAGGTGCCCTGCATGATGACGTCGGCCACGTACTCACGGTCGATGGCCAGGCTCAGCGCCTTACGGACGTTGGGATCGGTGAACGGCTCGCGCTGGTCGTTCAGGCTGATGTAGTAGGTGCCCAGGATGGTGTCAACGTAGAAGTCGCCGCCGTCCTCGGCCTTGGTCAGGCTGGGGATTTCGTCGGTGGGGACGTCCTTGACCAGCTGAGCCTCACCGCTGTTGTAAGCGGCGTAAGAAGCGCTGGAGTCCTCCAGCAGGAGCAGGGTGATGTTGTCGGAGACGATCTTGCTGGTATCCCAGCCACCCACGTAGTTGGGGTTCTTGGAGAGCACGATGCGCTCGCTGGGAGTCCATTCGGTGATCATGTAGGGACCGTTGGAGACGAAGGTCTCGGGGGTGGTGCACCAGGCATCACCGTTGGCCTCTACGGTAGCCTGCTGCACGGGAGACAGGGCGGCGAAAGCAGCCAGCTTGTCAAAGTAGGAGCAGGGGTAGCTCAGGGTGATGGTCAGGGTCTTGCCGTCCTCGCTGGCGACGACCTGCAGGGCGTCGGGGTTGGGATCGGTGGTGGGGTTGCCGTCGGCGTCAGGGTTGCCCTGGGCCTCGTCAAAGCCGGCGATCATGCCAACAGCGGTCTCCGCGTAGGGAGCGGCGGTGTTGGGATCGGCCATGCGCTTGAAGCTGTACTCGAAGTCCTTGGCGGTCAGGTCGGAACCATCGCTCCACTTCAGGCCGTCACGCATGGTGAAGGTCCAGGTGAGGCCGTCCTCGCTGACGGTGTAGCTTTCGGCCTGGCCGGGGATGATCTCGTTGTTCTCGTCGATCAGCAGCAGGGGCTCGAAGATGGTGATGATGGTGTTGGCACCGTCAACAGAGCTGTTCAGGGCAGGGTCCAGGGTCTCGGGGTTGGGGCCGAGCTGGACGGTAAAGCCGGATCCAGTGGCCGCAGCGGCAGTGGCGTCGGTAGCCTGTTCCGCGGTAGCGGAATCGGTGGACGCGGTGCTGGTGCTTGCGGACGAACCGCAGGCAACCAGCGACGCGGCCATGCAGCCGGCAACTGCCACAGCGACAAATTTCTTCATCTTCATGTGGTTTTTCCTCCAATGTAAAAATACTATACCCAATCCCTCCGGCAAAAATGCCAGCGGAATGAATACCTTTACTATAAACCCGGTGAACCATCGGTGCAAGGGTTCCAAATCGTTTGTAATCCTTTTGTGATGGTCCAATATACCGCACACCGGGCAGGCTCAGCGGGGCGCACACCCCGCTTTTTGCACGTTAATCCGCCACTTTATCCAGGTGATGGCAGGCAGCCCAGTGGCCGGGGCCCACCTCTTTGAATTCGGGCACTTCGGCCGCACACCGCTCGTCCGCATAGGGGCAGCGGGTCCGGAACCGGCAGCCGCTGGGCGGGTTCAGGGGGCTGGGCACGTCGCCCTGCAGCACGATGCGCTTGGAGGTGCGGGCCGTCTTGGGGTCCGCCACCGGAATGGCCGAAATCAGGCTGCGGGTGTAGGGGTGGACGCTGTGGGCGATCAGCTCAAAGCTGTCGGCCAGTTCCACCAGCTTGCCCAGGTACATGACGCCGATGCGGTTGGAGATATGCTTGACCACGCTCAGGTCATGGGCGATGAACAAATAGGTCAGGCCCATCTCCTGCTGCAGGTCCTCGAACATATTGACCACCTGGGCCTGGATGGAAACGTCCAGGGCCGACACCGGTTCGTCGCAGACGATGAACTCGGGGTTGACGGCCAGGGCCCGGGCGATGCCCACGCGCTGCCGCTGGCCGCCCGAGAATTCGTGGGGGTAGCGGTTGGCGTGTTCGCTGTTCAGGCCCACACGCTCCAGCAGCGAGATGATGCGGTCATGGCGGTCCTTGTCGTTGGCCGCCAGCTTGTGGATGTCGATGCCCTCGCCCACAATGTCCCCGATGGTCATGCGGGGGTCCAGGCTGGCGTAGGGATCCTGGAAGACGATCTGCATGCGGCGCCGGTAGGGCAGCATGTCCACGGCGATCTTCTTCTCCTTGTCAAACAGCACGGTGCCGTCGTAGACGATGGTGCCGTCGGTGGGCTCATACAGCCGCAGCAGGGTGCGGCCGGTGGTGGTCTTGCCGCAGCCGGACTCGCCCACCAGGCCCAGGGTTTCGCCCTTGCGGATGGCAAAGCTCACGTCGTCCACGGCCTGGACGTAGCGCCGGTTTTTACCGAGGCCGCCCGCCGGGAAATACTGCTGCAGATGTTTGACTTCTACCAGCGTTTTCTGCTCGCTCATTGGGCGTTGCCTCCTTCCTCAAACTGTTCTTTCTGGCGCAGCCAGCAATAGGTGTAGTGGGTGTCGCTGAGCACCGTGCGGGGCGGCATCTCCCGCAGGCAGATCTTCATGCAGCTCTTGCAGCGGGGGGCAAAGGGACAGCCCGCCGGCGGGTTCAGCAGGTCCACGGGGGTGCCTTCGATGGGCACCAGGCGCTCCTTCTCGGTGGCGTTGAGCTTGGGGATGGAGTTGATCAGGCCCTTGGTGTACTCGTGCTGGGGATTGTAGAAGATCTCGTCGGTGGTGCCGTACTCCACAATGTGACCGGCGTACATGACGGCGATCTTTTCGCACATGGAGGCCACCACGCCCAGGTCATGGGTAATCATGATGATGCTCATGCCCAGCTTTTTGCGCAGGTCCTGCATCAGTTCCAGAATCTGTGCCTGGATGGTCACATCCAGGGCGGTGGTGGGCTCGTCGGCGATGAGCAGCTTGGGCTCACAGGCCAGGGCGATGGCGATCATCACGCGCTGGCGCATACCGCCGGAAAGCTCGTGGGGGTACTGTTTCAGCCGGCGGTCCGGCTCGTTGATACCCACCAGTTCCAGCAGTTCCCGGGCGCGGTCCCAGGCTTCCTTCTTGGTCTTGTCGGTGTGCAGCAGGATCACTTCCACAATCTGGTTGCCGATGGTGTACACCGGGTTCAGACTGGTCATGGGATCCTGGAAGATGATGGACACTTCGTTGCCGCGGATCTTGCGGAACTCTTTTTCGGTCATCTGGTCGATCTGATGGCCGTTGAACCAGACTTTGCCGCCCACCAGCTTGCCGGGGTAGGCGGTCAGGCCCATGATGGAGTAGGCGGTGACCGACTTGCCGGAGCCGGACTCGCCCACGATGCCCAGCACGTCGCCCTGGTTCATCGTAAAGGAAACGCCGTTCAGCGCCTTGACCTCACCCGCAGGGGTGAAGAAAGACAGGCGTTCATCCTGAATTTCCAGAATTTTTTCGCTCATGGTCTTGTATTCTCCCCTCGTTAGTTTTTCAGCTTCGGGTCAAAGGCATCGCGCAGGCCGTCGCCGAAGAGGTTGAACACCAGGATCATGACGCTGATCATCAGCGCCGGGGCCAGCAGCAGGTGCGGGTAGGTGTTCATGCCCTTGACGGCATCGGTGGCCAGCGAGCCCAGGGACGGCATGGGGGCCGCCACGCCCAGGCCCAGGAAGCTCAGGTAGCTCTCGGTAAAGATGGAGGAGGGAATCTGCAGGGTGGTGGTGACGATCAGGGTGCCGATGCAGTTGGTCAGCAGGTGGCGCTTGATGATGCGGCCGCCGGAAGCACCCAGGGCACGGGCGGCGGTGACATACTCGCTCTCCTTGAGGGTCAGCACCTGGCTGCGCACGATACGGGCCATGCTGACCCAGTACAGCAGCGCAAAGATGATGAAGATGGAGATCATGTTGGGACCCAGTTTCTGCATCCAGCCGAAGCCCGGTTGCTGGACCAGGCTTTCCAGCGGGTCCTTGATGGCCATGCCCAGCAGGATGATGAGCAGAATGTCCGGGATGGTGTACAGAATATCGGTGATACGCATCATGATGATGTCCACCCAGCCGCCGGCAAAGGCGGAGATGGCACCGTAGGTGGCGCCGATGACCAGCACCAGCACCGAGGCCAGCAGGCCCACCGACATGCTGACACGGGTACCCATCATCAGGCGGACGGCGAAGTCACGGCCGTTGCGGTCGGTGCCCAGGATGTGGGGGAAGACGCTCTCGCCGGCGGCGATGCGCTCCAGCTCCTTCTTGCCGTACTCGAAGGGTGCCAGGTTTTCGCTGTATTTGATCTGCTCGTCGTAGCCATAGGGCCAGACGGCGGGCAGCACATAGGCAAAGATGGCAATGAGAATGATGATCAGCAGGCTGACCATGGCGATCTTGTTCTTGCGCAGGCGGCGCAGGCCGTCCTTCCAGAAACTGACGCTGTCCCGCATGATGACGAGGCTCTGTTTTTCCTCGCTGGATGCGGGGACGAAATCATCCACGTTGAGGTGCAGGCTCAACGGATTCTTTTTCAGATTTTCCACTGGTTGCTCCCCCTTATTTCAGCTTGATGCGCGGATCGATGACCTTGTACAGGATATCCACGATGACGTTGGCCACAATGACCATGGTGGCCAGCAGGATAGTGGTGCCCATGATCAGCGTGTAGTCGCGGCTGGTGATGGCGGTGACGAAGTCACGGCCCAGGCCCGGGATGGTGAAGATTTTTTCCACCACGAAGGAACCGGTCATCAGGGCGGCCAGCATGGGGCCTACGTAGGTGACGACAGGCAGAATGGCGTTGCGCAGCGCGTGCTTGAAGAGGATCTTCACGCTGGAAACACCCTTGGCACGGGCGGTGCGCATATAGTCCTGGCCCATGACGTCCAGCAGGCTGGAACGCATCAGACGGGTGATGTAGGCGGTGGGGTAGATGGCCAGCGCCGTCACCGGCATAATGTAGGCCGCCGGTTCGTTCAGGCCGATGGTGGGCAAAATCTGCAGGTTCATGCCGAATGTGTATAGTAACAACACACTGGATATGAAGCTGGGAATGGCAATGCCGCAGGTGGCCAGCACAATGATCAGGTTATCGGCCCATTTGCCGCGGTTGTACGCGGAAATACAGCCCATGGGAATGCCCAGGCAGAGCGCCACCGCCACGGCCAGGCCGGCGGTGCGGCAGGATACGGGCAGTTTTTCGGCAATGATCTGGTTGACGGTACGGCCGCGCTGTTTCAGGCTCAGGCCCATATCGCCGTGCAGCAGGCTGTTCATGTAGTTCACATACTGCACGCCCAGGGGCTTGTCCAGGCCGTATTTTTCGTTCAGTGCCTGCTGGGCGGCCGCACTGATGGATTTTTCTGCCACGAACGGTCCGCCGGGGACCAGGTTCATGATGAAGAAGGTAAGCGTCGCCACAATAAAGACACTGAAGATGCCCATTGCCACGCGCTTGATGACGTACTTCGCCATTGTGTTGTGCCACTCCGTTTCATTATGGAATACAAGTTTGGGTGATTCGGGTGTTTTTTTCCTGCCTGAACGCCCTGAGCGAACACGTTTGTGCGCCACACGCGGACAAACCAGCGAATAAAAAAAAGCGATGGCGGTTGCGGCTGCACAAACACCATCGTTCATACCCGAAATCTTTTTTATTATAGTAAAGTCGTCGTCGTTTGTCAATTGCATATCCTTGCTTAATTTTTACAATTTATGCACAAAATACCCGCAAAAATATGAAAATTCCGTGAGATCATGCAAGGCCCTTTTTGTCGGAACCGGGGGATTCCCTGCCCGCCGGGCCCGAAAACAAAAAAACGGTCTCACGTTTCCGTGAGACCGTGGTGCGCCGGAAGAGACTCGAACTCCCGACCTTCTGATTCGTAGTCAGACACTCTATCCAGCTGAGCTACCGGCGCAAGTGCAGTTAGTATAATACCACCTGCCCCCGGGAATGTCAAGGGCTTTTTTCAAAAAAATTCTATTTTTTTGCCGTCCCCTTGTTCCGCAAAAAACCGCCGGCCGGAAAGGGTCCGGCCGGCGGCGGGGTTCAGACGGTTTCCTTGGTCTTGCGCACGGCGCGGGCCCGCCGGGCGCGGGGCTTTTTCTGCCCGGCCTGGGGCGCGCAGACCCGGTAGTTCATCAGATACCGTTCCCGGGTGGGAATGCGGTAGAACGCCTGCTTGATGTGCTCCAGGGGGGTGCTGTCCTCCCCGCCGGTGCCGCACATGAGCAGCGCGTACTGGGTGTCGCTGTAGCGGGCGGCCACATCGCAACGGCGCATGCCGGTGTGAATCAGTTCCCCCAGCGCCGTCATCATCCGTTCGGTTTCGGCGGCGTCGGCGCTGCGGGTGGGTGTGAGGGTGAGCAGCGCCAGAAAGATGGGCACCCCGTACTGGGCCTGCAATCCTCGCTGCATGCGGTAGATCTCGCCAAAGGTTTCAAAGGAGCACAGCATGGCGCCGTCCTCCTCCTGGTCGGGCAGGGCGGTGATCAGCCGGGCCATGTCGTTTTCCATGTTGCGGTCGGCCTTGCGGGCCTGCCGCCAGGCGGTGGCCGCCTGGCGCGGTTCGATGGCATGGTGCAGGCACCCCGCAGCCCGGCCCCGCCGGGCGGCCAGCTGGGCGTCGCTGTGGCGGCCCAGGTCCTCCAGTGCCATGATCAGTTCCAGATAGAGCCGTTCCACCCGGGGATTCTTTTCCAGCCCCCGCTCACACAAGGCCACCAGCCGTTCGCTGTCGCCCTGTTTGCGGTAATGCTCCAGCAGGGCCAGCATGGCGGTGCGGTAGTAGGCATGCAGATGCATGGCGATGCTTTCCACCCAGGGTTCGCTGGCCGAAAGGGGCAGCAGCCGGCCACGGTACAGCGTTTCGATCTGCTGGTAGTGCTCCAGCCGCTTGTCCGGGTCCTCGCACTGTTCCGCCGCGGCGGCCAGATCCTCCAGCTGGAAGACGTCCACCGTGCAGGCCAGGTTGGGGTTCCACTGGTAGCACCCCCGGCTGGTGAGGATGCAGCTGTCCAGGGCGGTGAGCTGCTCCTGGGAGATCATCGACCGGAAGCGGTGCAGGATGGCCCGCAGGGCCATATCGGGGTTGGCGCAGCGCTCACCGCCCCACAGCGTATCAATCAACACCTTGTGGGGCACGGGCGCGCCCCGCTGCAGCACCAGATACTGCACCAGCGCCGTGGCCTTGCGGGATTGACTGAGCTGGGCAAGCACCGGTCGGCCGTCCACCCGGATCTCAAAATTCCCCAGCATAAAGATCTCAATGGTCGCCATTGTACCTCATCGCCTCCCGTCCATCGCTGCCGCGATGCATTCGCTCTTTTTTTGTGTCCTAAGTATAGCAAGCGCACCGCCAATTGTCCAGTGGATGGAGGGCAAACCCCGCAAAAAACCTGGAGGCAATGCCGGTCAGCGGCGGCTGGCCTCCTGCCCGGCCGCCAGCAGTTTGGTCAGCCAGGCGGGCACCGGGGCACCCAGGTCGGTGGCGTTTTCCGCAATGGATCCCAGCTCGGTAAAGATATACCACACCAGAATCACCGGCAGCACCAGCACGCTGTAGTCCAGCCCCAGGCCGGGCAGATGGGGCACCGCCACCCGCAGCACACTGTCGGTGACGGCCGCCACCAGCACCACCAGGATCATGCCCAGCTTGTGCCAGATGCCGGCCCGGGCCGCGGCGCTGGACCAGTTGCCCTTGGCGGCCGCGGCGGCGCTGCCGCTGGCCCAGTCCAGCGCCATGCAGGCCACCCAGGCCAGGATCAGCCAGCCCAGCCAGCCGAATGCCGCGCCGAAGGCCCCGCAGGCAGCCGCCACGGCCGCCTTGGTCCAGAGAAAAAGGTTTTCATCGTTCATATGCAGCCTCCTTTCCGGGCGCTCAGGCCCAGCGGCTGGTGTACAGCCCCTGCCGGTCCAGGCCCCGTTCCCGGCAAAGCGCCAGCACGGCGTCGGCGTCCCCCTGGCTCACCGGGCCGATGGTAATGACCTGCAGACGGGCCGGGGTACCGGCCGTTTCCGCTGTGTCGGCGCCGCCGTAGGTGCCGGCCGCATTGGGGGTGCCGCTGTAGGCCGTGGGATCCAGCCCCGTGCCGGTGGCCGTGGCCCGCACTTCCAGGTGGCAATGCCGGTAGGGCGGGTCGTTCAGCGCCGCATTGCCTGAATTGCCCATGACAGCCAGGGCATCGCCGCTTTGCACCCGCTGCCCCGCCCGGACCGACAGACTGGCACAGTGGCAGAAATACAGATAGTTGACGGTGTCGGGGGTCTGGTTGTCGTCCAGACGCACACAGACATAATACCCCCACTCCCAGGTGCGGTTGGTCCGGTCGGTGACGATGCGGGCCGTGACCACCGTACCGGAAATCGTCCTGCAGCTGCCGTTGGCGGCGGTATAGTACGGCATCCGGATGGTGGCATCTTCCAGGCCCACCAGGTCGATGCCGCCGTGCCAGGTCTTGCCGCCGCCGCGGGTGTAACCGTAGCAGCCGTAGGCATAGGGGATTTGTACCCGGCCCGCAAAAATACCGGTTTGGTTCATGGTACCTCCTTGTTATTTGACCAGCAGAAAAACTTCGATATCCGTGGCGGGTTTTTCGCCGGGGCGTGTGTTGCATTGCAGCTGGTAGGACTGGACCACCGTCTGGCCCGCCTGGTTGGGGTTCAGCGACTTGCGGGCGCGGTTCAGGACGGCCAGGGAGTTGCCCAGTTCGGCGAGGACGTCCGACGAAAAGGAATCCTGCACATACAGGCAGGAGGCCATCTCCCCCAGCGGAGCGGCCTGGGGCGCCCCTGCCACCGGTTCCAGAACCGCCTGCTGGTTGTAGCCGCCCACGCCGTCGTCCCGCCAGCCGTCCACCGGAAAGGCAGCCTTGTACAGATAGACGGCCCCGCCCTGCAGCGCTTGGGCGAACAGTTCGGGGTACCGGTCCAGCTTGTCGCTGTACTGCACCGTGACGCCGCTTTGCTCCAGCAGGGTTCTGAGCTCCGCCTTGGCGGTGGAAAGGCGGTTGAGCTGTGTTTGTACACTCATGGTTCCACCGCCTTAAATCGCGGCCAGCGCTGTTTCGATATCGCCGGTCAGGCGGACGGTGCCGCTGCCGCTGTGGTACCCGGCCGGCACGGTGTAGGACGTCTGGGTCAGGCCGTCGATGGTGGCGGCCACGGCGCCGTTGTTGGCCATGGTACCGGTGACCTTGGCGCCGTTCACATAGGCGGTCTTGCCGGTGAGCAGGTCCGCCGCGGCGGCGGTGGCATCGGTGGTGGTGATGTAGCTGGCCGGAATGGCCGCCACCGTCACCTTGGACAGCACCTTGCCCGAGGTGGGGGTTACCACCTGGCTGCTCTTGGTGGGGGTGACGGACTTTTCCTCGGTGACCAGTTTGACGGTGCCCTGGCCGTTGTGGTAACCGGCCGGCACGGTGTAGCTGGTGGCGGTGGTGCTGAGGGTTTTGGCCACGGCGCCGTTGTTGGCCATGGTGCCGCTGGTGACGGTACCGTCTGCCGTGACGATGATCTTGTTGGCCAGCACGTCCCCCGCGGCAGCGGTCACCGAAGACACATCCTGGTAGGCTTCGGGGATGGCGGCCACCGTCACATCGGACAGGCCGTAGTAGCCGGAATCCGGGGTGACGTTCTGCTGCTTTTTGGTGGGGGTGGCGGTCTTGCTTTGCAGGGTATAGTTGCCGCCGCCCGCCACGCCGGACACGGTGCCCGAGCCGTTGTGGTATCCCTTGGGGATGGTGTAGGTGTCGCCCTCCCGCACGGTGGCGGAGACGGCACCCACGTTGTCCACGTCCTCAAAGGCGTCGGCCAGGGTATCCAGCTTGGCGGTGCTCTGGGCGATGCCCAGCTCCACCGCCTTGGCGCGCAGCGTGTTGCGGGCGGTCTGGATGCGGGAAAGTTCGGTCTGAATGCTCACGATGAAATTCCTCCTCAGATGGTTGCCAGCAGGGCGTCAATGTTGCCCACCGTGGTGAAGACGGCGGCCGAGGTAACGGGGCGGGTGTTGTCCTGCTGGAGGCTGTCGGCCACATCCACCGACAGGGTGTTGGTGGCCTCGTCCAGCAAAAGCCCCGCCCCGATGGTATAGTACCCCCGCTGCCAGGCATTGCCCGCCGGGGTCTTGGTCAGTACGGTGCCGGGCTCCCCGTCGGGGGGCACGGCGGCGTCGATCATGCCCTGGATCTTGTCAAAATACTGGGC